>Ga0070698_100003284_pt1 | contig 17778 bp, 15 predicted proteins | sample KBSK1502metaG_FD_65477 | JGI IMG/M metagenome (GOLD analysis project Ga0070698, IMG submission 65477) | Corn, switchgrass and miscanthus rhizosphere microbial communities from Kellogg Biological Station, Michigan, USA - KBS K1-50-2 metaG | ecosystem: Host-associated > Plants > Roots >...
AGCGTGGCGACGAACGCCATCTCGCGGTCATAGTCGATCTGCGTGAAGCGCGCGAGCATCAGCGGCGTCAACTCGCGCATCATGTTCATGAAGCGGAAATGGCGGCTCTCGGGGGACAGCCGCTGCACGAACGCCTGCTCGATCGCCGCATCCTCGGGGCGGATCGGGCGCAGGGTGACGGCCGGCCCCGCCGCAGGAAGCCACTCGGTTTCGAGATACGCCGGGTACGGATGGATGGCCAGATGGCCGTACCGCTCGCGCTGCGGGGGCGCAGCGCGCAGCACGACCCGCGCGTCCACTGCGATCGCGCCCGTCTCGTCGACGATCAGGGGATTGATGTCGAGCTCCTCGAGCGCAGGCAGCTCGCATACGAGCTCCGATACGCGCAGCAGCACGGCTTCGAGCGCGTTCATGTCGACCGGCGGAAGCTGGCGGAACGCAGCGAGCAGCTTCGCGACACGCGTGCCGCGGATCATGTCGGCGACGAGGTATGCGTTCAGCGGAGGCAGCGCGACCGCGCGGTCGCGGTGAATCTCCACTGCGGTGCCGCCTGCGCCGAACGTGATGGCCGGCCCGAATACCGGGTCGCGCACGGCGCCGACCATCAGCTCGCGGCCGTTGGCGCGCTCGATCATCGGCTCGACCGCGACGCCGTTGACGCGCGCGCCCGGCGCAGCGCGGGCCACGGAGGCGACGATCTCCTCGTAGGCGGTGCGCACCGCTTGCGCGTTTGCCACGTTGAGGCGCACGCCGCCGACATCGCTCTTGTGCGTGACGTCCGGCGAATCGATCTTCAGCGCAACCGGGAACCCGGATTCCGCGGCGAGCAGCATCGCCTCGTGGGCCGAGCGCGCGACCGCGGTCTTCGCAACCGGGATGCGAAACGCCGCGAGCAGCGCCTTCGACTCCATCTCGGAGAGGATCGTGCGATGCTCCGCGAGCGCGGTTTCGGCGATCAGGCGCGCCGCGTCGAGATCCGGTGCCGTCTGGTGCGACAGCGGCCCGGGCGCCTGCAGCAGCGCACGCTGGTTGCGGTAGAACGAAGACACGTGCGCGAACATCTCGACCGCGGGGTCGGGCGTGCGGAATACCGGAATCGAAGCTTCGGCGAGCAACCCTCGCGCCGCCGCGGTCTGCTCCTCGCCCATCCAGCAGGCGAGCACGGGCTTCGACGAGCCGCGCGCCGCGTCGATCACGGCGCGCGCGGCGTCGGCGGGCTCGGTCATCGCCTGCGGACTCAGCATCGCGAGAACGCCGTCCACGTTCTCGTCGGCGAGGCACGCGCTGACCGCGGCGCGGTAGCGGTCGGCGCCCGCGTCGCCGATCAGATCGACCGGGTTCGCGTGCGACCAGTTCGCCGGCAGCGCGGGCTTCAGCGTCTCGATGGTCCGCGGCGAGAGCTCGGCGAGCGGAATGCCAAGGTCGGCGGCGCGGTCGGCCGCCATCACGCCGGGACCGCCGCCGTTCGTGATCACCGCCAGGCGGTCCCCTTGCGGATGCACGTGCGAGGCCAGCGCCTGCGCGGCTGCGACCAGCTGCCCGATCGTGCCGACGCGGACGGCGCCGGTGCGCTTGATGACCGCGTCGAACACGTGGTCCAGGCCGACGATCGCCCCGGTGTGGGAAACCGCGGCGCGCATGCCGGCGGGATGGCGCCCGACCTTCATCACGATGACCGGCTTGACGCGCGCGGCGGCGCGCAGCGCGGAGACGAAACGCCGCGCATCGCGCACGCCCTCGACGTACAGCAGGATGTGCTCGGTGCGGCCATCGCTGACGAGGTAGTCGACGATCTCGCCGAAATCCACGTCGGTCGAGCCGCCGAGCGAGACGACGCTCGAGAATCCAACGCGGTTCGGCCGCGCCCAGTCGAGCATCGCGGTGCACACGGCACCGGATTGCGATACGAGCCCGAGCGAGCCGGGCAGCGCCGCGCCGCGCGCGAACGTGGCGTTTACGCCCATGTCGGGGCGCAGCAGGCCGAGGCAGTTCGGTCCGAGGACGCGCACGCGACAGCGGCGCGCGTTATCGAGCAGCGCGCGCTCGAGACGCGCGCCTTCTTCGCCCGCCTCGGAGAATCCCGCGCTCACCACTACGGCCGAGCGCACGCCCGCCGCGCCGCATTGCTCGATCAGCGCGGGCACGGTCGGCGCCGGCGTCGCGATGACCGCGAGATCGACACGCTTCGGCACGCGGCCGATCGAGCCGAAGCACGACACGCCCTGCACGGTGCGGTGCTTCGGGTTGACCGCGAAGAGATCCCCGCGGTACTGCGCGGCGAGCATGTTCGAGACCAGCACGGTGCCGACGGCGCCCGGGCGTTCGCTCGCGCCGATCACCGCCACCGATGCGGGCGCGAAGAGGGGCGTGAGGTAGTGGCGATCGGTAAGCGATCTCATCGGCGGCAGCCTGCAGTCTAGCGCGCGTCTGGCAACGCGATTGAGCGGGATCAACAAATCCGGCGTCCGGCAGGCGATGATTGCCTTGGCGCATCGCATGACCTGCTCCTCAGCGAACGGATTGACGACCGACGAAGCACGGGCGCGACTCGCGGCCGAGGGCCCGAACGCGCTGCCCGCCGCCCGGCGCGGCACGCTCGTTGCGATTGCGCTCGAGGTCATGCGCGAGCCGATGTTCCTGCTGCTTGCCGCGGCGGCGGCGGTGTATCTCGTGCTCGGCGACGTCCGCGAGGCGCTGGTGCTCGCCGCCTCGGTCGTCGTGGTCGTCGCGATCACGGTCGCGCAGCGGCGCAAGACCGAGCGCGCGCTGGAAGCGCTGCGCGACCTGTCCAGCCCGCGCGCGTCGGTGCTGCGCGACGGCGTCGCGCAGCGAATCGCCGGAGCGGACGTCGTGCGCGGCGACCTGCTGTTGCTCGCCGAGGGCGATCGCGTGCCGGCCGACGGGCAGCTCGTCTGGGTCAACGACCTCACGGTGGACGAGTCGCTGCTGACCGGCGAATCGCTGCCGGTGGAAAAGCGCCTCGTTGCGACGCAGGCCGAGCGGGCAGGGTGCGTGTACTCGGGGACGCTCGTGACCCGGGGCCAGGCGCGAGCGCTCGTTTCCGCGACCGGGCCGCGCACCGAGTTCGGCCGGATCGGGCTCTCGCTCGCTTTGCTCGATGCGGAGCCGACGATGCTTCAGCGCGAAACCGCGCGCGTCGTGAAGCTGATCGCCGCGATGGCGCTTGTGCTGTGCGTAATCGTTGCGCTGCTTTATTTTGCGCTGCGCGGCGACGCACTCGCCGGCGTGCTGGCAGGCCTCACGCTTGCGATGGCGATCCTGCCGGAGGAGTTCCCCGTCGTCCTGACGGTGTTTCTCGCCCTCGGCGCGTGGCGCATCGGCCGGCGCGGCGTGCTTACGCGACACATGCCGGCGGTGGAAATGCTCGGCGCGGCGACCGTGCTGTGCGTCGACAAGACGGGAACGCTCACCGAGAACCGTATGGCGCTCGCCGAGGCGCGCGCTGCGCCCGGCGCAACCGAGGCGGCGCTGCTCGAGGCCGCGGCACTGGCTTGCGAGCTCGAGCCGTTCGATCCGATGGACCGCGCGATCCTTGCTGGTGCGCAAACGCGCGCACCGCGCGCGTCCGAGCTGCGCAGCTCGTGGCGGCTCGAGCGCGATTACCCGCTGACGCCGGACTTCCGCGCGATGTGCCACGCGTGGCGCGCACCGGACGGCGCGTTGCATCTCGTCATCAAGGGCGCGCCCGAGACGGTGCTCGCGCTCTGCGACCTGGACGAAACGGAGCTGCGCCAGGCGCTGGCCGCCGCTCAGGAGGCGGCCGCGCGCGGTCTGCGGCTGCTGGCGGTGGCGGCAGCGGACTGGCAGTGGATCGATGCCCCGGAGCATCCGCGCGCGGCGCGATTTACGCCGCTCGGCTTCGTCGCGCTTGCCGACCCGCTGCGTGCGTCCGTGCCGGCAGCGGTCGCCGAATGCCGGCGCGCGGGAATCCGCGTGGTGATGATCACCGGCGATTACCCTGGTACGGCGCGCGCGATCGCGCAGCAGGCCGGACTCGCGGCGCACGCGGAGGTGCTTTCGGGCGACGCGCTCGCCGCCATGAGCGACGAGGAGCTTGCGCGGACGATTCGCGGGGTCAACGTGTTCGCGCGCATCCTCCCCGACCAGAAGCTGCGCCTCGTGAGCGCGCTCAAGGCGGCGGGTGAGGTGGTCGCGATGACCGGTGACGGCGTCAACGACGCTCCGGCGCTGAAGGCGTCGCACATCGGCATCGCGATGGGCAGGCGTGGCACCGACGTCGCGCGCGAGGCGGCGGCGCTGGTGCTGCTCGATGACGACTTCGGCTCGATCGTCGAGACCGTGCGGATGGGACGGCGCATCTACGAGAACATTCGCAACGCCATGCGCTACATCATCGCGGTGCACGTGCCGACGGTCGGCATGTCCTTCCTGCCGCTCGTGCTCGGCTGGCCGCTGTTCCTGTTTCCGGTGCACGTGGTGTTTCTCGAGTTCGTCATCGATCCCGCGTGCTCGGTCGTATTCGAAGCCGAGGCGAGCGAGGAAAACGCGATGGAGCGCCCGCCACGCGATCCTCGTACGCCGTTGTTCGACGCGCATATGCTGGCGACGGGGCTCGGCCTCGGCGCGAGCGTGCTCGCGACCGTGTTCTTCGTCTACTGGTGGGGGCAGAGCGAAGGCCGCGCCGAGGGCGAGCTGCGCGCGCTTGCGTTCGCGGCGATCGTCTTCGGCAACCTGGCGCTCATTCTCGCCAACCGCTCGCGCGACCGTTCGATCCTGGCGACGCTTGCGCGGCCGAATCCGGCTTTGTGGTGGGTAATCCTCGGCACGCTGGGTGCGCTTGCGGCGGTCGTGTATGTTCCGGTGCTCGCCGAAGTATTCCGCTTTGCCCCGCTCGAGGCGCCGGATGTGATGATCGCGCTCGCGGCCGGAGCCGGGGGCGTGCTGTGGTTCGAGATCCTGAAGCTGCGCAGGAGACGACCCGCGCCTGCGTGATCTGGCGCCCGCCTACCCGTTCGGCGTCAGCAGCGCGAGTGACGGACTTGCCAGGCAGCGCGCGCAGCGTCTGAGGCGCGGGTTCGCCTGCAGCCGGGCAAACGGGATGTCGACCCCGCACGATTCGCACACGCCGAATTCGGGCGTATGCAGGCGTTCGAGGACGGCCTCCATGCCCGGCTCCGCCATCCGCGCGCGGATCAGCTCTGCGAGGGCGTTGCGCTGCTCGATCGTGAAGTAGTGGTAGTGCATGCGCCGCATCATCGCTCGACGGCGCGTCGCCTATTTGATTTGCCTCAAACGCGGGGGCGTGGTTCGACGTGACGTAGGTCGTGCGCCGCTCGAGCGGGCGGTTGGAGCGGAGTGGGTGAGGTCAAGTTGATGTGCATCAATCCCTGCGCACCCCCGGGCCCTACGATGGAACCGGTGGCTAACCAGCTGGAGATGCTCATGACAAATCTGACTCGCTACGACCGTTCGACGATTTCTAAGTGACCTAGCCGCATGACTGCGAAGCAGATCCTCTTTGGCGAGTCGGCTCACGGCCGGCTCGTCAAGGGAATGAACATTCTCGCCGACGCGGTGCGGATCACGCTCGGCCCGAAGGCGCGCACCGTGGTGCTGGAAAAGTCCTGGGGCGCGCCGACGGTGATCAATTCCGGCGTCGCCGTCGCCAAGGAAATCGAGCTTGCCGACCGCTTCGAGAACATGGGCGCGCAGATGGTGCGCGAGGTCGCGGCGAAGACGTCGGAAGTCGCAGGCGACGGCACGACGACGGCCACGCTGCTCGCGGCGGGCATCGTCAACGAGGGCATGAAATACGTAGCCGCCGGCATGAACCCGATGGACCTGAAGCGCGGCATCGACAGCGCGGTCGCCGCTGTTGTGCTCGAACTGAAGGGCATGGCGAAGCCGTGCAGCACGCGCACCGAGATCGCCCAGGTCGGCGCGATCTCGGCGAACAACGATGCGTCGATCGGCGAAATGATCGCCGAGGCGATGGAGAAAGTCGGGCGCGAAGGCGTGATCACGGTGGAAGACGGCAAGGGGCTCGCCAACGAGCTCGAGGTGGTCGAAGGCACTCAGTTCGACCGCGGCTTCCTGTCGCCGTACTTCATCAACAACGCCGAGAAGCAGAACGTCGTGCTCGAGGATGTGAGCATCCTGCTGCACGACAAGAAGATCTCGTCGATCCGCGAGATGCTGCCGCTGCTCGAGCACGTCGCAAAGCTCGGCAAGCCGCTGCTGGTGATCGCCGAGGAAGTGGAAGGCGAGGCGCTCGCCACGCTGGTCGTGAATACGCTGCGCGGCATCATCAAGTCGTGCGCGGTGAAGGCGCCCGGCTTCGGCGACCGGCGCAAGGCGGTGCTGGAAGATCTCGCGGTGCTCACCGGCGGCAGGGTGATCGCCGAGGAAGCCGGCCTGACGCTCGAAAAGGCGGAGCCGTCGGTGCTGGGGCACGCGAAGCGGGTCGAGATCGACAAGGACGACACCACGATCATCGGCGGCATGGGCGATCCGAAGGCTATCGACGAACGCGTGGCGCAGATGCGGCGGCAGGTCGAAGAGGCGACCAGCGACTACGACAAGGAAAAGCTGCAGGAGCGCGCGGCGAAGCTCGCGGGCGGCGTGGCGCTGATTCGCGTCGGCGCTGCGACCGAGACCGAGATGAAGGAACGCAAGAGCCGTACCGAAGACGCGCTCCACGCGACGCGCGCCGCCGTAGAAGAGGGAATCCTCCCCGGCGGGGGCGTTGCGCTGCTGCGCGCCCGCTCCCGCATCGGTGCGCTGCGTGGGACCAATGCCGACCAGGACGCCGGCATCCAGATCGTGCTGCGCGCGCTCGAGGAGCCGCTGCGCCAGATCGTCTCGAACGCGGGCGCCGAGCCGGCAGTCGTCGTGCAGAAGGTGGCCGACGGGGAAGGGAACTTCGGCTTCAACGCGGCGAGCGGCGAATACGGCGACCTGGTGAAGATGGGCGTTCTCGACCCGTGCAAGGTGACGCGCACGGCGCTGCAGAACGCGGCTTCGATCGCGAGCCTGATCCTGACGACCGATTGCATGATCGCCCAGGCTCCGGACAAGCCCGAGCACGAGGTGGCCGAAGAAGCGGCCTAAGGCGGGCACGGCCGTGCTTGCGTTCTTTGTCGAGGGACATCCCAAGGTGAGCGTAGCCAGGCTATGGACATGGCGAGCGTTCGCAGCTGTTGCCGTGGCCGGCGCCCTCGGCTACGCGGCGTTCAGCGAATTCGCGGGGCCCAAGGTCGACGTCGCCAGGGTCCTGCGGAGCGATGTCGTGCAGACGGTGGTCGCGAGCGGACGGGTGGCGGCGCCGTACCGTGTCGACATCGGCAGCCAGATCGTCGGCACCGTGAGCGAAGTGCCCGTGGCCCAGGGGCAGACCGTGCGGGCCGGCGAGGCGCTGATCCTGATCGAAGCGAGCGAGGTGCGCGCGGGCGTCAAGCAGGCAGAGGTCGCAGTGGGTCAGGCCGAGGCGCGTCTGCGCCAGCTGCGAGAACTCCAGGTGCCGGTCGCCGACCAGGCGCTGCGTCAAGCCGAAGCGAACCTGACCAATGCGCGGGCTCAATTCGACCGTACCCGGAGGCTCCACCAGGACGGCTTCCTCGGCAAATCCGCGCTCGATGAGGCGCAGCGCAATCTCGATGTCAGCCAGACGCAGGTCGAAGCCGCGCGCAGGCAGCTCGAGAGCGCGAAGCCTACGGGGAGCGACTACGCAGTGGCGCTCATGGCGCTCGAGCAGGCGCGCGCCAGCCTGCTCGCCGCGCGGGCCAAGCTCACCTACGCGACGATCACCGCGCCGTCCGACGGCACGCTGATCGCGCGCGACGTGGAGCGCGGCGACGTGGTGCAGCCCGGCAAGGTGCTGATGGTCCTGTCGCCCGCGGGCGAGACGCAGATCGTGCTGCAGATCGACGAGAGGAATCTCGGGCGAATCAAGCTCGGCCAGCAGGCCCTCGCCTCGGCCGATGCCTATCCCGCGCAGCGGTTTGCGGCGCAGCTCGTCTACATCAATCCCGGCGTCGATGCGCAGCGCGGCACGGTCGAAGTGAAGCTGCTCGTGCCGCAGCCGCCCGAGTACCTTCGCCAGGACATGACCGTCTCGGTCGACATCGAGGTCGAGCGCAGCGCCGCAGCGCTCACGCTTCCCGCCGATGCGGTGCGGGACGGCGCCGGCGCGGCGCCGTGGGTGCTGGTGGTGAGGAATGGCAAGGCGCAGAGGCAGGCGGTGAAGCTCGGCCTGCGCGGCGACACGATCGTCCAGGTGGTGGAGGGGGTCGCAGAAGGCGACCGGGTCGTGCCGGCCACCAACGCCCGCGTCAAGGCGGGCCAGGCGCTGCGCATTGCCGATGCATAGCTGGCTGCCGTTCGAATGGATCGCCGCGGGTCGCTTCCTGCGCGAAGGCAGGATGCAGACCGCGTCGATCATCCTCGGCGTGTCGATCGGCGTCAGCGTCATCGTGTTCATGTCGGCGGCGCTCACGGCGCAGCAGCAGAACATCATCCATCGCGTGCTGAGCGCTCAGCCGCACATCGTGCTGCTGCCTCCCAAGGAAGTGGCTCGAGCGCTGCGCGGCGGGCCCGGGGCCGAAGCGGCCCTGGTGCAGAAGCCGTTCCAGCGCGTGCGCTCGATCGATCAGTGGCAACGGATCCTGCGCGAGGTGGAGCGCATGCCGGCGGTGACCGCCGCATCGCCGTCCGCGTCGGGCTCCGTGCTCGCCGTGCGCGGGGAGGCCACGCGCTCGGTGAGCGTGCTCGGGATCGATCCGGACCGCTACTTCCGCATCGTCCCGGTGCCCGAGAAAATCGTCAGCGGCCAGGCGCGCCTCGGCTCCGAAGACATCGTCGTCGGCATCGAGCTGGCGGCGGATCTCGGCGCGCGGGTCGGCGACAAGCTGCGCATCGTCGCGGCCAGCGGGCGCGGCGCGACGCTGAGCATCGCCGGCATCGTCGACCTGGGCAGCAAGGGAGCGAACCAGCGCACGACGTACGTCGCGCTGCACACCGCGCAGGCGCTGCTCGGCCTGATCGGCGGAGCATCCAGCATCGACGTCACGGTGCAGGACATCTTCGCGGCTGAAGACGTGGCGCGGGTGATTGCGGGCGCCAACGGCGTCGAGGCCGACAGCTGGATCCGCACCAACGAGCAGTTCTTCATCGCGATCAGCGCGCAGACCATCGCCAACACGACGATCCGCTTCTTCGTCGCGCTGGCGATCGCGTTCGGCATCGCTGCCGTGCTGATCGTGTCGGTAGTGCAGAAGTCGCGCGAGATCGGCATCCTGCGCGCGATGGGCGCCACGCGCGGCCAGATCCTGCGCGTGTTCCTGCTGCAGGGCGCGGCGCTCGGGCTCGCCGGCTCGCTGCTGGGGTCGGCGTTCGGCGCGGCCGCGATCCTCGCGTGGGACCGCTACTTCCTCGCTGCCGACGGCACGCCGCTGCTGCCGATCGACCTGCAGGGGAGCCTCTTCATCGCGGCGGCGCTGCTGGCAACCCTGACCGGGCTTGCGTCGGCGCTGATGCCCGCGCTGCGCGGCGCGCGGCTCGACCCGGTGACGGCGATCCGTGGCTGAAGCAGTCCTCGAGCTCGAGGGCCTGCGCAAAGCCTACGGCGTCGGTACGTCCGCCGAGATCGAGGTGCTGCACGGGATCGACCTGACCCTTGGCAAGGGAGAGTTCTGCGCGCTGATGGGCCCTTCGGGTTCCGGCAAGAGCACGCTGCTCAACCTGATCGGATTGCTCGACCGGCCGAACGCGGGGCGCCTCTCGGTCGACGGACGCGAAACGTCGAAGCTCAACGACCGTGCGCTGACCGCATTGCGCGGCCACCATATCGGATTCGTCTTCCAGTACCACCACCTGCTGCCTGCGTTCACGGCGCTCGAGAACGTGATGATGCCGATGCTGCTCGATCGCGGGCGCCCGAATGCCGCCATGCGCCGCCGCGCCGCAAGTCTGCTCGAAAGCATGGGCCTCGCACAGTGGCGCGATCACCTGGCCACGAACATGTCGGGCGGACAGCAGCAGCGTGTCGCCGTTGCGCGCGCGCTGGCGATGAATCCATCGCTGGTGCTTGCCGACGAGCCCACCGGCAACCTCGACACCAAATCGGCGCAGACGGTGTTCGACCTGATGCGGGAAGTGAACCGCAACCAGCGCACGACCGTGCTGATCGTCACGCACAACCATGCGCTCGCCGCGCAGTGCGACCGGATCGTCGAGCTGGTCGACGGGCAGATCGTGAACGATCGGCGCGTTCGGCCGCAGCAAGCTGCGGCTTGACGCTGGTCAATGGCGCCGAGCGCGAATGCGCTACGGTGAAGCCGAGGTGGATATGCATTCCAACGCGAGCATCCAGACTCCCAACGTCTTTCTTGCATACGCGCCGCGCGGGCCGGGCCTGCGTTGCGCTGTCGCGTATCTTTCATCGGAGCGCGACGCCTACGGCTGGTTCGTCGGCCCGCGCGATGACACGAGCGTCGCAAGGTGCTTTTTCCTGCTCGAGGAGTTCTACACCAACCGGCTGACGCGCTACGAAGCGGTCAATCAATCCGAACTGCATACGGTCTGGTCGCTCGACGACACGCGTCGCCACGAGCTTGCACAGATGCAGGAGGCGTTCGCGCGCGAGTGGCTCTTCTATCGCGACGACCCCCGCGCCGCAGCGGAGTTGCAGGCCTACGCCGAAGCCGAGCTTGCGGCCGGCGAGGTCAACGTGCGCTTCAAGCGTCTTGCCAAATTCTCCACGGCGCAACCGAACTGGACCTACTATTCGCAGCGCTTCGAGCGGCTGGTACTGAATTACCTGGCCAAGCGCTGGCCGCTGGAGTACCGCGTCGATCTGGAGCGCGTGGCGACGCCCGCGCGGACACGTGTTGCGCACCGCCTGCATTAGAAGCAGCGCGTCCGGGCCTACCCGGTGCCAGTTCCTTGCTAGGGAGGCCCCTATTGTCTGAACGACCATCGTTTCACTCGTCTTCGGAGAGGCGCTTCGCGTGCAGGGACAGGCGCTGTGCCGCTTCCGTACGGCCAGCGCCCACGCAGAACCGTCTTCTTGCAGCATTGCCAATTGAGGATTTCGGGCGGCTGTCGCCCGCCCTCGTGCCCGTTCCGTTACCAGTGGGCCGGACGCTCTACAAGGCTGGCGTCTCGGAAGGGGACTTGTATTTCCTCACCTCGGGCATTGTTTCGCGGGTTTGCATGATGAAGAACGGGAGGTCGATGGAATTTGCGATCACCGGCAACGAAGGCGTGATCGGCGTTGCGTCGTTCCTCGGGGGCGAAAGCACGCCGAGCGAAGCGGTGGTGCTTAGTCGCGGCCATGCCTATCGGCTGAGCGCAGACCTGGTGCAGGACGAGTTCGAGTGCCACGGCGCGCTGCCGCGCTTGTTGCTGCGCTACACCCAGGCCCTGATCACGCAAACCGGCCAGTCCGCAGTGTGCAACCGGCACCATTCGCTGGAACAGCGACTGTGCCGCTGGATCCTGTCATGCCTGGACCGATTGCCCGCGGGCGAGCTGACGATTACGCAGGAGGTCATTGGCAATCTACTGGGCGCCCGCCGTGAAGGCATCACCCACGCCGCTGCAGGACTGCAAAGAAAAGGGTTGATCCGTTGCGGGCGCGGCCATATCGCCGTGCTCGACAGGCTTGAGCTGGAAGCACGAGCCTGCGAGTGCTATGCGGTGGTGAAGCGGGAGTATGCTCGATTGCTCCCCGGAAATCGGGAGCGGAAATCCGTCATGGACTCTCGCCTGCCGAAAGCAGGCGTTCCCGAAACTGGAATTTAACGCGCGCAGGGAAATCCCAATGGACTCGGTGCTGTTTTCGGGGCTGCTTGATCTGCCGTGGTGGGGCCACGTGATCGTGGCCCTGGCGCTTACGCACGTCACCATTGTCTCGGTCACGGTATTCCTGCACCGCCACCAGGCGCACCAGGGAGGCGAGCGGCATCCGGGCGCTGGCGGAGTTTTCGCTGCGCCTGCGAAGTTACGCGTAGCGTTGCGCTGAACCGCGGGGCGACGCGGCGACCGTTAGCGCATTACCTTTGGCGTTCCTGGCCTCGTTCCTCGCCCCGCTCTCGATCTCTCTTCGGTCCTTCGCCGCGTCTTGACTCCTGCGGCGCTCCCTTAGGAGCGGCCTGGGCCGGCGCTGCGCGCTGACCAGGCGCGGGCGCTCTTTGCACTGCGTGCTCCTGATAGTGCTGCCGCACTACGGTGTCGCGCGGCTGGAAACGGTAATTCTGGCCGTGAAGCGCGGGCTGCTGCTCGACTCGGGGATACCGATCTCCCGAATACTGCCGCTGGTAGCGCGGCAAGGGCGCGAGCGCCGGCGCCGGCGCAGATCTGCGGTCCCAGCGGTCCCATCCGCTTCGCCGCTGCTCCCATTGATTGCCCCAGTGCTCGCCCCAGCGCGGCGCCGCGTCCGATCGCCACCCGCGAAAGTACGCCGGAGGATCGCGGTAGTAGCGCACAGGGATTCGCAGCACGAACAGCGGCACGACTTCCGGGTCCACAAGCCCCCACGGCCCGTTGTACCAGGAACTCGCATACCAGTTATCGCCCTGGTAGACCCAATACATGCCGTCGTAGAAGAAATAGTTCGAATTCACTCGCGGAGCATAGTAGACCGGATAGCCCGGCACCTGGACGAGCTCCGGATACACGGGCATGTTGATCCCGATGCTCACGCCGGGAAGCCCGATTCCGATGCTCACTTGGGCGAGGGCCGAAGTCGCCGACCAGAACAACATTGACAACACAACGAGTGCGTAACGCATTTTTTTCTCCAGTTCGATCATTCGAGTCTGCGGTAGGAGCCGAAGAGTTCACGCACCGGGCGCGTTTCCGGCAGCACGTACACGATTCCCTCCGTACCGGAAAATGCAGGGCTGACCACGTTCTCATAGAATTCCTTCGGCACGTTTATGCAGCCGTAGGAAATCCGGTTGTCGAGAGGCGTCGGCGTCGCCAGGCGCTCCAAGCGGCGCTCCTTGGGCCTTGCAGTGACGACTCTGTGCAAAGAGACTGCGCCCTCGTAGTCGACCCACAGTACATCCTCGCCGCGCGTACTCGTGCCTAATGCGGCGACGAAACGGCCCGCCGGAGTGGTTCGGTCCTTCGGGAGCATTTCGGAATACTCCCGCTCGCCGATACCGGGGACCGAATGGTCGCCGCGAGCCACGCCGAGCAACGCCGGGGCCGCCCCCCGGATCCGCCCGCCAGCATCGAACACGAAAACCCTGGCGTCCTTCTTGTCGACGATGACGAACGGCAGACCGCGGTGATCGGCCGAAGCGACGATCCAGTCTGCCACCTGGCGGGCGTCCACGGAAACCCGCTCGCTGCCGAAGTCGGCACGACTCCGAGGGCGCGCGACCCCGTCGTCCATAGCTACTGCAGACTGGGACAGCACGATAAGCCACAGAGCGAGGATCGCGATGCGATGCGTGCCCTTCATCGGTCTTGCCGGTCTGTCATGTTGATGTTTCGCTGCTCCAGGCGCAGCACAGCCCCGATGGGCTTGCCAACCGGGGCTGCTGCAGGAATGCGCAACGCCTTTCTAGTTGCGGTCCTTTCTCACCGGGCGCGCTTCCACGGGAGCGGGTGTGGTCACAGGCTCGGGTCTCACTGCCGGCGAGGGTTGCGGCACGCGATCCTTCAATGCCAGTTGCAGGTAGCCGTGACCGCCCGCGAAGCCGGCATCGCCGACGCCGTGCCTGCCCGCACCACGGCCGCCGCCACCGACGTCGCCGCTCCTCGCCGCACGGGTCATGTTTGCATCCGCATACATGCCGGAAGCACGCCGACCCGTTGCCACTTGCACGCTTTGAGGGTAGACGCCCGCCCAGGTTTCGGCGTTTGGATATCCCGCGATCGTCCGACCGCTGGAGGCCTCGGACAAGCTTGTCGGACCACCGTCTGCGCCGCGTCCGCCATGTGCCCCGCGGTCGCCATGATGCGTTCTCATACCAGCGTAGCCGCCTTGGCCGCCGGCGCCGATCGTCACTCGGTAGACCCCGGGCGACAGGTAAACCTCGCCCCTGAACGGAATCGCGTCGGCGCCGTCGTAGCCGCTGCCGCCCTCGCGGGCGACGCCGCCGCCGCCGCCACCACCGCCGCCGGACAGCACGACTTCATAGTTGCCTTCGACGAGCTGCGAGCTGGCAAGGGTCGGTGATCCGGCGCTCCACGAATCCTTCGGCACCACCGTGATGAAGCATTGCTGCGTGAGCGCGCTCGCAGCTGGGGTGGTGATCGTGTAAAAGTTCCGGCTGCGGTCGAAATTCGTCGTCCCGCAGCGCGAATCGGTCGTGTTCTGCGCAAACGCCGGAATGGCCGCGGCGCAGGCGAGGAACATCAGAGTGAGCTTTGCAGGTTTCATACTTGCCTCCATTGGCGTTAGAAGACATGTGCGCGGCTTGAATGCCGTCGCGCCGAGATTCCGTGTGATGTGATCCATAGGGAAAAGCTACGCCGGAGGGCGGGATCGTTCTGTGCGCTGCGATACATTGCCCCCAGTTTTTCCGCGCGCCGCGGGCACGGCGCAACGACAAAACGCACGAAAAAGAGAACCTGCTGCCGACGGGCGGGCGATCCAGCTTACGTTGTCTCTCCGCGCGCAGCTTGATCGCGATCAAACGCGGTGCTCCACCCCGTCTGTGCTCCAGCGTACAGACTGGCGATCGTGGGCCGGGCACCATGCACCGAAGTCAGCGCAGTCTCGTTATCACACACTCAGGAGACCACTCATGAAACAACTCAAGCAATTTTCCGCGCTTTTCCTTGCCGTCCTGCTGGCGTCTCTGCTGGGTTGCGCGGGCGGACCGCAGAAAGAAGGCACGGGCGAATACATCGACGACACCGTGATCACCACCAAAGTCAAGTCGGCGATCCTGAATGAGCCGTCGCTGAAAGTCGCCGAAATCAACGTCGAGACGTTCAAGGGCCGCGTGCAGCTGAGCGGTTTCGTGAGGTCGCGCGCCGACATGTCAAAAGCCGTCGAAGTGGCGCGCAGTGTCGGCGGTGTGACTTCCGTCGCGAACGACATGCGGCTCAAGTAGATCCACGCGGCCGCCGACGAAGCAGGGGGATTTCAACGCAAGCATGCAGACGCCCAACGTCTTTCTTGCATACGCGCCGCGCGGGCCAGGCCTGCGCTGCGCTCTCGCGTATCTTGCATCGGAGCGCGACGCCTACGGCTGGTTTGTCGGCCCGCGCGATGACATTAGCGTCGCAAGTTGCTTCTTCCTGCTCGAGGAGTTCTACAACAACCGGCTGACGCGCTACGAAGCGGTCAATCAATCCGAACTGCATGCGGCCTGGTCGCTCGACGACGGGCGTCGCCACCAGCTTGCGCAGATGCAGGAGGCGTTCGGGCGCGAGTGGCTGTTCTATCGCGATGACCTACGCGCCGTGACGGAATTGCAGGCGTACGCCGAAGCCGAGCTTGCGAGCGGCGAGGTAAACGTGCGCTTCAAGCGTCTCGCCAAGTTCTCCAAAGTACAACCGAACTGGACCTATTATTCGCCGCGCTTCGAGCGGCTGGTACTGAATTACCTGGCCAAGCGCTGGCCGCTGGAGTACCGGCACGATCAGGAGCGCGTTGCGCTGCCGCAGTCCTGAACGCCTTGCCGCTTGCCTGTCGGGGACGCGACGGGCCGCGCAACTGCAATGAATCCGCTTTCGACCCCGCTGCTGACGGACCTGTACCAGCTCACGATGCTGCAGGCGTACTTCGAGCATCGGATGACCGATACGGCAGTGTTCGAGCTTTTCGTGCGCAAGCTGCCGCCGGACCGGAACTTCCTGGTCGCGGCGGGACTCGAGCAGGCGCTCGATTTCGTCGAGCAGCTGCGCTTCGGCGACGAGGAGCTCGGCTGGATCGAGCGTTGCGGGTTGTTCCGGCCGCAATTCGCTGCGCAGCTCGCGCAGCTTCGCTTTACCGGCGATCTGCACGCCCTTCCCGAGGGAACGGTGTTCTTTCCGAACGAGCCGCTGCTGCGGGTGACGGCGCCGTTCCCCGAGGCACAGCTGCTCGAGACGCGCGTGCTGAACCTGATCCATTTCGAGACGCTGATCGCTTCCAAGGCGGCGCGCTCGCGGCTGGCCGCCGGCGCGAAGGGGCTGATCGACTTCGGCCTGCGTCGTGCACACGGCGCGGAGGCAGGACTGCTTGCGGCGCGCGCGAGCTACCTCGGCGGCTTCGACGGCACTTCGACGGTGCTCGCCGCGCACCTGTTCGGCATTCCGGTCTTCGGCACGATGGCGCACTCGTTCGTCCAGGCGCACGACAGCGAGCGCGCCGCGTTCGAGCATTTCGCGTCGGTCTTCCCGGACAATGCAGTGCTCCTGATCGACACCTACGATACCGTGGAAGGCGCGCGCAAAGCCGTAGCGGCCGCGAAATCGTTCCGCATGAAGGGCGTGCGGCTCGACAGCGGAGATCTCGAGGATCTGTCGAGGAAGGTGCGCCAGGTGCTGGACGCCGCCGGACTGAAGGACGCGATCATTTTCGCGAGCGGCAACCTCGACGAAGACCGTGTTGCCGGGCTGATCGCAGCGGGCGCGCCGATCGACAGCTACGGAATCGGCACGAGCCTCGTCACCTCGGCCGATCATCCGCACCTTGATGCGGTGTACAAGCTGCAGGAATACGCCGGACGGCCGCGCCGCAAGCGCTCTACGGGCAAGGCGACGTGGCCCGGCCGCAAGCAGGTCTATCGCCAATTCGCGCCGGACGGAACGTTTGCGCGCGACGTGGTGACCGCCGAGACCGATCGGCAGCCAGGCGAGCCACTGCTGCACCCGGTGATGGCGCAGGGGCGGCGGCTGGCCACGCCGCCACTCAGAGTCGCGCGCGAACGCGCGATGCAACAGATGGCCCTGCTGCCGGCTCCGCTCAGGGCGTTGCGAACTGCCGCGAGTCCCTATCCGGTCGAAATCTCTGCCGCGCTGAAAGCGCTTGCCGATGAGGTGGACCGAGCGACCGCCTAGCGAGCGGCGAGGCTCGTGACCGTGCGCGCGAGCAGCGGGGCGATATCCACCAACTCGAGCATTGCGGCATCCGCCTCGCGCTCCGGCACGCTGTTCGTCGAGGCAATGCGCTGCACACCGGCCGCCTTGATCCTATCCAGCGCGGCGCGAGCCGCCACCGCGTGGACGAAAAATGCGTGGACCGCGTCGCAGCCAGCGCGCCGCAACGCCTCTGCCGCAGCGGCAATCGTTCCTCCGGTGCTTGCCAGATCGTCGATGATCAGGCAGCTACGGCCGCGCACATCGCCCAGCACCGCCGCGACCGCGGCGCTATCGGGCTGCGCACGCGTCTTGGCGATTGTGGCAATGGGCGCACCGAGCGCTGAGGCATAGCGCTGTGCCCGCTTGAGTCCGCCGGCATCGGGCGAGACGACGGTCAGATCCCGCAGATTCCAGTTGCGGATCTGCGGCAGCACCGCCTCGTCGGCGGCGAGATGCAGCAGCGGCACGCGAAACGCGCTGTCGAGCGCCGGTGAGTGCAACTCGAGTGCGACAAACCGCGCGATTCCGGCGCATTCGAGGATGCGTACGGCCATCTGTGCCGAGCGCGGCTCGCCGGCGTCCTTGCGCGTGTCTTGCCTGGCGTAACCAAAATAAGGGATCACAGCCGTGACCCGCCGTGCGCCCGCTGCATGGGCGGCATCGGCGAGCAGCGCCAGCGCGATCAGGTGCTCGTTCACCGGAGGGCAGGTGGGCTGCACGATATAGAGGTCGCTGCCGCCCACCTCGCTTTCGATCCGCACGCTCGTC
>Ga0070698_100003285_pt1 | contig 17773 bp, 21 predicted proteins | sample KBSK1502metaG_FD_65477 | JGI IMG/M metagenome (GOLD analysis project Ga0070698, IMG submission 65477) | Corn, switchgrass and miscanthus rhizosphere microbial communities from Kellogg Biological Station, Michigan, USA - KBS K1-50-2 metaG | ecosystem: Host-associated > Plants > Roots >...
TTGCGATCAAAGGTATCGGCCCAAAGATGAGAATCATTGGCTGCTTTGATTAATTGCACGTTCACCCGCACGGCATCTCCGCTCTTTTGCACACTTCCTTCCACGATGTGGGCAACGCCGAGTTGCTTTGCGATCTCGGGCAGGTTTTCCGGTGCGCTTTTGTAATGCTGCGTCGATGTGCGCGAGATCACCTTCAGATCGGCGATCTTCGATAAGCGCGTTAGAATCTCATCCTGGATGCCGTCGGCAAAGTAGGCGTTGGCTTTGTCTTCGCTATGGTTTTCGAACGGCAAGACCGCGATGCTCTTTTCGGGTGCGGTCGAGCTTGACCTGGCCGCGCGGCGCGAGACCGACACGAAAGCGGCAACCACGGCCGCGAGGAGGAGGAGTGATGTTGCCAGTAGGAACCAGCGCGTCCTCGCCACGCCTTCTCTTTGCGCCCGAAGTTTGCCTGGCAACGCGCGGTTGCCAGCTTTGTCCGTGCACAGATTTACGATCTGTAATTTGACGCCATGCTTCACTTCGCAGAAGCCAAGGTCATGGAGAAGCGGCCGCCACTGTTCGTATCCTTCGAGATCTTCAGCGACGTGTCTGGAGAGAAGAATGTGTCCGGCGTCGCCGCAGGCCATCACCCGTTGCGCCGTATTAAGACCGGCGCCGGCAAGGTTGGCCTGACCGTTCACATCGATCACGCCGCTGACTGGGCCGCTGTGCGCTCCCATTCGAAGTTGTATCCTCGGGTGTTCTTTGAGAGCGCGACTGATTTCGAGTGCGCATTTCACCGGCTCTTCCGGGCTCTTGTAAAAAACCAGCGCCATCCCGTCACCGGTGGGGATCTTGATCAAGCGGGCCGCGGCTTCGGCATTTCGAAACTGCTCGGAGGCGCGAACCACTTCATTCAGTTCATCAATCGCCGTGCGCTGGTCGTTAATCGAAAGCTTCGAGTAGCCGACGATGTCGATGAACAAGACATGGGCGATCTCGAGCTGGATCTCCTTTTTAACTTCGGCGGGCATTTCGATGCTCCAACGGCGCGCGTCACTATTATACATGATAGTTTCGATCAATAGAATCGACATCGCCGAGAGATGCGTTTGGGTAGCGCACGCGTCTCGCGTGTTGGTTTCGGCGTCGCGCCGAAACGGACTTGTTTGACAATCGCTCGCGGTGCATGTGCAAACCTTAAGAAAAGTTCGCGATCGCGAGAACGCGCTCACCAACACGCGAGACGCGTGCGCTACCCGAAAATTCCGCTAGGATCATCCGAAATAGCACCGAGCGATGGCGCGACTTCACGAATATCAAGGCAAAGCCATTCTTGCCACGAACGGATTCACAATTCCGCGTGGCCGCGCCGCCTCCACTGCTGACGAGGCGGTTGAAGTCGCGAAGGAACTTCTCACCGCTGGCAAGAAGGGCGCTGAAGTCGTCATCAAGATTCAAGCGTGGACGACTGGTCGCGCCGGCATTGGCGGCGTCGCCTTCGCCAAAAGACCGGCTGACGTTCGCGGTCACGCCGCGCGGATGCTGGTAATGAAAGTTGGACAGTTTCCAGTCCAAGCCGTCCTCGTGGAAGAGAAGCTTCCGATCGAGCGGGAGTTTTTTCTTTCCCTCGCCATCGACGATGCGGCGCGGGCACCCGTCATTATTTTCTCCGCCGGCGGTGGCACCGGAATCGAAGAGCGCGCCGCTTCAACACGGCGCATTCCTTGCAATGTGAACCGCGGGCCTTTGGATTCGGCGGTGGATGAAGCGGTCAGCTCCTGCAGACTTTCGGTAGCAAACGCAAAGCAACTCGCCGAGTCGATTCGAAAATTATTTGCCGCCGCGCGCAGCGTGGAAGCTCGATCACTTGAAATTAATCCGCTCGTGCTGACCAAGAACGGCGAGTTCGTCGCCGCCGATTGCCGGATCACGATTGATGATTACGCCGTGGCGCGACATCCGGAGCTGCGCATTGAAATTGCGAGAGAATTCGATCATCCGCCAACGCCGCTGGAACGTGTTGCCTACGCCGTCGAACAAAACGATCATCGCGGCACATTTTATTTCGCGCAGCTGGCCACGGAAGCCACCAAAGGCTCCAAAGGTCTGGTTGGCTTTCACGGCGCTGGCGGCGGCGGCTCGATGATGTCCATGGACGCAATTGTTAACGCTGGATTCACCATCGCCAATTTCACCGACACCAGCGGCAATCCATCTGCATCCAAAGTATACCGCGCTGCTCGAATCATTTTGGCTCAGCCCGACCTGGTCGGATATTTCGGTTCGGGCTCCGGCGTTGCGAGCCAGGAACAATATTGGTCCGCCTACGGACTGGCTAAGGCGTTTTGGGAACTCGACCTGGATATTCCCGCGGTCATTCGTTTGGGTGGCAATACCGAAGATCGCGCCGTGGATATTCTGCAACGAATGTCCGGGCTGCTTCACGCGCGGGTGGAAGGCTATCGCAAGACCGACACACCGGCCATGATCGCCGCGCGCTTCGCGGAACTTGTCGAGGGCACGGGCGGCGCCAAATGGAAACCGCGCGCTCCGCGTGTGCCGAAGTTTGCCAAGGATTCATCGGCCACCATGCTTCCCGTAAAAGGTGGTCGCGTCTGGATCGACATCGCGAAGTGGCCGCAAATTCGCAGCGCGGTCGAGACCCACTCCAACAGATTAATCGTCGATCGGGAAGGTTCGCCCACGCCATCGCTGGCTGGCGAGGAGTTCGCGACCAAAGATTCCGAATTGCTCGCGTGCGACGTCGAATGTCGCCTCGCCGGAGTCGAAGGTTTCTATCTGGAACTTGATATTCCTGGATTAGACGAATTGATTGGGGTCAAAGTTGCCGCAGGAGACGGTTCTTGACGGATTCGCGAATTGTGACTACAGTGACTACATGATCGCGACATTGCGAGAGACGAAGGCAAAACTTTCACAGATGGTCAAGCTAGCGGCGAACGGAGAAGAAGTTCTCATTACCGTTCACGGTAAGGTGCAGGCGCGCTTGACGCAGCCGGTCCGCAAGCGGTCGCCTGGGGACAATCGTAAATGGGCGCGCGAGTTGGCCGCGCTGCGGCGAAAATACAGCACTGGCAAGCGCGCACGCACAGCGGAGGAAATTATTTCCGAAGGGCGTGAAGAACGCTTTTGATGAGATATTGGGACACGTCGGTTCTGCTAAAGCTCTTTGTAGAAGAAGACGACTCAAGGGTGTTTGCCGCGTTAATCAAAGAGGCCGGTGAAGTCATCTATACATCCGAGCTTTCGCGCTTAGAGCTGCTGCGCGCGTTGTGGGGCAAGCGGCTGGATGAAAGTATTGTGCCGGGCGCCGAAAAAACGCTCATGCACCGGTTCGAGAGTGAAGTGGAAATGAAACGCATCATTCTGGTTCCGTTTGGCGCCGATGTGCGTAGAGAGTTCGAAACCGTTCTAAGAGTTTGCTACACGCGCCGTCGGCCCATCCGCGTGCGTACGCTCGATGCGCTGCACCTGGCATCGGCCCTTGCATTAAAAGCGAAGGAGATTGTTTGCACGGACGCGCGAATGAGAAAAGCAGCCGGCGCTCTCCAAATGGACATTCATGTTCGGAAATCTCGCTGAATGCTCGCGCACAACACTATGCCGACGGGACGCGATTGCGAGGAGAAACTTGCTGCAAGTACATTCAACCCAAACTAGAACACGAGGCTGAATGGCAATCTTGATCGATGAAACGAAGCGCGTTCTTGTGCAAGGCATCACTGGTCGCGAAGGTCAGGCGCGCACGCGGCTGATGCGGGATTACGGAACGAATGTCGTCGCAGGTGTGACGCCGGGCAAAGGCGGGCAGACCGTACTGAGCGTACCGGTGTTTAACGCGCCGCAGGAAGCAATGAACGCCCTAGGTAAGATCGACATCTCCGTGCTTTTTGTGCCGGCCGCGGGCGTGAAAGACGCAGCCATTTCGGCCATAGACGCGGGCATCACACTTACCGTGCTCGTGCCTGATCGCGTACCCGTATGGGACGCCATGGAGATCGCGGCGGCGGCCAAAACGAATGGCGCGATGTTCCTCGGACCCAACACGCTCGGGGCGTTGAGTCCAGGCAAGGGCGTGGTCGGCATGATCGGTGGTCGCGCGGAAAGTGCGAGGCAGTGGTTCAAGCCCGGCATCCCAACCGGTGTTGGAGTGATCAGCCGTTCCGGCGGCATGGCTTCAAGCACGGGCTACTATCTGGGACAGTCAGGGGTGCGCATTTCGACCATAGTGCATATCGGTGGCGACGCGGTTCTCGGTATTCGTATTCCCGATGCGGCGCTCATGTTCGAAGCCGATCCGCTCACCGAAGCCATCGTGGTCTTTGGTGAAATTGGTTCGTCACAAGAAGAGGAATTAGCACAGCTGATTCGCGATCGAAAAGTCACGAAACCGGTGATTGCATACATCGGTGGTAAGGCGGCGCGCGAAGGTACGCGCTTCAGTCACGCTGGAGCGATCATCGAAGGCGGTCGAGGCACGCATGCGGGCAAAGTAACGGCGCTGCGCGAGGCTGGCGCAACCGTGGTCGATGCGTTCGGCGAACTGCCGGAGGCGGTGGTTGAAATTCTCAAGCGAATGAAAGGACAAAGCCTTATGAGTGAAACTGATAAAAAGGCCGTGTGGAATACGGCGCTCACACGTGTTGAGCCTAACCGAGTGGCAGTGCGCGGATACGACATCGCCGAACTCATGGGGCGCGTGTCGTTTGGCGCTGCGGTCCATTTAATTCTGACCGGCGAATTGCCGTCGCTAGCAGTTGCGCGATTGATCGACGCGGTCTTGGTTGCGTCGATCGATCATGGCGCGACGCCTCCAAGTGCGTTGGCCGCGCGAACCGTCGCATCCACCGGCGCGTCGCTGACCGCGTCGGTCGCCGCCGGCATCATGTCGATTAATCGTCACCACGGCGGCGCGATTGAAGATTGCGCACGGCAACTGAAAGCGATCACCGATCGCGCCGTACGCGAATCGATTTCGCTGGATGAAGCCGCCGCGCGCACGCTCGCAGCCATGAGGGAAACGGGCGAGCGCATGCCGGGGTTTGGTCACCGCTATCACACAAAAGATCCGCGCACCGCGCGCTTGTTCGAGCTGGCGCGTGAAGCCGGCGTGGAAGGGCAGAACATGAAAGCGGCGCGGGCCGTTGAACAATCTTTCGCCGATGCCAAGAAACCGCTCCCCATCAACGTGGACGGCGCGATCGGCGCCATCCTCGCCGATCTAGGCATGAATCCCGCGGCTTTCAACGGTATTTTCATGATCGCGCGCACTCCCGGTCTCGTCGCGCACGTCATCGAAGAACAAACCCGCGAAAAACCGATGCGTCGAATTGATCCAGTCAATCACGGCTACGACGGGCCCGCTCCCAGAAGCATTCCCGCATAAATAGAGTCGCCGACATAGCTCTTGCAGAATTCGGCGTACCTCAAACGTCTGCGCGAGTCGAATCTACGCAACCGACCGTTAAAAATTAGCAAGGCAGCGGCAGCAGACTTCGTTTCGATCCCGTAGGATCGAGGCAATGAAATTACTGCCCACTTCTTTTTCGAATCGCTTCAAGGCGATTGCTTGCGGCGCGTTTCTTGTCACCACTTCATCTTTCGTTGTCGCGCAATCTTCGTCAGCCGATCAACAAACAGTCAGCAACGCCGAGCTGCTGAAAGAAATGAAGGCGCTCGAAGCGAAGGTGGCCACGCTTGAAAAACGGCTGGCGCATTATGAGAACACGGAAATGCGAAATGAAACTGCTGGCACAAAATTGAACGCGAATCCACATCACGATGAATCGCCGAGCAAAAACAGCGTGGCGACAAGCAGCGAAACAGCCGCTTCGCCTAACGAACGTTCGCTTTTCGGTCTGGGTTATCGCAGCCACGCGGTTCTGAGCATCGGCGCGTATGGCGAATTGAAATTCGGCGGACAAGACGCGCCCGGCGGATGGAAGAATGGTTTCGACGCGGCGCGCATCGTTCTGCTTCCCACGTTTCAGGTTACGGACTCGATCACATTCAACGCGGAGTTGGAATTCGAGCACGGCGGCATCGCCGAAGACGACGATGACAAACTGACCGGCGGGATCGATGTCGAGCAGGCGTTCGTCGATTTCAAATTTAACGATTATTTCAACTGGCGCGCGCCCGGTGTGGATGTGGTGCCGTTCGGCTTCATCAATCTTTTCCACGAGCCGACTCAGTTCTACAGCGTGAACCGGCCGGAGCTTTACCTCGGGCTGATTCCATCCACCTGGTTTGAAGGCAGCACCAGCATCTACGGCAAGATCGTCAACAACCTGAACTACCAATTCCAAATCAACACCGGACTCGAAGATGTCGGTTCCAAGGAAGGTGTGCCGGCTGACCGCTCGCCGTACGAAGGTGGAATCACCGGGACCGAAGCGCTCGGTCTCGCGCGCACGCCCATCGGCGATTTTCATCAAACCAAGAACGCGCCCGGCTTCGCGCTGCGTCTCAGTTACACGCCGCCGATCGTCCCCGGATTAACTGGAAGCTCAAGCGTTTTCTTTACGCCGAACATAACGCCACGCGGCGCGTTTGCCGATGACGGACATTCGTTAGGCCAGAACAGCGTGACGATGCTCGACACCGAGCTGCGTTATCGCGTGCCGCGCACCGGTTTGGAATTTCGCGGCGAAGTCGCGGACGTGATCATCGGCACGCCGAGCAATCTGCGCGCGAATAACGATGGCGATCCGGAGAACAACGTTGGCAAACATCTTTGGGGTTTCTCGCTTGAAGCAGCCTATCACCTCGAGCTTAGCAATCGCGTGCGCAATGGCTGGGAGCTGGTGCCATTCTATCGCTACACTTACGAAAATTTGCAGACGGGCGGATCCGCCGGAATCGACGACAACCTGCCGACCGGTCAGGGTCGCCGGCAATTTCACACCTTCGGGCTCGCCCTTTTCCCGACGCCACAAATCGTTTTGAAACTCGATTATCAACTCGCGCTGGACGATGCGCCGGACTCGCCGCGTGCAGATCACTTGCTCGGCGCGGTCGGATTCTTTTTCTAAGCTCGCGTTCGGATACTTCGCCAATGACTCAACTTCCACGCTGGATTCTGCCCGCCGCGATTAGTGTCACCGTGCCGTTGCCTTCGTACGCGGTGCAATACCTGACTGTTCCAGCGGCGCAAAAATTGTGCTTTCCGGAGAGCGATCAGTTCGTCGCCGCACACGTGGTGTTCACACCCGCGCAAATCAAAGCGATCGAAGCTGCCAGTGAACAGAAGCAAGTCCTCCGCGGCCAGGAAATTTGGCGGGCGATGAAAGGCGGAAAGCTGCAAGGTTTTTTCATTGTCGATTATGTGATCGGCAAACATCTCGTCATCGATTACGCGGTCGCGCTCGCGCCGGAAGGAGTCGTTAGGCAAATAGAGATTCTCAACTACCGCGAAAGTTACGGCGGCGAAATTCGCAATCCCGATTGGCGCAAACAATTTGTCGGAAAAACGCCGCGCTCGCGCTTCGCCTTGAACAACGGCATTGCGAACATCAGCGGCGCAACGCTTTCGAGCCGCCATGTGACCGACGGTGTGCGGCGGATCCTTGCGACCTATGAAGTCTGCCTTAAGTGAAGTGCGGCGGGCGCGCCCGCTCCTCGGCACCTTCGTCGAAATCACTGCGCAAGGCAGTGACGAAAGGAAGTTGCATCGCGCGATCGACAAGGCGTTTGCCGCGGTTTGCCAGGTGCACCGCTTGATGAGTTTTCATGATCCAAAGAGCGACGTTTCACACATGAATCGCGATGCCTTTCCAAGAAGTGTAATCGTGCATCCGTGGACTTGGCAGGTCTTGAAGGCCGCCCTCGCATTCTCCCGCGAAAGCGATGGCGCGTTTGATATTACGGTCGCGCGACTGCTCGCGAGGTGGAATTATCTTCCTCGTTTCGATTATCACTTTAACACGAGGTCAATCTGGCGAGACATCTTTCTCCGCAAAAACTGCCGGGTCTTTTTCCGCCGGCGAGTGATTGTTGATCTTGGCGGAATCGCCAAAGGTTTCGCCGTTGACCGCGCGGTCGAAGCATTGATCGCGGCCGGGGTTCGCAGTGGCATCGTGAATGCCGGTGGAGACTTACGCGTCTTCGGGCCTGAGCCGCGTGTCGTGCACGTTCGTCATGCGCGCGAACCAGCACGAATCGGTCGGATCGTTCTCTTGCGCGAAACTTCGCTCGCCACGTCCGCTCTTTATTATACCAGGCGCGATCTCGACCAGAAAAGTCCGCTTGTCGATGGCCGCACGCATCGCCCCGCGTTGGATGATGTGAGCGTGAGCGTTTACGCGCCCGATTGCATAACAGCGGATGCGTTAACCAAAGTTGTGTTCGCGATGCGCGATGACGCTCGCCTGATTCTCGATCGGTATGGGGCTGGTTCATTTCTATTAAGCAGCAATTTTCCTTTTTGTGAGCTCAGCAACTGAACCAGAACGCAACGGCATCAGCCTTAGCCGCCGTCACGAGTGGTTGGTCTACGTCATCCTCGCGCTGGTTTTCATCAGCGGGGCGGCGTGGGCGTGGTTACATCACTTCGCGCGCCGCGCAGGTGAATTCGGCGAAAGCCCGCATCCCGCCGAATTGTGGATGCAGAGAGCGCACGGCGCTTCCGCCATGCTCGCGCTTATTTTGCTTGGAAGTTTGTTCGTCTATCACATTCCTCGTGCCTGGCGGGCACGACGCAACCGTCGCACGGGGACTTTGCTCTTTGCCCTCTTCGCATTTCTCATCGGCACAGGCTACGCGCTTTACTATTCAGGGAACGAACGTCTGCGCGCCTGGATGAGTTGGAGTCATCTCTGGGTCGGAATTGCTCTGCCCCTCTTCATCGCGCTGCATGTATGGCGCGGAAAAAGGACACCCTCTTCTCCTGAGCCTGCCGATGAGTCAGTTCCGAGAATCACGGTGAAGGGCGGTTTTCGTTAGGCTTGTTTCCAACGACCAGCGCCACAAACCAATCTCTGAACTTCGCGCTTTTCTCCAGCACATCGATTGTCCTGGTCAAGAAACCAAATTAGGACACTACTTAAATTAGAATCGATATGACCACCATGACAACAGCCCAACGAACCAACTACGGCGTCAACGAAATCGCCGAGCTTTTTCCCAGCTTGATGAAGATCAAGGACCCGTCCCTGCGCGAAAAAGTGGCGGCCGTTTGGAACGAAGCCATCACCACGGGCTGCGGCGGAAAGGGTTGGACCTTCCACGAACTTCGTGCGGTCAAGTTCACGCTGCTGGCCGGCGATATCGACATGACTTTCGTCGAGCATCTCAATTCATGCGCGCTGCAATGCATCGCCATTGCGGATGTCCTTGAGAGTTCGTTCCGCTGCGGCATTCCAATTCAGCGCGATTATCTCATCGCCGGCGCGCTTCTGGCCGACGTGGGCAAGCCACTTGAGTACGATAAGGACGCGTCAGGCAAGGTGATTCAGGGCACGTTTGGCCAACAAGTGCGGCATCCGTTCAGTGGCGTCGCGCTAGGCTATAAGCACGGTATTCCCGGCGAAGTCCTGCATATTATCGCCACACATAGCCATGAAGGTGATAAAGTGGGGCGCTCGATCGAGTCGATCATTTTCCATCACGCCGATTTCGTGGACTTCGATATCGCCAAGTTTCTGGGCAAACGCGCTGCGAAGAAGTAACGCGCTGGAATTAAAGAACTCGCGAAACACGCGAATCACGCTATAGAAATCATAGAGGAGCAGAAGAGAATAAAAATTCGCGTCAATTCGCGTATTTCGCGGGCAAAGCTCTTTCGTTCTGCGGCAAACGGGACAGAACTTCCGCAAAGCAATCTGCTTTCCACAAGGAAATTGATATGGAAGTCAGGCGCTTTATTTTAGAGGCAAATTGATATGGGCCTCACACTCGTTGAGAAGATTGCCGCACGCCACGCCGATGGACTTGCTTCTGGCGTGGTAGTGCGATCCGGCGATTTTGTCTCTATTCGTCCACGCCATGTGATGACGCACGACAACACCGGGGCCGTGATCCCAAAGTTCAAGCAAATCGGCGCGACGTCGATCGCGGATCCTGCGCAACCTGTCTTCGCCATCGATCACGATATTCAAAACGTTACGCCGAAAAATCTCGAGAAGTACGCCAGGATCGAAGCGTTCGCCCGCGAACACGACATCGACTATTACCCGCCCGGCACCGGCATTTCACATCAAGTGATGGTGGAACAGGGCTACGTTGTTCCCGGCGCTTTGGTGGTAGCCAGCGATTCGCACTCCAATTTGTACGGCGCAATGGCCGCACTGGGCACGCCTGTGGTGCGAACTGACGCCGCGAGTATCTGGGCCACCGGAGTGACATGGTGGCAGGTTCCCAAACTGGCCAAGGTGGTGCTAAAGGGGAACCTATCGCCCGGAGTTACCGGCAAGGATGTCATCATCGCTTTGTGCGGACTTTTCAACAAAGACGAAGTGCTCAATCACGCCGTTGAATTCGTCGGGGACGGCGTGGCGAATCTTCCCATGTCCGCTCGCATGACCATCGCCAACATGACCACCGAGTGGGGCGCGCTGGCGGGCGTGTTTCCCTTCGACGAGGTGACGGTGAATTATTTGCGCTCGCGTGTGGCTGAGTTCACGAGCAAAAAACGTCCAGGAACGCGCGGCCCCAAGAGTCGTTCCGGTTACACCAACGTCGATATCGACTCGTGGCGGAAAAATCGAAGCGAGCTCAGCGCTGACGCGGACGCGAACTACGCCATCGAACTTGAACTCGATCTTGCCACCGTGGTTCCGCATGTGTCCGGACCCAACGAAGTGAAGACCATGGTGTCGCTGCCCGAAATGCAGCGGAAACATGTGCCCATTCAGAAGGCCTATTTGTTGTCGTGCGTTAACGCGCGCTTCGAGGATTTGCGTGACGCCGCGGAAGTGGTGCGCGCCAAGGGCGGACACGTCGCCGACGGTGTGGAATTTTATCTCGCCCCGGCGAGCGCCGAAGTGCAAGCCAAATCCGAGTCCACTGGCGATTGGCAAACTCTCGTGAATGCGGGTGCCATTCCGCTGCCGCCCGGTTGCGGAGCCTGCATTGGCCTGGGTCGCGGTCTAGTGCAAAAAGGCGAGACCGCGATCAGCGCCACCAATCGTAATTTCAAAGGTCGCATGGGCGATCGCGACGCATACGTATATTTGGGTTCGCCCGCTGTCGTGGCGGCCAGCGCGTTGGCTGGATTTATTTGTGCGCCAAAAAATTTTGCAGAGCGCGCCGCGGGCGCTGCCGTCCGGCGCGCCCAAAGCAAACCGAAACCGCCCGCGTCTGTGGAAATCATGGCCGGCTTTCCACCCAGCGTGCGCGGTCGCGTTCTCTTCATTGACAAGGATAATTTGAACACAGACGGCATTTACGGCAGCAAACACACTTATCGCGACGATATGACGCCAGAGCAGATGGCGGCGGTGACATTTGAAAATTACGATCCGAACTTCAACACGCTCTATCGCCGTGGCGACATTGTGGTGGGTGGCCTCAACTTTGGAAGCGGCTCCAGTCGCGAGCAGGCAGCCACGGCGCTGAAGTTTAAAGGTATACCGTGCGTCATCGCCGCCAGCTTTTCCGAAACCTACAAACGCAACGCGTTCAACAACGGCTTCGTGGTGTTTGAGTGCCCCGAGTTGGTAACGCACTTGCGCGCCACCTTGAAGGACCGTGCCCCCACGACAGTGGGCCCAGAGATCACGATTGATTACGGCAAATCAACGCTAACCATGGACGGAAAATCATTCGCCTTTCCACCGCTAAGTCCCGCAGCCCAGGAATTGATCGTTGCCGGCGGCGCCGAGAATCTGGTCGCCGCCCGGCTTGGTGCGAAATCGCAAAAGAACTAGGAGGAAAAACAAATCTGGCGACGGGGCGGCTCGGGCGGCGGTGAAAGCAGTGGGAGAGTTTTTCGTAGATATCGCGCAGGGCAGTGTCGTCCTCCAGCAGCGTTTTATCGATTTCTGTGAGGCGCTTCAGAATCGCGGCGTTCGTGGCAATCTTTTCGCGTAATTCAATAAAGGCGCGGATGACATAGATGCTCATCGCGATCGCCCGATCGGTCCGCAGCACATTTGCGACTTGGAGCGCGCCATGCTCGGTGAAAGCCCACGGCCGGTGAGTCTTACGCCGGCGCTTTCGCGATGTGGTCGCAGTTTGCGACCTCTTTGATCCAGCGCCTTTGCGGCTGTCCTCCTCTAAGGTCGCGATTTGCGACTTTAAAGATTCATATTCTTGGGAGCTGAGTTAGAACGCAAAATCTGCGGGGAAGCGTCTGCGATTGCGACGCAATTGTTCATTGAGCCGTTTCGTCGTTACGCCATAAACCGCAGCGAGATCACTGTCGAGCACGACCTTCTGTTCACGAACGGTAAGAATTCTAATGTCCGGGGCTTTGTCTTTCATTCTCCTAATAGGAAGACCTTATCGTTTCTAATCGGAGAAATGTTTTACAGAAGGCAGCGGAGAAAACGAAGATTGTAATTTGGGGTTGGACACAGAATCTTCGTTTTCTTCGTTTACTTCTGTGAGTTTGGCGTTCTTTAGCGCGTTCGGCGGAGACATCTAATCACCGAGCTAAAAGCCCGGCGGCCACACAGACTGGAAGTCTATGTTCCGATTAGTTGCGGGGCGCGGCGCCCGCCGATAAAATCGGCCTTCTATGGCTAAATACAAAATTGCGTGGATGCCCGGGGACGGCGTTGGCAACGATGTGATGCAGGCGGCACGCCTCGTGTTGGATCGTCTGCAACTCGACGCGGAGTACGTGCCTTGCGACATTGGCTGGGAGTTTTGGTGCAAGAAAGGCAACGCGCTTCCCGATCGCACCGTGGAGGCTTTGAAAGAAACCACCTGCGGTCTTTTCGGAGCCATCACGAGCAAGCCGCAAAGTGAAGCGAAGGAAGAGTTGGCTCCAGAACTTAAGGGCAAAGGGCTGGTCTACTTCTCGCCCATCGTCAAGCTGCGCCAGTTGTTCAACCTGCACACCAATATGCGGCCGTGTAAAAGCTATCCGGGTAACCCATTAAATTACCGCGGAAATAGGATCACCAATCCCAGCGGAGAAGATGTCCCTATCGATCAAGTTGTCTTCCGCGAAAATACCGAAGGCATGTATGGCGGCATCGAATTCTTCCCCCTGCCCGAGCCGGTCTACACCGCTCTGTGCGCCAATCCAAAAATGAAAAAATGGAAGGACAAAGCGGGACTCGAAAATATCGCCCTCTCCACCCGGATCATGAGCAAACAAGGTTGCACCAACATTTGCAAACAAGCCTTCGAGTTCGCCAAGAAAACCGGACGCAAACGCGTCACACTAATCGAGAAACCGAATGTGCTGCGCGAAACCGGCGGCTTGATGATGCGTTGCTTCCGCGACGTGGCCAAAAATTACCCTGACATCCGCGCAGACGACGCCAACATCGACGCCATCTGCATGTGGATGTTCAAGAATCCGCAGGACTACTCCGTGCTCGTGGCAGAAAATATGTTCGGCGACATCGTGAGCGATTTGTGCGCCGGCCTCGTCGGCGGACTTGGATTCGCGCCTAGCGCCAATCTCGGCGACAACTACGCCGTCTTCGAACCGACACACGGATCGGCGCCGAAGTACGCCGGTCAATACAAGGTCAATCCCATCGCCATGCTCCTGACCACGAAGCTGATGCTCGACTGGTTGAAGGAAACCGACATGGCTACACGTTTGGAAACTGCGATTGCCCGCGTCATCGCGGAAGGCAAGGTGCGCACCTATGACATGGGTGGCAAAGCTTCCACCCTCGACGTAGCCAAAGCCATCGCCGAGCACGCCGGGTAGCGCACGCGTCTCGCGTGTTGGTTTCGGCGTCGCGCCGAAACAAGCTTTCCTGCCCTCGCCCGAGGCAATTCAAACCGCGGCATTACTTGGTCCGACTCGCTCGGTTCCGTTCGAGGCGACAGCCCGCGAAACACGCGAATTGACGCAAATTTTCTCTGAATGAATCTGCTGACCGACCATTTCTTTAGCGTGATTCGCGCGATTAGCGTGCAAGATCTTAAATTCAGACCGGGACGATTGCACCAGGCGGTGGACGACAACGGTGATTCAACGCACGCAAGATCTTCGCCGCCGCTATTCCCTCTCGCGCTTCTGGCGAGCATTCTTGTAATATTGCAGCGTGAAGTTCACGCGGTATTTCCTCGCCATGCGGCGTCGGGCCGACCGGGCTGAGATTCGGGAAGAATGGATTCAACGGGCCATTGATCAGCCGATTAAAGAGACTCTTCAAGCAGATGGCGAATGCGCCTTTGGACGCGCGTGGCTGAAATGGACGGGCGATATTTGCGGGTTATAATGCTTCCAGATCGGGAGACGGTTCACAACGCCTTCTTTGATCGTTCGTTTAAGCCATGAAAATCCAGTATTTCCAGGACACAGATACACTCTACATCGAGTTTAAGGCTTCGAAGGTGGCGGAGACCCGCGATCTCGACGAAAACACACTTCTTGATTTGGATGATAAAGGGAATATCCGCGGCATCACCGTCGAGCACGCCAGCGATCGCGCCGATATCCCACGCTTCTCATACGAGCAGGTCGCAATCTAAGGAAGCGACCGCAAAGTTGATGCTCGACTGGCTCAAGGAAACCGAAATGGCCACGCACCTGGAAAGCGCTTTCGCTGCAAGCGCCAATCCGGATCGGATCGTCATCGCGTCTGGCAAAGTGCGCACCTCCGACATGGGCGGCAAAGATTCCACCCTCGACGTCGCCAAAGTCGCCGATTACGCCAGTTCGTAATCAGAAGATCGACATCCTCCTTTTTCGCAGCACAGCTCGACCGCTTTCTCGCGCCGTAACGCTGCGACGGCGGGCCAAAACGGAGCTGCCGGGGACCCCGACAGTCGCCCGAATCGGGCAGGACTTACGTCGAATAAATATTCCAACAAAAATATTGTTGACTTACTGTTACCAGTCGTGTAATACCACACATCATGAATCCAACACCAAAAACCGACACTGTGATGTTCACTGTGAAAGGGCAGGTCGTGATTCCCCGATGGCTTCGCAAAGATTTCGAAATCAACGAGGGAACGCGTGCCGTCGTATACAAACACAATGACCACATCGTGCTGAAACCGCTGACGGCTCAGCATTATCGCCGTCTGCGAGGATCGCTCAAAGGCACAAAAGCGATGGATGTATTCATGTCCGAACGGAAGCGCGAACGGGAACTTTGATATGACGATGGTTTTGGATGCTCACGCGCTGATGGTCTTGTTTAACGACGAGCCGGGTGCAGAAGAGGTCGAAAAGATTCTTATCAAAGCCGAGAGCGGAAGCCCGAAGCTCTTGATGAGCGTCGTCAATTGGGGAGAGATTTATTATTCGATCCTGCGCGGCGTGTCGCAGGAGATAGCTGAGGCCAAAGCTCATGAAATCGCCGGTATGCAAATTGAGCTTGTGCCGGTGGACGCGCGTGATTTGGAGCTCGTGCGTCAAGCTGCGGTTTTCAAGGCCACGAAGAAAATGTCGTACGCGGACTGTTTTGCAGCTGCCTTGGCTAAGACAAGCAACGCCGAGCTAGTCACTGGGGATTCCGAGTTCAAGGTCGTCGAGACCGAATTGAAGAAGATCAGATGGCTAAAATAACCTTTTGGCTAACGCAGCATGAATGCAACTGAAGCCAAGACTGATCTAAGACCTAAGGTCGCCAACGGAAGCGAAGAAATTCGCGAACTGAGAAAACTTTCGACCGAGAAGCTCATTATTTGGATCGTCGGACGGGCACGTGAGCTCGGCATCAAATTAACCCTCGAAGAGCTAGTTCTTGAGTGTTGGCTTATCAATCCAGAAAAGCACTCGCTGCGAGGCTATCCGCAATTTCCTGATTCTCGAACTGTCCTCAAACGCGCTGGCGAAATGAGGGGAAAGAAAGGTCTGCTAACAGGATCGGAAATCTCGGGCTACATGCTCACAGAACTCTCCCGTCGACAATACGCTGAAGACGCCCATCGGCTTTGCGTCGGCGTGTGGCGTTCTTTTCATTAGATCGTCTTCCACGTATCGGCGGAATCTTCGCGGAAAAAAATCCGCTACTTCACGTTTGCGATCTTTACGATACTGCCCTTGGCCTGCGGGTCCTTGGGATCTTTTACCACGGTCACGTACAATTCCTTTTCGCCTTCGCTGAAGGCGACGTTGGTCGTGCCATCACCCGCGGCGATCTCAAATACATGTAGAAGCTTGCCCTCAGGAGATAGCTTCAAAATCTTACCACCGAACCATTGGGCAACATAAATGTTACCCTTGCTGTCGATCTTCATGCTATCAGGTCCAAGCCACCAGGATTCGGCCTTGTTTTTTGTGAGAAGGTTTAGCAGAGCGAAATTCGATCTGTTACTCAACGAGCCGTCGTCATTGATCTTGAATCTCAACATGCAGTTCCCGACCGTTTCGCTGACGTAAAGCGTCTTTTGATCTGGAGAGACGCCGATTCCGTTGGCGTAATTGAGATCGTCCGCTACCTCGACCCATTGCTGACTGCCAGGCGCAAGGTAGAGAATTTTTCCTGCGACAGAGGTTGGCAGGTCCTTGTACGGGCCAAAGACCGTGGCATAAGCACCGCCGTTGGCGGTCACCACAATATCATTTATGCCGCCGTCGAATGGCTTGCCGTTTTTGTCCGCATCCCAACGGCGCAGCTGCTTGCCGGTCATGTCGAGTTCAAGGATGGCGCCATGCTCCTCGGTGCACGCGAGCAGGAATGTCTTCTGTTTCGTGAGCGCCAACCCGTTATGGCCGCAACCCGGGGTATGATTCAACACGGTGGTCGTTTTGCCGTCCCATTTCGACAGCGTGTTGGAGACCCAGCCAACGTAGTAAAGGTTGCCGTCAACGTACAACGGACCCTCGGGTCCAAGGATATTGCTGACGATGGAGATTTCGTCGGCACACGCTGCCGTAGCAGCCAACATTGCGCCAACGGCGAAGCAGATACCTTTGTTTGTCCTCATTTTGGTTCCTTTCATCGGTGCGCGATTGAACGCTGAAACCGCTAGAGACTGGAACATCCATTCTGCGGGTAACGATTCCGCTAGCTCCAGAATCTTAGCCACAGATTAACACAGATTTTCACAGATTTCGGAACCCCCGGAATCCCATTCTTTCTTATCTGTGTTTCATCGGTGTTAATCTGTGGCTCAATTCTGCTCCGAACGCTGGCCGATGCTGAATGCGCCCATCGGTTTCGCGTCGGGATGGGGTTGTCTTTTCATGAGGTCGTCTTCCACGTGGCGACGGAATTCTTCGCCAAAGAGGTAGCCGCGTTCTTTCCAGAACTCCTTGCCACCGGGCGAAGACACGAGATTCATGATCAGAAGTTCCCAACCCATCCACAACGGCATGAAGCCTACGCCGCGGAGCGAAGCGTTCGAATCGCTTGACCAATAAAAGCGCATGACACGTTAATACGAATTTGCTCGAAGAAGTTCTTGGAGGCGTCCATTTCACCGCGCTTTCGCGTTATTTCTTTTGTGGGGCTCCGCCTGACTCTATATGCAGATCAATTTCCTACATTACAATTTGGTAATGTTTAGCGTCTCGGACCGCGTTTTTATCAACGTTATCAAAAGCGCTGCCCCCTTTAACCCCACCTTTGCGGCCATGGTAAGTCGCGAAATTTGCAGCACGGGTGTGCTGCAAGAAAAACACACCAACACAGCATGAAAGGCAAAACATAGATGAAACATCTAAATCTGGAACTGGAGA
>Ga0070698_100003286_pt1 | contig 17771 bp, 15 predicted proteins | sample KBSK1502metaG_FD_65477 | JGI IMG/M metagenome (GOLD analysis project Ga0070698, IMG submission 65477) | Corn, switchgrass and miscanthus rhizosphere microbial communities from Kellogg Biological Station, Michigan, USA - KBS K1-50-2 metaG | ecosystem: Host-associated > Plants > Roots >...
CGGCTCGATGAAATGATCCGTTTCCTGCGCGCGGCGCTGCCGAGCGACTCCGCGGGGACGTCTACGGTAGCGCGCGAGCGCGAAATCGTGGAAGCGTACGTCGCCCTGCATGCGCAACGCACCCCGGACGCCGCGGATCTCAGCGTCGAGATCGATGCTGGCGCGCACTACGAACAAATGCCGCCGATGCTGCTGCTGCCGCTGGTGCGCTCGGCGCTCGCCGCCCGCTCCGCCCGCCACCTGCGCGTGCTGATACGTCGCACCGCAAGGACACTCGTGGTCGCAATCGAAAGCGACGCGAGCAGCGACGACGTCGCACCGCTCGACGAGATTGCATCGGTGCGCCAGCGCCTCAACCGGTTGTACGCCGAGGGCGCTCAGCTGAGCGTTGCCGGCGGCGCGCGCCCGTGGCAGATGCTGCTGGAGATTCCGAGGCCGCAAGCCGCGGCCGCCTAGGCTGCTAGGTTCGTCTCCAGGTCGTTACATTCGCGCTATCCTCGAGCAGGATGCCGCGGGCCTCGAGGTCGGCGCGAATACGGTCAGCCTCTGCATAGTCACGCCTGGACCTGGCTTCATCGCGTTGCCGAATCAGCTTCTCTATGGATTCGGCGTCCATCGCTTGATGGACGCCGTCAACATTGCCTGGCTGCGGAGGTTGCCACTTTAGAAACGCCTCAGCGTCTCGCTGCAGCAATCCGAGCACGCCGCCGAGCGCGCGCAACTGCGGCGCCAACGCCGCGCGCCCGCGACCGATCTCGCGCGCCAGCTCGAACAGCACCGCGACCGCTTGCGGCGTGCCGAAATCGTCGTCCATCGCGTCGCGAAAGCGCTGTGCGTATGGCTCATCCCAGTCAATCGCCCCGCTTGACGCAGTAGCGCCTTTCAGCGCGGTGTAGAGCCGCGTCAACCCGGCCTTCGCGTCGTCCATCAGCGCCGGCGTGTAGTTGAACGGGCTGCGATAGTGAGGACGCAACAGCATGAAGCGCACGACTTCCGCATCGTAGGTCGCAAGGATGTCGCGGATCGTGAAGAAGTTGCCAAGCGACTTGGACATCTTCTGGTCGTCGAGGCGCAGGAATCCGTTGTGCAGCCAGTAGTTCACGAACTTGCGGCCGGTGACGCCCTCGGACTGGGCGATCTCGTTCTCGTGGTGCGGGAACTGCAGGTCCTCGCCGCCGCCGTGAATGTCGAAGTGCTCGCCGAGCAGCGCGCAGCTCATCGCCGAGCACTCGATGTGCCAGCCGGGTCGGCCTTCGCCCCATGGGGAGGACCATTTCAGCTCTCCGGGCTTGGCTCGCTTCCAGAGCACGAAGTCGAGCGGATCGTGCTTCGTCGCGTCGACGTCGACGCGCTCGCCGGCACGCAGGTCATCGAGCGATTTACCGGACAAGCGGCCATAGCCGGGAAATTTCCGCACCGCGTAGTTCACGTCGCCGCTTGCCGCCTGGTATGCCAGTCCATTCTGTTGCAACTTGCCGATCATCTCGAGCATCTGCGGCACGTATTGCGTCGCGCGCGGCTCGTGGTCCGGCTTCTGCACGCCAAGCGCTTCCATGTCTTCGTTCATCAGCTGGGTGAAGCGCGCGGTGAGCGCTCCGACGTTCTCACCCTGTTCGAGCGCGCGGCGCAGGATCTTGTCGTCGATATCGGTGACGTTGCGGACGTAGGTCACGCGATACCCGCGTGCGCGGAGCCAGCGCTGCACCATGTCGAATGCGACGAGCATGCGCGCGTGCCCGAGATGGCAGTAGTCGTACACCGTCATGCCGCAGACGTAGAGGCGCGCCTCGCCCGGGCGGATCGGAATGAATTCCTGGATTTCGCGAGCGAGCGTGTTGTAGATGCGCAGCATGGGAAACGCGGGGGCTTAGCGCCCGCGACGGTTGTGCTGGGGAGAGCCTTCGACTACAATGCCAAGCCTCACGTATGCCATTGAAAAGTATAGCACAATGACCATTTCAGACTGGCTGTTCCCGTTCTTCGCACTGGCCGCAGCAGCTACTTCGGGCGGCGCCGTCGCCGCCGATCCGCAGGTCGAGATCAAAACCAACGTCGGCACGATCCGCCTCGAGCTGTATCCGGACAAGGCACCGCTCACGGTGGAGAACTTTCTCAAGTACGTGCAGGACGGTCACTACGACGGGACAATCTTCCATCGCGTGATTCCGAATTTCATGGTCCAGGGCGGCGGGTTCGATCGCAGCTACCAGCAGAAGAAGACGCGCGACCCCGTCCGCAACGAGGCCGAGCGGGCGCTCAAAGCAGGTCTGAAGAACGACATCGGCACGATCGCGATGGCGCGTACTTCGAACCCTCATTCGGCGACCGCGCAGTTCTTCATCAACGTGAACGACAACACGTTCCTGAACTCCGGCGCGCGCGACGAGGGCTACACGGTATTCGGCAAGGTCGTCGCCGGAATGGACGTCGTCGGCAAGATCGGCAACCTGCCGACCGGCGCGGGCGGGCCGTTCCCGAAAGACGTACCGCGCGACCCCGTGATCATCGAGAAGATGACCGTCGTGCCGGCAAAGAAGTGATGTGGCGCGGTGGCTTTTCATCTCCGACCTGCACCTGACGGGTGAGCGGCCGGAAGCCAACGAGCGGTTTTTCCGCTTCCTGAGCGAAGAGGCCGCCGGCGCGCGCGCGCTGTGCGTGCTCGGCGATTTGTTCGAATACTGGATCGGCGACGACGAGCTCGATGCGCCGGACGGCGATCCCCTCGCGCGCGACGCGGTGCACGCGTTGCGCGAGCTTACGAATTCGGGCGTCACGGTCCAGCTGATGCACGGCAACCGGGACTTCCTGATCGGCGATCGATTCGCAGCGGCGACCGGGGTCTCGATCCTCGACGATCCGACCGTGCTGCCGGTCGCCGGCACCCCGACCCTGCTGATGCACGGCGATACCCTGTGCACCGACGACCATGACTACCAGGCATGGCGGCGTACTGCGCGCTCGCCGGAGTGGCAGCGCGGATTTCTCGCCGCGCCGCTCGCCGAACGACGCAGGCAGATTCTGCAAATGCGGGACAAGAGCCGCGAGGTCGTCGCTGCCAAGCCGGCCGAAATCATGGATGTCAATCCGGGCGCGGTGCGCGATGCGTTCCGCAGGCACGATGTGCGCCGCCTGATCCACGGGCACACGCATCGCGCCGCGTATCACCCCATGGAAGTCAACGGCGCTCGATGCGAGCGCTGGGTGCTGCCCGACTGGTACGGCGAGCGCGGAGGCTACCTCACCGTCGACGAAATGGGGGCGCGGCTGGTTTCCTTCTAGGCACCGCACCGGCAGCGAGGTGCTAGCGCCCCCGTTGCTGCACGACCATGGGGCCGACCGCTTGGCCCCGATAGCGCGTATTCGCCAGCGCGACGGACCGACTGGTCGCCGCTTCGGCTTCCTTGGTCCTGCCCTGCGTCTGGTACAGGACGACGAGTCCATTCAGCGCAACTTCAAGCGCGGGATGATCGGCGCCGAGCGCTTTCTCCAGGACCGCGATCGAGCGCTTGTAATGCCGCTCGGCCTCGGGCAGACGCTTCTGCAGGTGACAGATCCCGGCCAGCTCGTTGAGAATCGCCGCCACACTCGGGTGTTCCGATCCGAGCGTGCGCTCGACGCTGCCCAGCGACTTCTTTGCGAGCGTTTCGGCTTCGGCATAACGGCCGCGCATCTGGTACAGGCCGACGAGCTCGTTCAGCAGCCCCACGGCGACGGGATGGTCCGCTCCCAGAGTGCGTTCCGCAATGGCCAGTGAACGCAGGTTCATCCGCTCCTGCTCGTCAAAGCGGTTCAGCGTCCGGTACAGCGTCGCCATCTCGCCGAGCAGCGCGGTCACATTGGCGTGATCCGGCCCGAGCGCCCGCTCGAACACGGCGAGCGCGCGACGGTAATAGGGCTCGGCCACGGCGAAGGCGCCCTGCGAGCGATGCAACTGTGCGAGCTTGTGCGCGACGGTCGCGACGTTGGGGTGATGCGGGCCCATCGTCTCTTCAAAAATCGCCAGCGCGCGTTGGTAGAGTTCTCCGGCCGTCGCGAATCGGTGCTGCGCGCGATGCCGGTCCGCGAGGATCGACAACATCACGGCAGCCTGCGGGTCTTTGCCCGCCTGGGAGAGCGCAGATTCGGCTTCTGCGCTGCCTGGGGCACGGGAGGCAATTGCGTAGGCCGTGCCACCCTCCTGCGTGCGCAGCCCGGTAGTCGGCTCGCCAGCAGACGCAATCGACGCCGCCGCGAGAAAAACACAGCAAATCACATTGCCACGCAGCACGAGACTCCCTCTCTCCACTTGAAGCTTGCCCGCTCCCAGAATCGAACGCAGCCATGCCCGTGGTTGCGCTCGCTGTCGCCCTCCGACGACGCAAATCGATGCTTATCAATACTTTACAGGGGGTATGTACTGTGCCCCTTGACCGGTGTCAAGTCTGGACAGCGACTGGTTAATTGATGCGCTGCAAACTGTGCGGGAATCCACACAAACTACGGCCCCGCCAGTCCTCGTTGCAGATCGAATTTCAGGTCTGCAATCGCCTCCAGTCCCACGGCGACCCGTACCAACCCCTCGGTTATTCCAGCCGCGGCACGCGCTTCCGGCGTAAGTCGCCCGTGCGTCGTGCTTGCCGGGTGCGTGATCGTTGTCTTCACGTCGCCGAGGTTGCCGGTAATCGAGATCAGGCGCGTTGAATCGATGACGCGCCATGCTGCTTCCCTGCCCCCCTTCACTTCGAACGACACGACTGCGCCGCTGGCGCGCTGTTGCCGCGATGCCAGTTCGAATTGGGGGTGCGAGCGCAGACCCGGGTAGAAGACGCGCGCGACCTGCGGGCGCGACTCCAGCCACTGCGCCAGCTCCAGTGCCCGTTGGGATTGCGCGAGCATGCGCAGCTCGAGGGTCTCCATGCCCTTCAGGATCACCCACGCGTTGAATGGCGACAGTGCCGGTCCCGCAGTGCGCAGGAACCCGTAGATCCCATCCATCACCAGTGCCTTGGCGCCCAGCACCGCGCCGCCGAGGACCCTGCCCTGTCCGTCGAGATACTTCGTCGCCGAGTGAACGACGAGGTCTGCGCCGAGCTGCAACGGCCGCTGCAGCGTCGGCGTGCAAAACGCGTTATCGACGACCAGCAGCGCGCCGGACACCTTCGCCAGCGCGGACAGCGCCGCGATGTCGGAGATTTCGGTGAGCGGGTTCGACGGCGTCTCGAGGAAGAAGAGCTTCGTGTTCGGCCGTACCGCGCGCTGCCACTGGCTGATGTCGGTGGCGGAAACGAAAGTCGTCTCCACGCCGAAGCGCGACAGGATGCCGCCGTAGAGCTGGACGGTCGAGCCGAAGACGGCATGCGAGCAGATCACATGATCGCCCGACTGGAGAATGGCCATCGACGCGGCAAGGATCGCCGACATGCCCGACGCCGTGGCGATGCACGCCTCCGCGCCTTCCAGCGCGGCAAGCCGGTCCTGCATCATCGAGACGGTGGGGTTCGTAAAGCGGGAGTAGATGAACCCTTCCTCCCCGCCGGTGAAGCGCCCGGCCGCCTGCCGCGCGCTTTCGAACACGAAGCTCGACGTCAGGTAGAGAGCCTCGGAGTGCTCGTTGAATTCGCTGCGCACCTGTCCGGCACGCACGCCCAGGGTTGCCAGTTCGTAGCTCTTGTCCATAGCGGATCCTCGAGCTTGCGGGCCCCGAAACAAAAAACCCGGCCAGACAGCGGACCGGGTTTCAGGCGGCACGCTTTAGCTGGATTTGTAACGCGCCCGCAAGCTGTGGCTCAAATCGGCGCGACGCAATCAGTATAGCATCACTGCGCGGCAACGAGGTCCAGGTCGAGTTGCGCCCCTTCGTCTTCGACCGAGTCGCGCGCCGCGTCGCGCTGCGTCTCGACGGCCTGCAGGTAGTCGCTGGTGACGTCCCCGGTGATGTAGCGGCCGTCGAAGCACGAGGTCTCGAAACTCGTCAGCTTCGGGTTGAGGCTGCGGACTGCCTCGCGCAGCGCGTCCAGGTCCTGGTAGATGAGCGCGTCGGCGCCAATCTCCCGGGCCACTTCGTCCTCGCTGCGATGCGCGGCGATCAGCTCGGAGCGCGTGGACATGTCGATGCCGTAGACGTTCGGAAAACGCACCGGCGGCGCCGAGGAGGCGAAAAACACCTTGCGCGCGCCGGATTCACGCGCCATCTGCACGATCTCGCGACTGGTCGTGCCGCGCACGATCGAATCGTCGACCAGCAGCACGTTCTTGTCGCGGAACTCCATCGCGATGACGTTGAGCTTCTGGCGTACCGAGCGCCGGCGCAGCGATTGCCCGGGCATGATGAAGGTGCGGCCGATGTAGCGGTTCTTGACGAATCCCTCCCGGTACGGGACGCCGAGCCCCAGCGCGAGCTGCAGTGCCGACGGCCGGCTCGAATCGGGAATCGGAATCACCACGTCGATGTCCAGATGCCGGTACTGGCGGCGGATCTTTTCTACCAGCTTCTCGCCCATATGCAGGCGCGCTTCGTACACCGACGCGCCGTCGATCAGCGAATCGGGTCGCGCCAGGTACACGTACTCGAAGATGCACGGGTTGAGCGAAGGTTTCTCGGCGCACTGCTCGCTGTGGAACTCGCCGGTCTCCTCGATGTAGACCGCCTCGCCGGGCCCGACGTCCCGCAGCACGCGAAAGCCGAGCGCATCCACCGCGCACGACTCGGAGGCGATCATGTATTCGCGCCCGTTCGGCGTGTCGTTGATGCCGATCACGGCAGGCCGGATTCCGTACGGGTCGCGAAACGCGAGCACTCCATGCCCGGCAATCATCGCGGTCACCGCGTAGGCGCCGCGAACGCGCCGGTGCACCGCGGCCACCGCTCTGAAGATGGTGGCGGGATCGAGGCGGTTGCGCACCGAGCCGCTCTCGAGCTCGTGCGCGAGAACGTTCAGCAGCACCTCGGAGTCCGAATTGGTGTTGATGTGTCGCAGGTCCTGCCGGAACATCTCCTCCTTCAGCGCATCCGTGTTCGTCAGATTGCCGTTGTGCCCAAGGACGATGCCGAACGGAGAGTTGACGTAGAGCGGCTGTGCCTCGGCGGAGTTGAACGCGGAGCCCGCGGTCGGGTAGCGGCAGTGCGCGATCCCGTAGTGGCCGGGAAGCGAGCGCATGTGGCGCGTGCGGAACACGTCCCGCACCATGCCGCTGCCCTTGTGCATGTGGAAAGTCTTGCCCTCGGCGGTGACGATCCCGGCGGCATCCTGTCCGCGGTGCTGCAGGAGGAGCAGCCCGTCGTAGAGGAGCTGGTTGACCGGCGAACGCGCGACGATGCCGAGTATGCCGCACACGGGAGCCGCCCCCGTCGTTAAAGGTCAATCATACCGCAGCCGCTCGGCGAACGTCGGCGGCAGCAGCGGCTTGAACGCGATTGCCGCCCGCGCCAGCACGTCGCCCGAGATCGAATCGCGCCAGTAGCTCTGCCGCGGAGCGCTGGTCAGCCCCGCGAGCAGCGCCAGCGCCACCAGGATCAGCACCGCCTTCGCCGTACCGAACAAAGCGCCCAGCGTACGATCCAGTCCCTCCAGCCCGACTGCCTTCACCATCTTCGAGAGCAACAGGCCGATCAGCGTCGTAATCACCAGCGAGCCGACGAAGATCGCGACGAACGCCGCCGCGAGCCGCAGCTCCGGAGTCGGAATCGCTGTGGGCAGCACCTGGCCGAGCGGTCCGGCGAACAGGTTCGCCGCGAGGAAGCCGATCACCCAGCCGAGTACTGCGAGAACCTCGCGCACGAGGCCGCGCCACAGGCCCCACAGGATGCAGAACACCAGCACGGAGGCGACGGCATAGTCGAGCCAGGTCATGATTTTCCGGTGATGTTCCCCGGCTTCAAGCCGAGCGTCTTCAGCCGCTGCACCGCTTTTTCGGCGGCCGCGCGGTCAGCGAACGGCCCCACCCGCACGCGCGTCACGGAACCCTGTGCGGTCGCCACCGCCTCCGTGTAGTGAGGCAGCTTCGCTTCGGTGAGCCGCGCCACGAGTTCCTTGACCTTCTCGGCATTCGCCAGCGCGGCCACGGGAACGGTGAACTGCTCGCCGCTGATCGCCGCTTCGGCGCGCTGCCGCTCTGCGTCTGCGCCGGGAGGTTTCGCGGCCGCCTGAGGCGCAGGCTTTTCCTCCGGCTTCGCTTCCGCCTTGGGCGCGGGTGCAGGTGCAGGTGCAGTTTTTTGCGGAGCGGGCGACGGTGCAGGGACTGCTTTCGGCGCTACCGGCGTGACCGCCGCCTTTGGCGCCGCCTTCGGCGAGAAGCCGGCGTCGTCTTCGCTCGGAATCCGCACGCTCACCGCGGGCGCTCCCTGCCTCGGCTCGGAGTCGAACACCATCGGCAGCACGATCACTGCGAGCAGAACGAGCGCAATCGCGCCGACGAGCCGCCGCCGGCCGCGGCGTCTGAGTGCGCCGATTTCCTGGGATTCAGCCATCTGCACGCGGACCGAGGTGCGCCATCGCCGCTGCGACCGTCAGGAACGATCCGAAAACGATAATTTTATCATTCTCGCCTGCTTCGCCTTGCGCGGCTTGCAGCGCAGCGGTCGTGTTTTCGTGCTGGAACAGCGGACCTGCGCCTCCGGCTTCGCGCACGATGCGCGCGAGTTCCTCCGCACCAGTACCTCGCGCGCCGGCGAGCGCGGCGACATGCCAGCGCGTGATCCTCGGTGCGACCGCGCGAACAACGCCGGCGATGTCCTTGTCGCGCAGCATGCCGAATACCGCGATCGTTTCGCGTGCATAGCCGCCCGCGGCAAGGTTCTCCGCCAGGATCGCGGCCGCCTCGGCATTGTGGGCGACATCCAGCACGATCTGCGGACGGCCCGGCAGCACCTGGAAGCGTGCGGGGAGCGAGACTTCGGCGAGCCCGCGCCGTACGTCCTGCATCGCCACCGGCAGACGTTCGCGCAGCGCGTCCAGCGCCGCGAGCGAAGCCGCGGCGTTGCGAAGCTGCAGCGATCCGCGCAATGCAGGATGTGCCAGCCCGTGTCGCTTTCCTGCCGGCCCCCAGTACGACCATTGCGTTCCCTGCGGCGCGTAGCCGAAATCGCGCCCGATGAGGAGCAGGTGCGCGCCGATCCGGCGGGCCGCTTCGAGCACGCTTGCGGGGGGATCGGGCTCCGCGACCACCGCCGGGCGCGCAGCGCGAAAAATGCCCGCCTTCTCCCGCCCGATCGCTTCGCGCGTGTCGCCGAGGTAGTCGACGTGATCGATCGCAATGCTGGTCAGCACAGCGCAGTCCGCGTCGAAGACGTTGACGGCGTCCAGCCGCCCGCCCAACCCCACTTCGAGCACGACCGCGTCGAGCCGTTCGCGCGCGAACAGCCACGCTGCGGCGAGCGTGCCGTATTCGAAATAGGTCAGCGCAATATTTCCGCGGGCGCGGTCCACGGCCTCGAACGCCTCGCAGAGCGCAGCGTCGCCGGCCTCGCGACCGCACAGGTGCACGCGCTCGTTATAGCGCAACAGGTGCGGCGACGTGTACAGCCCGACCCGGTATCCCGCGCAGCCCAGGATCGAGGCGAGCATCGCGCACGTCGATCCCTTGCCGTTCGTCCCCCCCACCGTAAAGATCGGGCAGCCGAGCTCGATGCCGAGCGCGCGCAGCGCGTCTGCGACCCGTTCCAGACCCAACGCAATCGTGCTCGGATGCTGCCGCTCGATGTAGTCGAGCCAGCCGGCGAGCGTTCGCTCGCTCACGCGGCAGCTGCGTCGGCGGGCAGGCGCTGCAGCAGCGCAAGCAGCCTGCGCAGCGTGTCACGCAACTGGCGTCGGTCGACGATCAGGTCGATCGCGCCTTTCTCGAGAAGGAATTCGGCGCGCTGGAAGCCCTCGGGCAGCTTCTGCCGCACCGTCTGCTCGATCACGCGCGGGCCGGCGAACCCGATCAGCGCCTTGGGCTCGGCGATCACGATATCGCCGATCATCGCGAAGCTCGCCGAGACTCCGCCCATGGTGGGGTCCGCCAGCACGGTGATGAACGGCAGCTTGCGCGCAGCGAGCTCGGTCAGCGCCGCCGTGCATTTCGCCATCTGCATCAGCGACAGCAGGCCTTCCTGCATCCTCGCGCCGCCGGACGACGTCACGCAGAGGAACGGAAGCTTCTGCTCGATCGCGACCCGCACGCCTCGCACGAAGCGCTCGCCGACCACCGAGCCCATCGAGCCGCCCATGAAGTCGAATTCGAAGATTGCGCACACCACGCCCATCGACTGGATCGAGCCCTGCACGACGAGCAGCGCGTCGGTCTCGCCGGTCTGCGCCTGCGCTTCGGCGAGCCGCTCGGGGTACTTCCTCGAGTCACGGAACTTGAGCGTGTCGACCGGCAGCACTTCGGCGCCGATCTCGAAGCGGCCGTCGGCGTCGAGCAGGTCATCGAGCCGCGCCCGGGCATTGATCCGGTGGTGATGCCCGCACTTCGGGCAGACGTTGAGGTTCTTCTGCAGGTCGGTGCTGTAGAGCACTGCGTCGCAAGCCGGGCATTTCGTCCACAGACCTTCGGGGACGGTCTTCTTCGGCCCGGTGCCGCGCTGGATCTTGGGCGGCAGCAGCTTCTGCAGCCAGCTCATGCGTCGAGCGCCTCCCGGATCGGCTTGAGCAGCGCCTTGACGCGCGCGACCGCTTCGCCCGGCCCTGCCGCCTCGATCTCCTGGATGATGCGGCTGCCGATCACCACCGCGTCGGCGTGGCGCGCGACCGCGCGCGCCGATTCGGCGTCGCGGATTCCAAAGCCGACGCCGATCGGCAAGCGCGTCACGGCGCGGATCTTGGGAATGCGCGACGCAACTTCCGCGAGATCGATCGAGTTGGCTCCGGTCACTCCCTTGAGCGAGACGTAATACAGGTACCCGCTGCAGACGCGCGCGACCTCCTGGATCCGGCGGTCCGTCGAGGTCGGCGCCAGCAGGAAAATCGGGTCGATGCCGTGGCTGCGCGACCGATCGGCGAACTGCACGCATTCCTCCGGCGGATAGTCGACGACGATTACACCGTCGACGCCAGCGGATGCGGCGGCAGAGACGAATTTCTCGACGCCCATCGCTTCGATCGGATTGGCATAGCCCATCAGCACGACGGGCGTCTTGCCGTCGGTGCTGCGGAACTCGCGCACCAGGTCGAGCACGCGCGCAAGCGACACACCCTTCGCCAGCGCCCGCTCGGACGAACGCTGGTTCACGGGGCCGTCGGCCATCGGGTCGGAAAACGGCACGCCCAGCTCGAGCACGTCGGCGCCCGATTCGGTCAGCGCGTGCATCAGTGGAACGGTAAGCGACGGATCGGGGTCGCCCGCGGTGATGTACGGAATCAGCGCCTTGCGTTTCGCGGCTGCGAGCGCAGCAAAGCGGGCCGCGATGCGCGACATCAGAACTCGATGCCCGATTTCGCCGCGACGGTGTGCATGTCCTTGTCGCCGCGGCCGGAGAGGTTCACGAGCAGCAACTGATCGACTCGCAACGACGGCGCAATTTTCGCGGCGTACGCCAGCGCGTGCGCCGATTCGAGCGCCGGCATGATGCCTTCGAAGTGGCACAGGTCGTGGAATGCCTGCAGCGCGTCGGCGTCGGTCACCGCCACGTACTCGGCGCGGCCGGAATCCTTGAGCCAGGCATGCTCCGGCCCGACGCCCGGATAGTCGAGCCCGGCCGAAATCGAGTGGGTCTCGGTGATCTGGCCATTCGCATCCTGCAGCAGGTAGGTGCGGTTGCCGTGCAGGACTCCGGGGGTTCCGGCGCATAGCGACGCCGCGTGCCGACCGGTCTCGAGACCTTCTCCTGCAGCCTCCACGCCGATCAGGCGGACGGCCGCGTCGCCCACATAGGAATGGAAAATACCCATCGCGTTCGAGCCGCCGCCGACGCAAGCGATCACCGCATCGGGTTGCCGGCCCGCGAGCTCCGGCATCTGCGTCCTGCATTCCTCGCCGATCACCGCCTGGAAGTCGCGCACCATCATCGGGTACGGATGCGGTCCTGCAACGGTGCCGATGATGTAGAACGTGCTCTCGACGTTCGTCACCCAATCTCGCATCGCCTCGTTAAGCGCGTCCTTCAGCGTACGCGAGCCCGAGGTGACCGGCACCACGGTCGCGCCCAGCAGCTTCATGCGATAGACGTTCGCCGCCTGGCGCTCGATATCCTCGGAGCCCATGTAGACGACGCACTGCATCCCGTAGCGGGCGGCCACGGTTGCGGTGGCGACGCCGTGCTGTCCGGCACCGGTCTCGGCGATCACGCGCGGCTTGCGCATGTGCCGGGCGAGCAGCGCCTGCCCGACGGTATTGTTGATCTTGTGGGCGCCGGTGTGGTTGAGATCCTCGCGCTTCAGATAGATCTGCGCGCCGCCCAGCAGTTGCGACCAGCGCTTCGCGTGGTAGATCGGGCTCGGCCGGCCGACATAATGCTTGAGATCGTGCCGCAACTCCGCCACGAACTCGGGATCGGCGCGGCACCGCGCGTACGCCTCGCGCAGCTCGTCGAGCGCGTGCGTCAGCGTTTCGGCAACGAATACTCCGCCATAGGGACCGAAATGCCCGCGTGCATCGGGCAAGTCAACCATCTGCATTCCTGACCTCGGCGACGAATGCGGCGATTTTCTCCGCGTCCTTGGCACCCTTGGCAGACTCGACACCGCTCGAGACGTCCACCCCCCAGGGCTTCACGCGGCGAATCGCTTCGCCGACGTTTTCCGGATTCAGCCCGCCCGAAAGGACGAGCGGTTTTGCGCGGACTGCGGGCACGAGCGACCAGTCGAACCCGGTCCCGGCGCCTCCGTACCCTTCTACCCAGGCGTCCGCGAGCCATCCGCAGGCATCGGAGAAAGGGCGCCAGTATTCTAACAAATCGACCCCCGCCTTCACCCGGCAGGCTTTGACGTAGGGCACGCCGAACGCGCGGCAGAACTCGGGCGGTTCCTCGCCGTGGAACTGCAGGACCTGCGGCTGCACGACTTCGAGCACGCGTTTCACTTCCTCTTCGCTCGCGTTGACGAACAGCGCCACCGAAGTCAGGAAGGCGGGCGCCGCCCGGCTCAATTCCCGTGCGCGTTCGAGCGTGAGAAAGCGCGGGCTCGGTGGGTAGAAGACCAGACCGAATGCATCGGCGCCCGCCTCCGCGGTCGCACGCAGATCCGCGTCGCGCGTGATCCCGCAGATCTTGATCCGGGTCCTCATGCCTCGAGCGCAACCGCGATGAGTGCGGGCGCCGCGCGCGGCAATTCCCACGAGGAGCCGTATTCCACCGATTCGAGGTACAGCCCTTCGGGACCAAAGGTCGCAGCGGCTGCGCCGCGGTCGCGCGAGCGCAGGACGTCGAGTGCCCAACCCGGGACGCGCGCGCCCTTGCCCACGTGGACCAGCGTACCGACGATGTTGCGCACCATGTGGTGCAGAAATGCATTGGCACGCAGCACGAAGTCGATTCGCTCTCCTCTCGACTCGACGCGCAGCTCGTGCAGCGTTCGGACAGGCGTTTTCGCCTGACACTCGGAGGAGCGGAACGCGGAAAAATCATGCTCGCCGAGCAAGTGGCGCGCGGCGTCGCTCATCGCAGCCACGTCGAGCGGCGCATGCGTCCAGCCTGCGTAGCGCGCCGCAAGCGCGGACCGCACACCACGGCTGACGAGCACGTAGCGATAGGTGCGCGAACGCGCAGCGTAGCGCGCATGAAAATCCTCAGGGACGCGGCGCGCCCACAGCACCGCGATCGATTCTGGAAGGAATCCATTCACCCCGCGCACCCACGCGCTGTCGGGCCGCTCGGCGGCCGAGTCGAAATGGATCACCTGCCCGCTGGCGTGCACTCCGCGGTCGGTGCGGCCGGCGCAGGTCACCGCTACCGGCTCGCCCGCGATCTGCGCAAGCGCGGCTTCGAGCACGTCCTGCACGGTGTTCCCTGCCGGCTGCGTCTGCCAGCCCCGGAACGGGCTGCCGTCGTATTCAAGTCCGAGTGCGATGCGCATAGAAAGCAAAGCCGCGGACGCTCGCGCGCCGCGGCTTTCAGCGTTGCGCCGGGTCCGCGGCTACCCGAGGGCGGCGAGCATCTGCTTCGCCTCGTTTTGCTGTGCCGTATCGCCTTGGGCGACGACTTCGTTGAGCAGCTCGCGCGCTCCGTCCTTGTCGCCCATGCCCTGATAGGCCTTCGCCAGATCGAGCTTGGTGGCGACTTCCTGCCAGCGCGGATCGGCACTGGCTGCGGCGGCCTCGGAATCCGGTTTCCCGAGGTCGAGACTGATCGTCGTGATGTCCACCGGCGGTGCGGCTGGTGCAGCCGGCTTCTGCGTGCCCATGTCCAGATCGAGATCGAAGTCCAGAGCGCCCGCGTCCTTGGGAGCAGGCGCCGGTTCCGGCTTGGCCGGGGGTGGCGAGTCGAGAGCGCTGATATCGAAATCCAGAGTCTCGCTCTTCGCCTGGGCACCGGCCGGGGGCGGAGCCGCTTCCGGCTGGAGGATCACCGTATCGCCAGGCCTGAACGGTTGCGTCTGCCCACCCGGTGTGGTGACGGCACCAATGTCGAAGTCGAGTGTTGGCGCCGCATGCGGCTGTGCCTCGGCCGCAGGACTTGCGCCCAAATCGAAGTCGACTGCAGGAGCCGGCGCAACCGCGGCGGCGGCGGCCGCACCTGCCGCGACCATCCCGGCGCCACCATAGAGCGGGTTCTCGGGATCGACCGTTCGCCCAAGCGCGCACGCCTTGTCCCATTCCGGACCGCTGCCGTTCGTCAGATCGCGGATCTTCTTCGCAGTCTTCTCGAAGCCCTTGGCGTCGTGGCGGTGCGCGAAAATCTCCAGAAGCTTGACGTGCACCGGAACGCGATCCGGGTGTTTGCTCAGCGCTTCATTGAGAATCTCTTCGGCTTGCGCGTCGCGCCCATATGCGAGGTAGACATCGGCCTCGGCAATCGGATCGACGTCGTCGCCCTCCGCAGCGGCGGGGGCCGCGTGCGTGGCAGCCACGGCGGCCGACACCGCTGCTGCGGTCTCTACGGAGTGCGCGCTCGGTTTCGGCGCTGGCGCAAGCGTAGGTGCGGTCGCACCAAGCACGCTGTCCTGGAATCTCGATTGCGAGACCTTCTTCTTGCGCCACGCGTACGCGCCGTAGCCGATCAGCAACAGAATTACGGCGGCCAAGCCGCCGAGCGCCAGCGGATTTTCGAGGAACTCATCGACCAGGCTTGCTTCGACGACCGGTTTGGGCTTTGCCGTAGTGGTCGTTTTTGTCTCTGTCTTGCTAGCGACGGGCGCCGCTTTCGAAGCTTCCGCAGTAGCGGGCTTTGGCGCCTCCGCGGCAGGTTTCGGCGCTTCGGCGACCGGTTTCGGGGCCTCCGCCGCAGGCGCTGGCGCCTCCGCTGCAGGCTTCGGCGCTTCCGCTGCAGGTTTCGGCGCCTCCGCAACGGGCTTTGGCGCTTCCGCTGCAGGTTTCGGCGCGGCCGACGGGACCGTAGCAGCAGGCTTCGCCTGCTGTTCCAATTGAGCAAGTTGCTTGTTCTTCAGCTCGACGAGCTTCTGCAAGTCGCCGACGTTCTTCTCGAGATCGGTGACGCGCGACTGCGCTTCCTTCAGCGCACGGTCGGAGGCGACCTTGTCATCTTCGCGCGCGGCGCGAGCCGCTGGCGCGGAAGGCTGCTTGGCCGTCTCGGCCTTGGACAACTTGAGTTGGTCGCGCTGCGCACCGGGCGCCGGCGCTTCCGGCTTGGCGGCAATGCGTCCGGTCGCTTCCCTGCCCGGCGTCGCAGCGGCGGGCTGCGCCGCAACCGCAGCGCCGAGCTTGGCGCGATAGTCCGAGAAATCGGCCGTGTGCTGGCGCACGACGCTGTTGGCTTCAGCGCTCGCGACGCCCGCAGCGGTCTCGCGATCGGGGATCTGCAGGATGCGCCCCGCCCTCACCAGGTTCATGTTGCCGCGGATGAACGCACTCTGGTTGGCGCGATAGAGCGCGACCAGCATCTGTTGCATCGTCACGCCTTCGGGCCTGTTTTCGCGCGCGATCTTGCCGAGCGTGTCGCCTCTCTTGACTTCATAGGTGCCGGCGGCGTCGCCACTGGGGCGGACGGGCAGCGGACGTGCTTCCGGCGCCGCAGGTGCAGGCGTCGGGATCGGTCTCGCAACTTGCGCGGGGCTCGGAGCCGGCGCTGCGGCTGCGGGCGGTTTCTCGCGATACTGCGGCGGGTCGAGAAGGAACGTGTACTCGCGGACCAACCGGCCCGTCGCCCACTGCAGTTCGATAATGACGTCGAGGAACGGGTCATCGATCGGACGCACGGAAGTCAGGCGCAGCAATGGCCTGCCGTCGCGCCGGTCGAGCACGACGCGCAGCGATACGAGCGTCGGGCTGTACTCGATCCCCGCCGCGCGGAATGCTTCCGGCGAGCCGAGTCTTGCTGTGAGCGAGTCTACTTCGCTCGGTTGCAGCGATGTGATTTCAACTTCCGCGCGCAATGGCTCGCCGAGCCCGGATTGAACCGTCAATCGGCCCAGCCCGGCCGCATGACCGAGCAGCGGCATGACGAGGCATGCCGCAACAAGGAACCGAATCACCGTAATCCCTATGCGCACTCGCACCTTCGTGAGCAGCCCCCCCCCGACCGAGAACCATAACATCATGGCATTAGCCATGCAAGTTGAGGGGCTTTCTCGAAATGCGCCGCTCATGCCGTGCGCACCGCGCCAGCGTCGAGCAAGATCCTCAACATCCGGCGCAGCGGCTCGGCCGCGCCCCAGAGCAGTTGGTCGCCGACGGTGAACGCCGCGAGGAACCGGGCGCCCATGCTCATCTTGCGCAGCCGTCCCACCGGAACGTAGAGCGTTCCCGTCACCGCGGCCGGCGTGAGCTGCGCAAGCGTGTCCTCCCGGCGGTTCGGGACGACCTTCACCCAGTCGTTCGCCTCGGCGAGGATGCCGTGCACTTCGTCCAGCGGCACGTCGCGCTTCAGCTTCACCGTGAGCGCCTGACTATGGCAGCGCATCGCGCCGACTCGCACGCAGATTCCGTCCACCGGGACAGGCCGCTCGCTGCGCCCGAGGATCTTGTTGGTTTCCGCCTGCCCTTTCCACTCTTCGCGGCTCTGCCCGTTGCCGAGATCGGTGTCGATCCAGGGCAGCAGGCTTGCTGCGAGCGGATAGCCGATTTCCTGCTTCGGCAGCCCGCCATTGCGCAGCGCGTGCGTGACGCGCTGGTCGATCTCCAGGGCGCTCGCAGCAGGATCATCGAGTGCCGGCTGCGCGGCACCCCCCAGGTGCAGCATCTGCTGCGCGAGTTCGCGCATGCTCGCGGCGCCTGCTCCCGACGCCGCCTGGTAGGTCATGCACGTGACCCATTCGACGAGATCCTTCTGGAACAGCCCCGCCATCCCCATCAGCATCAGGCTCAGCGTGCAATTTCCGCCGATGAAGTTTTTCCCGCCCTTCGCCAGCGCATCCTCGATCAGCGGCCGGTTGACAGGGTCGAGGATGATCACCGCGTCGTCCTTCATGCGCAGCGCGCTTGCAGCGTCGATCCAGTAACCCTTCCAGCCGCTCTCGCGCAGCTTCGGGTAGATCTCTTTGGTGTAGTCGCCGCCCTGGCAGGACACGATCACGGGGAGCCGCGCGAGCGCCGCAACGTCGGTTGCGTTCGCGACCGGCGCGGCGTCGCGGCCGATCGCCGGCGCTTTCGCGCCGACCCGCGACGTCGAGAAAAACACCGGCTCGAGATGGTCGAAGTCCCGCTCCTCGCGCATTCTCTGCACGAGCACCGAGCCGACCATGCCGCGCCAGCCGACGATG
>Ga0070698_100003287_pt1 | contig 17770 bp, 15 predicted proteins | sample KBSK1502metaG_FD_65477 | JGI IMG/M metagenome (GOLD analysis project Ga0070698, IMG submission 65477) | Corn, switchgrass and miscanthus rhizosphere microbial communities from Kellogg Biological Station, Michigan, USA - KBS K1-50-2 metaG | ecosystem: Host-associated > Plants > Roots >...
GCCGAGACCGTCACGCGCTCGCTTTCCGGCTGCAAGGCGGTGTAGTGCTCGGCCAGCAGTGCGATCGTCTCCTTTGCCAGCACGATCCCGTGCGCATCCACGGTCGACCTCCACCGCGGCTCGGCACCTTTTACCGGTGCGCCGACGATGTCCTGCCAGCGCTTGAGAAGCTTCGAGTACGGCCATTGCTGGAGCGGCGGTCCAGGGCCATCCCCGGGCTGAATCCCGACGATGAGATCGACCGCGCCTCTCAGCTCGTACGCCACTTCCATGAACTGCATGGCGTACATGTCGCACGCCAGGAGCACGAGACGGCGCGAGCCCTCGGCCGGGAACGCGGATTTCAGCGTCGCGCTGAGCTCCTGCAGCTCCAGCGCATCGGCTGTGGCGCGGTCATCACAAATCGCGAAGGTACGCGTGCAGTCGAAGGGCGGGCGTCCGACGACTGAATCCGCGTCCATGATGCCGAGCCCCGCCATGACGAGGATGTATCGCTGCGCTGGACACGCATCGAAAGCCCACGCCATGAAGGCCTCGAGCGTCCTGGGATCGCCGCTGTTGACGGGCCCCAGCAGCTCCGAATCAGGAGGTTCACCGGCTCGCAACGCGATGCGCTGGGCACCGGATTCGAGGTCGAGGTAGATGGCGGCCGATACGTGTGCCGTCGCGCCGGTCTGCTTCAGGTCGGCGAGCGCGGCCACGAATGGATCGTGTTCGCCCGGACGGTTGTAGTGGCCGCACAGGTAGAAGAGGACGGCCCACTCCTGCGGCGTTTGACCCGTGGTTTCTTGAGACATGGGGGTATGGGTTAGAACAAGGAGCCTAATTTCGCCGCGTCGCTCCCGAACAATTGCGGGGTCTGCGGGAACACCGGCGAGGGAAGCCGCCGCCTGATCTCGTCGTACCACGCACGCGGGGAGGCGATCGTCGCATCCTGCAGCACGTCGATCGCCGTTCGCGTGAACGCCCCATTGGGTCGCCCCTTGAACGCCGTGTCGTAACTGAACTCGGTATCCTGGCAACCCGAGAACAGCAGCGCCGAATACTGCAATTTGGTGGGCGCCGGCGTTCCGGCGGCTCGGTCGATGGCGCGTTCCAACAGCCGATCCCCGCGCGCAAACACGTACGGCGGCAGGAACCGCGCTTTCAGCACTGGGGTGTCGGCACCAGCCGATACGGGAGCGGGGGCATACCGGACGACCGAGCCCGAATGGCAGCAGTCCGCAACGACGTACAAGCGGACTCCGTCGGCCTTCGTCAGAAAGGTCTCGTGCAAATCGTCGTCGAGCAGATACTGGTCCTCCATCACGTCGTACGGACACATCATCTCGTCCCGCGCATCGGGTTCATCCGCGTCATCATCGGGAAGCCACGATCCGTGCCCGGAAAACGTGAGGACGAGCGAATCGCCATCGACGGCGCCTCCAACAAGCGCCCTCAGCGCCTCGAGGACCCGCGCGCGCGTCGCATCGGCGTCATGCAGGGACGTCACGGCATAGCCTCGGTTCTCGAGCAGCGACCGCCAGTCCTTCGCGTCGTTGACGCACCCGTCCAGGTCCATCTTCGTCCCTGGGTAATCGTTGATGCCTATACACAACGCATGTTTCGCCATGGTGCCTCAGCTGGGTCATCGGGACGCGAACCGCAACGTTGTGAATCCTCGCTACGCCAGGTCATACGGCAACGCGACTTCCTGTCGAAAGACCAGAATCTCGTGGATGTCGTACGGGTGCGTCGTGCCGTGCGTCGCCCAGTTACGAAGGACCTGAAAGGTATGGCCCACTCCCGCGGCATCGTCGACGTCCGCGTCCACCTTGAACGTGAGGGGCGCCGTCTGGCTTGCGAAAAATGTGAGCTGCAGATTTCCGTACCGATCGGCTGTCTTGTATGACCCTGCCTGGGCGAATTCAGGAGGAGGCGTATGGAGCTTGGACGGCACTTCGTGAAATCGTTCATCGGCGATTGCACCCTTCACCAGATCGCGCAGTGCAGGTTGCACATCCACGAACACACGATCGGGACGGATCCGATAGATACGATCCACGAACGTCCATACCGAGCGATCGGCGTCGAAGCCGAAGCCGCTCATTTTCGCGAACAGGTTGAATAGTCCTGCTCTCTGCGTGTCGGTCAGCGCCCCGTACAGCTCCGGGCCCGTCCCGACAGTGCCTTCAACGGTCGAGACTGCGAGGACCCGTTGGAGCTCAGATGCGACGCGCCCGTATTCCGGAAAACGGGCGGTGCTCACGTGAGCTGGATCGAGCGGCGTATAGAACTGCACCAGTACGGGAGCGGCAGACAACGGCATCGCAAATTGGGCGACAGGCCGATGTCGCGTCGGAAACACCTTGACGAGATACGGCTGACCGTCGTTCAACCCTTCGAAGCGGATGTCGATATTGCCCGGAGCCGCCAGCACTCGGCGCACGGTGGAATCGGTTCGCACAGAGACGACGTGCACATCCACCAGGTCGTCGAGTGGCTGCCGACGTGCGTTTCCGATGCGAACGATCAGGACGCCCATTCTTGTTCAACTCTCCTTCGCACGCGCCGCGGCCTTCATCACAGCGTCTTCATGTACTCGAGCACAGCACATCACTGCCGATTGAACCGCCCTTGACGTGCTCGGTGACCGCGTCGTAGGTGACTGGCCGGTCCCCCCGCAGCGCGGCGACGACCATGAGGATGATTCCGATGACCGCCGCCACGATCGCGGAGCGGCGGACCATCCGCCGAACCCGTCCCTCTTCATACGTACGCCGGCGGACTCTTGACGGTCAGGTTTTTGAAGCGAAGGGGCTGAAAGATTACGTCGGACATCGCTGCCTCGGTGGGCCGCAGGGCCGCAAAAGGATCACGAATACATCGTGGAAGGTGGCTCATCTAAACACAGCCGTGATCGCCTAAACAAGAGGATCTGAACCTCATCAATAGCCTCTATGCAGCGGTCCACCCGCGACGACCGATCAAACGCCGTCTGCCGGAGACTCGGGATGTCGCCGTTTGTAATTCCGAGTACGGGTCTGTCGCTCACCTTCGCATGACGGTGCCCCGCCGCGTGCGACCGCGTGGCAACCCCTGTCGATTCCGCCGGAGACTGCGGTAAGCTGATCCGTCGTGACGCCGCGATTGCTGCTCCCCCGATCAGCCCGGCGCTGAACACTCGCTTACCAGATTCACAAGCGCGACACATCCTCCGGCCGTGACTCCGTGCGACGGGATGTACGCGCCGAACGCGCGTTTGCGCGCCCAGGAGCATGGCTTCGATGTCAGTGTTCTTATGTAGCGTGCCACGAGGGCTGTGGTTCTGTGTCGCTCTTGCGGCCGCCGTCTGCGTGAACGGTTGCGGGTCCGCGAAACCGGGACAGGTGAGAGACGAAGCGCTGCGTGCCGGTCGAACCGCCGAATCGTTTCCTGCGGCCGACGAGGATTATTTCCACGACATGGACGGCGCTCTTCCCCTGACGCGAGAGGAGGTGCAGGGCCGGAACATGTGGAACGTCTGGACCGGAGGGAACGATCGGTTCTGGGACGAGATCTCCGTGAGGAGCGTCGGCACCCTCGACTTCCTCAAGACGATCTCCTCGCATCCGTCAATGCAGTACGGAAGGGACAATCGCTTTCGCTACCTGGGCGTGGTGAACGAGCCCTGCTTCAGGAAGGCCACTGCGCCCGACCCGGATCGCTATGGACTCTGGCTCGACAGCAGAGATCCAACGTGTCCGCCCGATCCGTTTGCCAATGCGACGAAGTATCCGGGCGTGGCGATCGGCGCGCGAGGAGAAGGCGTTCCGGTCGGTTCCTACTACGGTGAGCCCACCGGCGTCGTCGGCCTACGGCTGTTCCCCAATCCCGCCTTCGACGACGGCGCAAGGCGAAGGTGGGACTCGGAACGGTATTACCGCGACCCTGACTATTACCTCTCACGCAACCTGGTGAAGCCGTACCGGATTGGCATGTCCTGCGGGTTCTGTCACGTTGGACCGAATCCCGTCCTCCCACCAGCCGATCCGGAGAACCCGCGCTGGGCGAACCTGAGCTCGAACGTTGGAGCCCAGTACTGGTGGGTCGATCGCCTGTTCAACTGGCAGGGCGAAAGGGACAGCGGAAGCTTCTTCTTTCAGTTGTTGCACTCGTCGCGTCCCGGCACACTCGATACGTCGCTCGTCTCCACCGACAACATCAACAATCCGCGAACGATGAACGCGGTGTACAACCTCCCTGCGCGAATGGCGCAGGCGCGGAAATTTGGCAAAGAAACAATCGCGGGCGGAGGCTTGAACAACAGACAGTTCAACGACTACCTCCCCGCGTCCGATCCGCTGACGCAGTTCTTTGTCCCGCCATCAACGACGTGGACACCGCGCGTACTAAAGGACGGGTCCGACTCGGTCGGCGCGCTTGGCGCATTGAACCGGGTCTACCTGAACATCGGGCTGTTCAGCGAAGAGTGGCTGCTCCACTTCCGGCCGATCGTCGGAGGGCAGCCGATTACCCCCATCGAGATTGCCGTTGCGCGGAGGAATTCCACGTATTGGGCCGCAACCGAGAGGCAGACGCCGTACATGGCTCGTTTTTTCCTTCGCGCCTCCGCCCCTCACCTGCTGAAGGACGCCCCCGGAGGCGCGACGTATCTCACGGAAGATGCGGCGACGGTCACGCAGGGGAAAACGGTATTTGCGGAACGCTGTGCCCGTTGCCATTCGAGCAAGCTGCCGGATCTGCCGGCTGGTCTCGACCTCGAAAACTGTAACGGGAAGAACTACCTGTCGTGCTGGGATCGCTATTGGCAGTGGACAAAGACGGACGAATTCAAAACCCGGATGCGCAGTCTGGTCCTGGCGGACGATTTCCTGAATGACAACTACCTGTCGACGGAGTTTCGCGTGCCGTCCACGCTGCTGCAGACGAACGTGTGCAGCCCGCTCGCGACCAATGCGATCGCTGGAGATATCTGGGACAACTTCTCCTCGGCCTCCTACAAGGAGCTGCCGTCAGTCGGCTCGGTCACGGTACGTCACCCCATGACCGGCGCCGCGTCGGACTACCCGCTGCCTGGCGGTGGCCGCGGCTTCACCAGGCCTCCGTCGCTCGTGAGCGCGTGGTCGACCGCGCCATTTCTGCAGAACAACAGCCTCGGCCGCTTCAATCCGAGCCCGTCGGTCGAGGCGCGCATGGGTGTGTTCCAGGATTCGATCGAGAAGCTGCTCTGGCCAGAGCGGCGCGAAAAGGATCCGATTTTTGCCAACGACAACGGGCCAGGCGTAGGCATCATCGACCGAACCACCAATGAAAGTGTGATCTCGCTTCCCGCTGGGTACGTACCCGACAACCTTCGGGGACTCCTCAATGTCGGCCAGCGTTTCTTCCCCTTCCTGTTCAGGAACGGCTCGGTGGCGATCGGGCCTATCCGTCAGGGGTTCCCAATAGGCGTGCTCGCGAATCTCGATATGGTTGGACCCAGAGAACAAACCGCGCAGGAACGGAGCGAGAGGAACCGGACGCTGCTGCGGCTCCTCAAGCAGGTGAAGGACGACCTGAAAGGCGGACGAGACGCCTTCTCGAATCCGGACACGGTCGAGAGGTTTCTTTCGCTGAGCAAGTGCCGCGACTTCGTTGTGAACAAAGGTCATTACTTCGGCACCAGCCTCCTGACGGAAGAGCCAGGGCTGAGCGACGGCGACAAGCGTGCGCTCGTCGCATTCCTGAAGTTGATGTAGAGCGCTGTGCCACCCACTCCCGCTTTCGACGTCGACTACCTCGTCGTCGGCTCAGGCGCCGGCGGCGGCACCGTGGCTGCCCGGCTTGCAGAAGCCGGGTTCACCGTGCTTCTCCTCGAGGCCGGCGGCGATCCCCGTGAAGGCGGCGAGGCCGGTCACGCGAACGCGAACGACTACGACGTGCCGGCATTCCATCCACGAGCCACGGAGAACGCCTCGATGCGATGGGACTTTTTCGTTCGTCACTACGCGGATGACGCCCGCCAGCGTCGCGATGTGAACTACCGGTCGAGTGCGAACGGAGTCCCCGTCGACGGCGTCTTGTATCCGCGGGCCGGAACGCTCGGCGGGTGTACGGCGCACAACGCGATGATCCTCATATGCCCGCCCGATTCCGACTGGAACCAGCTCGCCGACTTGACCGGCGATTCGTCGTGGCGGGCCGAGCGCATGCGCGTCTATTTCCAGCGGCTGGAGAACTGCGGGCACCGGCCGCTCGACCGCGCGCTGAGCAAGTTCGGCATCAATCCGAGCGGTCACGGGTGGGACGGGTGGCTCCACACAGAGCGATCGGTGCCGTCGGCGGCGCTCCGCGATCGCGATCTTCGAAGCGTAATCGTCGAGTCCGCGCGTGCCGCGCTGCGGGACGCCTCCGGCGGCTCCGCATACACACTGGCAAAGCTTGGAAACGACGAAGGCGATCCAAACGACTGGCGCGTCGCACGCGAGGACAACGTTGGCGTGCGATATACGCCGATGACGACGCACAATCACTCGCGTATCGGCTCGCGGGAACGGCTCCTCGACGTGAGCCAACGGTACCCCGAGCGACTGAAAATCCAGACACATTCGCTGGCAACCCGGGTGATCTTTGACGACAACCAGCGTGCGGTGGGAGTGGAGTATCTCAGTGGCGAGCGACTCTATCGCGCACATGCTCAGCCGAGCGAGGGAGCAGGCGAGCCTCGGCGCGCGTACGCCTCACGTGAAGTGATCCTTGCCGGCGGCGCATTCAACACGCCGCAGCTGTTGATGCTGTCGGGCGTCGGCCCGCGCGACCAGCTGACCCGCCATGGCATTGCCGTCCGCGTCGATCTGCCGGGCGTCGGAAAGAACCTGCAGGATCGATACGAGGTCGCAGTCGTGAATCGGATGTCGTTCGACGCGTGGGATACCCTCAGAGGGTCCACGATGAGCGAGAGCGACAGCCAGTACCGCGAATGGGCTGACCGCCGAACCGGCGTGTACTCAACCAACGGCGCGCTGCTGGCGGTGAGCCTTCGATCGGGTACGGATCGCCCCGTTCCAGATCTGCTGTGCTATGCGGTGCTTGCGAAATTCACTGGCTACTTCCCCGGCTATTCGGCGCTCCTGGCGCAGAATCCCAACTGCCTGACCTGGGCGATCCTGAAAGGACATACCACCAATACCGCGGGCACCGTGACGCTCCGATCCGCCGATCCCCGCGATCCACCGCTGATAAATTTCCGATACTTTGACGAAGGCAACGACGCTGCGGGGAACGACTTATCCGCAGTCGTGGCGGGGATCAAATTCGTCCGGGCGCTCACGACCGACCTCAAGACGCAGCGCCTCATCGCCAGGGAGGAATTTCCCGGAGAGAGCGTGGCCTCCGACGACGACCTCAAGGCATTTGTTCGCGACAACGCCTGGGGCCACCACGCGTCGTGTACGTGCCCAATCGGAGCGCGTGAGCGCCAAGGCGTCCTTTCGAGCGATTTGAAGGTGCATGGCACAAAGGGGCTGCGGGTCGTTGACGCATCTGTGTTTCCACGCATCCCTGGACTCTTCATCGCGTGCGCCGTCTTTATGGTCGGCGAGAAGGCGGCCGATATCATCATCGGCGACGCACAACGTTCCTGATCGCGTGTCACACAACGACACACAGGCATGGCGCCGCGGACCCTTCCGCCTCCGCTGAAGCTTCGGCGGACCGCCGAAGCGCGAAGCGCGAAGGCTGGTCGCGTTCGCGAGGCGATGGGACCTGGCAGCAGCCTGAGCACGGGCTCAGTTGGATGGCGCATGCTATGCTTAGCTCTCCCCCCAACAACTAGCGCTTCGATAGCTTCGTGAGCCCAGGATGGAACGCGAGACCTTTCGCAGTCACCGTCTCACAGCCCTCACGCCGTATGGTGCCGCGTGCGGACTTGTCGCCCTCGGCCTCTGGCTCGAGCTGGTCATGGCTCGCGTGGCTGGTCCCGAAGCTCAATTCCTGCCGTTCTCATTGGCCGTTGTTATCAGCGTCTGGTACGGCGGGCTCGGGCCCGGCCTACTCGCCATCGCGCTCGCGTGTCTCGCCAGCGACTACTTCCTGCTCGGCCCCGGCATCCTTCTGTGGTTCGACGACCGGTCCCAGGCGTACGCGCTGACGAGATTTGCCGCTGGCTGGCTTGGCATCGGTCTGATCGTGCACACGAGCCGCCTGCACATCCAGCGTCATCGCGACGCCCTCGCGACCGCCGAGCGCAACGTCACGCAGGCCGACCAGCTCGCACAATTGGCCGGCGCGCTCGGGCGTGCGCGCACATCCGCGGCCGTTTTCGAGGCATCCGTGCAGGAGCCTCTCCATGCGTTGCGCGCGGACGCCGGCATGCTCATCCTCGTGCACGAGGACCGCGAGTCCGCTTCGATGGCCCGCACCGTCGGGTACCCATCCGCGATCCAGGGTCGCGAGGAGGCGATCTCGCTGCTCATCCGATCACCTTTGAGTGACGCGGTACAGCGAGGCGCACCCGTCATCGTCGAGTCCTCCGACGACTGGCGCAGGGAGTATCCGGACGTGCCGGACAACCTGCGGTTGCCCGATTACCAGACAAGCGTGGCTGTACCGCTCCTGATTGCCGGCCGAGTCGCGGCGGTCGTCAGGCTGGATTTCAACGGCCGGCGCACGCTCACCTCACACAATCATGAGTTCCTGTCGGCGCTCGGGTCGAGTGGCGGCCAGGCGCTCGATCGTGTCTGGCAATTTGAGTCCGCGCAGCGCGCACGCGTTGAGGCGGAGTCCCTCCGCGCGCTGGCCGATCAGGAGCTTGGCGAACGACAAAAGACTGAACGGGCACTGCGTGGAAGCGAGACACGCTATCGAGGGCTTGCCACGCGTACGGCGCGCATGCACGAGTTGACGGCCGCGCTGTCGGAAGCCGTTACCGTCGACGCAATTGGTGAGGCCGTCGTCGAGCACGGCAGCGTGCTGGTGGGAGCGACCGCTGGTGCCGTGTCTCTGCTCGTCGAACATGGGACGCAGTTTCAAACGCTGCGCGCGGAAGCGCACGGAGGGCCCTTGCCTTCGCCGGAGCGTTTTCCGGTGGACGCCGGTTTGTGCGCTACAGAGGTCGCGAAGACAGGCGAACCGATATTCGTGGCATCGTGGGACGAGTGGCAGGAGCGCTATTGGCGTTCGGCCTCGCGCGCCGCCGACGCCGCGCATCGGTCGTCGGCGGCGCTTCCGTTATTCGTCGAAGGCGCTCCCCTCGGCGTCCTGGAATTCCATTTCAACGTTCCGGTGAATTTTGACGCCGACTACCGGGCGCTGCTGGTCTCCGTCGCACAGCATTGCTCGCAAGCGCTGGACCGTGCCCGGCTGTACGAATCAGCCCAGCGCGCCCGTGCGGAGGCCGAAAGTGCGAATCGCCTCAAAGACGATTTCCTGTCGATTGTCTCGCACGAACTTCGTACCCCGCTGAATGCCGTCGTGGGCTGGGCCTCGATGCTCCGGGACGGGTCGTTGAAACCAGAGCTCACCGCCCGTGCCGTGCAGTCGATCTGCGACAATGCGACGCGCCAGGCGAGACTGATCGACGATCTGCTCGATATGTCGCGGATCGCGACAGGACAGGCGACCCTGGATGTGCAGGAGATCGATCTCGCGACGTTGGTCGCCGGCGTGGCGGAATCGGTCCTGCCGAAGGCGGCATCGGAACAGATTGATCTGCGCGTCCAGGGCATCCCCGCGGTGCGCATCCGGGGTGACCGGCGCCGGCTCGAGCAAGTCTTCTTCAATCTCATCGGCAACGCCCTTAAATTCACGCCACCCGGGGGCCAGATTACCCTCGAGGCCGCGTGCATCGATGATTGCGTGGAGCTGCGCGTGAGCGACAGCGGCGTGGGTATCGAGCCCGAGTTTGTCCCCCATGTGTTTGAGCGCTTCCGGCAGGGCGACAGCACGCACACCCGAAGCCATGGGGGTCTGGGCCTCGGTCTGTCAATCGCGAAACAGTTTGTCGAGGCGCACGGCGGGAGCATCACGGTGGCGAGCGCCGGCCGGAATCTCGGGACCACGTTCTCGGTGCGACTTCCAATTGCCGGAGCGCTGCCCGAGCGTTCGGTCCCCGCGGTTCGGATTGAACGACTCCAGGTGGCCGCGAGCGCGCCCCGCCTGGACGGCATCCGTGTGCTGGTTGTCGATGACGATCCTGATGCGCGCGACATGATGGCGCACGCGCTGCACTCGTACGGCGCTCACGTCACATCTGCAGCCAGTGCCGGCCAGGCCTTTGCGCTTTTGAGCGACACGGAGATCGATGTGCTGCTGACCGATATTGCGATGCCCGACGAAGATGGGTATTCGTTCATTCGACGCGTGCGCGCGTCTCCCGATCCCAGAATCGCCGCGATTCCCGCCGCGGCGGTCACGGCGCACGCCATGCACGCCGAGCGCGAACAGGCATTTGCCGCAGGATTTCAAAGTCATGTTGCGAAACCTGTGGAACCGGTGCGACTCGCTCGCACGGTGGACCAGCTGGCGCGGTCTCGGGCGGTCGCATGAAGCGCGGCGCGAAAGGGGCGCCTGACAGATTGGGCCGGATCCTGAAATGGGTCGGGGCCGCCACCGCCGTCATTTCGCTGATCCTTGGTGCGCGTCAGCTCATCACCATCGCGACCGACAACGCTCAGCGCAACCGTGAGTCTGCGGAGTTCGTCCGGCTCGCACAACAACAAGCGGCACGCGGAGAATTCGCCGATTCGTGGAAAAGCCTCGACCAGGCGGACGAGCGCGCGCGGAAAGCCACGACGGACGAGGTGCGACTCGACATCGCGTTCCGATGGCTCGAGGACGCGAGACCCGGACCCAATCAGCCGTTCAGTCGTATCACCGACGCGGTCGTGCCGACACTCGATCGCGCTCTGCTGGACCCCGGGCATCCCCGGCGTGCCGACGTGTTGGCGCACCTTGGTTGGGCGACATTTCTGAAACGTCGCGATAGCGGCACAGGAGATCCCGCAGCACAGTACAAACAGGCGTTGGCGATCGATCGAAACAACGTGTACGCGAACACGATGCTCGGTCACTGGCTGATGTGGCAACGGCAGGCTCCCGACGTCGCGCGCCCGTACTTCGATGCCGCACTCGCGACCGGAAAGGAACATGCGCTGGTCCGAAACTTCCAGCTCACGGCGCTTCGTGGGCGCAACGACGACGATGCGGAACCTGAGATGATCCGTGTCGCCAATTCGATGCGTCAGCAGAACGAGGCGCCCGATGCGCGGTTCGCGGGAGCCGTTCACGCGGCCTACGTACGGCGGTACGGTCCGAACGCGCCCACGACTGCTCGCGAGGCCATTGAGATACCGGCTGCCGATCAACTCGCCACATTTGTCTGGCTGATTGGAATGCCTGAAATTTCTTACCGCGCCGAGGTGCGCGACTACATAGTGGCGATGCTGAAGGAGGCCACCGGCGATCGTCCCGCGGCGCTCCAGGCGCTCCGCACCCTCGTGCCGAAGCTTGGTGGCGGGTGGGACGCCAGTTTCCGGTCGGCTGTCACGCGCGAGATCAAGCGCCTGGAACGCGACACTCGTCGCGAGTAGTGCGCGATCCGGCGGCCGCGGCGTTCGGGATGCCGCTTCGCGGTTCGAAACACGCCGGCACTGGAAGCTTCCAGTCGGCCCTGGCACGGCGCCCGTCCTCCGCGGGACGACCCGGAGGGTTATCGAGCCTGGCCGGCCATCAGCGACTCCGAAGTGATCGAAACCGTCAGAGATATCATCTTGTGTAGGACCAACCTCGGCACATTCCGCCACATAAGTCTCCCTGGAGGAAGACTCCTGGGGGACAGAACACGAATCTGGGCGTGCAAGAACGGTCAGATCTGGCACGTTCCTCGCCCTTGCCTCCAAAATACACTCAGTTTTGAAATTGAAAGTGACCCGGACATGAAACCTGTATTGCTGAAGTCTGTTTCCGATTCTCAGGCCGCAGGGCCTGAGCACGCGGAGCTCGACGGCTTCCTGCCGGAGTCGTCGTCCCAGCCCCCAGCGGCGGCACCGGAGAAGCGCAATCGCGCCGGCGTGGTCGTCGTTGCCCTTGTCTGCCTTCTGGCGGCCGGAGCGATCACCGGCCTCTGGCTGCGGGCTTCCTCGATAACGGCCAAGCCGATCACGGGATCCCTCCGTGTCGAATCTGATCCCCTGGGTGCGGATGTGCTCATCGACGGTACGGCGCACGGGAAGACGCCGCTGACACTCGCGCTCGCCGTCGGCCAGCATCAGGTCGTCGTCCAACAGGGCGGAAAAACGCAGCAGCTGGCGGTCACGGTCGAACGGGAGACCGCGACGGTGCACCACATTTCATGGCCGGCGGAGCTCGACGGTGATCGTCGAGGAATGACGGTTGGCAGCCTCCGTGTGGTGACGGAGCCTGCGTCGGCGGCACGGGTCAGCGTCGACGGCGTTGACCGCGGCGCCACACCGCTGACGCTGAGCGATCTGGCACCGGGCGAACACGACGTCATCGTGAGAAGCCAGGGCGGTGTACACCGCCGAGCCGTGATCATCGAGCGCGGGGCGACGGCATCCCTGGTGTTCAGCACGACCGCTGAGGGCGTGTCGTCAGGATGGCTGTCGGCAACCACCGACACACCGCTTCAGATCTTCGAGGGAGGCAAGTTGATCGGCAGCACCGAGTCCGATCGCATCATGCTGCCAGTGGGCGACCATTCATTCGAGTTCGCGAACGACTCGCTCGGCTTCCGCGTCACGCGCGCGGTCAAGATCGTTGCCGGGCAGACGGCGACCCTCGCCCTGCAACTGCCGCGCGCGCCGATCAGCGTCAATGCCGTTCCGTGGGCGCAAGTCTGGATCGACGGTCAGCCACTTGGAGAGACGCCGATTGGCAATGTGATGCAGACCATCGGTTCGCATCAGCTGATCTTCCGCCATCCCGAGCTTGGCGAACGACGGGTCACGGCGGTCGTCACTCTCAGCCAGACAACTCGCGTCGCGATCGATATGAGGAAGCAGTGATGAAGACGATGACCCGTTTTCGGATTGTCTGGCTCGCCGTGGGCATGCTTGCAGGCACCGGCAGTGTTCGAGCGGCCGACGAGCCGCTCGCCGATGCGAAAGCGCTGTATGCCGCCGCATCATTCGAGGATGCGCTCGCGGCCCTGGGTCGACTCGACGCACTCGGTGGCGCGGCTCCGGCCGCGCTGGAGTACAAGGCCCTGTGTCTGCTCGCGCTCGGTCGAACGGCTGAAGCACAGACGGTCACCGCGTCGCTCATCTCAGGCACGCCTACATACATGCCGGCGGACAAGGATCTTTCACCTCGATACGTGACGCTTTTCACCGAAACGCGGCGCCAGTTGCTTCCGGCGGTTGCCAAGCGGCTCTTCGCCGAAGCGCGCGACCACTTTCATGCGAAAAATCAGGCCCAGGCGATCGCCGAATTTGAAGTGGTTCTGGCGCTGGCCACCGACCCTGTATGGAAAGATCTTCCCGAGGCGGGGGATCTCCGGACTCTCGCAGCCGGTTTCGTGGACCTCGCCGGATCGGCGCGGCCGGCTGCGGCGCCGCCGGACCCTCCCATAACGACGACCATCGCCGACGTCAAAGCTCCCGTGGTGACTCCCCCGGTCGCGATTCGGCAGGCGCTACCCCGATGGGTCCCGCCCGACCTTGCGAGTGGCCGTCGCGAATACAACGGCGCAGTGAAGATCGTCATCGGTCCAGATGGACGCGTGTCGAGCGCGTCGATCCAGGCCGCCACACATCCGCTCTATGACACGCTGGTGCTCCAACAGGCGCGTACCTGGTTGTACACGCCAGCGACCCGCAACGGCGAGCCCGTTGAAGTGGAGAAAATCTTAACGGTTCACTTGAAGGCGAACGAGTAGGAACGAGTCGCTATTCGGATGGGCGCAACCGGACATGCAAGCGCCGGAGCTGGCTGCTCGCGTCGAGGGTCACCGCTCGTTCTTCACCGAGATAGCCGGCTTGTGTGAGCCGTAACCGTTTGTGCCCAAGCGGCAGATGCTGAATACGAATCGGCGTGACTCCCCACCCGATTCCGTCCACGGTCACCCGGGCTCCAGCAGGCTCTGAAGAAATCACGAGCTCTCCTTCGACATCTGCGGCGGTTGTCACGTCCGTTGGCAACGGGGCCTGAACCTGGACGCCGGATGATTGCGGTTGTTCGGCAGGCGACGGATCTGTCTCCTGCCGCAGCGGCTCCGACGCTGATGGCTTTACCGCGATCACCGCCCGAGCGACGGACATCGCGCTGGCCGCCAGGCGCGGGCCAATCCAGAGAGTCAGTCCAAACCCTGAGAGTGCCATCATCGCGATCGCGACCATCGCCATGATCGGCTGCGAACGGGGCGACGTTCGAACAGGGGCGTCGACACGCGGCGACGCGTCGTCCACGGGCCTTTCGTCGGCAAACACCCGCGTAAAATTGTCAACGACATCTTCGGCTTGAAGCCCCACACACGTGCAATAGGCCCGCACCATCGCGCGCCGATACATCCCACCTGGCCAATGACTGATGTCGCCACGCTCGAGGGATGCGAGGTGACGCTGAGAAATTTTGGTGTGGTTGGCGATCTCGGTGAGCGAGATGCCTCGCCGAACGCGCGAATCCCGAAGCATTCGTCCGAACTTAGCGGCCTCGGACTCCTCGTGCGCCGCGAGGTTTCCGGCATCTCCGCCGACAGGGAAATCAAGAATGTGCGAGCTGTGCCCGCTCTCATTCATGGTCGACGCCGAGGGTGGGGGATGCATGGCAACGAGCGCGAACCCACAATCTACTGGATCGCGCACAGCGCTATCAAGCAGGTACGCCGCGTGTCCCCGGACCAGCACGGCAATGCTGTGAGCCGCGATGGGAGGTCCGACACCGCCCCTAGCCAAAGGCCGGCAAAAAAGGCGACGCATCGGTCCGTCGCCAAACATGGATCGGAAAACGCATTCCCTTGCCGCAGGCAGACAGAAATCAAGGGTTTAGCGGGTGATGGAGTTTGGAAGTCCGCGTCTTCAGAGAACTTTCGTCTCCGCCGCCGCGTATCGGGTCGCCAATGGCCAACGTTAACTGGCGAATCATTGCGTTTTGGGCAGCGCTCTGGTGGTTTATCTACTCCGCCCCGACGGAGGACTTCCTTGCGGGTGCACTGCTGCCGCGATCAGCGCCTCAAGACGCTGGATACATGGAGGAATTTTGACATCTTCACGGACGCGCCGGAGCGCCTGACCCATGCTGGCGACCAATTATTCCTCTAGGGACGCCACACTCGTGTGGGTACTCCGCGACGACCCCTCACGGCATGCGACGTCGTTGCTGACCGACTGCTACGTATCCCAGGAACTCGATGGGCGATGGACGTTGACGGTCAGTCGAGGTCTTATGACACTTGTGTCAGAGACGCGCGAGTCGCGTTCTGCGGCCATCGTGCGGGCCGAAGAGCTTCAACAGATCCTGCTGCGATTTGGGTGGACGGACCGGCCTTCCGCGTGATCTCATCGCGATCGGTGATCAAGAGCCCGCGGCAGGAGATCCTTGCCGGCATCCGCGCCTACCTGCACGACCACTTCCCCGACGTCGAGTTCACTGAGGACGTCGAGGTCACGACGGGTAACGTGATCTTTCACGGTCGCCCGCGTGCCCACCAAATTGAAGTGACCGAGACCTTCCTCGACGGCGATAACGAGCACGCCGACCACTCCCTGAACCACATCCGCGTCTGGAATCTCGCGCGCGCGCTCCGTGAAGCCGGCGGTCGCCTCGTCACGGTCGCCACGACAGGGCTGAGAATCGCGCCGTAGTCAGGCGCTATCCGAAGAACTGGTCTGTGTGCGAGATGCGGAGGTGCAGGAGCCAGGCATCGCTCACGCGGCCCGGGTCGATAGGACGTGCCTCACCGGATCGGACGAATCCCAGGAAATGTAACAGTCGGAGCATCACCGAAGTCCAAGCCTCTGAGGGGATGCTCCTGCGAAGTGGCAACTCGCGTTCCAGACGCCGGTATCGCGATCGTCAGGCAAATCGGAGGCAGTGAATCATCGCCCGCTTGTAACCGTGTAACCCTGACCTCCTGGTGTTACACGATTGCCCGTCGGATCTGTGGCGGCGCCGCCCGAAGGAGGATAAGTAAGAAGGACGGAGGCGACAACGAGCCCGATCCGAAATGCGGAAGGGGCGTCATCGACGCCTCCGTACGCAGGCTATGACCCTGCGGCCGCCATTTTCATCAGCTCCATGTGCTGCTGCGCCTGAGCGAGGCCGCCCTCGGGCTTGTTCCAGCTGATTGCCCCGTTCTTATCCGCGTCGACGCCAGCCGTGAGCTGCTCGGCTTTCATCTGCATCTCGGCTGCAAGCTTGGCCGCTTCCTCCATCGACGTCGAGGCGCGAATCTTCTGCGCGATCGCGACGACCTCGTCGGCCATGGCCGCAACGTTGGTCGCCGCCGTATTCACGTGCATCGAGTGCGTTTTCACGCCTGCGTTTGCTTCAGGCGCTTTGCCCGCGAGGTCGGCGTGTGTGGCTACGCCGGTCGCGGCCTTTTTCAGCCCGTATCCGAGGCCCGGGCCCTGGGCGACCATGGTCGGATCAATCGCGTTGATCACATGCCCCGAGTGGGTCTGTATCATCGCGAGCGTCGTCGATTTCGCGGCCAGCCCGGCGTGCTGGGCAGCGGTTCTCGCTTCCGCCATGGCAGTCGGGAGGAGACCCATGTTCATCGGGGTGCCATTGAAGCTCTCCATGACATGTCCGATGTGGGTCTGGACCATGTTGGCCTGGCCGGCCAGACCGACACTCCAGATGCTGGCAGCGAGGAGGGAGGCCCCAAAGGTAACGGACGTTAGAGTTCGCACGGTGCACCTTCCTTCGTGAAGGGTTGGTTGGGGAGGGAATTCCAACCTTCCCTGTGCGCGCGGGGGATCCCGCCCTCAATCAGACTTACGGCTTCGCGAGATGCCACACCATTCCGCGGCCCTCGCCAAGCTTGTCGCCTGCGGCCTTGTCCATTGCGAAATAGTAAAGCGGCTTGCCCTTATACGCCCATTGTTTCGAGCCATCGTCGCGGGTAATGACCTTCCAGTCGCCCATGTCCTTATCGCTGGCCTCGGCCTTCAACGCGGGCCAGTTGGTCAAGCAGTTGCCATTGCACGCGGACTTGTTCGCTTCTTTGTCATTGTCAAAGGTGTAAAGCGACATACCCTTGGCGTCCATGAGCATGCCATTCATGACGTGAACTGCGGCCGGCGTCGCCGGCGTCTGCGCGACGGCAGACCCACCGACCACGGCCAACGCAGCCACCGCCAACGCCACAACAATCATCGGTCGCATGGATTCCTCCTGAGTTCGATACTCTGAAAATCGCGGCAGGGGCGCGCCCCATGCGCGTCCGGCGGGTACGGTAACACAAGTCGGTTATGTCAAACGCCTGTCTCAAAGCGGGCGTAGCGCCAAGACTTTTTCGTGCCCTGCGAGCTCATCATTGGGAATTTCAACGCTTGACTTCGTGCGACCCAGACCTTAGTTTCCTGCTTCCGCTCGACAGTTTGTCGTGAACGCGTCATTTTTTGAGATCTGTCGTTCGGATCGTTCGGGCCGTTCGGGGCGTTCACGTTCGAACGATTCGAACGTTCGAACGATTCGAACGTCCGAACGACTCGAACGTTCCGAACGATCCGAACGATTCGAACGATCCGAACGTCTGTGAGGTTCCAATGAAATCTGTCAGCATCGCGTGCCTCGCCGCGCTCCTCTCGATCACGTTTCTTCCGATGAGCGCGGCGCAACAGGCGGCTGC
>Ga0070698_100003288_pt1 | contig 17769 bp, 20 predicted proteins | sample KBSK1502metaG_FD_65477 | JGI IMG/M metagenome (GOLD analysis project Ga0070698, IMG submission 65477) | Corn, switchgrass and miscanthus rhizosphere microbial communities from Kellogg Biological Station, Michigan, USA - KBS K1-50-2 metaG | ecosystem: Host-associated > Plants > Roots >...
GCGCAGCACCGTCAGCAACTCCCCCACCAGCGAGGCCGGGATCTTCTCCGCGTCGCCGGGGGTGACGGGGGCCAGCAGCATATCCAGCCCGGGCTGATACCGGGTCAGCAACGAGGACGCGCCAGTGGTGTCCATGTGCCCGGTCATCGGCAGGGCGTCCACCAACGTCCTGGACGGATCGAGTTGCACGCTGATCGCCACGTCGCCGAAGGCAAGGTCGAGATCAACCACGCACACCCGGGTGCCGCTGTCCTTCGCGAGCACCACGCCCAGGTTGGTGGCGAGCGTGGTCTTGCCGCAGCCGCCCTTGGCCGCGAAGACCGTGACGATCTGACCCAGCGGCGCGGACTCGGCGGCGTCGGTGGCGGCGTCGGTCAGCCGCCGCGACACCTCGTAGGAGCGACGGCAGGCGGCCGCGAGGGCGGCATCGTCGCCCGCCTGGACGACCTCCCGCACGCCTGATTGCAGCGCATGCGTGAGAACGTCCACGTCGACCGCTTCCCGGGTGAGGATCACCCCCACCGAGGGCCGGGCCAGCCGCAGGGACGCAGCGAACGCGAGGGCCTCGCTCGTCGGCGTCCGCGGGCCGATCACCACCAGAGTCTCGCCGGGGTCGTGTTCGAGCATCTGGGCGGTCGCGCGCAGGCTGTCCGCGGCGCGCACCTCACCGGCGACGCCCTGGACGATTCGCCTGGCGCCGTCGGCCGGTTCGCAGAGAATGGGCACGGTCGTCTCCTCACGTCACGGCTGGAACAGCTGTTGACAACAGATTTCGTGCCCTGTCTGCGAGTACGGCGTGAGCAACGCCATATAGGGCAGGCCTGCCTCGGTGATCAGGATCAGACGCTCGGCATCGGGCTGGCTGACGGCCAAGGTCACCAGCACGGCCCCGTTGGGGACTGACCCCGCGGGGTCGGTCTGGCTGCCGTGGGCGAGCGAGCCGCCGCTGGCCGCGGTGCTGGTGGCTCCGCTCGTGGTTCCGCCGGCCCCCGCCGTGCCGATGGCCAGCACCAGGACTCTGGGCAGCACGATCCTGGTGACGACGCCGCCGGGGCCCTGCGCCTGATGTGACTGGCCCGACTGGCTGCACTGCTCCTGCAGGGTGGCCTTCTTGGTGGGGTAGGTGTCGAACACCGCGACCTGCGAGCCGGGCTGGACGTATCCGGCCACCGCCGCCTCGACGCAGAGCGGGACGGTCACCGCGATCATTCCCTTGGGGATCTGGAGGGCTCCGGAGGCCGTCGCCTGGGCGGCTGTCACCAGCATCGGGCGCAGCAGCAACTGGCCCGGCTGGAGGGTCGCGCTGAGCACCAGCGAGCCGAGCCCGGGCGTGATCGAGCGGACCGCATCGGAGGGTACCGATGACGCCGGCAGTTTCTGGCTGGTCAGCGAGCCGTTCTGCAGCGCGGTGCTCGCGGAAGTGCCGGACGCGACCTGCTGCTGGGCCACCAGAACGCTGACCGCCTTCATGCCCGCGACGGCGCGGGCATCCGCCTTGTGCACGTAGGCCAGCACTCCGGTGGTACCGAGGATGGCCAGCACTATCGCCAGCCCGATGGCCAGGATGCGACGTTTCAAGGGTTCCTCTTTCTCAAGGCTCTGCGGTGTGTCAGCCGGTCAGCTTGACGGCGCTGGCGCCCAGGGGAGGGCCGCCCAGGCCGCCCGGGGGAGAGGGGATCAGGCCCTGGGTGAAATAGCCATAGATGCAGAACTGGTTGCCCGTGCACTTGTTGTTAGGGTTCAGCCAGTCGTCGGCGGTGAAGCTGCCGGTGATGTGGTAGCCGGTGATCACGAAGGCGGCGAAGCCCAGCAGCGTGTAGGTGGTGCCGCTGCCCGTACCGCCGACCGTGGCGTAAACGGGGACGTAGACGAGCAATTTCTTCGCCCAGTCGTTCTGGATTACCGTCTGGCAGTCGCTCGTCGCCGGGACGCCGGTCTGCCCGGAATAACTGCCGTTGCCGCTGATGAACGTTGAGCAGTTCCCCGAGTCACTGGTCCACCCGAAGTTGCCCGGGGCATCCGCACCGGACTGGTTGTCGAGCGGGCAACCGCCGCCGGTGGTCGAGCCCTTGCTGCCGTGCTCGAAGAGGATGTGGTCGTACGACGCAGGAGGCACCGTGTTCGGTGGGTAGGGCGGCGGCTGCGCGAACGTCGTCCCGTCGTTCGTGTAGACGTACCAGGAGCAGGCCGAGATCGTGAAGGCGATGGTGTTCGCGCTGGACGGAGCGCCCCATTCCGCCTGGGCGCAGGCCTGGACGTTGGTGCCCTGGTAGCTCGAGTTGCCCGGCAGCGTGCGGGCGAAGACCGGAGGCAGCAGGGTACCCGTCGGTGTCCTGGTGGAGGTGTGAACGTCGACGTAATTGGTGCCGGAGCCGGGGGGCGACGGGCAGTCGGTCATCGCGCCGGTGGGTCCCGAACAGCCGCCCAGGCTCCCCGAGCCGCACACCAGGTCAACGCCGGCCAGGTTCCCCGTAAGCGCCGAGGCGTTTTTGTTTGCGTAGTTGGTAGCGACGGCTGCCTGGCAGGTGCCGAGCGCGCAGCTCCTCGCCACCCCGAGGGCGGCCGCGTCGGCGCCGTTCTGCAGCTCGGCCCGGTTCTGGTACAGCTGCCCGGCGTCGACCACCAGGGCGCCGATCCCGAGCAAGGCGCCGCCAGCGATCAGCACCGCGATCAGCACGCCGATCGCCCCCCGGTCGTCACGACCCAGCAGCCGCAGCACCGGGCGGGCCAGGCCAGTGATCAAGTCTCGCATGGCATGACCCCCTGGGCGGTAAGCAACGGCGTTGACAGGGTGGAGCCGAACATGCTCATGATCGCTCCGAGCGGGGTTACGAAAGAGAATGAGTAGCTGGTCTGGACCTCCGCGTCGAGGCCCTGTGCCCCCGCGCCTGGTGCGCATGCCTGAACCACGGTCACGGTCACGCTGCTCAGCCCGGTCGCGGCGGCCGTGGCCCGGGATTGCACCTGCGCGGTCGTGTCGCCCAGCGCTGCCAGGCGGGCGCCCTCGCGGGCGGCCTGGGTGAGCGTGATCTGGGCGTTCAGGGCGCGCCCGAAATCAATAATGCCGAACACAATCAGCAAGAGGACCGGGAGCAGCAGCGCGAACTCCACCGCGACGGCACCCCGGTCCCTCGTGCCATCACGATGCGGCCGCAGGGTCATTGCCGCTACACCCTCTCCGGTCATGGGCGGGCGGGGCGATGGTTCGACCGTCCCGCCCGCCACGGTCAGGGCTGAAGGTGCCGAGCTAGAGACTGGCACCGAGGCCGTTGAAAAACGTCGAGAGAGCGGTGCCGAATGCGGTGGCCCCGACGATGACGACGAGGGCGATCACCGCGACGAGAATGCCGTACTCGACCATGGTCACGCCACGGTCGTCAAGGCGCAGCCGCTGGCCCAAGAATGCGCGAGCGAACATGAGAGCGTTGAGCATCGCAAGACTCCTTTTACGGTCGGCGGGGACCGTGATCCCCTTCACCCTCACCTGTCATGGGCGGGGCGGTGGTTCGCCCGTCCCGCCCATGACGGTCAGGGCCGAAGGCGCCGGGCTAGAGCTTGGCGCCGAGGCCGCTGAAAAACGTCGAGAGAGCGGTGCCGAATGCGGTGGCCCCGACGATGACGACCAGGGCGATCACTGCGACGAGAATGCCGTACTCGACCATGGTCACGCCACGGTCGTCCCGGCCGAGGTGCTCGGCGAAGAAGCTTCGCATGAACATGAAGACGTTGAGCATAGAGGGCTCCTTACGATGGTCGGCGGGCGGTGGTCCCAACCGCCTGGGCCGGACGGCACCGCGCCGCCCGCTAGCGGACAACAATGGACGATCGCGCCTGGCCCGCGGCATCGGCCGACCGGTCACAGATTTCCGGCGGACCGGCCAGAGTAATCCGGCCGGCCGGCCGGCATGTCAGGTGATCGGCCGACATGCCAGGCCCGGTCGGTCGGCAGTGGGCACCGGCCGGCCACTTCTCGGCGTCAATGTGCTAATTCGCCGTCCCAGGTGCCTAGAGTGTGCGGCTATGAACGCGCTCTGGGCGGCCTGGGGGGCCGCGGCCGGCTACGTGGCCGGTGCCGCGTTGCGGGGCACCGTGTTCCGTCTTGCGGTGCCGGGCGGCCACGCGGACCGCACCACCTGCCCGCGTTGTTCGGCCCCGGTGCGCATCTGGTTCCTGATCCGGTGCGAGCGCTGTGGCGACTGCTACGGCACGCCGTTCGCCATGGAAGTGGTGACCGGCACGGTGCTGGCGCTGGTGATGGGCCGGTTCGGCGGGCAGCCCGCCACGCTGGCGTTCGCGTACTTCGGCGCGCTCAGCGTGACGTTGTCCGCCATCGATATCTCGGTCAAGCGGTTGCCCGACCGGCTGACGCTGCCCGCCTACCCGATCCTCATCGCGATGCTGGCGGTGCCTGCCGTGACCCGGCACGATCTTGGCGCGCTGCTGCGAGCACTGCTGGGCGGTGTGGCACTGACCGCTTGCTACCTGCTGCTGGCGATTGCGCGCCCGGGCGGGCTCGGCGGCGGCGATGTCAAGCTGGCGGGACTGGTAGGGCTGGCCCTGGGCTGGCTGGGCTGGCCCAGCCTGGTCGCCGGAGCAGCGCTGGGTTTCGTGCTCTCCGCTGCGGTCAGCCTTGCGCTGCTGGCGGCCCGCCGGATCACCTTGCGCAGCTCGATCTCCTTCGGGCCCTACCTGCTCGGGGGCGCCCTGATCGCGGTCCTCGCCAGCGGCGTCAGCACCGGAGGATAGGGCGGGCCAGCCTGTCATGCCGCGTTTGTGCCAGAAAGACGGCATTCCATGCTGTGCGGGCCTGATTGTGCCGGTAACCCGGAATCAGAATGCTTCCGCCCCTGTCAGCTACCTTACGTCCGGTTGAAGAAATCGTGGTCCCAGTGTAAGAAATCGTGCTCCCAGTGATGGATCACGAAATGGTAAAGATTACCGGGCTTTAGTCAACCAGGCATGCAGAGCAGGCGTCTATCCTGCAACCCGTCCCGAGGGCGATGAGACGGATAAGACGGCTTAGTAGGGCCCAGGCGCTCCGCGAACCCAGCACCTATGCCCGGTACGTGACTAACCCGGCTGGATACTGGGAGGAAACGTGTTCTGGACGAAGCGACCAGAAGCCTTGGTCTCCGTGCTTACGTTCCGGCGCTTACATCCCGGCCGGTTCCGCGCGCCATCCTGGTGCGCTAGACGCGGCATGCGTGCTTGAAGCAGGGGGGGCCCTATGGCGATTCGACTTGCTATTGTTGACGGGCACACACTCACCCGTTATGGTCTCGAAGAATTGGTCGCGCACAATTCTGACATCGAGATCGTGGCCGAGTGCGCGTCGGCGGCCGATGCACACCGGATGCTGGCGGCGGTGCAACCGGACGTGGTGACCGTTGACGTCACGCTGCCCGACGGCGATGGTCTCCAACTGGCCCGGGAGTTCCGGGACCGCTACGCCGCCCTGGGTATCGTCATCCTCACCTCACAGGACGAAGACGACGTGCTGTTCCGGGCGCTGGAAAACGGCATGTCGGCTTTTGTCGCCAAGACCGCGACGGTCGAGGAAATCCTGGCGGCGATTCGCCATGCGGCGGTCGCTGCCTCCTCGTTTACCGCTTCGGGGCTCGCGGTCGCGCTCGCGCGGCGGCGCGAGGTCCAGGAACGGCTCGCGCTCAGCGCGCGCGAGGCGCAGGTGCTGCACCTGCTGCGCGACGGCCTGTCGATCCCAGCGATCGCCGTGACCATGTTCATCAGCCAGTCCACGGCGAAGACGTACGTGGCACGACTGTACGACAAGCTCGGCGCGGCGAACCGGGCCCAGGCCCTGATGACAGCGGTGCACCGGGGGCTGATCCGCTACGAGGAGGAGCCGTCGTCTCGCGCGCCCGCCCGGGGCACCGCCCGCCCGCCAGCGCGGGCCGACGACCCGTCCCGCCCGGGCTTCACCACGGCACCTGACTCGAAGGTCAGCGCCTAGACTCAGCGAGGGTTGACCTGGCGGGCCGGCGTCGGTCAGCCCGTCTGTTCTTGCGGCGCGCGCGCGGCCGCGAGAGGCTGATCGGGTGACCGGGACAGCCCGCCCCGCAGAGGAGCAGCAGCTCGCCTGGTTTCACGGCCTGCCCGCGGGGCAGGCGCGCGAGCTGCTGCTGGCCTGCTGCGCCGCCGGCCGCTGGGCCGGCCGGCTGGCCGCGGCCCGGCCCTATCCGGACCTGACGGCCCTGCTGCGCGAGTCCGACGAGGCCGTGGCCGGCCTGTCCGAGCGGGAGCTCGCCGCCGCCCTGGCCGGGCACCCCCGGATCGGCGAGCGGGTCCCGGCGGCCGCGGGCTCACGGTCGGCCGGCTGGTCGCGCCAGGAGCAGTCCGGCGTCGCCGCTGCCGACGACCCGACCCGGCACGCTCTCGCCGACCTCAGCGCCGCCTACGAGCAGCGGTTCGGGCACATCTACCTGGTGTGCGCCACCGGCCGGAGCGCGGCCGAGCTGCTGGCGCTGCTGCGCGCCAGGCTGGGTCACGACGACGCGACGGAATGGCGCGTGGTGCGGTCCGAGCTGCAGCAGATCAACCGGATCCGGCTGCGCAAGCTGCTGGCGGGTGCCGGATGACCGCGATCAGCACGCACGTCCTGGACACCGCGCGCGGCCGGCCGGCCGCGGCGGTGCCGGTCCGGCTGGAGCGCGTCACCGGCGGCGCGGCCGCCGAGCTCGGCCGGGCCCGGACTGACGACGACGGCCGGATCGGCGCGCTCGGCCCGCCGCTGGAGCCCGGTACTTACCGGCTCGTGTTCGATATCGCCGCATATTTTTCCGAACGGCTGCGCCGAGAGGCCGGCCAGCCGCCCGCGCCGCCGTTCTTCCCGGAGATCACGGTGACCTTCACCGTGGACGGCCAGGACGCTCACCTGCACGTCCCGCTGCTGCTCAGCCCCTTCGGTTACTCGACCTACCGGGGCAGCTGACCGCGCGGCCATCACCGCCGCGGCGCTTATGTCCCGGTGATGTGCTCGGGCCGGACCGGCACCCGCCGCAGCGGCAGCCCGGTGGCTGCGCGGATCGCGGCCACGATGGCCGGCCCGGACGAGATCGTCGGCGGCTCGCCGACGCCCCGGACGCCGTAGGGCGCGTTCGGGTCCGGGTACTCCAGCACGTCGATGCGCATGGGCGGCACGTCGAGGATGGTGGGGATCAGGTAGTCGGTGAACGACGGGTTCTTGATCTGCCCGCTGCGGGTCAGGATCTCCTCCATGACGGCCAGCCCTATGCCCTGCGCCGAGCCGCCCTGGATCTGCCCGAGCACGGCCTGCGGGTTGATCGCCTTGCCGACGTCCTGGGCGCAGTCGAGCGCGACCACCTTGATGAGGCCGAGCTCGGTGTCCACGTCGACGACGGCGCGGTGCGCGGCGAAGGCGTACTGCACGTGGGCGAAGCCCTGCCCGGTTTCGGGATCGACCTCCTGAGTCGGCCGGTGCCGCCACTCGACCGTTTCCTCGATCACCTCGTCGCCGAGCAGGCCCGCCAGGTCGCCGAGCACGGCGTCGTCGCGATCGTCGATCACCTGCTGCCCGTCCAGCCGCAGGCTGCTGCTGGCCCGGCCGGTCCGGCCGGCCACGATCGCCAGCGCGCGGGCCCGCACTTTTTCGCAGGCGGCCTTCACGGCGCCGCCGGTCACGTACGTCTGCCGGGAGGCCGAGGTGGAGCCGGCGCTGCCGACCGCGGTGTCCTGGACGTGCACGATCACCCGGTCCACGCCGAGCTCGGTGCGGGCGATCTGCTGCTGGACGGTCACCAGGCCCTGCCCGACCTCGGCGGCCGCCGTGTGCACGGTCACCGCTGGCTCGCCCCCGGTGACCTCCAGCCGCACCCGCGCCGTCGAGTAGTCGTCGAATCCCTCGGAGAAGCCGACGTTCTTGTAGGCGACCGCGTATCCCACGCCGCGCTGCACGCCCTCCCCGTGGGTGGTGTTGGCCACCCCGCCGGGCAGGTCCCGCAGGTCCGGCTGCCCGTCCCCGGCCCGCGGCGGCGGCAGCGGCATCGCCTGCACCCGGCGGAGCAGCTCGGCCACCGGGGCCGGGCTGTCCACGATCTGCCCGGTGGGCGCCTCGCTGCCCATCTGCATCGCGTTCAGGCAGCGCAGCTCGACCGGGTCCATGCCGAGCTCGGCGGCCAGCTTGTCCATCTGCGCCTCGTGCGCGAATGCGGCCTGCACCGAGCCGAAACCGCGCATCGCCCCGCACGGCGGGTTGTTCGTGTAGGCGCCGTACGCGTCGACGTGCACGTTCGGCAGCACGTACGGGCCGATGCCCATCGTGCCGGCGTTGCCCACCACCGCGGGCGTGCTGGAGGCGTACGCCCCGCCGTCCAGGAAGATCTCGGCCCTGACGTACACCAGCCGGCCGTCCCGGTTGGCGCCGTGCTCGAACCGCATCGCCGCGGGATGGCGGTGCACGTGCCCGAAGAACGACTCCTCCCGGCTGTAGACCATCTTGACCGGCTTGCCGGTGTGCAGCGCCAGCAGGCAGGCGTGCACGTGCATGGACAGGTCCTCGCGGCCGCCGAAAGCCCCGCCCACGCCCGACAGCGTCAGCCGGACCTTCTCCGGCGGCAGGCCGAGCGCGCCGCAGATCTGCCGCTGGTCGACGTGCAGCCACTGGGTGGCCACGTACAGCTCCACACCGCCGTCCTCGGCGGGGACGGCCAGGCCCGACTCCGGGCCGAGGAAGGCCTGGTCCTGCATGCCGACCTCGTACTCGCCGACCACCACGACGTCGGCCACCGGCGCCGGGTCGCCCTTGCGGATCTGCACGTGCCGGACCAGGTTGCCCTGCGGGTGCAGCACCGCGGCCACCCTGGTCAGGCCGCTGGTGCGACCCGGCGCGTCGTGCACCATGTTCCACCGCGGATGTCCCAGGGCCTCGCGCGCGTCGGTGATCGGCTCGTACACGTCGTAGCCGACCCGGATCTTCTTGGCCGCCTGCCGCGCGATCTCGGGGTGGTCGGCGGCCACCAGGGCGACCGGCTCGCCGTGGTAGCGCACCACGTCGATGGCCAGCACCGGCTGGTCGACGATCTCCAGGCCGTAGTACTTGCCGCCGGGCACGTCGTCGTGCGTCAGGACCGCGTGCACGCCGGGCGTGGCCAGCGCCTCGCCGATGTCGATGTCGGTGATCCGGGCGTACGGGTGCGGGCTGCGCAGCGTGACGCCCCACAGCATGCCGTCCATCCACAGGTCGCTGGCGTAGGCGAACTCGCCGGTGACCTTCAGCGTGCCGTCCGGGCGCAGCGGGCTGGCCCCCACGCCACCGGTGTCCGGCGTGGACAGCGCCCCCGGGGCGCCGACCGGCCTGGTCGGGACGGTCATCGGTCCCTCCCTCCTCGGGTCAGCAGCTTGCGGCTCGCGGCCGCGGCGTCGGTCGCCGCCTGGCCGGCGTCGATGGTCACGACCACGCCGTGCTCCACCACCGGCCGGCCCTGCACGAGCAGCAGCTCCAGCGGCGGCGGGGCGCCGAGCACGAGCGCGGCCACCGGGTCGGCGATGTCGGCGTGCGGCAGCGTGTCCAGCCGCCACAGCGCCACGTCGGCCAGCTTGCCCGGCTCCAGCGAGCCGATCTCGGCCTCGCGGCCGAGCGCCCGGGCGCCGCCCATGGTGCCGAGCTCCAGCGCGTCGCGGACGGTCAGCTCGGTCGCGCCGCCCCGGGCGCGGGCGAACAGCAGCGCGTGCCGGACCTGCTCCAGCAGCGAGCTCGCCTCGTTGGAGGCGGCGCCGTCCACGCCGAGCCCCACCGGAACGCCGGCCGCGCGCAGATCGCGGGCCCGGGCGATGCCAGCGCCGAGCCGGGCGTTGGAGGTCGGGCAGTGCGCCACCGCCGTTCCGCTGCTCGCGACCAGAGCGATCGCCGCGTCGTCCAGGTGCACGGCGTGCGCCAGCCAGACGTCCGGGCCGAGCCAGCCGAGGTCGTCCATGTACTGCACCGGCGAGCGGCCGAACCGCTCCCGGCAGAACTCATCCTCGTCGGTCGTCTCGGCCAGGTGGGTGTGCAGCCGGACGCCCTTGCGCCGGGCCAGCCCGGCCGCGCTGGTGAGCAGCGTCTCGGTGACGGAGAACGGCGAGCACGGCGCCACCCCGATGCGCAGCATGGAATCGGGCGACGGATCGTGGTGGGCGTCGATCGCGGCCTCGGTGGCGGCCAGGATCTCGTCTACGTCCTCGACGATGTTGTCCGGCGGCAGGCCGCCGTCGCTCTGGCCGAGGTCCATCGATCCCCGGGTGGGGTGGAAGCGCAGCCCCGCCTCGCGGGCGGCGTCGATCTCGGCGGCCAGCACGTCGCCGCCGTCGCGCGGGAAGACGTAGTGGTGATCCGTGGTGGTGCTGCAGCCGGTGCTGGCCAGCCACGCGAGCCCGGCCCGCGCGACGGCCCGCACGATCTCGGCGTCCAGGCCGCCCCAGACCGGGTACAGCTCGGTCAGCCAGCCGAACAGGCCGGAGTCGGTCGCCAGCCCCCGGGTCGCCCACTGGTAGAGGTGGTGGTGGGTGTTCACCAGCCCGGGCGTGGCCAGGCACCCGCTGGCGTCGAGGTACCTGGCGTCCGGCAGGTCGCGCGGCGCCGGGCCCGGCCCGACCGCGGCGATCCGCCCGCCGGTGAGGACCAGGTGACCGCCGGGGTACTCGCTGCGCCCGGCGTCCATCGTGACGACGGTGCACCCGTCCAGGACTGTCGTCTCGGTCACCGCAGCCCCCCGGCGGACCGCTCGCGGGCCGCGAGCCGGACCGCGTCCAGGATCTTCTCGTATCCCGTGCACCGGCACAGGTTGCCTGCCAGCGCCTCGCGGATCTCCGCGTCGCTCGGCGCCGCGCTGCGCTCCAGCAGGTCATGCGCGGCGACGAGCAGGCCCGGCGTGCAGAAGCCGCACTGCACCGCCCCCTCGGCCAGGAAGGCCCGCTGGATCGGGGCCAGCCCGCCGCCGTCGGCGAGCCCCTCCACCGTCCGGATCTCCCGGCCCTGCGCCTGCCCGGCCGCGACCAGGCAGGAGCAGACCGGGACGCCGTCCAGGTAGACCGTGCATGAGCCGCACTCACCCTGCTCACAGGCGTTCTTCGAGCCGGGAAGGCCCAGCCGCTCGCGCAGCACGTAGAGCAGGCTCTCGCCCTCCCACACGTCGTCGGCCTGCTGCGGGTCACCGTTGATCGTGCAGCTGATCCGCATGGGTGCTCACATCCTCTGGTAGTCGGTCCAGGCCCAGACCAGCGCACGCCGGGCCATCACAGACAGCGAGTGCACCCGGTAGCGGGCGCTCCCGCGCACGTCGTCGATCGGCGAGGCGGCGTCGGCGACAAGGTCCGCGAAGTGCGCGACAGCGGCGTCGGGCAGCGGCCCGCGGGACTCCCACAGGCCGTCGGCGGCCAGGACCCCGGACAGGAACTCCTCCGCCGCCGTCGCCCGCCGCGGCGTCGGCGCGGCCGACCCGATACCGGTGCCGACCCGCTGGCTGTCGGGGTGCAGCGCCAGGCCGAACGCGGCGACGGCGATCACCATCGCGTTCCGCGTGCCGATCTTGCAGAACTGCTGCGGGCCGGCCGGCGGCGCGATCAGCGCGGCGGAGATCAGCTCGTCGGGCTGCAGCGCGTTGCGCTTCACCCCGGTGTAGAACTCCGCGGCCGGGATCAGCCGCCCGCCGCGCAGCGACTCCACCTCGACCTGCGCGTACGCGGCCAGCAGTGGCGGGTGCGCGTCGCCGGCCGGCGAGGCGGCGCCGAGGTTGCCGCCCACCGTGCCGCGGTTGCGGATCTGCGGTGAGCCGACCGTCCGCGACGCCATGGCCAGGCCGGGCAGCCGGCCGCCCAGCTCGTCGATGATCCGGGTGTAGGTCACGCCGGCGCCCAGCCGGATCTGCCCGCCCGCCGTCGCCCACTCGGCCAGCTCGCGCACCCGGCCGAGATCGAGCAGGTGATCCGGCCGGTGCCGGTCGAAGTTCAGTTCGACCATCACGTCGGTCCCGCCCTGGATGGGGACCGCCCGCGGATGCGCCGCCTTCATCTGCAGCGCCTCGGCCCAGGTGCCCGGCTGCAAGAACTCCATAGCGTCTTCTCCTTACCACCTTACGGCTGCGTCAGCCGAGCAGCCGGGCCAGCAGCTCAGGGGGGAGCTGGCCGACCGAGCTGAGCGGCCGGGCCGCGAGCGTCTGCGCGGCCTCCGCCGCGCCGAGAACTGCAGCGGCCTGCGACTCCGGCAGCAGGTTGAGCCACCGGAGCGCGAACTCATCGCGGGCCGCCGCGGTCAGCTCGGCCGGCAGCCGCAGCCGCGCCATGCCGCCGTCGGGGTACACGTCGAGCCGGACGCCGGTCACCTCGGCGTCCCCCTCGACCCGGAACCAGTGCGGGGTGTCGGGCTGCAGCCGGGTGCGCGGCAGCAGCCCGACCGACGCGGATGGCCCGGCGGCGCCAGCCGGGCGCCCGGTGAGGCCGGCCCAGCCCGGCACGTTGCCGATGAAGTGGCTGGTATCCAGCCCGGCCAGCCGGACCAGCCCGGGCGTCGCCAACCGGATCTCGACCCAGTCGTTGGCGTCGTCGCGCCGACGGGCCGTCTCCCAGCCGTCGCCCATGTGCAGCGCCTCGCCGGGCGAGATCAGGTTGGCGGGCGAGGAGTAGAACATGTTGCTGCACCCGGTCACCTGCGCGCCGTTGGCCAACGCGGCGACGTCGACCAGCCCGCCGCGGAGCAGCCGGGGATCGGGCACCGGATGGCCGTGCACCCGCAGCCGGGCCACACCCCCGTCCGGGTACATCCGCAGCCGGACGTGGGTCACCCGCCACGGCGCGGAGACCTCGAACTCGTTGACCGCGTCCCCGGTCACCGCGGCCCGCGGCACCAGCGGCAGCCAGTCGGCCGCGGCCAGCTCGTCCGGCCCGGGATAGCCCTCCGCCCCGCAGCCCTCCACCGAGATCTCGGGCGGGTAGTTGCCGGTGAAGAACGCCGTGTCCACCACGATCCCGGACACGGTGCCCGGCATCCCGAGCCGGATGATCGCCCAGTCGTGGCCGGGCGAGCGCCGCCTGCGGGTCTCCCAGCCGTCGTAGATCTGACCCTTGTGACCGAACGTGCGCGCCGCGAAGCTGGCCGGCCCCGGCTTGATCAGGTTCTCCTTCTCGGCGAACAGCTCGTCGCTGGCGCAGACGACGCTGCCGCCCGCTCGCCTGGCGGTCAGGTCGGGCAGGCGGCCGAAGCCGGATCGCACGGCGCGGGCATCGGTTCCGCTCATGATCGGGGCTCCTCTCCGGATCGGTCGGCAAGCTTGCCCTCTGGCCGGATCGGGCCGGGCGGGCGGGTCAGCCAGTCACGCGCCAGGCGGCCGGCCAGCAGCTCCACCAGCCGCCCGGCGCCGGCCATGCTCCGCGCGGGGTCGGGCTCGAGGTCGCTGAGCGCGTACGCGCGGCTGATACCGGCCGCGGCGAGCCGGCCGGCGTCCACGCCGACCCGCCCGGCCACGGCGACGACCGGCACTCCGGCCCGCCGGGCGGCCGCGGCCACGCCGGCCGGTGCCTTGCCGCGCAGGGTCTGCTCATCGAGCGAGCCCTCGCCAATGACGACGAGGTCGGCGGCGGCCAGCCGGTCGCGGAAGCCGAGGAGGTCCAGCATGACCTCGATACCCGGTCGCGGCGTCGCGCCGAGCACGGCCATGGCCGCGAAGCCGACGCCGCCGGCCGCGCCCGCGCCCGGCTCGTTCCGCAGGTCGGTGCCGGTGGCCGCGGCGACCACGTCGGCCCACCTGCGCAGCCCCGCCTCCAGCACGGCCACGTCCGCGCGGTCGGCGCCCTTCTGCGGGGCGTAGACGGCGGCGGCGCCGTCCGGCCCGTACAGCGGGTTGTCCACGTCGGACGCCACGATCAGCTCCGCGCGCCGGATGGCGGGGTCCAGGCCGGACAGGTCGAGAACGTCCGCCCCGCCGAGCGCCCCGCCGCCGGGCGCCAGCGCGGCGCCCGCCCGGTCGAGCACCCGCGCGCCGAGGGCCTGCAGCAGGCCAGCCCCGCCGTCGGTGCTCGCGCTGCCGCCCAGGCCGAGCACCAGCCGCCCGGCCCCGGCAGCCAGCGCCGCGCGCATGACCTCGCCCAGCCCGAAGCTGGTGGCGCGCAGCGGGCGCAGCCGACCGCCCGGCAGCCGCGCCAGGCCGCAGACGGCGGCCAGCTCCAGCAGCGCCAGCTCGCCGCGCCGGGCGTAGCCGGTGTCGACCGGTTCGCCGGTCGGCCCGCTCGCCCGTACCGGCACCGCGTCGAACCCGGCCGCCAGCGCGGCGTCGAGCGTGCCGTCGCCGCCGTCGGCGACCGGCAGGCAGGTGATGGTCAGGGCCGGGCCGGCCGCAGCGCGCAGGCCCGCCGCGAGGTGCCTGGCCGCCTCCGCCGCGGTCAGCGAGCCCTTGAACTTGTCCGGCGCGACCAGGACGTGCACCAGGCTCACCCCCCGCCTCATCATCTCCCTCATCGGCCGGCCGCCGCGCGCTTTCAGTCGAGCAGAGCGATCGCGGTGGGGGCGTCCGCGCTGGTGGCGGCCAGGTCCTCGAACTCGACCACGCCGTCCAGCTCGGTGCCCATCGAGACGTTGGTGACCCGCTCGAGGATCACCTCCACGACGACCGGCACCCGGAACTCATCTCTCAGCCGCTTTGCCTCGGCGAAGGCCGGCATGTGTGTCATGCCCTGCTCCCTTCGCCGGTCCGGCCGGCGCCGCCGGTCACCGGTTGCCGCGCCGGGCACCGGCCGGTCGAACGGCCACCAGAACTCGACCGCGTCGAAGCACGCCGCCGGGCCGCCGCCGGCCGCCGCAGCAGGGCAGCTCGGTGAACATGATCGAGCAGTTCGCCAGGTATCTCAGCGAGTGAGCCATGGCCGGCCGGGCCTCCGTTCTTTCCGTTCTTTCCGTGCGCTGCGTCGCGGTCGCACTGCCCGGGGATCCGGTCCGCGCCGCCATCTCGATCTCCGGCCGCTGACCCGGATGACCGATGACCTGATCCGCCGCGCCGTTCCGCTGCTGACCGACACGGCCAGCGCGCTGGCCGAGGAACTCGACCTGGTGGGCGCCCTCGCCCGGTCTGCTTAGGGCTTGCCTCGTGGCCGGCTACCAGCCCATGCCCGGGTCGAAGGCCTGGCCCGTGCTGGGCGCGTCGTCCCGGCGCATCGTCCCCTCGATCAGCCCGTACGGCCGGTCGTCGGCGTGGAACACCTCGTTGGGGTTGTTCAGGCCGAACGGGCTCAGGTCGATGACGAAGTGGTGCCGGTTCGGCAGCGACATCCGCACCTCGCCGATGCCCGGCTCGGCGGCGATCATCTGCGCGCCCATCTCGTACATGGTCTGCTGCAGGCTCAGGCTGTGGTGACCGGCGAACGCGCTGGTCAGCGCAGCCACGGCCGCGTCGAACGAGCGGCCCCAGTCATCCGGCGCGGTCGCGTGCCACCACTGCGCGGTGACCGAGGTGGCCAGCACCCGGTCCGTGGTGGGCGCCAGGGTCGTGTACCGGTCGGTGTAGAAGCCGTGGAACTCCGAATCGGTCGTCTTCAGCACGACCAGGTCCCGGATCCCGGACACCACCCACTCCTGGCTGACCTCTTCCTGGCTGGCCTCGCACGTCACGGTCGCGGTGCGCACGTACCCGCCGTCCCGCCGGAACGCGTGCGGGTGCGGCCCGCCGGAGCTGGCCATCCGCACCCACGGGTACATCTCGAGCTTCACCCGCGCGCGCCGCACCGCGGGCACGTCGGCGACGAAGTGCCGGGCCAGCGCGAGCCCGAACGACTCCGGCTGCCTGGCCGCTTCGCCGCGGCTGCTGGCGAACGCGTTCACCGTGTTCTTGGTCGCGTCGGTGGTCAGGCAGTTGGCGTTGTCGCCGGTCAGGTGCACGTCGGCGAAGTCGCCGCTCAGCGCGACGCTGACGTTGTAGTCGACCAGCTCGTGCGGCTCGGCGTCCCGGTAGACGCGCACGACTCTTGTCTCGGCCTTGCCGTACTGGTTATGTGCCAGGAGGACGCCCATGCCCTCACCGTAACGGGATCACCGTGACCACCCAGCTCGGCCAGCCCCCCGCTCACGACAGATAGCGCCCGAAGGTTCTGCGCCATCAAGCGGTGCAAGCCACAGCGACACGCGCCCCACGTCGGGCATCGTTCCGCTTCCAAGAATTCGGAGCAGCCAGTGGCCATGCTTACCGTCTGGGACGGAACTACCCCTCGGACCTGGACTGCGGAGATGCGGTAACCGCGCCCCGAGCGCGAGGGGGCCCGCCAGAGCAAGCACCCGCCTTATCCCTCGTGCCGGGATTTAGGGACACTCGGCGGCGTCGTTCCTGGCGGTCCCGCGGGCGATACGCCCGGCCGCCACCGCGTCGCCCCGATTGCCTCTGCATGTGCGTTACGCACTTGCGTGAAAGGTGGTTGGATGGGAGGCAGCGGGCACCCGCGGGCGGCTAAGACCGTGAAGATCGCGGGGCCTGCCGAAGGCTCACCGCGCCCGGCCCTGGGCGGCGCGTCCACCCCCGTACGCGCATGCCCGGCCGCGCGGTGAGTCCGCAACGCCAGTAGCTCCCCGCGACCGCGGTCCCGCGCGCACCTGTCATCCAGTCGCTCCCGGGCCGGGCTCATGACGCCCGAGTGGCACCGGGTCGCCCTGCCGCCTGGCATTTCAGGAATGCGGCACCGGGCGTGGCATCCAAGGTGACAGCCGGCGGACGAGCCGCCCAGGTCCAGACCCTGCCCTTGCTGCCGCAGCAGGAAGGCATGCCCCGATGGCTGGCCTGGATGTGAGCACCCGCGGCTACCGCGGCCGGGTCGTCGTGACGCTGCGCGGGGCGCTGGACCTAGCAGGAGCGGCCGGTACCGTAGCCGCGCTGGCGGGCCTTGCGGCCCGCGGGGGCGAGATCATCATCGACCTGGCGGGCCTGGAGTTCAATCGACTGCCGTGGCCTGGCCGCGCTGGCACATGTCCGCGGGCAGGCCCGGCGGGCCGGCGGTGATGTGCTGCTGGCCGCGCCGCAGCCGCAGGTGCAGCGGATTCTCGCAGCCGCCGGCCTGACTCCCGTCTTCTCCGTGCACGCCAGCGTGGCCGGGGCGGCCGGGAGCGGGGTGCTGGCGCTTGCCGGGTGAACGGGGGCCGGCAAGCGCCGACAACCTGACGAGGGGTGGCGCGGCGTCGCGCTAGTGATTCGCCGGAATCGCTCCCCCGGGCCGACTCGGCATGTTCCTGCAGATCCTCGCCGTCGTCGCCGAGTTCGAGGCGGCTGTGCCCCGAGGCCTCGTCAGTGCAGATCGATGTGCGCGACCAGGAGATTCGGGTCGTTGAGGTGGGTGTAGGAGGCGTTGGTGACGTACAGCGTCTGGTCCCGTATCGCCACATCGGTGGGATTCGACAGTCCGTCCGCTGCGGTGAGCACGACCTGCGGCTGCTGGCCGGGCTTGATGAGGACCACCTGGTCGGCCGCCTCCAGTGCCGCGATGATGGTGTCGTCGCTGCCGCTCACGGTGAAGTTGTCGACTCCGCCGCTCAGTCCGGTCACCACGGTGAGGATCGGACCGGCGCTGCCGTCCGCGCGGACCGGGATCTTGACGATCGTGCCCTGGCTGGTGTTGCTGACCCACACCGCGCCATCGTGGACGGCGATGCCGTTGGCGCCGAGGGACGATGTCGGCTGCAACGCGGTGCCCGATGCCCAGACCGAGGGCGCGCCGCCGCGGGTCGGGACTTTGTAGACCACGCCGAGGACGGAGTCGGCGACGTACAGGTCGCCGGTCGTGTCGTCGAGT
>Ga0070698_100003289_pt1 | contig 17769 bp, 12 predicted proteins | sample KBSK1502metaG_FD_65477 | JGI IMG/M metagenome (GOLD analysis project Ga0070698, IMG submission 65477) | Corn, switchgrass and miscanthus rhizosphere microbial communities from Kellogg Biological Station, Michigan, USA - KBS K1-50-2 metaG | ecosystem: Host-associated > Plants > Roots >...
CGGTCAACGGACGTCCGTTCGCGATGCGGTAGTCCTGGACGACCTGATACGGCGGTGTGACGCCGAGGATGAGCGCATCACCTAACGATCGATTTCCCCAGACGATGTCGGCTTGCGGCGTCGGCCAGCCGCTTTGCAGGCTGATCGCCTGGGCGTCGGGGATCGCGGCCATGATGAGTTCCGCGTCTTGCGGCCCGATCTTGGGCCGGCGCTGGGCCCGGCGCCACTCATCGTCCGAGAACCGGGCGAAGTTGATCGGAGTTCTGCGAACCTGAAATGAGTTCGCTCCGATAATTGCGCCGGCGACATTCTCCCGCACGTACGCATTCATCCCCTGGATGATCGCCACCACGGCGACCAGGAACGTCACCGAAACGATGACGCCGAGCAGGGTGAAGAAGGAGCGGAGCTTGTTGGCCCTGATCTGCCCCAGGGCCGACAGGATGACGTCGGTGAATCGCACACCGGTAATCTAGGCCAGAGGCCCGAGGCCAGAGAGTTACTCGTGCCGCAACGCTTCGACCGGGTCGAGGTTCGCGGCCCGCGCCGCGGGTGCCATGCCGAACAGGATCCCCGTCAGCGCCGCTGCGCCGAGTGCCGCGATGACCGCGCTGGCTGGCACCGATGCCGGAATCGGCGTCGCGCTGCGGATCAACATGGCCAGGAGCGTGCCCAGGGCGAGACCAACCGCCGCGCCGATGCTGGTCAGCGTGGCCGCTTCAACCAGGAACTGCCACAGGATGGTGGCGCGCGTGGCGCCGAGGGCTTTCCGCACGCCGATCTCGCGGGTGCGCTCCGTGACGGAAATCATCATGATCGCCACGACGCCGACACCACCCACGAGCAGGCCCACCGCCGACAACGTGAGGCCAACCAGGAAGATGGCCCCGAAGAGCTGGTCGAAGACTTCCATCAACCGATCCTGCCCGACCAGCGCAAAGTTGTTAGGCTGTGACGGACGCAGGCCGCGATTCGCACGCATCACCGCCGTCACTTCGTCCATCGCGCCGGCCCGGTTATTCGGGTCGCGCGGCTTCACGGTCAACATGATCCAGCGTCCGCTCGCACCGAGGTGGCGTCGCGCCGACTCGAGGGGCACGATGACCTTGGGCCGATTGGGTCCGCGACCGTCCATCGTCTTGAGGAATCCCGCGGTCGCCTGGTAAACACCGATCACCTGGAACGACTGGTCGCTGAGCTGGACGGTTTTTCCGATCGGATCCGACTGGCCGAACAGCTGCTTCGCGAGCGTGTCGTTCAGGATCGCGACCATGGCGGCGGCGTTGTTCTCCTGCTCCGTGAAGTTGCGACCGGGCAGGATGTCTCCGCCGTCGGTCTCCAGCCACTGGTGACCGTACGCTTCGTAGTTGACGGAGCTCAGGTTCCGGTCGTGGTACTTCACGCTCATGCCGCCGAAGAACATCGGCACCGCGGCTTGCACGCTGGGCAGCTCCTTGATCACGCGCCAATCCGCCAGCGTGACGGGCGGGTTGCGACGGTCGGCACACGTATCGTCGGACCCATCGCAACTGTTGATCCCGATCCCGCGTCGGCGAACCATGAACGTCGACGCACCCATCTCGTTGACATCGGATTCGAATGAGGCACTGATCCCATGGATGGCCGCCCCCATGCCGACCACAACAAACACACCGACGGCCACGCCCATGATGGTCAGGGCCGCTCGCACTTTGTTGGAGCGGATCGCGTCCAGCGCGATGCCGACTCCTTCAATCGACGTGAGGATCCGGGACCAGAGACGCATGCCGATCACTCCCGCTGCAGCGCGATGATGGGATCGAGACGCGCGGCGCGCGTCGCCGGATAGAACCCCGCCATGATCCCGACGCCCGCGCCGACGATGACGGCCGCTGCGATGGACCACGGCGCGACCGAGGCGGGCAGGGGCGTGAACACGGACACCAGCTTGGCCAGACCGATGCCTAACGAAATCCCGATGATGGCGCCGATCACGCTGAGGGTCGCAGCTTCGACGAGGAACTGGCGCCGGATATCTCGCTGCCGCGCGCCGATGGCCTTGCGGATTCCGATTTCGTGCGTGCGCTCGGCGACCGCCACCAGCATGATGTTCATGATCACCATCGCCCCCACGATCAGGCCGATCGCCGGAAGCGCCGTCCCGAAGACGATCATCCGCCCGCGAAGCTCGGCGAAGAACGACAGCGCGTCGTCGGACGTCTCCATCGTGAAGTTGTCCGTCTGCGCCGGCGACAAGCCGCGGAAGCCGCGCATGGCCGAACGCGCCTCTTCCATGGCGTCGGAGAGCACGTCTTCACGCGGCGCCTGGACGACCAGCCCGTCGATGTCCCCACGCGGGTTGGTGGCGCGCGACATCGGCGATGTGTACGGCGCAATCGCCATGCGGTCCATCGAGAAACCGAAGATCGAACCCTGCTTTTGCATCACGCCGATGACCGTGTACGGGTTCCCGGCGATTCGCAGCTCGCGATTCAGCGGATCGAGGTCCGGAAAGAAATGCTCGGCGATCTCGGTGCCGATGACGACGACCGGCGTGCCTAACTCCGCTTCCTGCGGCGTGAAGGGGCGGCCGCGCTCGATCTCGTATTTCTTGATCTGGAAATAGGACGCCTCGGTCCCGAACGCCATCACCTGGCGCGGCCGATTGAACGCGGACGTCCCGTAAACGAAGCGCACGTTTTCGACGGCGGACCTCACGCCATCGGGAAGCACTTCGCGCACGACGTCGACGTCGGCCTGATAGATCCGGGGCCGCCGTTGCCATTCGCGCCAGGTCGAGTCGGTCACGTCGCCGACGAATACGTCCGGCATCCGGCGCAGCGTGAACGTGTTCACCCCGAGAATCCGCGCCGCGAACTCGTCGGTCATGTACCGGCTCATGCCTTCCACGATCGATACGACCGCGATCAGGAACATGACGCCGATCATGACGCCGAGCAGCGTGAAGAAGCTCTTGAGCTTCTGCACCCTTATCTGTGATAGAGCGAGTCGAACCGATTCGAAGAAATGCACTTACAAAGGCTGAGGGGGTCTGATTCCTACGCGTTCAGTGGAGTCTTTGTGTCAGGCGGGCAGACGGGCAGGCGGGCAAACGAAAGGGCAGAGGATCACGCGACCCGTCTGCCCGTTTGTCCGTTTGCCCGTCTGCGCGTTTAGACAGGCAGCCCCACCTTCTGCACGAACGCATGCCGCCGATCGTCACTCGCGATGACGCCGTCACGGAGCACGACGACGCGTCGGGCGTGCGCGGCGATGTCGGCTTCGTGCGTGACCATGATCACCGTCTGGCCCTTTTCGGCCAGGCTTTCGAACACGTTCATGATCTCGGCCGACGTTTGCGAGTCCAGGTTACCGGTCGGTTCGTCGGCGAGCAGGATGGACGGATCGTTGACCAGGGCGCGGGCAATCGCAACGCGCTGGCGTTGTCCGCCCGACAATTCGTTGGGGCGGTGCGTCATACGATCCGCGAGCTGCACCTGTTCGAGCGCCCGGATTGCACGCCGCTTGCGTTCGTGCGAGGACACGCCGGCGTACACCAGCGGGAGCTCCACGTTATGCAGCGCGGTGGCGCGGGGCAGCAGGTTGAACGTCTGGAAGACGAAGCCGATTTCCTTGTTCCGGACGCGTGCCAGCTGGTCGTCGGACATCTTCGAGACCAACTGGCCGTTCAGCCAGTATTCGCCGGCCGACGGGGTGTCGAGGCAACCGATCAGATTCATCAGCGTCGACTTGCCCGAGCCGGACGGTCCCATGATCGCGACGTATTCGTTGCGACGCACCGCGAGGTCCACGCCACGAAGCGCGTGGACCACTTCGCCGCCCATGTCGTAATCACGCTTGAGCGCGCGGGTCACGATGACCCAGTCCTTGCTCGGGGCGATGCCTTGTTCGAGCACGACCGCCTTGCGTTCGGCGGTCGACGGAAGCGGATCGTCTTCGGTCAGGGACTTGAGGAAATCACTCACGACTTGGCGTCCTTTGCGGCTGGCGTTGGGGTAACGGCTTCCTTCACGAGGGCGCCGTCCTTCAGTTCGCGAATCGCCTGGTATGTACCACCGACGATTTTTTCGCCGGCCTTGAGGCCCGACAGGACCTCGAAATACCGATCCCCGGCGATTCCTACCTTTACGGGCCGGAAGGTCACTTTGTTGTCCGTGCCGACCACAAATACGCCTTCAACGTCGCGTTTTCCGACTTCCTTCGTGGGTGTGGTTCCGGCGCCCACTCGAACGGCGGAGTCGGCGCCGGCCAGCTGCTCGTTCTCCCGCACCGTCAGGGCGATGATCGGGATGGAAAGGGCCTTGCTGCGGATGTCGGTGATGACCTTGGCCGTCGCCGAAAAGTCCGGCCGCGTTTCCGTCGGCGGGTTGAGGAGCTGGACCCGCACTTCATAGTCGACCGCTTGTTCAGTGGTGGAGCCCGTCGACGCCCCGCGCACGGAGCTGTGCGAGATCTCGACCACCCTGCCGATGAACGTCGTGTCGGGGAAGGCATCGATCTGCACGACCGACGAATCGCCCACGGCAATGCGCGCCACGTCGGTTTCGTCGACCTTCACGATCGTTTCGAGCGTGGTCATGTCGCTGATCGTGAGCAGCGTGGCGGCGTCCTTGTTGAACGTCCCCGGCACCGCGGTTTCGCCCTGCTCGACGACGAGCCTCGTTATGCGCCCGCTCATCGGGGCGAGGATGGTCGTCTTTGCCAGGCTGTTCTTGGCGTCACGCACGGACGCGTTGGACTGTTCGACATTGAAGTCGGACGCCTCGAGCAGCGCCTGGTTCACGTCCATTTGCGTCTTCGTTTGCTCGAGCTCCGCGTCGGAAACCAGCTGCGGGTTCGTTTTCCGGATCTCGACGTTGCGGTCGTAGGAACGCTTGGCCTGGAGGAAGTTCGCGCGCGACTGTGCCGCCTGCGCCTTGGCCGACGACAGTCCGGCTTCGGCACGCTGGACAGCGGCCTCATACTGTTCAGGGTCGATCCGGAGCAGGAAGTCGCCCCGCTTCACCATCTGGCCTTCCTTGACGGCCAGCCTGACGATGCGCCCGGAGATGTCGGCGGCGACGTCGACCTTGGTGCGTGGCTGCACCTGGCCGCTGGCCGTGACGGAGGCGACGAGGTCGCGCGTGTCGACGGCCTCGATGCGGACTTCGGTGGGTTTTTCACCGCGTCGCGCGGCCGTCGTCGCGAAGATCGCCACGCCAGCTACGACGACTGCGCCAAAGATTCCCCACTTCATCTTCTTGCTCATCTATGATCGTCCTCTGAGGTCTAGCGGAGTGGTCTGCCCACCGCGCGTTCGAGCTCGGCGTAGGCTTTGTGGAATTCGTACGTCGCGTTGATATGATCGGTGCTGGCACGCTCGAAGTCGGTGCGCGCCTGCGTGACTTCAACAAAGGTACTGGCGCCGACCCGATACCGCTCCTGCGCCAGCTGGAGCGCCTGCTGGGCGGTCGCGCGATTCTGCTCCTGCATCTGCACCGTCTGGAACTGCATCATCAGGTTACGGTGGGCCGTGCTGACTTCGGTGTTCATCTGAAGTTGCTGCGCGCGCACAGCGTAGCGAGCATCGTTTCGCTGGGCGGCTGCGACCTGGATCTGTTCTTCGCGCTGGAATCCGTTGAAAATCGGCAACGACAGCGAGACGCTGTAACCGAAGGGGTTCTTGTCGAACTTGAACGGGAACTGCTCGTTGCTGGCGCGCATGGCGGCCGCATCAGCATCGGTGAAGACGATGTTATCGCAGATGCCTCGCGCGCCGAGACCGGCGCCAACGCGAATGGAGTCAGTCGTCAGGCACGAACGGCGCGACGCCTCGGCACCCAGCCGCGCCTGTGCGATTGAGGGCTCGATATTCGTTTCCTGGAGGGAGCTGCCACTGAAGCCGGTGTTGAAGTTGATCGACGGCAGGTACGAGCCGCGCGCCTGACGCACGGACGCTTCCGCCGCTTGCTGGCGCGCCTCGGCGGCCAGGAGCGAAGGATTCGCCTGCCGAGCCATCGTCAGGAGCTCGTTCAACTGAACCGTCGGCTCAGTGATCGCAAACGTCGTCGTCAGGCGCGTGCCTTCAATTCGATCCACGCCCATCTCCTGGAACAGCCGCTGCACCTGGTTCTCGACATTGTTCCGTTCACGCAACACGCCCACCCGTGCCTGACCAACGGTGACTTCGGCCTGGCGAACCTGTAGTGAGGTGGCGGCACCAACCGCTTCGCGCGCGCGATTCAGCTCGAGCTGCGCCTGCGCATTCGCGAGCAGGGTGTCCTGCAGCGCCGCAGTGGCCTGCGCCTGCAGCACGTTCAAGTACTGCGTCACCACCGATGCCCGCGTTGTTGAAGCCGAACGAGTGACATCCGCTTCCGACGCGTTCAGGTTCGCGCGCGCCACGCCTGGCTGCAGCAGGCTTCGCATGCTGTAGTTCGCGTTGACGCTGATCTGGTAACCGGAGCTCAAGCGATCCGAGGACGCACCGAATTGCTGGCCCTGGAAGACTTCCGTTCCGCCTTCACGAAAACTCCCGGAGAAGCTTGAACTCACGCTCGGCAGGAACTGGCCGTACGCGGTTCGCAGGCTCGCGCCTGATCGATTGCGCGCCGATAGTGATTGCAGGTGCGCTGGATTGTTTCTGATCGCCAACTGCACCGCTTCCTCGAGCGTGAGGATCGGGCCACTCGACTGGGCCTGAGTGGTTGGCTGGCCTTGAGCGAATGCCGCTGACGAGGCGGCCACGAGAAGGAATGCGCTGAGTCTCATGATGTTCGGATCCCGATCAGGTATGAACGAAAGCTGCCATTCGTACGGGGGGTCCGTCGAATGGTTTCAGGCGACTTCTACGATAGTAGAGACGCTACGTCTCCCCCCGAGAGTTGCCTCTTTTTTGTGATCGGATGTGGCGTCAGGCAGGCGGGGGGTCGTCACGCACCGCAACCAGCCCCTTGGACGGGATGGCGAGCTTCAGGAGGCGGCCGGATTTGTCCACCCAGACGTCGTGAACGTCGCCGTCTGCGTTCGTCGCCCGCAGGTGGATCGCCGCCACGTTATGGCTGCCGATCTGCAACGTTTCCTCGCCGGCGGTCGACATGGTGACGTTGGACTTTATGTTGCTGCCGCGCGGCGTCACCACCGGCATGCTGCCGTCACGCGAGCGCAGGACGAGGAACCAGTGATGGTGGATGATGTCATCATCCAGGATGAGCGCATCCTGCGGCACCATGTACTCCCTGGCTGCCGTTCCACGACCACTCGTGATCGTGGCGTTGAGACGACCCCGGGTTACGGCGCCCCTCCACTCCTCGTTCGTTCCGCCGCTTCGCGTCCTGACGGTGTATTCGACCGCGCCCCCCTGGGGACCCGTCCGAAGGTCCGGCGTGAGCTTACGGTCGCCATAGGTAACGTCCGCGCGCGCCACGTACTCCGTGACGTCCCCACGGGTCGCCGCGGTGATACGGAAGTTTTCACGGCCGATCGTTCTTCCGTTGACCGAAATCGTGAAGCTCCCTTCATCCGCAATACGATTCCCCTGCGCGCGGGTGGTTGCGGGCAGAATTGAAAGGGCGACAGCAAGGACCAGGACGGTTCGCATAGAACAAGAATACACGATCGCGGCGCAGACGTTCGGAACCCAACCGCGACTCCGCGGTAACCGTTTGTGGCAACTGGCGTTAGCGAGGTGGCTCGAGCATTGCCGAAAATACCGCGCCTGACGACCATTCTATCTCCTCTAACCGGTAGGTCCACCGCTACCGGACTGAGGCATTCCGGGACGCGGAGGCCTTGATACGAACGCTGGGGACTGACCAACGCGGCACCCTCGTTCCAGCGTGGTGGCTGCTACTGACAGGTGCCGCCGCTTTTGGAATCGCGTGGTGGCTCCGAACGCTTTCGTTCCCCGTTGTTCTGGCCTCGCTAGGCGCGGCGCTCATCGGAGTGCTGACCGTGCAGCGCGCAAGGGCCGGCGCTGCAGGTTGGGTGGCGTCACTGTTGATCATCGGTACGCTCCTGGGCGCGGCGCGATATCACCAGCGGTTGACGCGGATCGAGCAATCGTGGGACGAGCACTCGGCCACCGTGGTGCAGCAGGCCAAAGCAGAATTGAGCGAAGCAATCAGTCGCGAGGTGGTGATCCTCGACAGCCTTGCCCAGGCGGCGCTCGCAGCTCCACGAGACGCTGAACACGCATTTGCCTATCTGGACGGAATGGGACGACTCCCCACGCATCGCGGAGTTGTGCTGTCCGATCGAAGAGGACCCGTCGCGTGGGCAGGGGCGCTGCGATCGCATGAAGCGGGGCCCGACGAGGAATCCGGGGTCAGGTGGACGCCTTTCTACATCGTCATCCGACGAATCGCCCACCGTGACGGTCGCGTCGCGACCGCGGACGCAGTGCTTCACGCGGATCCGCCCGCCGATCGTTTCGCGGCTTCGCTGGATGCATCCGTAAGCCCGGAGGGGGTCTCAGGCTTTTCGTATAGAAGAACCGCTTCCGGTCCGGTGGGTTGGCAGGTCATGCCCGTTGATGACGAGTTCATTGCGGTTCAGCCGCGGCTGCTCTCACAGGGTGAGTCCATCGTCCGCGCCACAGAGACTGCGCGCACGAGCAGTGGCCTGGGGCTGCTCTTTTCCTCTGTCATCCTCGTGGCGATTTCGTGGCGGCGGCCCGCTTCGTTGTCGAGGCGCGCCGCTGCTCTCGGCGCCGTGCTCGCGGCTGTGGTCGTGTTGCCGTTCAGTGCGTACTCCAACGTCTCGTCGATTTTCGATCCGGGCGTGTATTTCGCGTCCATTCTCGGACCGCTTTCCGGATCCGTTGCCGCCTTGTCTGCGACGAGCGCGCTGGTCCTGCTCGGGTTTTTTGCACTTGGCCGCGCCGGCCTGCGCTTCCAGGGCCGGTGGCTCCCGGCCATCGGGGTCGTGGCCGTCGCGTCGTTAGGCCCGTTCCTGCTGCGCGACCTGGCTCGCGGCATCGCACTGCCCGGTCACGGCGCTTCGATCCAGCTCTGGTTGTCATGGCAACTGCCGTTGTTCCTGGCCGCCGCGGCGATCCTGCTCGCGGGAGCAAGCGCCGGACAAATGTTGCTGAGGCGTAGAGGTGGAGTGACTCCCGGGGTGAGTCCTGGGCTTAGTCCATTGCTTGCATCGGGCCTGGCCGCCGTCGCCGCACTCCTCGGGCCCGTGCTCTGGCAATCGCCCGGGCGATGGCCTCCCTGGTACGTCGCACTGTGGATCGGCGCCATGGCCGCCCTGGCGCTGGCCCGTTGGTCGCGCGGCATCATCGCCAGTGCTGGTGTGGTCGCCGCATGTGGAGCAACAACGTTGACGTGGTACGCGGTCTCGCGCGCGCGGGTCCAGCTGGCTGAGACTGAAGTGGCTCGGCTCTCCACGCCCGACGCGGGAACGATTGAACTCACCGAGCGACTCGCCGAGTCGATTCGTGCCGGCGATCCTCCGGCCGAACGCTCCGAATTGCTGCGTCGCTACGTGGAATCGCCGCTTGCCGCCGCCGGCAATCCGGTGGAACTCGCCAGCTGGAGCCCGGGCGACCTTCGACCGCGCACGGAATTGCGCATCCGAGATTTTGCGAGCCGCGTCGAAGGCGAGTTCGATCTCGTTACCCGCGCGCGTGAATCGAGCACGGTCGTGTGGCGCCAGGCCGAGTCGGCGCAGGGGCGTCAGATCCTCGTCGCCGTACCGCATGCGGAGGGGATCGTGACCACGATTGTGGTCGCGCCTCAGTCCCCGCTGATACAGGAAGATCCGTTTTCGTTGCTCTCGGGGCTCGCGCGCCCGGTGACCACCGAGCCGCCGTACGACCTGGTGCTCACGCCGCTGCCTTCCGCGGTCCCGCTGTCTGAGCGCCCACAGTGGGAACGCAAAGGCAATGAATTGCACGGTGACTGGCTCGTACCGGGCGCCGGTGAGGACTCGCGTGCTCACGTCGAGGTGGAGCTGCGTGGGCTCGACGTGCTCGCGCCGCGTGGGGCGCTCATCGTGTTGCTCGACCTCATCGTGCTGGGTGTGCTCTGGACCGTCGTCGCGATGGCCGACGGTGGCGTTATGCGCTGGGCCCGTGCGCGCCTCCGAGCCTGGTCGCGGAGCTACCGGGGAAGGCTGACGGTCACGCTGTTCGCGTTTTTCATGATTCCCACAGGGGCTTTTGCGCTCTGGTCATATTCGCGACTCCTCGAGTCGGACCGGGATTCACGCGCGCTGCTGTTGCGTGAAACGCTGCGGGTGGTGGCCGATGTTGGCGGCTCGGACGACCTGGAAGCGGTCAGCGAGCGTTTCGATACGCCGCTCCTCATGTACCGCGACGGGCGACTCGTCGACGCGAGCGACTTGCTGTATTCGCAATTGGCGCCCGTCGGACAGTACCTCCCGCCCGACGTGGCCATCGGGCTCGGCGTCGAGAGCGAAGTCACCATGACCTCGCGGCCAGTCGTCGCCGGCGTGCAGCTGTTGTTAGGCTACCGGCCGTACGCGATTTCCGGCGGGGGCCGCGCGGTGCTCGGCGCACCGGCGCCCCTCACCGAACGTGTCCTTGATCGGGAGCGCCGGGACATCGGTGTGCTGGTGCTCTTTGCCGCGTGTCTTGGCGCGCTGGCAGCGCTCGGGCTTTCCGGCCTGGCAGCTCGCGAACTCGAACGACCCGTCGGCGCACTGCGACTGGCGGCGCTCAGGATCGCGCGCGGCGAACGGTATCCCGCTCCCGAGCGCGCTCCAGCCATGGAGTTCGTCCCGGTGTTTTCCGCGTTCGAGCGCATGGACGCTGACCTCGCGTCGAGTCGGTCCGCGCTCGAGTCCGCGCAACGCCGGACCGAATCCGTACTGCGCGACGTCGCCAGCGGCGTGATCGCCGTGGACCTCCAGGGGCGCGTCACTCTGGCCAATCCCGGCGCGGACAAACTTCTCGGAAGACCGGTCACACCCGGACTCACACTTCGTCAGCTCGAAGAGCCGGAGCTGGCGGACCGCACGGAGAGTTTTCTCGCCAGCAAAGCTTCTGAAGAGGCGTTCGACCTGACGGTCGGCGGCCGCGAAGTCCGGGGAAGCCTGGCGCATCTCGAGCGCGGTGGCGGCGGCGCGGTGCTGACGCTCGAAGATGTCACGGAGCTCGCCCGCGCCCAGCGTGTGCTGGCCTGGGGAGAGATGGCGCGTCAGGTGGCGCACGAGATCAAGAATCCATTGACCCCCATCCGGCTCGGCGTACAACACCTGCGGCGGGCGCGGGGTGATAACCGCGTCGACTTCACGCGGATCTTCGAGCAGAACGTCGAACGCATCCTGGCCGAGATCGATCGACTGGACGAGATCGCGCGCGCCTTCAGTCGGTATGGCATGAGCCCCGCGGAGCGCCTGGAGGCCGTGCCGATCGACGTCGCGGCGATCACGCGGGACACGGTCGACCTCGAGAAGTTGGCGGCCGACGGCATCGCCTGGCATGTCTCGGCGCCCTCGAATCCGGTGATGGTGCTGGCCCGCGATGACGAACTGCGTGAGGTGCTGCTCAACGTGATGGAGAACGCTCGTCAGGCAGGCGCGTCACGGATCGACGTGGACGTGGCACCGGACACGGATCGCGTCGAGGTCACCGTTCGCGACAACGGCGACGGGGTCGCGCCCGCGGATCTCGAGCGCATCTTCGAGCCGCGATTCTCCACGCGAACGTCAGGCAGTGGATTGGGACTCGCCATCAGCCGCAACATGGTAGAGGCGTGGGGTGGTCGCATGTCCGCCGAGGGCGCGCCGGAACGCGGCACGGTGATGCGCATCTCGCTCGTGCCCGCGCCATCGCGATAACTTTCTCCCATGGCGGTCACTCCCTTCGACGGCGTGCGCGCGATCCGACAGACGCCTCCGCAGTCGCAACCAAACGTGGTTACGCAGGAGCTTCCGGCTCACCTGACCGGCTGGCAACTCCCGCCGGACTGGCGCTGGGGCAGCGAAGGTGTGCGCCAGGAGTATCGGCACTACCAGGAAGTCGTCGACGCGCTCGGCCGCTCATTGGCGCTGGTGACCGCACCCGACCCGGCACACCACGCGTGGCTGGCGAAGGAAGCGCGCTACCTCGCGCACCGCAACCATTCGTCGATTCCGACGACGTACCACTACTGGTCGATCCATCGCGAGAGCCGGCGGGGCCCGGGATACCTTCGACGCTGGCTCGCCGCGGAGACGAGTGGTTCGCGCGCACGCCGCCTGGGCCGCGAGCCGATTCCAAGCGTGTTGAACCTGCTTCGCACCGTCGGTTCCGCGATCGCGTACCTGCATGACATGGGGCAGGCGCATGGGGACATCTCACCCGAATCGGTGTGGATGGCGCCGGCCGGTCGCACGTGGATCCTCGGCTGGCAGTGGGCTGTGCCGCGCAGCGATATCCCGGCCAACCTGTCGCCGGATCCTCGCTGGACACCGTGGCCGCCGGAATGGAACGACACGGGTTGGTCGCCGACGTTCGCGTCGGATCAGTGGATGCTCGCCGCAACATGCTTCGCGTCGCTCACGGGTGAAATCCCGCCATCCGAGAACGTCCCACCGCTTTCCCTCGTGAGTCCCGGCGTCCCGCAGGCCCTCGTGGACATCCTCGGGCGCGCGTTGTCGCGCGAACCGTCGGATCGGTTTCCGACCGTGTCGGCGATGATGCGCACACTGGAACATGCCGGCGCAACTCCGCGCCGCTCCGCTGAACGAGAAGTTCCCGAACGCGCCGAGTCGGACGAGGCGCGCCTGCGCTGGGCCGTCGGCGACGATTATGAGATCCTGGGATTCCTTGGCCGCGGCACATTCGGCAGTGTGTGGCGCGCGCGCGATCTCTCGCTCGAACGCGAGGTCGCGCTCAAGGTGCTGCATCCACACGTGGTACAGGACCAGAAAGCCGTGGCGCGGTTCCGTCGCGAAGCCCGCCTCGCCGCGCAGCTCGTCCATCCAGCGATCATTCCGATCTTCGACTGGGATGACCTTGGCGAAGTCTCCTGGTACACGATGGAACTCGCCGAAGGCGGCTCGGTTGCCGATCTCGTCGCGGCGTCCGGTCCACGTCCGTTTGATGAAGTCGCTCCCCAGGTGGACGCGGTGCTCGACGCGCTGTCCGCCGCGCATGGCCACGGGATCATTCACCGCGACCTGAAACCGGAAAACATCCTGATCGATCGCTATCGGCGATGGCGCATCACCGACTTCGGCATTGCGAAGGGCGAAGAGGAACCCGCCGGCGCCACCGGGACGCCTGCCTTCGCTGCGCCGGAGCAGTTGTTAGGCGAAACCCAGGGATCGACGGTCGACTTGTTCGCGGTGGCGGGGATCGTTGCGTTTGCGCTGACCGGCGAGCCGCCGTTCCCCGGCAGTGACGCCTCGTCGATCCTCGCCCAGCAACTTGCGAACCTGTTCGACGACAGTCGATTCCCCGAACCGGTTGGCGCCTGGCTCAAGCGCGGTCTGGCATCCGACCCGCTGCAGCGGTTCCCCGATGCCGAAGCGATGCAAATGGGCTGGCGCGAGGTCGTGTCGGCGGTCGACCGCGAGTCGCGTCGCAGCGAGAGCTGGTGGTCGCGATTCGGCGTGATGGGGCAGGGCCAACGCGGCTAATTGGGGTCAGACTCCAATTAGCAATTAGGGTCAGACTCCAATTAGCAATTAGGGTCAGACTCCATTTACCAAAAAGGGTCAGACTCGATTAATCCGGCGATACATCCCGGAATAAATGGAGTCTGACCCCATTAAAGAATTGGAGTCTGACCCTTTTAGCGAATTGGAGTCTGACCCCATTTATCATTTATCCGAAGCGACGCACCGTTTTCACGTTGACGAATTCGCGCAGGCCCCACGCGCCAAGCTCGCGGCCGAATCCCGACTGCTTGACTCCACCGAACGGGTAGCGCGGATCGGACGCCACCATGCCGTTGATGAAAACGGAACCAGCCTCGAGCCCATGCGAGAATCGTTCGGCTTCGACCGGATCCGTTGTCCAGGCGCTGGCGCCGAGTCCGAAGGTGGAATCGTTTGCGAGGCTGATCGCGGCGTCCACGGTCGGCACGGAGAAGATGGACGCAACCGGACCGAAGAGCTCGAGCTCCCGCGCTGGTGAACCGCGGGGAATGTCGGTGAGTACGGTCGGCGCGTAGAACCATCCTGCTCCCGCCAGCGGTCCTCCGCCAAGCAGCATCTGAGCACCGCGCGAAACAGTCTCCTGCACTTGCGCGTGGAGTTCGTCACGAATGGCGGACGTCGCGAGCGGCCCGACATCGGTCTCCGGCAACATCGGATCGCCAACCCTGAGCCCCGACATGCGCTTGACGAACCGCGCGGTGAACTCCTCGGCGATGGCGTCGAGTACGATGAATCGCTTGGCGGCGATACACGACTGACCGTTGTTGATGATCCTGGCATTCACCCCCGTCTCGACCGCCGCGTCGAGATTCGCGGATGGCGTGACGATAAAAGGATCCGATCCACCCAGTTCGAGCACCGTTTTCTTCAGATGACGCCCGGCGGCCGACGCGACCGCACGGCCAGCACCTTCACTCCCCGTGAGCGTCACAGCGGAGATTCGCGAGTCGGCGACGATCGATTCAACTCGCGAGGACCCGATCAGCAGGGTCTGGAACACCGCCGCCGGCGCGCCCGCACGGCGAAACAGGTCTTCGAGCGCCATGGCACACTGCGGAACATTGGACGCGTGTTTCAGCAGCCCCACGTTCCCCGCCGCAAGGGCGGGGGCCGCGAAGCGGATGACCTGCCAGAATGGAAAGTTCCACGGCATGACGGCCAACACCGCGCCTAACGGCTCGAACCGGACCTCACCGTGGCGCATGCCTTCATCTTCGATGGTGACGGACGCCGTGATGGTCGAGGCATGTTCGGCGTAGTACCGGCAGCCCAGCGCACACTTGGCCGCTTCGTCGCGCGCTGAGCGGAGCGTCTTGCCCATCTCCAGCGTCATGAGCCGCCCGAACGCATCCTTTTCGGCGTCCAGCAGGTCAGCCGCCCGCTTCAGGACGGCGGCCCGCTCCGCTACCGGACGGGCGGCCCAGGCTGTGAACGCTGTTCCCGAGCTGCTGATCCGGCGTTCTACCTCATCGACGCTATGCTCGTCGAATTCGGCGACGGTATCGCCGGTTGCTGGATTGATCGTCGCCAGCGACACCGGACCTAACGGTTATCGCCGTCCAACAAGCCGCCTAACGCACCCAGTACGCTGCCTTCGCCGACGCGTCGGCCACCGGCTCGCGGTGAGGCCGCGATGATCCGGTCGGCGAGCCGCGAGAACGGCAAGGTCTGGAGGATGACGCGACCCGGACCCGTGAGGTGCACGAGGAACAGGCCTTCACCCCCGAACAGCGCCGTCTTGATGCCGGGAACCATCTGGATGTCGTATTCGACGGTTGGCTCCATCGCCACGAGGCATCCGGTGTCGACGCGGAGCACTTCACCCGGCGCGAGGTTCATCTCCGTCAGCGTTCCCGAGGCGTGGAGGAACACGAGCCCATCGCCCGTCAGCTTCTGGAGAATGAAGCCTTCGCCACCGAAAAACCCGGCGCCAATGCGCTTGGAGAACGCAATCGAGACATCCACCCCACGAGCCCCGCAGAGGAACGCGTCTTTCTGGGCGATGATCGTCCCACGCCACTGTTTGAGGTCAATCGCCTGGATCTTGCCCGGGAACGGCGAGGCAAATGCAACGTCACGACGCAGGGTGGACTCGTTCACGAAGATCGTGATGAAGAAAGAGTCGCCGGTCAGGACGCGTTTCCCGGCTGCGAACAGCCGGTCCATCAGCTTGCTCGACCCACGTCCAGTCATGTCCAACGAGGTCATCATTCGAATGCCGTCCTGCATGTACATCATGGCGCCGGCCTCGGCCACGACTGCCTCTTCCGGATCAAGGGTCACGATGACGCCCTGCAAGTCGTCGCCGATCAGGTGATAGTCGATTTCGTCCGCGTTCATGGGCTGGTCCGCAGGTGAGAAGTGAAGGCCAGATGGTTCTGCACGATCCTAACGGAATGGGGCAGGGCGTGCGAGCGTCCACCCAGTGCCCCGATCTCACACTGGCGGTACGTTTCCGAGATGCGAAGCTGGCGACGTCATCGACTGGCACACGGCGTATTGAGCGCAGCGACCTCTATCGCGCTCGGTTGTGGCGGAGATCCCGAACCAGCCAAGGCTGATGAGGCGAAAGCGCCGGCAACCGTTGCCGCGGAATCGACGCTGGCGAGCGCGCCACCGCCTGGGGCTGTGTGTCCTCTCTACGGTCTCTGGCGTGCGTGCAGCGTAGAGGATCGAATCGGCCGCGCCGGACTGGCGGTCAATCGACGGGAGAAGGGTGTTCATCACGACTTCATGCGCGTTGAAGGACTCGTCTGGGAAACGTCGCGCGCGGAAATACAGGTGTTCCTGTATGCGTCCGAAGCCGATCGAAAAAAAGACACGGACATGCTAGACACCGTCTTCGTCTCTCCGCCGAACAAGCGCATCATGTGGCGGTGGCCGGCGACGCTCGTGACATCGGGCAACATGGCTGCGATCATCCTCAGCCTGAACGGTCGCCAGGCCGAACGCATCGCGCTGGCACTGGGCGCCGGACTGCCGCCCGAAACCCGTTGAAATGCATTTCGGAGCTCATTCGATGCGAACGATCCTGACCGCGACGCTGCTGGCGTTCACATCTTCGGTGTCCCAGAGCCAGGCGACAAACGAAGAGATCTTCCTGGTGTCACTGTCGCGCAGCGGCGGGAAGCTCACGGCTACCGGCGCGCGCAACCTGACGAACCGCCCGGGCTACGACAACCAGCCGCATTGGTCGAAAGACGGCGCGACGTTGTACTTCACTGTGCGTGACGAGACCCAGACGGACATTTACGGACTGAATCCGTCGACGGGCAAATTGTCGCGCATCACGATGACGTCGCCCGAAAGTGAGTATTCGGCCAACGTGATGCCTCGCGGCGATGCAGTGTCGGTGATTCGCGTCGAACGTGACTCGGCGCAGCGCCTCTGGAGCGTGCCGCTCAACGGTTCGCCGGGTAAGCCTATCTTCGAGAACATCAAGCCGGTTGGCTACCACACCTGGGCGAATGACTCGCTGCTCGCGCTGTTCGTGCTCGGCTCACCAAACACGCTGCAGCTGGCGAACGCGAAAACCGGTCGCGCCGACACAATCGTCACGAGCATCGGTCGCTCGCTACACACGACCCGCGACGGCCAGGTGAGCTTCGTGCACAAGGTGAGCGCCGAGGAGTGGTGGCTGACGCTCCTGGATCCTCGCACCAAGCAAACCAAGCGGCTGGTTCGGATGCCGCCAAAGGTCGAGGACTACGCGTGGACGCCTGATGGCGTCGCATTGGCGGGTGAGGGAAGTATCCTGAAAGCGTTCGACCCGCGACGAGGCGGCGAATGGGTAGTTGTTGCCGACCTGGCGTCGTTCGGCCTGACGAGTATTACTCGGCTGGCGGTCTCGCCGCGCGGCGACGGGGTCGCCGTTGTTGCGCTGGCCGCAGGGCCGGGAGGCGATCGCCCCAGGTGAGCAGCTTCCGGTAACAGGTGCGTTCAACGAGATCAACGCCCGCGGCACGCAGGAGTTCGTAGCGGGCGAGTTTCTCCGGATACTGCTCGACCGATGAGCGCTCATAGCCGAGCGACTGGAAAAACGCGTTGGCGGTGGTCATGGCGAACAACTCGACAACGCCTCGTTCACGCGCCAGCGCCTCGGTGCCCCTCTCGGCCATGGTGCCGAGTCCCTTGCCCTGCGCGCTCCGCGCCACGGCGACGGAACTCACTTCC
>Ga0070698_100003291_pt1 | contig 17766 bp, 30 predicted proteins | sample KBSK1502metaG_FD_65477 | JGI IMG/M metagenome (GOLD analysis project Ga0070698, IMG submission 65477) | Corn, switchgrass and miscanthus rhizosphere microbial communities from Kellogg Biological Station, Michigan, USA - KBS K1-50-2 metaG | ecosystem: Host-associated > Plants > Roots >...
TTCGCTAGGCGAATCAACTTTTCTATTTTTTCCCAATCCTTCTGCTCTGCCAAGGAAGTCCTCTACTTTCTTAGTCAATGGATACATCCCTGGATGGAACTCATGGGAAATATATCCCTGTGCATAGATGAAGTCTTTTAAGACTTGTGCCTCTTCCTTAGTTAATGGGAGAATGTCGTCCTCAAATAGCTTCGAGAGATTGACCTTCATCAGGTGGCTCCTCGATTAGGGCTACTGCTTCTCTAAATCCTCTGATACCCCATGCAGTAACCGATTCAGGGACTCCGAACCAGGCGTCATTAAGGAGAGAATTGATAGTTCTCCAATCCTTACTTTCAAGAGCGTGATTAAACTTTTCAACAGCATTGCCCTGGAAGTCAGCTCGTATTCTGGAGCGAATTGCAGCGCAGGCTCTCTCAGCGTTAGGAGCCGTGATATAGTCTTGATTCTTTCTAGGTCCAGGCTGCCTGTTGCTTGGATGGTAGTTCTGGAGGAGAAATCTAAGAGCTTCCCCATTGTCCCTCGCTTGTGCAATCCATTGGTCAATAGTGATTGGGATAGACTCATCAGTCCGCATTTTTCTTCTCCTTCTTTCTAAAGAGTCTGTAGAGAGATTCACAAATCTCTTCGATAATCCAGATAATCCCAGCTACAATAAGAAAGCTGGTAAACTTATGCCCATCAATCCAGTTAAGGATGTCCAGCATTAGTGTGCCCTCCCAGCTTGATGCATAGATACGTTACCAGCATCATTGTTATTAGGAATAGGAACAACGGAACAGGGTGTAGACTCATCATCTAGATGAGGCATACGGATAACCTCATCATAGAAAGGTTTAATAGCATCGCACAGGGCTTTGATATCATCCCCGTTTACTTTCTTCAGGTTGTAGTAGACGATAGCGAGCATTAGTAACAAACCTCCCTAAACTGGTCCATGATAGCCTGGCATTCATCCATCTCTTTAGAGTTCCTAAAGGATGTAGAATTAAAGATGTAGTCTGCTGTATGCTTTATCATGATTAGAGAGACATGACAATCCTCTCTATCACAATCCCGCTTATGACATCTAGCAGCTTCCAGAAGATTCTGCATATAGGAGGCAGTTCTATTAGGACTCATATTAAGCCGCCTTCCCATAGCGTTTCCTCATGATAGCTTCAGTGAGATCCCTAATCATTTCGTTCTCATCCCACTGTAGATTCTCTTCTCCCTTATTCATCGCCCGTCTAAAGTTGAGACGCTTGCTCTCGACCATATTAGTGAGCATCTCATCAATAGTGTCAGCACAGATAAGATAAGGGATAGAGATAGATACTTTAACCGGCTGCTTATCCTCATCGAACAACTCTTCCTGAAGATAAGGTGGATATTCATTCCAGTTAAGGGGACGAGAGAATCGAAGTTCTGCCTGTTCCTCGTTAGCAGGATTCCACTGTCTCTCCAGCATACTAGCATTCTGACAGAACTGAAGGTTTAGTCCTTCTCCTGATGCTAGAGTGGACGCTATAAGGATACGCCTACGTTCGTCTTTCTTAAAGTCTTCCTGGATTCTGCTCCTATCCCAGGGGTCCATCCCGCCTAGCATCCTTAGAGCGGGCTTATATCCACGCGCCGTGAGAAGCGCATTAACTTTCTTTTCCAGTTCATCGCCCACGTCGATGTGATGATGGAAGATAGTAAGCTTTTCCCAATCTTCTCTATCATCTAGGAATTCCTCTGCATCAGAAACTTGCGCGTCTACCTTGGCTAGTCCAGTGATGTGCTTCAGATACATCAACTCGGCTGCCATTGCTTGAATGTTTAGCCCTTTTCCCTCAAGAATAGCTGCGCGAGCGAGATTAGCAACTCTCTCTTCTGCTTTCTCGTAACTCTCCCCGTAAAGTTTATCAAGCTCGACGTAGCGGAGTTGCCTATTAACGGGAGGCAGGTCGGGGAGGACATCTTTCCGAAGTCTTCGGATAACGAAATCCTTTGTGTATTCCCGGAACGCTGGGATATCGTTAATTCCGCCCTCAACATACTTCCCCTTCTTTTCGTCGAACTTATACGACACCCACTTATTCTTAAAGTGTGCATAGGAGGGGAACCTTTCAGGTGCTAGCATGTTTAGGACAGAAAAGTATTCGGAACCTCGATTCTTCCAAGGGGTTCCAGATAGCATGATAGTGAAATCCATCTCATTGACTAATCTTCTTACTTCCTGAGTTCTTGCAGCATCAGGATTCTTAATGTGCTGGCACTCATCAAAGATTAGAGTCTTAATCCCTAAATCCTTGAGCTTCTGGATTGGGAAGTTACGGAGTAAGTCCATCGAGATAACATAGACCTTCATCCCAGGAAGGACAAAGGAACGGGAGGACGCTAGAATCTGAGGGAAATACTCTACATCGCACCAATCGACTAGTTCCTTAGCTGCCTGGACCTTAAGAGTAGTCTTGCATACCCAAAGTGCAGGGAGTGCTATATCAGCATGGAACTTGAGGAAGCTAATAGCCTGGACAGTCTTGCCTAATCCAGGTTCATCAGCTATTAAGACTCTCCCGTTAGCTGCTTCAGTAAACTTAGCCCCTTCAACTTGATAATGATAGAGTTTCTTACCGCTCTTAGATTCCCAGCCCTCGAACGAGTCTTTACTTTGCTCAAGGGTTTCTATCTTAACAAGATGCTTACAGGCCAGTTTAGTCCAGGTATTCCCTCCGAATGTGCATCGACTTTCTTCGAAAGCCGTTGCTCCACAAACGGGACATTTTTTAGTTAATGGAGCGACGTGCTTCTTTCCTGTTTGTTCAGCGGGGGTAACTGACTGAGCTTCGTCTTTATGCATCTGGCCTGTTACTGCTCCAGTGCATCCGATTTCCTTCGCCTTATTTAACCAAGTCTGCCCGTGCATACCATCGGGAGGATTAGGCCCGACCAAAGCATGGGCTATTTCATGGAGAAGTGTATCTTCTACTTCAGATTTCTCACGAGAGTTCAGAAGATAGACTGAGAGAACAATCTTCTTCTGTTGATGCCAGCAAGCTCCGAGCTTATTCGGAGACTTGTTATACTCTAGAGCCCATTCCTGAGGAAGTCCTGTTCGCTTCTTCAGTTCGAGGAATAATTGAGTAGCTTCGATTTGTCTGACCATGACTATTCAATCCATGCCCCGGTAATGGGGTTTCTCTTTCTCACTTTAGGAGCTTCAGTTTTCAGTTTAGACTGAAGTGCCGAGAGTATACCTCGACTAGAACCTTCTGTATTAGCTGGGATAGGTGCTGGATTGGCTGGAGTCGATTTGATAATCTTACCGAACTCCGCTTCCCTAGACTGCTGGCCCATTGCTTCGAGCTGCTCTAGGGTAATGCCCATCGACTTTGCAAGTTTCTTTTTAGCATCGAGGCTAACTGCCGATGGAGCTTTCTTTCTCTCTTTGATTGATTTCTGTATCCCCGTAAGATTTGCTTGTTCCCGCGCGGTTCTCTTAAGGACTTCAATATCCGTGCTCCAACGTTCGTCTTTGTGCCGGATTGCATAGAGTAGTCCCTTTCTACGCGAGTTAAGCTGAGTCAGTTGTTCAATAGTGCAGTTGACTACTGCTGGAGGACGGTGATTATAGAAGTCCTCATGCGCCTGGAGAGTTTCGTCCGCTGTTAACGGCCAATTCTCGAACAGTTCCTCGAATTTATCAAGGATTGATAGAGCTAGAACTTTCTTATCTTCGATAGAAAGTTCGGAAGGTTTACCCTCATCAGGACTGTTAGCTTTATTGTCCATGATAGGAGCTAAGCAAGGGTCACAGATAGGTCTACCGAGATAGAGCCCGATAGATGGGTTAGGTTCTAACCCGCGTTCTAGACAATACTCGCAAAGTATTGTATCTTCGCTCATTGGAAGTTAGCCTTTCTCAGTTTTTCTACTGCATCTGACATAACATCACAGGCTGCGATAATCGCTAATTCCTTAGAACTGCCTGAGCCTACTATAAAGCACTCAGATAGCTTAGATGGGTCTTCACCTTCCTCTAGAGGTTCTAGAGAGGCCCAGACATGATAGGTTTCTCTGGACCATTTCTCTTTCAAGACTGAGAGGTGCATTAGTCACCATCCCATTCTAGCTCTTTACCTGTGATAGCATCATAGGTTCGAGTGCTTCCGAAATCGAGCGATTCTGACTTGCATTTCTTACAGGGTCTATTCATGAACGATTCACTCATAGCCCTAAGAGGTTCAGGCTCTTTATCCTCTTGTTTGTTTCCGCATTCCTGACACGTTCTAATGAACTTAGTGTATGTAGCAGGCATTAGACCTTCCTCTTAGTGAGATTGTTGAGGTATACCAGGATAGCAAATACGCCTATAGCCTGGACAATCCAACGGACTAATTCCATCATATCCCTGTCTCCCAGATTTCAACATGCGAGGGGAGTAGAGCATAATGCCTAGTAGCGTGAGGGAGCATCTTAGTCCCGTCTAGATTCTTCAGACCAATTTGAACTTCCACTCGCCTAGAACTAGGGAATTGCTCACAAAAGAATCGAGCATAGAGGTTTCCCTCTGCACCAGAGTTAATGTGTCTCCAATAGTTCAGAGCTTCCCTAATATCATTATCCATTTAGTGTCCTTTCCTCTGCTTCAGCTTGGGATAATCCCTCGATATCCATTAGAGCTCGAATAGCGAACTCCTGCTTCATAGTGAATGGATTGGTATTCGGCCTAGCACACTTCCTGCAAGTTTTCCTAGCCTCAGTAGTATTAGAGCGCACACCATTTACTGTATTACATAGGGTGCAGCGCCACGCTACTTCAGGTATAGCTTTCCTCGCTTTTCCATACTCGCGTAATGCTAGTCTATTAATCTCACTAGCATAGTCCGGTTGGGCTGCTAAGGCAGGTATGGAAACCGGCGGTATCGGGGGTGCCTCTAGGAACGTTTCGGGGGTGCCTAGAGACTCCCCGGCAAGCCCTAAAGCCTTGTCTGTCAACGATTTAAGCCCGGTCAGTATGTCCATACCCCCTCCCCCCTAGCGGAGTGTATCATACCCTAGCCCCCCTGTCAAGTGTCCTCAGAAGTGGACACCTAGGGTTAGGGGAGTAGGTTAGTCTATATCTCTTATATATATATAGATAAATATAGACTATCATACACAACTGACCTATTCTGGCATACCCCCCACCTAACCCCCCTTGGCAGGGTGCAGGGTAGCAGGGGTAGGGGGGAGGGAGGGTATCGGCTAAAGCCTCATGTATCAATGGGTTAACCGTATCGCGGCACCCGCGTAAGCCTCTTGTTAGTGACCCTGATACGCCCGGTTTCCGCCCGGTTCCCAGGCAGCTATACAGCTAGACTAGTGAGAAAATCTACTAGGGAAACGCCGAAAACCCCGGAAAGGATAGATTTCTCTATCCCTCCCAGGGTCAGTATTACAGGGGTATCGGGTTAATCTAGACCGTAGCCTAGATAACGCCCTTAGCCTTAAGGTCCGTCCGGGCCTGTTCGAGGCTAACGCCGAACGCCTTAGCGTAGTTCTTAACGAACTGGTCCTTAGCCTTAGCGCGGTCCTCTTCGCTAACAGGCTTGTAAATCCCGGTCACTCGGCTATACTCGTTAGCCTTCGCGCGCTCACGGTTAACCGAGTTATACAGTTCGATAAGCTTCTGGATAACTTCGCCTTGCTTATCTCCCTCGAAAACCTGACCGATAAAGGCAATCTTATCGTCGGTCAGTTCGGCACCCTCGTTAGCGAAGATACCAGAGAATCCCGCAACCTTAGTCCAGCCGAAAGGCTGCGCCGCGCATTCGTAGAAAGTCTTTTCGGTTTCGACTCCCTCTGCATCAGTGACCTTACCGCGAACAGTAATCGAGAAAGTTTCGATAACCGTTCCCTCTGCCTCGTCTACGTTCTCCGTAGTCTTAAGGCTACCGTCTGCAATCTGCTTTGCAGCTTCGGCAGGGTCATTAGCAATACCGAATGCGTTAAACTCTTCGGCAGCCATGTAATCAACCTTGCGCTTTGCCATTGTCCTATTCCTTTGAAAAGATTGGATTCTTGTCCAATCGGTTACAGTGAAACCGTCTGATTTCATAGGTTGATACCCGTTCCGTTATTCATTCCTGTATACTCTAAGACAGCCTAAGCCCCTAGAGTGTCAGTGAGAGACACCGGCAAATTTCCGGCCGGTTGACGGAAGATTGAACTAGGCCCAATCGGAGGCATTGACGGTGCGCGGAGTGCTCGGCCGCGCGTCAACGTCGATAGAGAGAGTATAGAGAATCGGGCGGAGTCTGTCAATAGGTTTTTTCAGTTCTCCGAAAGTTTTTTTCGTGTCTCCCTGGTAGCTGTCCACTCCGGGTATCAATAGGGGCGGGGTTAGGGGTCAATCCCCCTCTCGGCAGGCTCCGAAATCATCAATGGACTATCTCCCCCACTCTAGACTAGTTCGCTATGCGAAATTCCTTAGCTCGCGCGCATGTTCCCCGCTGTAATTAGAGCATAGAAACGAGCGCAAGTCAAGCACAATACACCCCCCACCCCAATCTTTTATGAGCCTCATTTGGCATGAGATTTGCTGCTCAACCTAGCCCGGTATGCTCATGAAATTCATACCCTATACTAGGATGGGTCCCCTATTTTAATGGAGCCTTTAATCTTTTCTGTTAGAATTTCTAATATTTTTTCCTTATCTAACATCCCTAGGATCTCGTCCTTATGATGTTCCAGGTAATACTTCACGCATTCATCCCCTAGTTTCTGAAGAATGTAGTTATGGAGATTTCTAATATTCTCGTTAGCGAGCACCTCCGCCCTATCCACTAGGAGGTAGAAGTAGGTTTCCTTATCCTTACCCTGGAAGGTCTCTATTTTCACCTTAGAATCTCCTTCTCTCTCCGGACCTGCTCATTAAATTCATCATGTTGTAGTTTGTTAGGATAGCCCATCTTATCGAGCATGAATGCGGCACCAAAAACATCGAGCACTCTAGAACTAACTTCAATGATAGCATCCTTCTCTAGGTAGAGGCTTGCCATAGCTTTGACAGCAGCTAAACTCTCTAAGCTACAGTCCTGGGCAATGAAGTAGTGCCACTTCTCATCGAGCGAAATAGCTAGGTAATGGATCTTCTCTTCCGTCCCATGCGCTAGGACATCCTGTCGGAAGATCAATAGGAGCATTGAATGTTGATTCATTTTCCTGTCCTTGTCTTATACATATTAGACCTACTCTCTGCTTCCATCCTTAGATCAGAATAATGAGGGGATACAATGAACTCATCGAACTCTAGTCCGAATAACTGCTCTCTATTATGAACGAGCTTGAGAGTGGTTCCGTCTTTGAGATACATCGTGCTATGAGCATATCTAAACTGCTCAAATTGATCCTTATACTTCTCTAGAAGCCAGGTAGCAGTTAGTCCATAGTTGTTAGTTAGGACAGGTATGATTTTGCCCATCAGTCTACCCTCTCGAAAACTGGATCTTCGTGCAATGGAATCTCTGCTCCATCAGCAACTTCATCGAATGAGGGATGTTCGACCACTAAGTCAATAGTGTATTCATGGGTGGGAATGCAATAGACGAATCGAGCTCCTTCTGGTAGACCCTTAATACATCTAGTCTTAATCTCATTCTTCTCCGTCATTATCTGGAGTAGAATCACCCCGCTCATCTTGACTCGTCTGATCCTCATTCTTCAAATCCTTTCTAAGCTGGAATGCACGCTGCTTACAGACCTGCGAGCAGTATAGTTGATTCTTCCTAGGATATCGCATAGGCTTGTTATCCCACGCGCATAGGCACTCTACTTTGAAGTTTTTTCGCTTAACCCTGGGCCAGAACTTTCTCTTTAATGGAGCTAGACTACCACTCATCGATCAGTTCCTTAAACTTCCCGTCTTCTGTTTCCACGGAAAGTCTAAGAGTCTCGCCTGAGTAATGGGCCTTATCGAGCAGATGCTTAATCATTCGAGCTAGATTATTCCTATCGTTAAATGAGTGGAACTTCTCATGCTCTATTTCCACCTCATTATTGCCAACAACTACCTCTATCATCTAGTTTATCTCCCATAAAAGAAGTGAGCCCTTGGCTCTATCCACTTTCTAGACTAGCCGCACATCAGTTAGGCTGAGTCCCCTACCCCCCCTCTCCAAAACCCCCGCCTAACCGATTGGAGCCCCCTACATTCTACCATAAACCGATGTGCGGTGTCAACTGACCCTCACATTGACCCCCACCTCAGCGGCCCGGATCGGCCTCCAATCCGTCAGAGTCAATCCTAGATTAGCCTTGACAACTAGACTATTCCTTGCTACCCTCTGATCTCGCCCAATTTCCAACTAACTGAAGGTTCGGATTTACTATATATCTACTTAGGATAGGCGATGAAGATTATTATTTCAGATGATGAGGTAAAAGAAATTCCTATCCCTAAACTTCCTATGCCTCATGTCGAGGACGGGGAAATTGTGCTTCCTCCTGAAATCATTACGGAAGGGACGCCGGGTAGGAAAGAAGGAAGTGCTAACAAAACTCAGTTGGAAAGGGAGATGATCGCTCTCGATTCATTGAACCCTAATCTTTCTCACTCTGAGATTGCACAGATTCATGGGACTACTCAACCCTCAGTCTCGGCCATAGCTAAAGGGTTTAACACTACTAATCACGATACTAGAACGGTCAATCAAGAAGTTAGGGAAGTCATCAAGACAGCCCAGACTAAGATCGCTGAAGAGTCCACAAAGAAGCTGCTCCAGTCCTTGGAGCATTTCAATCCTCTCTATTTAGACCAGAAAGATTTACCAGGCGCTGCGCTCAAGATAGCCAACGTTCTGGAGAAGACCAAGTCTGGCTTTACCCAGGCCGAGCATGGTCCGAAGTTCATTGTCTATTCTCCGCGTGTTAGGGGAGAGGAGACTTTTGAAGTAGTGGATGTGCAAGAAGCCGAGGGTTAGTTGGCTATTAACGCTGCCGCTACTTGGGAAGTTAGGACAGCCGGTAATGATACAAACGGTGGAGCTTTTGTTACCGGAGCGTCAGGAACTGACTATTCCCAAAGTGATACTAAACGGACGGGGACGGGAACAAACGATTCGACAACAGATGCTGTTGCAAATGGCACTACGACGATTACTAGTGCGACGGCTAACTTTCAAGCGTCGATTATTGGGAATGTCATCTACCTTCAAGGTGGAACTGGAGCAATAGCCGCAGTTAGGAGACAGGTAACTGCTAGAACTAATGCAACTACTATTACAGTAGATGCGGCAGTAACAGCAAGCACCGGCCTTACTATGAACGTAGGTGGTGCTCTTTTAAGTCCTGCAATAGCAGCTGCGTTCTTAACTTCTGGTAATCGTATCTTCGTAAAGGCTGGAACGTATAACATTACCACTACTACGAATAACGTAGCAGCCGGAACTGTTTCAGCTAACGTCCTTTCCCTCTGGGAAGGATATGAGACGAATAGAGGTGACAGAGCTTTTACTCGCCCAGTTCTAACAGCGAGCGGAATATCAACCGCTACTCTATTTACTCTAGCAACTAATGATTCACAATGTATTTGTATAGATGTAGATGGAGCTTCTCTAACAGCTATTAGAGGACATTCCTCAACTGTTAGAGCAAACTATCTAAGGTGCAAAGCTTCTAATTGCACTAACAGTGGATTCAATGTTACCAGTGCTGGTAGTTTCATAGGTTGGTGCTGGGCATTCAATTCAGATACAGCAGGAGCCGGATTCAATGGATTAGCCGGTGCAGCATTAGTAGGATGTTATGCTAGTGATGGCAGTGTTCCTGGCTTTTCAGGAATTGGAACTTTCACTCGTTGCATAGCAGATTCTAATTCGGGTGCTAGTTCTGATGGATTTACCGCAGCTAACAACTCAACTAGATACTTTAACTGCGTAGCCTATAACAACGGGCGAGACGGTTTCAGAACGAGCACTACAGACGCTCAGTGGTATTTCTGTATAACAGAAGGTAATGCCGGTTTTGGTTACAATATAAGTGCTGGCACAGGAGCGGGGTGTTATAACTATGAATGCACAGCCTATAATGATACTTTAGGAAATAGGAATGGAACCTTTGGAATGGGAGTTTGGGACTTCTATCCTGGAGGTGACACCTATTTCGTAGATGCTCCTAATGGAGACTTTACTCTTAATGATACTGGAGAAGGTCAAAACGTTCAGGGCCTTTCTGATATATTTGCAGATGAATTCAATGTGAACTACCTTGATATGGGCGCTATGCAACATATTGATAACTATGCTTCTTTCCGTGGGGTAGGTAAGTCCGGATTGATTACGAGAGCCTAAATGGGAGCAGATTACGCTCTTGGATCAACAATTGATTTCAAATTCACTTCTCGGGATATTTATAGTGGAATCCCTGTTAACTTAGCAAGTGGAGCAGTAGCGGCCTATCCAGATAATTCTACTTCAGAAATTACAGCAGGTATCACTCTCTCAGGAAGTCCATTCGATTCTATAGCGGGACTCAACAATGTTCGAGTAGTAGCAACAAGCGGTAATGGCTATGCAGCGGGAGTTAACTACTCTCTAGTTCTTACCGCAGGAACAGTTGATGGGGTTTCAGTAGTTGGAGAAGTAGTAGGCGAGTTCTCGATTGAAGCTCAGTCTGCTTTACGTCCTACTGTTGCTGGAAAGACTTTAGATGTCAGCAATGCTGGAAATGCTGGAATCGATTGGGGAAATGTAGAGAATCCTACTACAGTAGTTGATTTATCAGGGACTACGATTAAAACTGCAACCGATATTGCTACTTTGATAGGGGCACTAAACAATCTATCACAAGCTGAAGTATCAGCAGCAGTATCCGCTCTATTGACAGCAACTTTACCTGATTCTATTCCGGCTGATGGAACTAGACCTTCTATCGCATCGGGTATCCTAATGATGACGAGATTCCTAATGGAGAAATCGTTATCAGGTTTGACTCTAACAGTCTATAAGGAAGATGGAACGACAGCTAATATGACGTTCACTCTCGACTCGGCTACTGCACCCACTTCTATTACGAGAACAACTTGAATGGTCTTATACTCCTTGGAATACCAGGCTCAATCATCCAACTACTTACAGTTGGTCTGGGCGGGAGTGGAGCTGGTCCATCTCCGATAGTAGTAATAACGAGGAAGGGTAGATTGCTTCATATCAACGTTCCTAAAGTTATCCTAGAAGGTGGATCGGACGGTTCCATCTCGGAGGGCTTTGCTCTTCCTAACGGCTCAACGAGCTTAACGTGGAGAGCAGAAGGAACAATTTCTGACATTGATCTTCTAGGTTCTCTAGATGGTGAGCACTACCACGTTCTTTCAAACAAACTTACAGATGGTTCGTATACCATCCAGACTAACGTTACGTTCGTAGCGACTAGAGTAAACACTGGTTCAGGCGTAACTGTGACAGTAACTGCAACGAGGACAAAGCTGTGACTCTTCTTTCTAAGAACGTTCCTAAGTTCCTGTTAGATGCGGCTACTCCTTCCGCAGGGTTAGAATCAGATGTTTACGCTTTGCCTGACCAGAGCAATACTCTAACCTGGCAGACCTTCTTTGGAGTAAATCCTGCCTCATGCACGTTTAAGTTATGGGGTGGACTGGACGGGGAAACATTCGCGGTAATAGACACGAGCACGGCGGTAGCGGGGGAAGTTAGGACACTTAATACAAACGTTAAGTTCGCTTACGTAGAACTGGATGCTCAATCGGGTAGTCCGGAGGATGTATCCGTTCTCTTAGTAGCAAAGGATCTTTAATGAGCACTGCCACAGTTACTGCCAAGACGGGGCCTGATATCCAGGCCACTGCTCTTGTCATTACTGATGTGGTCGATATTGACTTCCAGTTGTTAGCGGAAGTCTTACAGATCACAAAGAGTAATGGACAGGTTAAGCAGTTTGCGCTTTCCGGTTCTAACACGATCACGTTAACTGCATCTGGTGGGACGTATACTCTTACCATTACGTAAGTGGATCCCCAGGGAAACATGATCGTTCTTAATCAATTGGTGACTTCCCTGCTAGTTGCCTTGATAGTATCTCTAGCGGGCCTGATCTGGAATACCGGAAAGAAAGTGGACCGGTTATTAGAGATAATGGGAAGCACCGATGAACCTACTTCCATGCTGGGGAGATTGTTCAGGCTAGAACAAGATCACCAGACAATGAAGGAGGAATTACTTAGAAATGGATTCAAACTCCCCCCGAGGCGCTCTAGTTAGGTTACGTTGCACGAACTGTCAAATCAACTTGATGATCGAGCCCAATAAGATAAACCTTAATGGAGCTTGTCCAGGTTGCGGAATGAAGAAACTAGTTTTGGAGGTTCGGGTCGATGAAAAAGATTCTACTAATCCCAGTTCTCCTTCTCCTTCTTAGCGTTCCAAGTTCGGCCCAGACTCTCACTCTCATTGTCCAGTGGGATCCGAATCCTACGGCTGATGCTGTAGTAACTTATCAGGTTACATTATCTGGTGGGACTAATCAGTCGGCACAGTCTATCCCTGCGACTTCTTGCACGGCTACAGTTTGCCAGGCTACCTTTACTGCGGTTGGGCAGGGTAACTATACTGCAACAGTAATCGCTAATAACGAATGGGGAGTTAGCCCTGCTGGAACTGGTTCTATTACTATTACCTTCCCTGGACAAGTTAAGAATATCAAGGGACGTAAGGGATAACAATCTTTCGTGGCAAGAGTAGATCCAAAGAGCATCGGAAAAGATGAGGGGTGGATTCCTAATCTAAAGCAGGAACCATTCCTCACAATTCCATGGTCTGTAAAGGAAGCCTTTTATGGCGGTGGTGCTGGATCTGGGAAATCAGATGTTCTCCTTTACTATCCTATCGTCCATAAGCTTCACGAGAACCCAAGATTTAAGCAAGTCTTCATGCGACGAACATTCCCAGAACTTAGGAATGAAATCGTCCCTAGAAGCAGAGACATCTATCGGAGATTCGGAGCAACCTTTAACAAGTCCGACATGTGTTGGACATTCCCTAGACTTGATCAGGCTGGGGGCACTGGTTTAGCTAATGCAGGCGCAGTAATCTACTTAGGTCACTGTGAGAACGAAGATGACGTTCACAAATATGACTCGATGGAGATTAATCTATTTTCTCCAGACGAGCTTACATCGTTTACGGAATGGATCTATCTCTATATCGGGTTCACTCGCGTTCGCACTTCTGACCCTAGTCTTCCTAGTATTATCCGTTCTGCCGGAATGCCTGGGAACATTGGGCATGGGTGGGTTAAGAAAAGATTCGTCGATCCTTACAAGGCAGGCGGAAAGATTATCGTCGGGCGAGGTGGAGTTAAGCGGGTATTCATATTTGCTACCCAAGCCGATAATCCCCACATCGACCCGACATACGCTGCTTCACTAGAGGCATTACCTGAAGCAGAGAAGAACGCTAAGCTTTACGGAAACTTTGATGCTTATCTCGGACAAGTATTTGAGGAATTCCGAGATAGACATTATCCTGATGAACCGGAGAATGCATTACATGTTATAGAACCGTTCGACATCCCAGAGTGGTGGCCCCGTTTATTAATCGGGGACTGGGGTTTTCAGGCTATGACCTATGTGCTCTATTTAGCTATTTCTCCTACTGGGAGACTCTATTGTTATAGGGAACAGCACTTCCGAAAAATGAAAATCGAGGAATGGGCTCCCTATGTAAGAGAGTATTTTCAGCGAGAGAACTTCAAGCGAATTGTATTCTGTAAATCGGTTGGTCAAGACCGAGGACAGGAACATACAATTCAACAGCAGATAGAAGATGCGCTTGGGGTTCCTATTGACTTATCTGATAATTCTCCAGGTAGACGAATTGCAGGGAAGCTCCTCCTTCACGAGTTTTTAAGATGGAAGCAGAAGTATGTCCCGAAGAAAGAGAAAATTGAGTTCAACGAACTCCACGCGCAGTGGCTCTATCGTAACAAAGGGGTTAGGGAGTATCAAGCGTATTTGGAACTCTTTCAACCACCAACAGAAGAAGCGAGTATTCCAAAGCTACAAATACTTGATGGGAAGTGCCCTCTTCTTATTAATGCTATTAAGTCCTGTGTATATGCTAAGTCCAGTGACGGAATTCCTAATGAAGACGTCGCTGAGTTTGATGGTGATGATCCTTATGATACTATTCGATATGCTTGTGACGCAGCAGACAAATATTTCGCAGAGGCTGCAGAAGATTTTAAGCGACTTGAACAGCAATCAATTATTGTTGCCAATCTTCAAAGAACACAAGATTGGACAGCATACTATAGAGAGGCATCAAGACTAGAAACCGGTGGTAAGTTGATGCCCGTAACGAGGTATAAGAGACGATGACTATTATCGGACGATTACTAGAGAAATGGTTTGGATTAGAGTCTAGACCAAAGTGTGAGAACTGCGAATACTTTCGTCATCTCTTTGAACAGGAACTAATGCGTTCAGAGAGGATGGTGGAAATGCTCGCTAAGTTAGGTGCGCGGGAAAGTTCTCCTCCTGCTCAGATTCTTTCTAAGGAAGCTTATCAGCCTGTCCCAAGTAAATATACCCCTTGGTCAGTTCTGAGAGCTAAGTTAGAAACTGCTGATAGAGCTAAGTTCTTAGAAGAGCAGAAAAAGGCAGAAGCTAAGATTAATGTTCCTCAGCCAGATCCAATGGCCGCTGCTAGAATCGATGCGCTAGAAAAAGAACTTGAAATAGGCGAGGAGGATTCTGATGCCAGCGACCAGCGGAAAGCAGTATAGATTCATGCAAGCTGCGGCTCATGGGCGACTCCGTGGAATCGGAGATGATATCAAGAAGTCTGTAGCTAAAGAGTTTATTAAGGCAACTCCGAAGAAGGATCGTAAGCGATTCTCTAAGAAGAGCTCAGATGAATAACGTTCCTAACGAAAGAGTCCAGAAACTCTTAAAGCAAATCGTCGATTTTGCTCAGGATGAAGACCGCGCTGTGCGGGAGAGACAGATTCGAGTCTCTAAACAATTAAAATACTTCTGGGATAATCTCACTAATGTCTGGTGGAGTGATACTGCTCACGACTGGAGAGTATGGGACCAGTCGGTATATGAAGCCTCTTACGGAGATGCTGCATTCTACGATAAGAGAGTTAACGTTTTTAGAGCTTATCTCGAGTCCATTATTGCAGCCTTGTCAACAACGGTTCCTCCGCTTAAGTGCTCTCCAGATGACGCTGAAGATCCACTTGATATTACGACTGCTAAGGGAGGAGATAAAATCGCAAAGCTTCTCTATAAGCATAACGACGTCAACTATCTCTGGGCGCACGCACTATTTCTCTATTGCACTGAAGGATTAATCTTCGGCTATAACTACGCTAAAGAGGATGAGAAGTATGGGACGTATGAAACAGATGAGCATAAGGATGTTGAAGAAGAACATCATATTTGCCCATTTTGTGGGGGACTTGTTGATGAACTATTCAATTCTCAAGTTGCGGATCAGGCTGATCCTGGAAACGAACAAGTTCCCAATCAACTTCTGGCACAGGAAGAACTCGCCTGTCCCAAGTGCTCGGAGCTAATCGATCCTAGATTACAGAAAGCCAAGATTGTAGTTCAGAAACTGGTAGGAACTAAGACTCATCCTAAATCCAGAATCTGTCTTGAAGCACATGGCCGTCTATCGGTTAAGGTTCCTGTCTACGCGAAGAAACCTGAGGAATGTCCTTACCTTATTTTCTCTAATGAGGTAAACTATGTCGATGTCCGCGCTCGATTTGAAAATCTACGAAGCAAGACTTTTGATGCAAAAAGGTTTGGACCTGGGTCTGGCGGAGTCTATGATCCCTACGAGAGATGGGGTAGGCTATCGCCTGAATACCTTGGAGAGTATCCCGTCAATACTGTCACTCTCCGATACTGCTGGCTTAGACCTACTTCTTACCATTATCTCACTGAACAAGCTGACATTAACGAACTAAAGAAACTCTATCCTAACGGTTGTAAGGTAATCTTCGCGAATGATGAATTCGCTGAGGCATACAATGAGAGTTTGGACGATCATTGGACTATTGCCCGTAATCCTCTTGGTGATCATTTACATTTTCAGCCGCTGGGATTACTCCTTACCTCTATTCAGGATATTACGAACGAACTTATCTCGCTTGTTCTCCAGACGATCGAACACGGGATTCCACAGACCTTTGCTGATCCTGGTGTTCTCAACTTTGACGCATATCGTCAAGTAGAAGTTGCTCCGGGTATGATCTTTCCGGCTACACCGAAAGGAGGTAAAAGTCTTGGCGATGCATTCTATGAAGTTAAGACTGCTACTCTTTCGGCTGAGACTTTACCTTTTGGTCAGGAGGTTCAGCAACTCGGACAGTTCGTTTCCGGTGCTCTCCCGTCGCTCTACGGTGGTAGCCAACCGAACTCGTCTAAAACGGCTGCGCAGTATAGCATGTCTAAAAACCAGGCAATGCAGAGACTCCAGACTCCCTGGAAGATGATCTGCTCCTGGTGGAAGGATATGTATGGGAAGGCTATTCCCATGTATATCGATGAGTTAGTTGAAGATGAGCGGTTCGTAGACAAGGATAGCTCAGGAAACTACATCAATGTTTTCATTAGAAAAGCTGAACTCGATGGAAAGATCGGCGATATCGAGTTAGAAGCAGCTGAAAACTTGCCTCAATCGTGGATGCAGAAGAAGGATACTATCATGCAGTTCCTTCAGGCTGCCGATCCTACGGTAATGCAGGCTCTAGTATCACCGGAAAACATTAATCTACTCGCTGAAGTGGTCGGGTTAGACGATATTAAAATGCCGGGCGAAGATGATAGGCTCGCTCAGCTAGAGGAGATTGTCCAGTTACTCAATTCGGAACCGATGATTGCTCCCGAAGTCGAGCAGGCTGTTCTAGCTGGAGCAGCCCCGCCCGAAATTGTAGCAGAAGCAGGAATGCCATCTGTTCCAATTGAGCCGGACGTCGATAACCATGAAATACACGTTAGGATTTGCCGATCCTGGTTAATCTCAGAAGCTGGTAGATTAGCTAAGATTGAAAATCCCGCTGGATACGAGAATGTTCTCCTGCACATGAAAGCCCATATGCAAATTCTTGCTATGCAGCAAGCAATGCAAATGGAGCAGGAAGCAGCAATGAATCAAGAATCGGATACGCAAGGCGGACCTGGTAAAAAAGGGGCTAAGTCAGGTAAACCCGCCAATGATAAAGTAATGGCTCCGAAGGGACCGGAACATGTTGGATCGACTCATTAAGCTACCGCTCTATTTTCCTGATGACAATAACACTCCTGCTCCAGGAGATACTCTATCTGCGCTAGACATCGCTGAAGAACTTAACAAAGACGATGATGCCGATGATGACGATAAAGATGGGGTTGACGACGGAGACAAGGACGGGGAAGACGATAGTAAGAAATCTCGTTTCAAGTCTAAGGATAAAGACGAGGACAAGGACGAGGATGAAGAAGAAGACGAGGACGACGATAAAGACGATGATGAAAAGGATGAAGAGGATGAGGACGATGAAATTGAATACGTTCTCAAGCCGTTAAATCGTGCTCAGGTTCTTAAGGACTTTCCTGACCTATTCAAGAAGTATCCTCAGTTAGAGAAGTCCTACTACGCTGCTAGGGACTATCGTCAGGTGTTCCCTACTCTTTCTGATGCTAAAGAAGCTCAGACTAGGTTAGAGGAATACGGTCAGATCGATAAGGAATTGAATCAGGGTTCTCCTGCTGGTCTTTTCAAGACCTTGAAGGAATCTAATCCTGAT
>Ga0070698_100003292_pt1 | contig 17763 bp, 17 predicted proteins | sample KBSK1502metaG_FD_65477 | JGI IMG/M metagenome (GOLD analysis project Ga0070698, IMG submission 65477) | Corn, switchgrass and miscanthus rhizosphere microbial communities from Kellogg Biological Station, Michigan, USA - KBS K1-50-2 metaG | ecosystem: Host-associated > Plants > Roots >...
AGTTGTCAGTTTTCAGTTTTCAGTTTTCAGTCCTGAACTGAGAACGGATCACTAATAACTGATCACTCGTCTTCAGGCCATTTCGCGCCCGGCGATGCGCTCGAGGACGGCGATCGGCGATACCTCGGGAAACAAAAGGGACTCGCGCGCGATCAAGAACGTCTGCTCGAGGGCGTACTGTCCCGACAAGACCGAGTGCGTCACGGCGTCGGTGAAGACCATCCACGTCGAACCGGGAGGGAATTGGACCTGCTCCGCGCGAGCGGACTTCTGATAGGCCTCGTTGTCTTTGAGAAAGTTGTGAAAGCGGTGCATGAACTCGTCGTAGGGGGGGCGCACGGGAACCGGGAAGCCCGCCGAACGGGCCGCGGAGAGAAATCGGCGTGCCACGCTCGGACGCATTACGCCGGAAAGAATTCCCGACGAAACGGCGTAGCGTTCGGCCAGCTCGGGAAAAGTCTCCCCCGTCCGCCAGACGCGCGGAGCCGCCGGATTGACGTTCGTGAAGAAGCGAAAGATGCGATCGCCATGTGTCGGGCGCGTGGGAAAGGAGTCGACGTGGAGCAGATCGTTGCGCGCATGGGTGGAGAGCCGCCGCCCGGCCTCTTCCTGGGGTCGGAAGCTCGCGTAGTCGACTCGCCACTTTGCTCCATAACGCGGCAGGAGACTAGCCGCGAACCGGACCGCCCGGCCCGAGTACGCTCGCAAGAGCTCTTTCAAGCGGCGCTCGTCCTCCTGGTTCTGACGGGCGACTCCCGTGACGCGGTCGGCGGCGGGCCGGTACGCGATGTTCTTGTGGTATCCCCCTTCCATCTGGCGGCGCCGGAGCAGAAACTGCCGCTCGGGCTCCGTCAGCTCGAAGGGGGTTTCGGGGAAAAGAAGAATGTGGCCGCCCTCGAGCGCTCGGCAGGCTTCGCGCTCGCGGTCGACGCCCTCTCGCGGGAGCGTGGAGGCGTCGACAACGGCCATCGATCAAGTGTAGCGGATCGGTCGTGAGGGCCGCGCTGGCACGGTTATTGACCCCCGAAAACTCGCATGCTAGGGTTGGCCGCCTCTCGGGGGTGCGATGCCGGATCTCGGAAAAAAGTACGAGTGTTTTCGCTGCGGAACGAAATTCTACAACCTCGGCAAGCCCGAGGCGATCTGCCCGAAGTGCAGCGCGAATCAGAAGGACGCCAAGCTGGAAGAGTCTCCCGCTCCCGCGCCTCGGCCGCCGCGGCGCTCGATCCTCATGGAGCCGATTCCCGACGAAAACCCGGAGTTCGAAGAAGGAGCCGGAGGCCCCGGACCAGAAGATCGTGAGCCCGTCGACGACGAAGACGAGTTGGACGACGAAGAAGCCGTCGAAAAAGAGGAAGAGGAAGAGTTCTAGCTCGCCTTCCGCCCGGCGGGTCCTTCTGGGATTGGGTTCCAACGTCGGCGACCGCGGTGTCTACCTCGCGGCGGCCCTCGACGCCCTCGAGCAACTCTCTCCCGGGATTCGAGCGTCTTCGATTTACGAGTCGGAACCGGTCGGTTACGCGGACCAGCCCTTGTTCTGGAACATGGCCGCGGCGATCCGGTGGAGCGGCGAACCGAAGGCTCTGCTGGAAACCCTTCAGCGGATCGAGCGACGCCTCGGGCGACGGAAACGATTTCGCAACGGACCTCGGGAAATCGACATCGATATTCTGGACTTCGCCGGCCTGGTGCGCGCCTCTCCCCATCCGGTGCTGCCCCACCCGGAGCTGTCCTCTCGGCGCTTCGCTCTGGCCCCTCTCGCCGAGATCGCGCCGCGTTGGCGGCATCCGGTGACGGGATTGACCGCCAGAGACATGATGAAGACCTTGCCGGCGCATCCAGGAGTGCGGCGACTCAGGGTCCGACTGAGGGGGGGAGGGGGGGAGGGGGCGAGTGGGTGATCACAAGATCTCCCCCTCTCCCACTCTCCCCCTCGCTCCTACCGCTTCCACTGGGTCAAGTTCCTCTTCGCCTCTTCCTGAATATGAATCTCCTCGACGAGGTGAACCGGCGATGGCGCGGCGGCCACGGCCTGCTCTTCGATCTGGATCGCTTCCGCACGCTCGGCTGCCGAGCCATGGGCCAACGCCTCAGCGAGAAAGTGCCGGTTGACGATATTCTGGGGAGCGATTTCCAGAGCGCGGTGCAGGTTCGCCAAAGCTTCCTTTCGAGAAACCCACCATGTCAAGACCGGGATCTTCGGCGCCTGATCGTGGAGGCGCCCCAGAATTCGGTTGCCTCCTCCCTCCTCGAACGTCGGATCGAGCGCGATGACGACATTCGCGGCGTCCCGGATCCGCGACGCCGCGCCCATGCGCGCCGCCGCCATCTTGCCCACGTAGAGCGACCATTCGCCCCACGAGACGGCCGCCCAGAAGAACGTCGGCAACGCGTCGGGGTCATTCCGCAGCGCGTCCGCGGTCTTCGCCGGAGGCTGTTCCTCCAGCTTGGCCGCCCCACCAGCGCGTCGTCCGAGGATCCCGATCGCTTCCTCGGAAACGCGCCGTGCCATCTCGAACACCGCCCGCCGGCGTTCCACCGCGAGCCCGGTGTACTCACCTCGGAAGTAGAGAGCCCGCGCCAGTTTCCAGCGGGCCTCGGCGTTATCCGGCGCGTCGGCCGCGGTTTCGAACGCCGCGATGGCCGCCAGGATTTCGCGGCTGTCGGCGCGATCGCCCGCGTGCCCGTCTTGCCGCCGCGCGTAATGCGCGTCCCCTTCGGAGACCAGTGGATTGATGGCCGGCGGGGTCAGCGTCGGATTGGGCGGCTCGATGCGCTGCGTTCCTTGCGACACCCCCCCAACCAGCATCCAGACCGCGGCAATCAAAAGAGAAGTCGACAGTCGACAGTCCACAGTCGACAGTCTACCGACTACCGACTACCGACTGCCGACTGCCGACTGCTGACTTCCGCTGTTGACTGTCGACTGTCGACTGTAGACTTCTTCCCGGAGGCCCGCATGAGCCAGGACAAGCCCGTGTCTTTCCAGGTCACGATCGACGACTCGACCGCGCAGGGGCATTACGTCAATTTCGCCAACATCCTGCACAACCCGACGGAGTTCGTGCTGGATTTCGGTCGGGTCGTGCCTGGCCGCACGGACGTCAAAGTGATGTGCCGCATTCTGACGACTCCTTTCCACGCCAAGCAGCTGCTCCGGGCTCTCCAACAAAACGTCGAGATCTACGAGAGAAACTTCGGAGAGATCCGATCGGAGTTTCCGGGACCGCCGGCGGAGGGGACGGATACGACGAACTAGTCGATAGTCGGTAGTCGGTAGTCGGTAGGCTCGGACCCGTTCTGCCCTGTCGACTGTCGACTGTCGACTGTCGACTTTTTCAGGACCCCGCCCCCCAGCACTACGTCCCCGTCGTAGAACACGCACGACTGGCCCGGCGCCACCGCCCGCACGGGCAAATCGAAGCGCACTGACGCGGATCCGTCGTCGCGGGCCGTCACGGTCGCCGGGACTTCCGCCGCCCGATGACGGATGCGCACCGCCGCGCGGAAGGGTCCGGCCGGCGGTGGACCGGAAGGGAACCGAAGAAATGCCACCTCGGCCTCCCGCGTTTCGAGCTCTGCGCCCCCCCCGACCACGACGCGGTTGGATTGCGCGTCGATCTCGATGACGTAGAGACGCTCCGAGGCGGCGACGTTTAACCCGCGCCGCTGACCAATCGTGAATCGGTAGTGACCTTGGTGGCGGCCGAGCTTGCGGCCGGAGGCGTCTTGGATCTCGCCCGACTCCGCCGGCTGCCCCAGCCCCAGACGCTCCGCGTGCTCGGCCACAAAGTCTCCGGTTCGCACACCGCGCGGCACGAAGCAGATTTCCTGGCTCTCCTCTTTCTCGGCATTGGGCAATCCGGCCCGACGCGCCCTCTCGCGAACCTCGGCCTTGGTCATCTCACCGACTGGGAAGCGCGCCGCGGCGAGCTGATCCGGCGTCAAGTCGTAGAGAAAATAGGACTGGTCCTTGTCCGAGTCGCGGCCTTTCTTCAATAACCAGCGCCCGGTCGACGGGTCCTGCGCGCGGCGAACGTAATGGCCGGTCGCCACGGCTTCGCATCCGAGCGCGCGCGCTCGCTGCCAGAGCGTGGAAAACTTCACCTTCGCGTTGCAGGCGGCACACGGGATCGGAGTTTCCCCGGAAAGGTAAGACGCCACGAAAGGATCCACGACTCTCTCCCGAAACTCCTCCTCCAGGTTCAGAACGTAATGGGGCACGCCGAGCGCCCACCCGACCCGCCGGGCATCGGAGAGATCGTCGAGAGTGCAGCAGCGCCCCGTCCGGCGCGGCTCCCCCGAGTGATCCCAGAGCTGCATCGAGAGACCGAGGACCTCGTGACCCTGCTCCTTCAGAAGGAGCGCGGCAACGGAAGAATCGACTCCGCCCGACATGGCGACGGCGATGCGCATGGGAAGAAGTTATCAGTTATCCGTGATCAGTTGTCAGTTGGATCCAGAACTCAGAACTGAAAACTGAAAACTGAAAACTCGTCGTCAGCCCCGCGGCGTCACGATCAGCATGATCGTGGAACCGCCGATCGTGAACTCGCCCTGGTTCTCGATCGGAACCTCCGTGACGGGCTCGTCCCCCATGAAGGTGCCGTTGGTGGAGCCCAGATCGACGAGAGTGATCCTGTCGTTGGAGATCTCGAGCGCGGCATGTTGCCGGGAGACTTCGGGATCGTCCACGTTGATGTCGGCGTCGTGCCGGCCGATGACGACTCGAGGCCGCTCGATCAGAAAGATCTTCCCCGACTCGGGCCCCGCGATGACGGCCAGCGATAGTTTCGCCGAAGTCGGGAGCTTCAGCTCGCCCGCCGCGCGCCGCGGCGATGCCATGGCCACGCTCTTGCGCGTCGTCTCGGACGGTTTCCTCGCTCCATCTTCCGCCAGACGAAAGACGGTGTCTTGAGGAGTATCCATCCCGACAGGCGGGGCCGCTTCCTCGGCGTGCGTGTTGTAGATCTCGAAAACCGAAAGACACTTCGTGCAGCGGACCTTCTTCGACGGTTTCCCCTCGAACCGTGTCTCGTCGTATTTGTAACGCGCGTAGCAGCGGTCGCATTCGATGATCATCGGCGCGCCAACTCCTCCACCGTCTCGATCGCTCCGTCCGAACCGACCTGGCGGGCTTGCGCGACGATCCGCGGGACGACCTCGAGGACACGCGTCAGCTCCGAGTCGGTCGTCGAACGTGAAAGAGAGAAGCGGACGACGCTGCCGGCCTGCTCGAGGGAAAGCCCCAGGGAACGGATGGCCGGCGAGGGCAGGAGCGTTCCGCTCGAGCAGGCGCTCCCGGTGGAGACCGCGATCCCTTCCAGGTCGAGCCGGATGATCAACGTCTCTCCTCGCACCCCTTCAAAAAGAACGGCCGACGTGTTGGGAAGCCGCGAGCCGCCCGCGCCGATCACGCGCACGCCCGGGATCCGTTCGCAGAGTCCCCGCTCGAGCCGATCCCGCCGCGCGGCGATCGACGCCGCCTCGCCATTCAGCCGCTCCCTCGCCAGGCGCGCCGCGCATCCGAAGCCGACGATCCCCGCGGTATTCTCGGTGCCGGCCCGAAGTTTTTTCTCCTGGCCGCCGCCAGGGGTGTGGGCCTGCAACGGCAGTCCCCGGCGGACATAGAGGGCGCCGACTCCCTTGGGCCCGTGCATCTTGTGGGCCGAGAAGGAAGCGAGATCCACCTGCCAGGCGCGGACGTCCACAGGAATGCGCCCGGCGGCCTGAACCGCGTCGGTGTGGAAGAGCGCGCCGCGCGCGTGAGCTGCCGGAGCCAGATCCGCGACGGGATAGAGCGCCCCGTATTCGTTGTTGGCCGCCATGACTGAAACCAGCCGCGTATCGGCCGCGATCGCCGCGAGGAGCTCGTCCGGATCGAGGACGCCCGAAGGGCGCGGCGCGACGACCACGGACTCGAAGCCTCCTCTTGTGGCAAGACGGTCCATGGCCTGCGCCACCGAGGGATGCTCGGCAGCCGTGCGGACAAGACGACCTGGCACTTGTGTCTGTCCCGCCGCGCCAAAAAGAGCGAGCGCGTTCGACTCCGTTCCTCCGGAGGTGAAGAAGATCTCCTCCGAGCTCGCGCCGACGAGTCGGGCGACCTCATCTCGAGCCTCCTCGATCCGGCGGCGCGCCATCCGGCCCTCCGCGTGGACCGAGGAAGGGTTGCCGAAGAGGTCGGCAGCCTCCGCCATCGCTACGGCGACCTCGGCATCCAATTTCGTGGATGCGTTGTTGTCGAGGTAGATCATCCCGTCGAGCCTGATTTCATGGCCTTTTTCTTGCTCCCGAAAGCGATCCGATTATCCTCCGGATCGCCCGCCACGTAAAACTTCGGTAAAGGAATATGCCTTCGAAGAGGGGGGGTTAAGATCGATATCTGATGAAGGCGCCATCCCGTGCCGGCCTCCTTCTCGCGGTCCTTCTCCTTGCCGCTGGGACGGGCCTGGGCCAGTCGGCGTCCCCGGCTCCGAGCGCGTCGGATCCGGCCCTCGTCCAAAGCACACAGTCAGCCCCCTCCCCTCCGCCGCCGGCGCCTGCCAAGCCCGTCAAACCGCTCTCCGAATCGGAAAAGATCAAGGGGCTGCCCGACGACGAGCGCAAGTGGCTGACGGAGTTCGTAGCGCCGATCATTCTCCCCGAAGAGCAAAAGGTCTTCCTGGAGCTCTCTGAGCCCTATCAGTGGGAGCAGTTCAAGCAGGCCTTCTGGGAGCGGCGCGAGCAGTCGTCGCTGCAGGCCCCGCTCGGTCCCGGCTACCGGTACCGCTATCAGGAGCTGCGCCAGCTCGCCGACGAGAAATACGACGGCTGGCGCAACGATGCCGGAAAGATGGTCTTGCGGTGGGGAGAGCCCGCCGAAATTCTGCAGCCCAAATGCGACGAGACCTTCCGCGACCTCGAAGTTTGGATCTACACCAACATGGGTAACTCGGGCCGGACGAGCGCCCGCTACATCTTCTATCGTCCGCAATCACTGGCCCCCCGCCGGCTCTGGAACACCACGGTCCGCAACGAGGAGGTCTTCTTACCGAACTCTTGCCGAAAGAACTTCGACGAACTCGCGAAAGACTGCCGCCCGTATCCGGGTGACACCTGCTTGCTCTGCCAGGACCGATGCGATGTTTACGGCGCCTACAGCGAGATCGTCGCCCGTCAGGGGAGAGGAGCGGGCGCCGCGATGGAGCTCGCCCAAATCTTCAAGCCGCCCGAGATCTCGACCGAAGGCCTGCAGGCGATGAAGGACAAGTGGGCGACGACTTCGAATCCGAAGGCCAAGGCGATCAACGTGGAGGGCCCCGGCTCGGCTGGTGCTGTCGCGGCGCCGGCTCCGGGAACGGCGGCGCAGGGCGCCAAGCCTTCGACGCCGGCGCCGGCCCACCGCAAGCTCAGCAAGAAGGAGGTCGAGGAGCTGACAGCCAAGCTCGAGCCGAAATACAAGGAGTGGCTCGAGACGGTCAGCATGATCATCGCCGCCCAGGAGAAGGAGGTCTTCCTCCAGATCACCGACAACTACCAGAAGGACCGCTTCATCGAGAACTTCTGGAAGCGGCGTTCGATCGACAGCATGGGGCTGCGCACGGATTTCCAGCGCGTCTACAGCGAGCGCATCCAGTATGCGCGGGAGCAGTTCAAGAACTTGAACAGCGATCGCGCCAAGATCTTCGTGATGAACGGACCGCCGGACTCCGTCATCGTCATCGACTGCGAGGACGTCTACGTTCCCCTTCAGATCTGGTACTACGAGAGGCTCGAGGCTCTGAAGAGCAAGGTCTACCTGATCTTCTACCGCCGGATGGGGATCGAGGACTACAAGCTCTGGACACCTTTGGACGGCGTCTCGATTCTGACGGCGGGCAACATCGGCGGGTTGCTCGGATCGGGCGCCGGCGGCCGGCGTGTGGACAAGACTCGGTGCGCCGACTGGCGCACGGTCGAGCAGGCGATCAGCTACACCTCGGCGGTGCTCGGATCGGGACCGCTCTCGATGATCGGAGCATCCAAGCTCTTCCAGCCTCCCACGGTCGAGACGGAGGGAGTCGATCAGATCCTGTCGATGACGACCGATCTCTCGAGTGGAGCGGCCTCTCTGGCTCTGACCAAGCTCGTGCGTTTCCCCGAGCAGCGGGCCAACAAGATCGGGGTCGACCTGTCGCTGCTCCTGCCCAAGTCGGACTTGAAGCCCAGAGAGCTCGGTGCGGAGCGGTTCTACAACGTCGATGTCATCGGAGAGGTCGTCAAGGGCGACCGCCTGATCGACAATTTCAAGTATCGATTCGACATCCCCGTCGACGAGCTGAAGGCGGACAAGATCCCGCTGACCGTGCGGCGCTACCTCTACCCCGGGCAGTACAAGCTCATCCTCAAGGTCTCCGACGGTAACCAGAGCGCCGAGGGGCGCATCACCGACAACCTGACGGTTCCGGAGCAGGCGGACGCACCGTCGCCGGCCGAAGCCGCGGCCCGCGGAGAAATGCGCGCGACCCTGGAGAAGGTGAAGGAGACGGGGCTGGTTCCCTCAGCGATTTCCCTGATCCCCGTGGCCAAGGAGATCGTGACGGGGCTTCAGCGTTTCGAGACGAAGGTCGCGCCCGGAGTCAAGGCGGTCGATTTCTACTTGAACGGCAGCAAGATGATGACCAAGACGCGGCCGCCGTTCGATGCGGACCTGAACATGGGTCCTCTGCCTCGCAAGCAGACGGTGCGCGTCGTGGCCTATGGAGAGACCGGGCGCTCCGTCGGCGAGGACGAGTACATCGTCAACGAAGGCAAGGAGGTCTTCCGAGTTCGGATCCTTTCGCCCGAGAAGGGATCGAAGGTGTCCGGCCCGACCAAGGTCGTGGCCGCCGTCGCCGTGCCCGAGGGAAAGAATCTGCAGAAGCTCGAGTTCTACTCCAACGAAACGCGGGTCGCGACGCTCTACCAGGCACCCTGGGAGCAGACGGTGCAGATCCGAGACAGCAAGGCCCTGGGCTACGTGCGGGTCGTCGGCAGTCTCGACGACGGCTCGGTCGCGGAGGACCTGCGCTACGTCAACGCGCCGGCCTACGTTTCGGAAATCCAGGTCGATGCGGTCGAGCTCTATACGGCTGTTTCGGACCACGGACGTCCCGTTGCCGGGCTGACCGCCACCAACTTCAAGGTCTTCGAGGACGGCGTCATCCAGAAGGTCGAGTCCTTCGAGTTCGTGAAGAACCTGCCTCTGACCGTCGGGGTCATGATCGACACCTCCGCTTCGATGCTCGAGTCGCTGCCCGAAGCGCAGCAGGCGGCCATGACGTTTTTGGACTACACGGTCGGGGAAAAGGACCGGGCCTTCACGATCTCCTTCGATAACGAGCCGTACCTCCTCTCCAAGCTGACCAACCGCAAGGAAAAGCTCTTCCGGTCGCTGGCGGGCCTTCGGGCGGAAGGGTCGACCGCGCTGTACGACTCGATCGTCTACGGCCTCTACCAGTTCACCGGGGTGAAGGGGAAGAAGGCGCTCGTGATCCTGACCGACGGGAAGGACACCGCCTCCAAGTTCGAGTTCGAAACGCTGCTCGAGTACGTGCGCAAGTCGGGAATCTCGATTTACGGCATCGGTCTCAAGATCTCCGGCGCGGAGCTCGAGGTCAAGTACAAGCTGAACAAGCTCGCCCAGGTCACGGGCGGGCAGACGTTCTACATCGACTCGGCCAAGCACCTGGAGGGCATCTACCGGCAGATTAACGAAGAGCTGCGCAGCCAGTACCTGCTGACCTACTACTCGACCAATCCCGGCGGCAAGGATCGGTGGCGCAAGGTCGAGGTCCGAGTCGAGCCGACCAACCTTCAGGCGCGGACCATCAGCGGGTACTACCCGTAAACCGAGTTTTCAGTTCTCAGTTTTCAGTTCTCAGTTCAGAAGCGAGAACTTGTCGTCTTGAAACTGATAACTGATAACTGATAACTGATAACTTCGCGCCGATGGCGCTGCCCCTCATTCTCGCCTCCTCCTCTCCTCGCCGGGCGGAGATCCTCCGGACCCTCGGAATTCCCTTCCAGGTCGATCAGGCTGATGTTGATGAGGCGCTGGTGGACGGCGAGTCCGCGGAGGCGGCGGCCGGGCGCCTGGCCGACGCGAAAGCCGCCGAAGTCGCGCGGCGGCACCCGGGCCGATGGATCCTCGCGGCGGACACGCTCGTGTGCTGCAGGGGCTCGATCCTCGGCAAGCCGCGCGATGACGAAGACGCCCGTCGGATGCTCCGCGTCCTGTCCGGGCGGCGGCATCGCGTCGTCACCGGTGTGCGTCTGTGCCGGGACGACGTTCCCGGCTCGGGTCTCGTCGAGCAAAGCCGTGTCGGCATCGCGCCCTTGTCGGAGGAAGAGATCGACTGGTACGTCGCGACCGGCGAGCCGCGAGACAAAGCGGGAGCCTACGCCGTCCAGGGACTGGGCTCCCGGTTCATCGAGACAGTGGAGGGGTCCTTCACCAACGTCATGGGCCTGCCGGCCCGCGCCGTCTACCTGCTCATGAAGGACGCTGGAGATTCCGCTCTCGGTCTTCTCGCTCTTTCTTCCCCTTGAGCTTCATCTCGTACATCCGCGAATCCGCCTGCGCCAGCGTCATCGGGAACTCCGCATCCATCCGGTGGGTGGCCCAGCCCACCGAGAGCGCGGGCGCGACGCCTTCCGTTCCGGGTATCCCCGGCAGACGCTTGGCCAGCTCGTCTGACTTTTGAGCCGCCGAACCTTCATCGGTTCGCGGCAGCAGGATCAGAAACTCGTCGCCTCCCCAGCGGAAGACGAAGTCGGACTCCCGCACGCAAGACGTGAGGTAGTTGGCAACGAACTTTAGGACGTCGTCTCCGACTGCATGCCCCTTGACGTCGTTGATCTCCTTGAACCGATCGACGTCGGCGATCAAGACCGACAGAGACGTCCCGTACCTGCGGACATTGGCGACTTCCCGCCGGATCACGTCATTGAAGTGGTGGCGGTTGTAGAGGCCGGTCAGCGGATCGCGGATCCCCATCTGCTTCAACTGCTGATCTGACTCGACGAGCTTCTGCATTTCCGCGGCCAGCCGCGTCTGGCTCGTCTCGAAGAGGAGAATGATGGCTCCCACTCCGACCATCATCTCTAGCAGCATCGCGGCCAGGTTCGCGTACTGCAGCGCCTCCGGCATCGCCGCAGGGTCCCGGAACCGCAGATATGCCGCTCCCAGGATCGCCTCCTCGATGCCCCACGTGAGGAAAGAAATGGAGAGCAGGACTCTCCCCGCCGCCGAGCCGGGCATGATCGCAAAGGACACCGCGGCCGTCAGGTAGGCGGCGCCGAGAACCAGAGCGATCGGAGCGGACTCGCCGGTGACGCGATTGGCTTCGAAGGCCGTCCACCAGGCGATCGCGATCACCGGAATGATCCAGAGCAGCTCCATCGGCCCGCGGCTGGCGCGCTCATCGCGAAAATGGCGGACCCCCCTCAGCAAGAACACGACGTGGGCGAGAAGACAGACGTGAAGCAGAAAAATGAAGGGCCGCGACTCCCCCAGGGAAAAGAGGCGAAGGGCGCGAGGCTCGAGCGGAGAGGAGAGCAGGAACGAAAGCCCGAGGCCGAGCGCGAGAAAAGCCCAGGAGGCGATCCAGTCGAAGAAGGCGCGCCGCCGGATCTTCTTGTAGAGCAGCAGGAAGAGGAGAAAAAGGAGAAACGTTCCCGCCGCCTGGACGAGCAATGAAAACTGATGTACGGGCATGGAGCTTTTGAGCACCGGCTACCGATCCTCGCCTACCGATGACCCCTTCTCGGGCCCTTCACTTTTGCTTGGGCGAAGAATCTTAACCCGGATTGTTCAGGGACACCCAGTCCGAAGTGCCGGTCTCTCGTCCTAAGTCCTTTGGGCCCCGGCGCGGAGAGGACGCGTGTTGCCGAAAAAACCGGCCGCCCCCAAAACTCTGTGCGACGATCGGCCGATGCGGCAGACGGAGCGATTGCGGCCGCAGCCCGTGCCGGTCTGTGTTGTCGCACCGACACTGACGCGAGCTCGCGCCGCGATCTCGGAGATCTCTCCGTCGTGGGACGGCGCCCTGGAACCAGCCACGCTGACGAGTTTCCTCGCCCGCCGTCGATCCATCGATTTTCTTCTTTGCCCCGAGGGAAGAGACCTCTCGCGCGACCTCTCCTATCTGCGCGAGGCCCGCAGCCGCATGCTCTGGCGAGCGCCCGACGAGGACATCCACGCCGCCATCGCCGGTCTGAGAGGAGAGGAGGTCGGCCCGCTGTCGCGGCGCGCCAGGCAAGAGGGAGAGGGGGGGCGCCGGCGAGCCCTCCTGCTCGAGGGCGTCGTCGACGCGCCTCGAGCCCGGGCGGCCCTCTCCTCGGACCTGCGTCAATGGATCGTCGAGAGCCCGTTCGCGGTTCAGTTGAGTGCCCGGGAGCGGCAGCGGCTCGAGAAGGCCGGAGTCTCCTGGTTTGCTCTGGCGCCTCCTCGCCTCGTGGCCCTCGCTGCCTCTGCGCAACTGGCGCGCGCACGACGCGAGTGGCGCGCCTTGTTGCCGCCGCGAACGAAGGTGATTGTTCTGAAGGCGTGAGACGTGAGACAGGAGACGGCTGGAGATCCCTTTTCTCCAACGTTCGAGGCGTTGTCTCAAGTCTCACGTCTTACGACTTACGAGACTTGAGCGCCTCCACGTAAACCTTCGCTTCGATGAAGAGATCCAGCAGGTCGCGGTCGATTACGCCGCGGCGGGCCTCCGAGCGAAGAATGTCCAGGGCACGGTCGTTCGGCACGGCCCTCTTGTAGGGGCGGTCCCGGGCAGCCAGAGCGTCGTAGATGTCACTGATGGTGACTGCCCGGACCGGCACCGGGATGTCGGCCGCCGTCAGCCGGCGCGGATAGCCGGAGCCGTCGAGCTTCTCGTGATGGGCATAAGCCCACTCGGGCACGCGAGCCAGGTCGGGGGTCCACGGAATCTTGGTCAGGAATCGAAAGGTCTGCGTGACGTGAGACTCGATTTCCCGCCGTTCCCGCTCGTTCAAGCTTCCCACCGAGATCGAGAGGTAACCCACCTCCTCTTCGTCGATGAGACAGCGGAGGCTCCCCGTCGAATCCCGAAACTGGACCTCCCGAAGGCGCCTCACTTCCGAGGAGATCTCCACGGGGAGGATCGTCGGCTCGTCGGCCCGAACGATCACCTTCCAGGCTCGCTCCAGCAGGCCGACCCGGTCGCCGAGCGCCTGAGCCACCTGCCGCTCCGTCCAATGCTCGCGCGACGCCTTCTCCCAGATCTCGGCGGCCGCCGACAGAATGGCCTGGTCGATCCGCGAGCGCAGGAGCTCCCGGCGGCCGGGAGGCAGCTTCCTCGCCTTCACCAGCACCCACTCTCGCACTCCCACCTTTCCGAAGTCGTGAAGGACGGCGGCGTAGCGCAACTCGCGCAGCTCTTCTTTGCCGATTCGAAAGGAGGCGAACGGTCCGGCCTCGGTCCGGTCGGCGAGCTCCGCCAGGCCGCAGGAGAGCAGCGCCACCCGCTCCGAGTGTCCCGACGTGGTGGGGTCTCGTTGCTCGATCGCCGTCACAGAGGCTTCGACGAATCCTTCGAAGAGGCGCCGGATGTTCTCCGTGAGCCGGCGATTCTCGACCGCCACGGCCGCCTGCGAGGCCAGCGAGGCAGTGATTTCCTCGTTCTCTTCCTCGAAGGGAACGGTTTCGACCTTCATCACGGCCGTGACGCCGGCGTCGGGAATCGAGCGGCGCTTGCGGTTCAAGAGCTGCAGGACTCCGATGATGCGCCCTTCGGGAGTCTTCATCGGCACGACCAGCATCGACTGGGAGCGATAGCCATGTTTGCGGTCAAAGCCTTCGTCGAATCGGTAGGGGGCGCCGGCCGGCAGCTGCCGGACGTCGGGAAGATTCAACGTTCTGCCGCTGGTCGCCACGAAGCCGGCGATCGAGGATTCGTCGAGAGGAAGCGCGCGCTCCACGAACTCGAAATGCACGGAGTCGTTCTGCGCCCGAACGAACTTCAGGACCTCTTGCCCGCCGGACGCGGGCTCGATCAGGTAGAGGCTGCCGGCATCGGCCTGCGTCAATGCCCGAGCCCGCGACAGAATCATTTCCAGCAGCTGGTCACGGTCGCGTTCGGCGGCCAGGGCAATCCCGACGTCCACGAGCGCGTGGATCTCTCCGGTGCGCTCGGCCAGTGACCGGCGCGCTCGCGCGGAGAGGGCGCGATCCTCGAGGATTCGAAAGAGAGAACCCACGGCGCGAGCCACATCCTCGGCGGATGCCTCTTTCGGAAGGGAGAAATAAGTCCTGGCCGACCAGAAGGAGTGGAACCCGTCCGCGTTTTCTCCGAACAGCAGAACACCGATGCGTTCCGCTCCGGAACCGAGCTCGGCGGGAGGCGGCTGCCCCAGGGCCGGGAAGAGAGAGGGGTCGGCGAGCACGATCGCGGTCTCGTTTTCTCCCACGGACATCGACTCCTCGGTCCACCGCTTGAGCTGCGCCGGATCCTTGGAGAGTCTCCGAAGGACTTCTCCCGGCGGGCGGCCGTGGTACAGGACGCGCCGGAATCCGCCGGTCTGGCTGGGAGGCACGCTCAAATTATAGGTTTCGACCGGGCGTCTCCTCGGTCGGCAATTTGCGGCTAGGGCTGGGCCAGGTCGCGGGCGAGCTCGGCAACGGTCTCTTCGGGAAGGGGAACGGAGGCTCGATAACCCTCGTGGTCGACCGACAAGGTGACGGGACCTCCTCCCGCAATCGCCTCCCGGGCGGCCGGCGGCAGCGGAAAACGGATGTAGTGCACCGCCGAGATGCGGTCTTCCCGGCTCTGGCCCGCCGCAAAGCGCGCCGGCGAACGCTCTGCCCCGGCGGAGAGCACGAGACGCCCCGGCTCGTCCAAACCAATGAAGCGATCGAGCGTCGGCTGAACTTCCGCGAGGTCCGTCACCTCGAGAAAGAGAGTCGCCGCGACTTCATTCGGCCCGGGAAGGAGCTCGTTGTACACGTCGATTTCTTCCTGCACCTTGTCCGGCCGCACGATTCGCTCGATGCGCAGCATCTCTTGAACCTGGAACCGCACCGTCTCGCGGTTCTCGAAGACGACCGTCATCACCGGGCCGAGCGCAACGCGCCGGCGCTTCTTCATCGCAATGACACTCTGGCGGAAGTCGGGGCGAGCGAGCTCGTACTCCTGGAGGGTCTGGATCTCTTCGATCGAGAGGGGTCGCATGGTCAACTCTTTCCCTCTTTTGACGATTGATTCATTGATTCATTGATTCATTGATTCATTGTTTGATTGCGGCTCGACGAGAGCCAATGAGTCAATGACTCAATGACTCAATGGATCAATCCTTCAATGATTCAATTCCCTTCCCCGCTCAAGCCATACGCCTCCGCCAAGATCTGCACGGGATGCTTGGCGGTTCGACCGGTGCCCTGGCGGATCTGGAGGCCGGCTAACGGACAGTCGGTGGAAACCCGATCCGGCCGCATTTCGCGGACTTGCTGGAAGACCGGCTCGCCAATGGCCATCGAGAGTGGAAAGTACTCTTTTTTCATGCTCCACGTGCCGTCGTGTCCGGTGCACTTCTCGACGACGACGACTTCCGCGCCCGGAATCAGCTTCAAGAGGTCCCGCGACTTGAACCCGATGTCCTGAACCTTCAGGTGGCACGGGACCTGGTAGAGGATTCGGCCGGGCTGCCTCACGAACTCGAGCGAGAGCCTCCCTTCGGCGTGGCGTCGCATCAGGTACTCGCACAAGTCCACGGTCGAGTCGGCCACATGGCGCCCCTGCTCGTCGTGGGCGAGCAGCGGGTACTCCTTGCGCAGCGTCAGGCTGCAGGTCGGGCCCGGGACGACGATGGCATACCCGGCCTGGACAAACGGGAACAGCGACGCGACGTTGAAAAGCCGGCATTCGCGGGCGGAGTCGACGTCGCCGCTCTCCAGATAGGGCATTCCGCAGCAGCGCTGCTCCGGAACAGCGACCTCGCAGCCGTTCTTCTCCAGGACCGCCACGGCGGCGCGGGCCACGTCGGGCGCGTTGTAGTTGAGAGAGCAAGTCACGAAGAGCGCCACGCGCTCTTCGGACTTGGAACCCGCCACCGGATGAGAGGGGCCGCCGCGGCGCTGCCACCACGCGAGAAAGGTTTCGCCGGCGAAGGTCGGCAGGAGGCGGTCGCGGTGGACCCGAAGCGTCTTCTCGAGCGCGAACCGCGCCAGCCGGCTCTCGTTGATCGAGTTGACGAGGGGAGCGACCTTCGTCGACATTCTCCCGACAGCGTCGGCCGAAGCCAGAATGCGTTCCCGCAGTCCCAGTTTGCCGTCGTTGCGCACACGCGCGGCGCGGTCGCGAAAGACCACCCGCGGAATATCCACTTCCCACCGGTGAGGCGGGTAGTATGGACAGTGCGGGATGCAGAGCTTGCACTCGTAGCAGAGATCTGAGAATTCGCGCAGGTCTGACCCGAGCAGCCGATGGGCTTCTCCGTCCACCTCCGGGCGATCGAGAGCCCGGAAGAGGACGTCGAAGGAGGGACAGAGGTTGTAGCAGCGGCGGCAGGTGTGGCAGATGTCCGTCACCCGCCGCATTTCCGTATCCGCAGCGCCCAGGTCATAAAAGTCGTGAGCAGACGGATCGAACAGACTTCCTCCCGACTACCGACTACCGACTGTCCTGTTGACTGTTGACTGTCGACTGTCGACTGTCGACTTCTTCAAAAGCTCCCCAGATTATCCAGTCCCTTCTGGAACCGGCCGGCGTGCGATTTCTCGGCGCGGGCGAGCGTCTCGAACCACTCCGCGACCTCTGAAAACCCTTCCTCCCGGGCGGTGCGAGCAAACCCCGGGTACATCTGCGTGTACTCGTAGGTCTCCCCTTCGACCGCGGACGTCAGGTTCGCGTCGGTCGGCCCCATTGCGAAGCCGGTCACCGGGTCTCCGACTTCCTTCAGGAAATCCAGATGCCCGAACGCATGACCCGTCTCCGCTTCGGCGGTGTCGCGGAAGAGCCCGCCAATCTCTGGATACCCCTCGATGTCGGCGCGCCGCGCGAAGTAGAGATAACGCCGGTTCGCTTGCGCCTCGCTGGCGAACGCCTGCTTCAGGTTCTCGTGTGTCGTGGTTCCCTTGAGTGCCATCGTTTCTCTCCTTCCGACCGTTCCGTGTCCGGGACGAAGGGAAGCAGGTCTTGCGCGTTCCTGAGTCGGCTCGCCCGGGTCGAGTCGATGTTCCCGCTTTCGAAAAATGGCATGCCGCAAGAGCGCTGCGGTAGCACCATGTCCTGCTCGCCCGACACGGGCGGCGCCACGCAGCCGTTTCCGGCCGCCGCGGCTTTGGGCAGCGGGGTCGTGCCCCCGCTGCGCCTTTCCCACCAGCGAACGACTGCAACGGAACGCAACAAGGCGGTACCCGTAACGAGCTTAGGCGCTGGCCGCGGCCGCGCGCCGGCGTCCGTTCCGGGCTTGCGCGAGAAGGTCGTAGCGATCGAGGTTCATGACCTTGTTCCAGGCAGCCACGAAGTCACGCGCGAACTTCTCCTTCGCGTCGTCACCGGCGTAGACCTCTGACAGCGCCCGGAGCTGAGAATGTGCGCCGAACACGAGGTCGGCGGCCGTGGCGGTCCACTTGAGCTCGCCCGTGGCGCGATCGCGACCTTCGTACACGTTCTCAGCCGAGGCCGATGGTCTCCACGCCGTGCGGATGTCGAGCAGGTTCACGAAGAAGTCATTGGTCAGCGTCTCGGGCCGGTCGGTGAAAACGCCGTGCTTCGATTGCCCGAAGTTGGCGTTTAA
>Ga0070698_100003293_pt1 | contig 17763 bp, 15 predicted proteins | sample KBSK1502metaG_FD_65477 | JGI IMG/M metagenome (GOLD analysis project Ga0070698, IMG submission 65477) | Corn, switchgrass and miscanthus rhizosphere microbial communities from Kellogg Biological Station, Michigan, USA - KBS K1-50-2 metaG | ecosystem: Host-associated > Plants > Roots >...
TCGCTGTCGTGGTGTTTGTGATTTCGTTTGGCGCATTCCTTGTTCACCCGACCAATTGGCATCCTTTTCTTCCAACCGGAATCGGTGGCGTGATGAGTGGCGCAGCCATCGTGTTTTTCGCGTTCATTGGATTCGATGCCGTGTCGACGACGGCTGAAGAAACAAAAAACCCTCAGCGCGATATGCCGATCGGAATCATCGCGAGTCTTATTATTTGCACGGTCCTCTATGTTCTGATGGCAGGCGTTATTACCGGGATGCGAATGTATACGACTTACCTCGGCGATCCCGCGGCAGTGGCGACCGCGTTCTCGGACCGGCCCTGGGCCACCGCGCTAATCAGCGCAGGCGCGCTCGCGGGAATCACTTCAGTCTTGCTTGTCTTCCAACTTGGCCAGCCCCGCATTTTTATGGCAATGGCTCGCGATGGTTTGCTTCCGCAATACTTCGCTCGCATTCATCCGCGCTTCCGCACCCCGCACATCACAACCATTTGGACGGGCGTGGCCGTTGGTGGCGTTGCCATGCTGACCGATATCGGATCGCTTGCGGATCTTACAAACATCGGAACGCTTTTCGCCTTCGTCCTCGTTTGTCTCGGTGTGATTATTTTACGGCGCACGAACGCTAACCGTCCGCGGCCATTCCGCGTGCCTTTCGTTCCGCTGTTCCCGATTCTCGGCGTCCTTTTTTGCGGCGTCCTGATGCTAAGTTTGCCGATCGAAACGTGGATACGTTTCTTTGTCTGGCTCGCGATCGGTCTCGCAATTTATTTCCTTTACGGAGTTGGCCACAGCAAACTGCGCAGTGGCGTCGACACCGGTATCACCGAAGACCAGCCGCCGCTGATTAAACCCTAAGATTGGCATGGTGGAACGCGTTGTCCTCAACGCGTTGCTAATTCAGGCGGCGAAGCCGCATTATTTATCATCGGCTTGAGGACAAGCCGATCCACCTTTGCTTCTCGCTACGCCGCTTTTTGGGCGTGACACGCTTTATCGTCTTTTTCGAGCCAATCGAACAATGTCGTTTTGGCCGGATCAAGTCCGAGCGGCTTCAACTGTTCGACGAACCAATCGCGCTTTTCAGGATCATAGTATGGATTATTGGCGGTGACTTCATCGCCCCAACGTTTGATTTCGTCCGGCGTCTTCTTTTGGCCGTTGCGATTGAGCCATTCCACCATCTCTTGATCGCTCGCGCCGTTTTCGATTTGCGCTTTGAAATCGTCGCCCTTCACGCCTTTGAAACCGAAGAGCGTGTTATCGAGCGGACAATCGAAGTGGTATTCGCCAATATTACCGCCGACGAGCGCGCGGCATTTGTCGAGCGTGCGTCCGAGGATTGCATAACCGCCAATCCGAATCCGCGGACTGCGCGGCGATTCCTTTGTCAGATCTTTCCCTATCACCTTTGTGTTCATATTTTACGCTAGCGGCAAAGGAGATCGCTGCAACCGGGCAACGACACTCGTTGCCTATTTGGGCAGGCGGTGTGCCTGCTCTACAATTGCCTGGTGAAAACAGTTGTCGCGGTGCTCTTCGCTTACGTCGCAACTTTGCAGGGACAATCGCTTCGTGTTCTGCCGCCGCCGGCGGGAAAGCTTTATCATGGGTTTTACTGGGGCGGAGTCGGCACCGACTCGCACGATCCGACCGAGCACGACGTTACGTCCGCGGATGTGGCGGGTTACGAGCAAGCGGTCGGCAAGCGAACCGCGTGGATTTATTTTTCCGATAACTGGTTCGAGTCTCGGAAATTTCCGGTCGAAACATGCAGCTGGGTCCGCGATCGCGGCAGAATTCCGTACGTGCGGTTGATGCTGCGCTCCGATGTCGATCAAAAGCATGGCGAGGCAAAATTCTCGCTGCAGAAAATCATCGCCGGCGAGTTCGATGTCGATCTTCGAGCGTGGGCGCGTGACGCGAAAAAATTCGGCTCGGCGATTTTGATTGAATGGGGGACGGAACCGAATGGCGATTGGTTCAGTTGGAACGGAAAATGGAACGGCGGCGCGACTGAAGGACCGAAGCGTTACATCGCGGCTTATCGCCACATTGTCGATCTCATGCGTGCTGAAGGCGCGGACAATCTGACCTGGGTCTGGCATGTGAACTGGCTCGACGAACCGGAACGGAAATGGAACGCATTCGAAAATTATTTTCCCGGCGAAAACTATTGCGATTGGGTCGCACTCAGCGTTTACGGACCGACCACGCCATTAACGCGCGATGGTACCGAAAGTTTCGCGTTTAAAATGCGCGAAGCTTATCCGCGCTTAACTAAACTCGCGCCCGGAAAGCCGATCATCATCGCCGAGTTCGGATGTGACTTACACAATCGACACCTCGAGGTCGTCCGCTGGGCGCAGACGGCACTCGAAGATATTTTTTCAAATCGCTGGCCGGCAATTGTCGGTTTTTGCTGGTGGAACGAGGGCTGGCAGAACGACAACCACAAAAAACACGACACCGATATGATCATTCTTCACGATGTCGATCTTACTCGCGTCTTCCGTGACGAATTTGCCCGGCACGCCGACAAGATTCAGGAAACGCCGGTAGGTTCGAAGTGATTCCTTTTTGTCATTCCGACCGGAGTGGAGGAACCTCTTATTATTTCTGTCGTGGTGCGCTTGGTCAGCATGGAAATATTTGGAGATGTCTCGACTTCGCTCGACATGATAGATCAGCGGGAGATATTCAGACATGGTCAAAGTCGATATTGAGTATACCGGCAGTTTGCATTGCGACGCGACCCACGGCCCTTCGCACGCGAAGCTTGCGACGGATGCGCCGATAGACAACAAAGGCAAAGGCGAAGCATTTTCACCCACCGATCTGGTCGCGACCGCGCTTGGTACCTGCATCAGCACGACCATGGGAATTAAAGCCGAGTCGCTCGGTGTCGATCTTCGCGGAATGAGAGTTTCCGTACAGAAAGAAATGTCGAAAGATGCACCGCGCCGAATCGTCGCGCTGCCGTCAGAAGTTCATATTCCACTTCCGCCAAGTTCGCCGCACCGCGAAGTGCTGGAGCAGACAGCACTCAATTGTCCGGTGCACAAAAGTCTTCCGTCGGAAATCAGTCGTCCGACAAAATTTTTCTGGGAAGGGTAGCGCAGGCGTTTCGCCCGCGACGCTCTGCGTCTCGTGGAGCATTTAATTGTTATGCGGCGGACGAGACGTCCGCCGCCGCTTCCGAGACGGGGCGCTACCCTGTAGACAGCCACCCCACGTAATCGGCCACGCCGCGTTCGAGTGAGAACTGCGGCTGATAACCGAGCGCGCTGCGAACCTTGTCCAAGTCCGCTTCGGTAAAGTTTTGGTAATGCGCGTGCGGGTTTTCGATGTAATCGGGCTGAAATTTTGTGCCGAGACATTTGTTGAGCACGTCAACGAGTTCGTTGAATGAGCGCGCCTGACCGGAGCCGAGGTTGTAGATTCCGCTCTCCTTCGCTTCGAGCGCAAGAACGCTGCCTTCTACAACGTCCTTCACATAAACGAAATCGCGCTTCTGGTCGCCTTGCTTAAAAATGCGTGGGCGCTGGCCCGCTTTCATCTGTTGGGCGAGATGATAAATCATGCTCGCCGGCACCCCTTTGTGAGCTTCGCGCGGACCGTAAACGTTGAAGTAACGCAGCCCAATGACGATCCAGGCCGGGTTCTCGTTCGCTTCACGCATCGCGAGATTGTCCATGATCGCTTTCGAAAATGCATAGACGTTCGCCGGCGCAGCACCGTTTGATTCAACACTTGCCGATGTGGCCGGGCCGTAGGTGGACGCCGATGACGCGTAAATGATTCGAGTCTTGCTCGGCCGCGCAAAATTCAGGAGCCGTCGAAAACTTTCGACGTTGTCGTGTACTTGCACAAATTGATCATGCAAAGTTGTGTCGGTGATCGACGCCAAATGGTAAATCGCGTCGAACTTTTCGTCGCCAAATTGTTCGCGCCAATCGAGCGTCGCCAGGTTTTGTGCTATGAAATCGCCGCGATAACCGCGCAGATTTTTGAAATCTCCGGAACGAAAATCGTCGATCACGGTCAGGCGCGCATCGGGAAATTTTTGCTGCAAGGCGAGGGTGAGATTGGAGCCGATGAAGCCGGCGCCGCCGGTGATGAGGAGATTGGGAGAGGATTGTAGCACGTTGGATGGAATTGTAGTGGCGCCTGTCCTCCGGTGCAATTTCCAGTCATTCCGACCGAAGTGGAGGAACTATTTCTGTCGGAGGGACGTGGTCAGCACGGAAATATTAAGAGATGTCTCGACTAACGCTCGACATGACAAGGCGACTGACACTCGCGGGTCAGATTTGTGCTTGAGTTCGCCACGGTGAGCCGTTAATCCTGACGGCAGTTCTTTGCGAGCTTGAAAAAGTGGATCGGCGCGAGAAATCCCGTGCAAACCGGGAGCAGTTGCGCTGCTGTAACTGGATACGACTTCCCTGGGCCAATCGTCCCGCAGACGCGGGATGGTGAAGGCGGGAAGAAGGAGCGTTCCGCAAGTGCGGAACCACAAGCCAGGAGCCAGAATATTCGACCGCTCCACCTCATTCGTGTGTAGCCACGTCGCTGTGCGACGACCGACCGGCCACAGGCCGGTGGCTACAAATCGAAAAAACTTCTTCGCAAAAAGAAGAATGAGAGCTGGGCGATGCGCCTTCGACGCTCGTAGAGCGCCGCTAGCGGGCAAACAAGTCCGACTCTCGAGTTGGAGGTAACTTGTTATGCGAAATCGCCTATTATGTTTTGTTTTATTCAGTTTGCTGGGCGCGGCATTCTCAATTCGCGCCCAGGATGTATTACGATCGACATCGGCCGATGGCGATCAATTGCCGGAAGCCGAGCCAGTCGTGGTTTCGGCGACGCGAACTGAAACGCCGATTAATGAGATCGGCAGTTCCGTGACCGTGATTACGGACGACGAGATCGACCGTGATCAGCGACGAACTCTACCAGACGTGCTCGAAACTGTTCCCGGGCTCAACATCGTGCAAACGGGTGGCCCCGGAGGCTTGACCTCCGTCTTTATGCGCGGCAGCAATTCCAATCACACCAAGGTACTGATCGACGGCGTCGACGCGAACGATCCGAGTGAAGATGGTAGGTTCGATTTCGGCCAGGTATTGACCGCGGACCTCGCGCGTGTGGAGATCCTTCGCGGACCGCAGAGTAGCCTTTACGGTTCAGACGCGCTCGGAGGCGTAATCAATATCGTCACAAAAACAGGAGAGGGTCCGCCGCACATTACGGGCGCTCTCGAGGGTGGCTCATTCGATACGTTCAATCAAAATGCAGGGGTGAGCGGATCGATTTCTCGTCTCAATTACTCGTTCAACATCGCGCATTTCTTGGTGGACGATACGCCGGTGACGCCACTGGACCTCTTGCCGCCCGGCCGTAAACGAATCGACGATAGTTACGAAAACACGACTCTCTCGACGAAACTAGGTGCGGACGTGACGAATACATTCGGAGTCGATCTGGTCGCTCGCTATACGAATTCGACTTTGTTTTTTACCGGCGACGATTTCTCGGTCTTTCCGAGTGTGCCGGCGGCGAAACAGAGCGAGCACGATGCGCAACAGATTTTTACCCGTGGCCAGGCCCATCTCGATCTTTTAGATGGCGCGTTCAAAAACACGGTTGGCCTCGGTTATACGAACTACTACACGAAAATCCAAGCGCCCAACCTCGGTTTTGGGCTTCCTCCACCGAACATCGATCATGGGGATCGGATCAAATTTGATTGGCTCGGAAACATTGCGATTGCAGAAGGTCACACGCTCTTGCTTGGCGTGGAAGACCAAGACGATCGGTTGATAGACAGCCCAATCTCGGCCAGCAATGGCAACATCGCCGGATTCGGGGAATTACAATCGCAAATTGTGCACGATCTTTTCGCGGCTGCGAGTGTCCGCTGGGACGAGAACGAACGCTTCGGCGGCAAAGCAACATGGCGCATCGCATCAGCTTACATTGTTCCGGTTATCGACACGAAGCTGAAGGCGAGCTACGGAACTGGATTTAAGGCCCCAAGCTTGACCCAATTGTTCGTTAGTTTTCCGGCGTTCAATTTCTTTGCGAATCCAAATCTTAGACCGGAGGAAAGCGAGGGCTACGATTTTGGCTTCGAACAACCGCTCTGGCGGGACGGGATTCGTTTTGGCGCGACCTATTTCCACAACAAAATCACGAATTTGATCGAGCCGAACGTGACCTTCACGACGCTTGAGAACATTGGTCGGGCGACGACCGACGGCGCGGAAGTGTTCATCTCGCTGTCATTGGCGGATCGATTCAAAGTTCGCGGCGACTACACTTACACAGACGCGATTAACGACGACACTGGCTTGGAATTGCTGCGCCGTCCGAAACATCGGGCAAGTATCAGCGCGAACTGGCGCCCGCTTGATCGACTCTCGCTCTCCGCCACCTGGCTTTACGTCGGGACACAGATTGACGGAAATCGCAGTTTCTCGATCACGCGGCTGAATACTGATCCGTACTATATTGTGAACGTTGCTGCTGATTACGCTGTTAGCAAAGACGTGACGATTTTCGCTCGGGCCGATAATTTGTTCGACCGGCGTTACGAAGATCCAACCGGCTTTCAGCGACCGGGCTTCGGTTTTTTCGCCGGCGTACGCGTGGCCTGGGATATCGCGGTGCCTGCGGCAAAATCTGCAATCGAGAGTTTGGCAAAGGATAATACCAAGTGAATGCCGTGCACGATAATGCAAGAACGATACTTAATCTGATCTGAATAATGAAAATACCAGTGGTGATGTCTTGGAGTGGTGGAAAAGACAGCGCGATCGCGTTGCAGGAGTTGTTGCAAGCTGGCGAATACGAGGTGGTCAGTTTGATGACTACTGTGTCTGAAGAGTATCGGCGGATCAGTCATCACGGCGTTCGCGAGACGCTTCTGGAAGAACAAGCCCGCGCTATCGGCATTCCGCTGGATAAAGTTTACCTTCCATCTGGTGAATCAGGCGGGTGTACCAATGAGGTCTACGAAGGAATTATGAGTCGGGTAATGAACAGTTACACAGCCCGAGGGGTCGTGACTGTTGGGTTTGGTGATTTGTTCCTTGAAGATTTGCGCGCGTGGCGCGAAGCAAATTTGGCCAAAGCTGGGATGCGCGGGGTTTTTCCGATTTGGAAGCGCGACACCGGCAAAGTCGCGCGAGAAGTAATTCGACTCGGCTACAAGGCATATCTCTCGTGCGTTGAGCCGAAAGTTGGCTCGGGATTTGTGGGCCGACTTTACGATGAGGAATTTCTGGGCGCGCTCCCATCCGATATCGATCCCTGCGGTGAGAACGGCGAGTTTCACTCGTTTGTGTTCGATGGACCGATTTTCAACCGACCCGTCTCAGTGCGAGTCGGTGAACTCGTTACGCGCGATGGAAGATATTACGCCGATCTTTTGTTGGAATCGAAACCCGCGGAAAAGTGCACGGCGGACCTGATTCCGCCGATCTGAAGAGGAAATGAGTTATGAATAAACGATTGATCACATTGGGCGCCATAATTGGCGTCGCTGCCTTGTCGCGTTTGCTACCGCATCCGCCTAACGTGACGCCGATTGCGGCGATGGCTCTTTTCGGCGGCGCCTACTTTCGCGACCGGAAAATGGCTTTTCTGTTGCCGATCGCGGCGATGTTTTTGAGCGATCTCGTGCTCGGCTTCACCGTTTACGGCATGGCGTTGATGAAATTCCAACCCGTGGTCTATCTTTGCATGCTGCTGGCAGTTGGAATCGGCCGGCTCATTCAAAATCAGCGAGCGGTGTTGAAAATCGCATCAGCCTCGCTCGCGAGTTCCGTCGTATTTTATTTCGTCACTAACTTTGCAGTGTGGGCGTTTGATTCGTGGTATCCAAAAACTTGGAGCGGATTGATCGCTTGCTACGCCGCTGCAATTCCATTTTTCCGCAACAGTCTCATTGGCGACCTGTTTTTCGCCACGCTTTTGTTCGGAGGTTTTACGGTCTTGGAAAGATTTTGGGTTTCGTTGCGCGAAGCCCGAGAGCCGTTGACTGTATGAGATTGAAAGCCAATGCGAATTGTTTCCCTACTCGCCAGCGGCACTGAGATCGTCTGCGAACTTGGCGCCGGTGATCAATTAATTGGGAGGTCGCATGAATGCGACAACCCTGATTGGGTGCGAAAGCTACCGGCCTGCAGCCGTCCCGCTTTCAACATCGGAATGTCGAGTCGCAAGATCGATGCCGAGGTCAGGCGCCGCATGAAAGAGAACGAGCCGCTTTACATCGTTGACGGCGACTTGATCACGCGGCTTAAACCAGATCTGCTAATTACTCAGGAGCATTGCGAAGTGTGCGCTGTTACTCCGACAGACGTGGCGCGAACCGGTTGTGACGGCCTGGCCAAACAAGTTCTCGCGCTGAGCGCCGGAGGCGTGCATGGCATTTACGACGGGATTCTTGCAGTCGGGAAGGCGATCGATCGTCTAACCGCCGCAAAAGATCTCGTTGCCGCGATTCGACAAAAGATTGACAATGTCCATAGGATAGTGGGGCGAAAACCGGCGCCAACTCTGGTCGTACTGGAATGGACTGACCCAATTTTTCCGACAGGCAACTGGGGGCCGGAATTGGTCGAAGCGGCGAACGGAAAATTGTTGCTCGGCCGGCGTGGCGAACACTCGGCCGCAATTTCATGGGAAACGGTTCGCGAGGCTGATCCGGATTTTTTAATCGTTGCGCCCTGCGGCTTTAATTTGGAGAGAACTTTGCGCGACGTTCCCGTCCTCGAGGCTTTGCCGGGCTGGCATGAACTCCGTGCGGTGAAAAGCGGTCGAGTCTTTTTTGCTGATGGAAACAAATTCTTTAATCGCTCGGGAACAACCATTGTCGAAACTGCGGAGATCGTCGCCGAGATTTTGCATGGCCTGCGATCCGGAGAGAGTTGGGAAGGACGCGCATGGCAACGTTACAAGCATGCGGCGTGTATGGTGGCGTGAGCGTGTGACTCAACCGCTCTTGTTATTCCGAGCGAAGTCGGGGAACCTGTCGTTGGTAAAATGAGCCCGCTGCTTTATCTCGTCCTTGGCTTGATCGCTGGCGGGTTATTCGCCTTCATCATTTTCTTGTTGAGACGGCGCGTTGACGGCGGATCCGACGTGCAAACGGAGCTGGTCAGGCGTTTGGAGATGCTAGATCGGGGACTACGCGACGAGTTCTCACGCAATCGCGAAGAAGGCGCTTCGGCAGCGAAAAGCCAGCGCGAAGAACTCGGCAAATCGCTCGAAGGCGTTCGCGCCATTGTCGATCTTCGCTTGAAAGAATTGCAGCAGGACAACGCCAAGCAGATCGACAAGATGCGGGCGACGGTGGATGAAAAGTTGCAGGGCACGTTGGAGAAGCGTCTGGGCGAATCGTTCAAACTGGTAAGTGATCGTCTCGAACAAGTGCACAAGGGCCTCGGCGCAATGCAGCAGCTGGCGAGCGACGTCGGTGGCTTACAAAAAGTGTTGAGCAATGTAAAAATGCGCGGCGGCTGGGGTGAAGTGCAGCTCGGCAATTTGCTGGAACAAGTGCTGACGGCAGACCAATTCGCACGCAATGTGAAAACGCGCGAAGAGAGCGCGGATCGTGTCGAGTTCGCAATTAAGTTGCCCGGCGACGAAAATGGCGCGCCGGTCTGGCTGCCGATCGATGCGAAATTCCCGACCGAAGACTATCACCGACTACTCGCAGCGCAGGACAAAGGCGACGTGGTGGTGATCGATGATGCGATGAAGAGTCTGGAGACACAATTGAAGAAGAGCGCCAAAGATATTTGCCAGAAATACATCAACCCGCCGCGCACAACCGACTTCGCGCTGATGTTCTTGCCGACGGAAGGACTTTATGCCGAGGCGATCCGGCGCGTCGGTTTGGTGGAGCAAGTGCAACGTGATTGTCGCGTCATTTTCGCCGGGCCAACTACGCTGGCGGCGTTGCTGAACAGTTTGCAAATGGGTTTTCGCACGCTCGCGATTCAAAAACGCTCGAGCGAAGTTTGGAACTTGCTGGCCGGCGTGAAAAGCGAGTTCGGGAAATTTGGCGAAGCGCTCTCGGCCGTGAAAGACAAACTCGATCAGGCCGCGCGACACGTAGACAACGTGGCCGTGCGCTCACGCGCGATTACCAAGAAATTACGTGACGTGGAAGAATTGCCGAGCAATCCGCAACCGTTATTGAAAGATTTGTTAGGCGATTCGGACGAAGATTAGAGCACATCGTCCCACTTCGATTTGTCCTTGAGCATCAACTCGCGCAGCAGACGAATCGGCGGCATCCCGTGATTGAGCAGTTCGTTGTGAAATTTCTGGGCGGAGAAATTGGCGCCTTCCTGCGCTTTGTAGTCGTCGCGTAATTTCAGAATCTGCAGTTTTCCGAGGGTGTAATTGAGATAACCGGGATCGAAGGTGCCGCGCATTGCCTCGGCGTGCGCCGGTTTTTCTTCGTAGTAACAATTGTCCTGAAAAAACTTGGTCGCTTCATCCACCGTCATTTTCTGGGTGTGCATTTTGATCGATACGCAAAGGCGGCATAATCGCAGCAGCGCTTCGTCGGCTTGGGCGAGTCGATATTTTGCGGCGCGCTTCTCGTCTGCTTCGCTCGGATTAGCTACCGTGCCGTAGCCATCGTCGATCATCATTTTCTCGCAGTAATGCGCCCAACCTTCGATGAACGCGTAGCTGCCGAAGATTTTCTCCACTTTGCTGGCGGGTGAACCGTTCAAGCGGAGGAACTGCACGTAATGTCCCGGACAAACCTCGTGGATGGAGACGACGTCGGCAGTGTAAAAGTTGAACGCGGTCAGCCATTCGTCCTTTTGTTGGGGCGGCCAATCATTTTCTGGTGGTGTGACATAATAATACGCTTCAGTCGCGCGCTTCTCGAACGCGCCCGGTGTGTCCATCGACGCGAACGATGTGGCGCGGCGGTATTGCGGCGTTTCTTTCACGCGCGCCCGAACTTCGGATGGAATCGTGACGAGCTTTCGAGTGACGACAAACTTTCGGATCTGTTCGAGGTCTTTCCCGATATCGCCAAGCAAACTTTCCGGCGTTGGATGCTCGCTTTGCATTTGGCGGAAAACTTCAGTTGCCGATTTGGTCGAATCGATTCTCTTGGCGGCTTCGGCGAAAGCTTTCTGCTCCTTGCGCAATTGAATCAGTCCGATCTCGAGAACTTTCTCTGGCGGAAGATCGACAAGTTCGGTTTCCTTCAACAGTCTTTGGAACTTTTCCTCCCCGAGCGCGAAGTCATCGGTAGCTTTCGTCAATTTGTCCCGTTCGAGCCACGCCGCATAATCGGTCAGCGCGGCCGCCGCTTTCCGATTGGCCTCCAAAAATTCCGTCCGGATGCGTTCATCCTTTAGCTCAGCGATTGCCTCGACCAGATTTTTTCGCAGGAAGTCGGCCGAGCCTTTCGCGATCCGAATCGCGAGCTCGACGTAAGGCTTGGGCAATACCGGATCGAGATTCGTTCTCGCAGCGATGAGAATGTTTGGCACTTGCGATTCGATCGCGACAATGCTGTGCACACGGTCTTCCAACGGTGCGAAATTGCGCTTGATATAAACGTTTACATCGGCCGCGCGCGCGTAGACCATCGGGTCCCGCTCGTAGATCGCCATCGCTTCACGCTGGAAAATTTCATTGCGGATGGCGGCTTGCAAGATTCGCAGATCGATCGACTGCCGCTGGCTGAGCTTATCGAGCTCGAATTTCTGGAGCCGATCCTCGAACCGCTTCAACCGGGAAAGTTCGGCGTCGAGCGCGAGCCGGCTGTAATCCGTTATCTTGCCATCGTATTCGTGCAGGCCGATGGCTGTGCCCAAGAGGGGTCGTGCGGCGAAGTAGCCCTTGATAAACTCCTCCGCTATCGCTTCATATTCCGAGTCGGGTGTTTGGAGAGCGACCGTGTTGGTCAATGACAAACACGTCGCGGCTGCGATAAAAGCGCAGCTCAGAAATCTCCTTAGACGAGCGATCAACACGGCGGCGCAACTTTAGACGACGCTTTGCACGTTGCCAAAAATTTTGGATGAGCGAATGTCCGACCGTTTGCAGGCTCAATCCAAGATGAAGCGCCGTATCCTTGTCGGAGCATTCGGTTTGTTGGTTCTCGCTCTGCTTTTCAGCATTGGCTTCCACAGTTTGCGCGCCGCCGATCAAGATGACGATAGCGGCTATTCCCAAATCGCCATTTTCGCCAAGGCGGTCCAGTTAATCCGCCAGGATTACGTCGATGGAAACAAAACGAGCTACCACGACCTGATCACGGCGGCGCTAAAAGGCATGCTCGGCTCGCTCGATCCGCATAGTCAGTTCATGGACCCGAGCGATTTTCGCGACATGCAGGAAGACACGCGGAGCCGGTTCAATGGTTTGGGCATTGAAGTCGCAATCAAAAACGGCCTGCCAACGGTGGTGACACCGATGGAAGACACGCCCGCGGCCAAAGCCGGCATTCTTTCCGGTGACCAAATTCTAAAAATCAACGGCACGTCAACCGAACGAATGGATTTGCAGGACGTGATCAATCATTTACGCGGCTCGCCCGGTCAGAAAATTTCGCTGACGTTACTTCGACCTTCGACCAAGGAGGTCAAGGATTACGCGCTCGAGCGCGCCGAGATCAAAGTGCAAAGCGTTAAAGGCGCGCGCCTGCTCGATCCAGAGCTGACCGGCTCGTTCAAGATCGCTTACGTGCGCTTGATTCAATTCAACGAGCCGACCGCCGATGAACTGTCGAAAGCGCTCGACGAATTGCAAAAGCAAGGGATGCAGGCTCTCATTCTCGATCTTCGCAACAATCCGGGCGGATTGCTGAACAGCGCGGTGGACGTTTGTGCGCAGTTCTTGCCGCCAAACACAAAGGTCGTTTCCACACAAGGTCGCGTCGCGTCGCAACAGCGCGATTACACAACTTCCGGCGTTCCGAAACAGCGGCCAAATTTTCCAATGGCAGTTTTAGTGAACGAAGGCAGCGCCAGCGGCGCGGAGATTGTCTGCGGCGCACTCAAGGATTTACATCGCGCCATCGTCGTCGGCGAAACAACCTTCGGAAAAGGGTCGGTCCAAAATGTGATGCAATTGCCAGACGGATCGGCGTTGCGTTTCACGACCGCGAAGTATTACACCCCCGGCAAGCAAGTCATCCACGGCAACGGAGTGACACCAAACATTCGAGTTCCGATGAACGTGGAGCAGGAACGCCAGCTTTTTGCCGCGCGTAGCAGCGGCGACACGATTAAGCCGGACGAGGACAAAAATTTCATCAGGAGCACCGACCCGCAGATGCTGCGCGCGATCGATGCACTCAAGGGCGTGATGATCTACGCCCAGCAAAACGCGCCTAAAGGCGAAGCGATCAAGAAATAATTTGGAGGGATGACCTCCGTGTCGTCCCTTAAGTAGCAACCGCATCGGTTGCCGCATTTGGCAGGCGGAGCGCCTGCCCTACAATGTCTCGTGACAATCCTCGCTCTCGAAACTTCCTGCGACGAAACGGCGGTTGCGCTTTTGCGCGACCGCAAATTACTGGCCAGCGAAGTCGCTTCACAAATTGCCGAGCACGAAAAATTCGGCGGTGTCGTTCCCGAAGTTGCGTCGCGTAATCACCTCGTCCACGCGCCCCGGTTGCTCGAGCGGGTTGCGCGCGAAGCAAAGATCGACATCTCAGAGATCGACGCCTTCGCCGCGACGAGCGGACCAGGGCTGGCCAGTTCGTTAATGATTGGCGCGTCAATCGCGAAAGGGCTCGCGATCGGTTTTGGCAAACCATATCTCGCCATTAATCATCTCGAAGGTCATTTGCTGTCGCCATTTTTTGGCGAAACAGAAATCAGACCGAACGTTTCGCTCGTTGTCAGCGGCGGACACACGATGTCGATCTTCGTCCGAGGCATCGGCAATTATGAAGTGATTGGCCGGACCGTTGACGATGCTGCCGGCGAAGCGTTCGACAAAATCGCTAAGTTGTTAGGCCTTGGTTACCCCGGCGGCCCTGAAATCGAGAAACAAGCTGCGGAAGGTGACCCGAAGCGATTCGATTTGCCACGGAGTATGCCCAAGTCGGAAAATTTCAGCTTTAGCGGTTTAAAAACGGCCGTGCGCTATTTGTTGCCGACGTTGCACGGCGATTTTCTAGCCGATCTTTGCGCGTCTGTACAACAGGCGATTGTTGATGTTCTTGTTCGCAAGACAATCGACGCGGCAAGAAGATACGATGTCGATCTTGTCACGGTCAGCGGCGGCGTCAGCTGCAATCGAGAATTGAGAAAGCAACTGGGCGAAGCCTGCAAACGTCATGGCTTTGAGTTGAAGACCGCCGAACCGTCATTGTGCACCGACAACGCGGCGATGATTGCGTTTGCAGCGATCCTCAAATTGGAAAGCGGCGTCAGTTCTAATGTGACCGAAGAAGTCGACCCGAATCTGGCATTAGCCTTGTAGCTACTTCGCTCTGCCAAGCGCGCACGTCGCCCAGAGGGCGACGGCTACAAAATTAATATTCGCGCTCGAGGAGATAATTTGCGAGCGTGTGCAGTGCATCGCCTTTTGCCCCGAAAGTCGATAGTGCAGCGTGTGCTTGTTTGGTGAGCCTCTTGGCTTCGGCGCGTGATTTCTCCAGACCGATGATCGCGGGATAAGTCGCTTTTTGCGCGGCGACATCTTTGCCCGCGCTTTTCCCAAGTTTCTCGCTTGTTTGAGTCACGTCGAGAATATCGTCGATCACTTGAAACGCGAGGCCGAGCGCGCGTCCAAATTTGGTGATCGCGTTTAGTTGTTTTGGATTCGCATTCGCGCTCATCGCGCCGAGTCGGATCGAAGTTGTGAGAATAGCGGCGGTTTTGTTTTCGTGAATGTAGCGCAGCCCCGCCATGTCGATCTTCTCGCCTTCGCCTTCGAGATCGGCGACTTGTCCGGCGATTAGCTTTTGGCTGCCCGCGGCGACCGCGAGTTCACGCAACAAGATCGACATGTCGTAGCGAGACGTCGGCTTTGCGCGCGAAACGATTTCGAAAGCGATTGTGAGCAACGCATCGCCGGCGAGAACGGCAATGCCGTCCCCGAAAACTTTGTGGCAGGTCGGCCGCCCGCGGCGGAAATCGTCGTCGTCCATGCTCGGAAGATCATCGTGCACGAGCGAATAGGTGTGGATGCATTCCATTGCACAGGCGAGGGGCAGCGCACTATCGATTTTGCCGCAGCACGCTTCGGCCGCGGCTAAACAAAGAATCGGCCGCAACCGTTTACCGCCGGCGAACAAACTGTAACGCATCGCCTTGTGGATCGTTGCCGGCCGAACGTTCTCCTTCGGCAAATATCCATCCAGTGCTCGATCGATCTTCTTTTGTCGCGATGCGAGATACGATTTTAGATTCATTGCACTGCCAAATGGCACTGTAAAAGTCGATTTGGTCGATGCGCTAGAGATTTTCTGCGGTTTCAGCGGTGGCGATTGGTTTGGTGCGCATGGCGAGAAATGCGCCGATGAGCAGAATGGCGGCGCTGATCAACTGGGGCTGGGTGAGGCGTTCGTGGAAAATCCAAGCGGACAACGCGAGCGCGCCGACCGGGCAGAGGAGTTGAAGGGTTTGGGCGAGCGCGACACCGATCTCGTGAATAGCGACGTAATACAAAACGTGGGCGAGCGTAATACAGCTGACCGCCGAGGTGATCAGAATCAAGTTCACGTGCGCGGTCACTTGAAGCGGGGTTCCGATTTTTCCGAACAGGAGCGTGAGCGGAAGCAGCAGCAAGGAAGTGATGAGGCTAATTAGTCCGAAACTGCGGATCGGACCGAGCTTCGCGGACGGGCGTTTAACCAGCACGCCATAAAGCGCCCAGCAAAAGATCGCGATGAAGGCAATAACGAGGCCCTGCCAGGCAACATGTCGACCCATTCGACTGGCGCTTAGGGCAGGTTCTTGCCCGCTCGATTGAAACCAGATCACGCCGAATGCGCCGAGCAATCCGAGAAGTGTTCCGAGCTGAAACTGCCATTGGCGAATAACATATCGTTCCTCGGGAAAAAACGCGAGGGCCAGAAGCGCGGTAAAGATCACTGATGTTCGGGCGAAGATGGCGTAGACGCCCGGCCCCATGTAAAACAATGCGACGACTTGCGTTATTTGGTGAACGACGTTCGGCAGACAGGGAATCAAGCAAAGCCCGACGGCGCGAATGTCGATTCTGGGTTCGCGCCGAAATTGAAAGAGGACGAACGGAACGATGGCGAGACAGGCCACGGCGTAACGGTAAAAATTTTGCGCCCAAGGATCGTAGAAGCGGTTCAGATAGAATAGAAAAAGCGATGGCAGCGACCAGATGGCCACGGTCGCGAAGACCGCGGCGTATCCTCGGGAAAGTTCCCGGGTGCTTTTCTCCATGCGGCTGATTGTGGCATGATGCCGCGATTTCGCAGTTTAATTTGCTGGCTTGCGCGGCATTAATCGCCAAAAATTGGTGACGCGGAGGAGAACATGAAGACTCAAACAATACTCACTTTGTGGATTTCATTGGCGGCTTTGGCTCTGCCGACGCCGGCATTGCATGCGAAAAAACATGGCGGCGAAGATGCGGACGGTCATCGTCGAAAGGGCATCGAATTGTTTGACGCAAAGAAGTACGCCGAAGCAATCGAAGAGTTTAACAAGGCGGTGGAAGCCGCGCCCGGTGAGCCCGGGGCTTATCGTGATCGGGGCACGGCGTATCGCGCTGCAGCGCGAGCGGCCGTGGCGGCGGGTGACGGAGCCGCCTCGGCGGCTAGATTCAACTCAGCGGTGGCGGATTTCTCGAAGGCGATCGAACTCGCTCCGAAAGATCCGGTCGGATACATGGAACGCGGTCAAACCGAACTTGGACAAATTCAATTCGATCAGGCGATCGCCGACCTGACGAAGGCAATTGAGCTAAAGGGCGACGAGGCGCTTTGCTATAAATTTCGCGGCTTTGCCTATGTCGGACTGAAGCAATGGGACAAGGCGGTGGCAGACTTTACTGTCGCAATTCAGAAAAACCCGAATGACACACAAAATTACGACCAGCGCGCACTCGCCTACCGAAATCTCAATAATTACGCCGCCGCGCTGACAGATTACACTGCGGCGATCGAGAAAAATCCAAGCTACCAACCAGAATATGCGCGGCGCGGTTACACTTACGCGTTGGCGGAGCAGTACGAGAAAGCGATTGCTGATTACCAGCAAGCTTTGAAGTTGGATCCCAACGATCAGGAAACACCTGAACGTTTGAAGTATGCTCAGGGCCGCCTTGCGGCCGGGAATGCACCACCGGCGACGCCGACACCAACACCAGGAGCCAGTATTTTCACTCCAGCGAAGATTTTCTTCGCTGTGGTTATCTTGGTGATTATCGCGGTGGTTGTCCGATTAATGACCCGTGGAAAACCCGAGGAAATAAGTAGCTCCAGAATCCGCTGAGGTGGCCGAAAGCCACCCAATTTAGCATCGCCCGCAGAGCGGGCGATCCACCGATCTGAGCATTTTCCAGCCAACAAAATTGCTTTGACACGGATGGGGGCGTGGTTAGCGTTTCGGACGCTTTTTGCGAGAACGAGGCGGTCCCATGGTCGTAGCAATTTGACGCGGCTTTGGGACTTTTAGTTCTACACGCGGGAGGCAAACCGGCCCATGTAGCTCAGTTGGTAGAGCACGTCCTTGGTAAGGACGAGGTCACCGGTTCAATCCCGGTCATGGGCTCCAGTTTG
>Ga0070698_100003294_pt1 | contig 17763 bp, 18 predicted proteins | sample KBSK1502metaG_FD_65477 | JGI IMG/M metagenome (GOLD analysis project Ga0070698, IMG submission 65477) | Corn, switchgrass and miscanthus rhizosphere microbial communities from Kellogg Biological Station, Michigan, USA - KBS K1-50-2 metaG | ecosystem: Host-associated > Plants > Roots >...
TCGAGCTGCTTGCTGGTGAGCTCGTAGACGTCGGTGATGCCGAGACTCTTGTTGTGCGCCTTCAGATAGAGCGCGGCGTCGGCGATGAAGATCGCACTGTCGTAAGCGGCGACCTTGCCCTTGTAGGGCGAGTTCGCATCCCAGGTGTCCTTCCAGCTGGTGGGCGCCGGCTTCACGACCTGGGTGTTGTACATCAGCAGGTTCGGGCCATACATGTAGGGCACCCCGTAGTGATGGCCGTTGATGGTGTTGTGACGCGGCGACTGCAGCGACTGGATGACGTCCTTGAAATCGGGGATGAGGTTGACGTTGACTTCGGCCACGTCGCCGTGGGCGATCAGGCGGTTGGTCGCGTCACCGCTCGCGGAGACGCCGTCCCACTGGGTGCCACCGCCCTGACGCATCAGCGTCACCATCTCATCCGAGGTGTCGGCGAACTTGACGTTGATCTTGCAGCCGGTCTGGTTCGTGAATGGCGTGACCCAGTCCACTTTGGGATCGGTCTTTCCACTCTCGACGTAACCGGTCCACGCCACCAGGTTCAGTGCACCCTCCCCCGGACCGATGCTGGTCGGCAGGTTCGATGCCGGTTGGGCGGTCGAGGTACCTCCGCAAGCCGCCAGCACCAGCATGGCCGCCGACGCCGCGATGATATTGCCGTGAAATCGCTTCATCCGACCTCCTCCTTCTTCTGATCGCCACCGGCAGTCGCAATCGCCCGGCTATGCTGCCGGTTCCAGAACAGGCGCACGCGCCGCCCGCGCGCCTGGAGCACATCCATCGATGACATCGTGAGGTTCTGTTCCAGGACGACCAGCTCGCCGCCGGCGTCGAGGTCGACCACGTACCGGGTAAAGGCGCCGACGTAGACCACGTCCCGCACAACGCCCGGGGCAGATACCTCGTCGGATTGCGGGCGCTCGTCGGATCGGCCGAGCCGGATTTTTTCCGGCCGCACCGTGGTCGGGTGTCGCTGGCCCGTGATCGCGAGCGCCGCGTCGCCAGACAGCACGTTGGACGCGCCCACGAACCCGGCAACGAAGCGGGTTGCGGGCCGCTCATAAACTTCGGCGGGGCTCCCGACCTGTTCCACCTTTCCCTGATTCATGACGGCCAGCCGGTCGCTCATCGTCAGCGCCTCCTCCTGATCGTGCGTCACATAGATGAATGTCATCGACAGCCGCTCCTGGATCGACTTCAGCTCGATCTGCATCGCCTGCCGCAGCTTGAGGTCCAACGCGCCCAGCGGCTCGTCGAGGAGGAGCACACGAGGTTGGTTCACGATCGCCCTCGCCAGCGCGACCCGTTGCCGCTGACCACCCGACAGCTCGCCGGGTTTGCGCCGGTCGAAGCGATCGAGTCGCATCATGCGTAAGGCGTCGGTCACGCGCCGCTGCCGATCGGCTCGGCTAATGCCCTTTACCAGCAAGCCGTATTCGACGTTCTCGCGGACCGACATGTGCGGGAAGAGCGCGTAGTCCTGGAACACCGTGTTGACATCACGCTCGTAGGCGGGCAGACCGGCCACGTCACGACCATGCAGCACGATCCGACCGGCGGTCGGCTCCTCGAAGCCGGCAATCATCCGCAGACAGGTGGTCTTGCCGCAACCAGACGGCCCGAGCAGCGAAAAGAACTCGCCTTCGCGGACCTCGAGGTCGACGCCATCGACCGCGATGACCTCGCCGAAGGTCTTGCGGACGCCTTCGAGCCGAACTTCGGCCGCCGCGGTGCTCGGTTGCGGCTGGCTAACCGCCGTCAGCGGATCCAGGGCGCGAGAAGCCGTCGATTGAAGCAATGCTGGCTACCGCTCCCTCCTCTCCCCCGAACCCATGAATCGATTGATCGCGCTGGGCTTCCAGCAAACTACCCGACCTTTCCGCCTTTGTCAATCCAGTTGCGCCGATCCGACGGCTCGTGTAGCTTTACCGAAACAGGCTGCCAGCTTTACCGATCAAGGGAGCATCTAGGAGGGACAGGGATGGCGCGGACGCCACTGCTCGGCAAACTGCAGGCGCTCTATCGGGACTTTGCGGAAGCGGACCGGACGGGGAAACCGGTGGAGCAGGTCCAGGAAGAGCGGCGGCGAGCCTGGACGCGCCGCGACTTCATCAAGGCCGCCGGCGCAACGGTCGGAGCGGCGGCCTTCAGCGGCCCGATTGCCGCCTTGGCCGGGCAGGCGCCCCGGATCGCCATCATCGGCGGCGGAATCGCCGGGCTCAATGCGGCCCTCACCCTGCAGGACGCCGGCATCGCCTCCACCGTCTATGAAGCCTCGGACCACGTCGGTGGCCGGATGCACTCCGACACAACCAGCTGGCTCAACGGCCAGGTCAGCGAGCACTGCGGCGAGCTGATCGACACCAAGCACAAGACAATCCGTGGCCTGGCCAATCGCTTCAACATTCCGGTCACCGATCTCAGCGCGGCCGAGCCGGCGCAGTCCACCGAAACGTACTTTTTCTTCCACAAGTACTACACCCGAGAGCAAGCCAACATCGATTTCAATCCGGTCTACAACGCTTGCAAAGACGGGCTGAAGGCCGCCCCCTTCCCGACGCTCTACAACAGCTTCACCGCGGGTGGACTGGCCCTCGACCACTTGAACCTGTCCGACTGGATCGACCAGAACGTCCCGGGCGGGCACACCTCGAACATGGGCCAACTGCTCGACGTCGCCTACAACATCGAGTTCGGAGCCAACACCAACTTGCAGAGCTCACTCAACCTGATTTACCTGCTGGCTTTCCAGCCGGTTCCCGGCAATTTCCGGATTTTCGGAACATCCGACGAGCGCTACCACCTCACCGGTGGGAATCAACGCCTCCCCCAGGCCATCGCCGATTCATTGCCGGTCGGCAGCGTCCAGCTCAATACCGGACTGACCGCAATCGTCCTCAATGGAGACAACACCTATGACCTCACCCTCAACGGGCCGCGCGGCCGATCCTTTACTGTGGTCGCCGACCGGGTTATTCTCGCGCTTCCCTTCTCGGTGCTGCGCGCCATCCTGGCCACGACCGCCGATTTCGTCGCCGCTGGTTTCGACGGCCGCAAACAAACCGCGATCCAGCAACTCGGTTACGGCAAGAATTGCAAGCTGCAACTTCAGTTCGACAGCCGACTCTGGAACACTACCGGGCCGTGGGGACTCAGCACCGGCACGACCTACTCGGACACCGGCTACCAGAACACCTGGGACGTCACGCGCGGACAACCCGGAAGCACCGGGATCCTGGTCGACTACACCGGCGATGGCGTCCCCCTCGCGTCATTCACCGGGGACCCTTCCGACCGTAAGGTCGTTGCCGGTTTCGCGACGACCTTCATGAACGAGCTCGAGCCGGTCTTCCCCGGCATCAATCGCCTGTGGAACGGCCGGGCGACGCTCGACGTCCCGTTGACCAACCCAAACCTGCTCGGGTCCTACTCCTACTGGAAGGTCGGCCAGTACACCGGATTCAGTGGCTACGAAAAGGCGCGACAGCCGTTCCCAAACGGCAAGTGCCATTTCGCGGGCGAGCATTGCTCCATCAACTTCCAGGGCTTCATGGAGGGCGGCGCCGAGGAAGGTGCTCGCGCGGCGACCGAAATCCTGGGGGACTACAAAGCAGGGATTTTCCCCTAGCCGCCGTCGAAGTCGGGGAAGTAACGCTTGATGACTGAGAGATCGAACTCCCCGAGGATCGATTCTTTCGGTTCGCGCTGCAGCAGGAAGTCGAAACTGTCCCGGACCAGCCGCTCGACGGAGCGGCCGCGGCCCCACCGCTCGACGTCGCTTCCCGACACGCGTACCAGGTAGCGACTGGTGGACCGGCTGTCAGCCACCTCAACCCGACAGCGATGCCCGTCGCCATCGGTGCTGCAGCGCACTTCGACTGGCATGCCCCCACCCTACCCTTCCCCGCGAGCGGGGGAGGGAAAAAGAATTTGGCAGTGATCTAAACTCGACCATACATGAACGTCAGCGAACCGACCGTCTACATCGACTTTCTCTGTCCCTGGGCGTATCGCGGATCGATGTGGCTGGCGGACGTCGAGAAGGCCGGTCGGATCCGCCCGACCTACCGCTTCTTCTCGCTGAGCCAGAACCATCAGGCGCGCGAGGGCGCCCCGGCACCGCCAATCTGGGAACGGGATCCGCGAGCGAAAGGGCTGCCCGCCTTCCTGGCCGCAACCGCCGCCCGATCCCAGGGGGAGGCCGCCGGTGAGCGGTTCCGGCTTGCCCTGCAGCGCGCCCGGCACGAAGATCAGCTAGCGGTTGATCAGCCGGCCACCCACCGGCTGGCGGCCGAGCGAGCGGGGCTCGATGTCGAACGCTTCGAGAAGGACCTCAAGGAAACCGATTTCACGACACTGGCCCGAGAGCACGCCGAGGCCGTGCGCCGCGGGGTGTTCGGCGTGCCGACGCTGGTCTGGCCCGAAGGGCGCAGCTATTACCTGAAGATCACCGACCTCATCCCGGCGGAGCGCGCGGTTCCTCTCTACGACGCCATCGAGACGGTGCATCGGTTCGGTGAGGTGATCGAAATCAAGACTCCGGAATCCGAGGGAACGCTGGCGGCCTGACCCGCCGCCCCGGCTCAGGCAGCCTTTCGGGGCTGAACCCGCGTTGTGGCGTCTTCACGATCGGGAGTGCTGCGGTGCAAGAAATGAAACTGGCCGGCCCGTGTCTCATCGGCGAAAACCCGCAGGATGTCGCCCGCCGCGCGCAACGCCGCTCGCGGATTCCCATTCTTCGCTTCGCCCGCACGCCGCGGCCGGTAGCCGATCTCGATTTCAATCATGCGCGCGTGGGCTCGCTGGCTCCTGACGAGGAACTCACCACAGATGAACACGCTGTTTGAACGGCTCCCGAACTGCATCCACAGCGATCGGCGCCAGGCCTGCATCCAGTTGAAGTCGCGCACCCGCAGGCCAAACGCCGCGGATACCCACGTCGTATAGACGCGGGAGGCGATTCGGCGGTAGCGGGTGTAGTCCGGCGTCGCTGCGCGCCGCCCGATGATGATGTCGTAGGCATCCAGGTACGGTGACAATCTGGGCAGCTCTTCGGCTGGGACCTGCCCGTCCGCCGGCAGATGGGTGAGCCAGTCGAGCCGGGCGGCATCGAAACCTCGCCGCAGCGCCCCGCCAAAGCCGAGATTCACCGAATTGGTGAGGACCCGGAGTCCGAGACGAGAGGCGAGCGACGCGAGAATTCGCGCTGATTGGTCGGTGCTGGCGTCATCGACGACGATGACTTCCAGGTCGGAAAACCCGCTCGACACCGCGACCAGCTGGGGGAGGAACCACTCCAGCGAGCCCTCCTCGTTGTAACAGGGGACGATGACGGAGAGACCCGGCACTCTGCCGGTTCAACGGTCGAAGCGGGAGCGTCCTTTCGGGAAAACCCTGGTCGGCTGGAGGCGGTCGGCGGCCTAGTCGACCTCGAACATGACGTCGTCGAGGTAGCAGTACATCCAGTCCTCGCCACGTTCCAGGGACTTGACAATCGGGTGGCCCGTCGCCCGGGCATGCTTGGTGGCGTGCTTGTTCTTCGACGAGTCGCAACAGCCGACGTGCCCGCAGCTCTCGCAGAGGCGCAGGTGCACCCAGGTATCCCCCATCTTGAGGCATTCCTCGCAGCCCTTCGATTTCGGCTTGGGGTTTTTTATCTGATCGAGATGTGTACAGACCTGCGTCGTGGCCATGGTGGATATCTCCTTTCGCCGTTAGGCGGGCGTCGCCAGCTCGACGGCGGATTCGAATTGCCGGTGATAGAGTCGCGCGTAGAGTCCATCCTGCTTGAGCAGGTCGGCGTGCCGGCCCTGCTCGACCAGCTCGCCCCGGTCCATGACCAGGATGACGTCCGCAGCCAGGATGGTCGACAGCCGGTGCGCGATCACCAGCGAGGTGCGGCCCTCGAACAGCGGTCGCAGCGCGACCTGGATCAGATGCTCCGACTCGGAGTCGAGATTGGACGTCGCCTCGTCGAGGATCAGGACGCGCGGGTCCTTGAGGATGACGCGGGCGATCGCGACCCGCTGCTTCTCGCCGCCGCTCAGCCGGTGACCACGCTCCCCCACGACCGTGTCGTAGCCCTCGGGCAGCGACGCGATGAAGTCGTGAATGTAGGCTGCCTTCGCCGCGGCCACCATCTCGGCCTCGGTCGCTTCGGGCTTCGCGTAGAGCAGGTTCTCCCGGATCGTGGCATGGAACAGGAAGGTGTCCTGGAACACCATGCCGATCTGCTTGCCCATCGACTCGAGCGTCAGGTCGCGGACGTCGTACCCGTCCAGCCGGACCGCCCCGAGCTGGGGATCGTAAAAGCGTGGCAGCAGGCTGGTGACCGTCGTCTTGCCGGCGCCGGTCGGGCCGACGATAGCGGCCAGCTGGCCGGGCTCGATCCCGAACGAGACATCCTTGAGCGCCGGCCGATCGCCCGACGGGTAGCGGAAGGTGACGTGGTCGAACTGCACCTCGCCGCGGGCCTGGTCGAGCCGCACCCCGTCCGGCCGCTCGTCGATCTCGACGGGCAGATCCATGTACTCGAAGATGCGCTGGAAGAGAGCCAGCGAGCCGACCACGTTGACCTGCATGTTCGCCAGTGAACCCACTGGGCCGTAGAGCCGGGCGAGCAGCACGGTCGCAAAGGTGACGACCGTGCCGAGTGACTCCTGACCGGTCACGACCAGGTAGCCGCCGAACAGCCATAGTACCGCCGGACCCGCGGTGCCGAGCACGCCCATCAGCATGAAGAACCAGCGGCCGATCATCGATTGCCGGATGTTGAGAGCCCGGAGCTCGTCGTTGAGCTTGCGGAACCGAAGCGTCTCGGTGGTCTGTTTGACGAAGGCCTTGACCAGCTGCATCCCGGAAATCCCGAGCGTTTCCTGCATGTAGGCGGTCATCTCGGCCAGCTTTCCCTGGGTCGCCTTGCGAGCCTGGAAGGTGGCCTTGCCGACCCGACGCGTCGGCAGCAGGAACGCCGGCAGCACCAGGAGAGCCGCAATCGTGAGCTTCCAGTCCAGCGCGAACATGAGGACGACCGTGCTGACCAGGATCACGACGTTGTTGACCAGGCTGAAGATGGTGTCTGAGACCACGCTCTGCACGCCGTTGACGTCATTGCTCAACCGGGACATGACGTCGCCGGTCCGAGTCGCCGTGAAGAAGGCGATCGACTGCTTCAGCACCCGATCGAAAAGCTGATTGCGAAGGTCGAACATGATGCTCTGGCTGATCCGATTGCTGAAGTAGGACTGGACCACGCCGATCAGTCCGCCCAGCAGTGAGGAGCCGACGAGCAGCCCGATGAGCATGGCAACGAAGCCGAACTGGCCGTGCCGCCCGGTCAGGTAGTTGATCAGGTGTTGGGTGACCAGCGCGGGGACCAGGCCGAGCGCCGCCGCTACGCCGATGCAGGCGAGGACGACGAGGGCAAGCGCCCAGTACGGAATGAAATAGCTGAAGACGCGCCGCAGCAGCGGCCACTCGAGCTTGACGTCGGCCTCGGGCTCGTGGAACCCGTGATGCCACCAATACATGCTCGTTAGCCTACCCAGCCATGGCCGGGTTCGAACGGATCACCTCGCCGGCACTTCGCCGAGGGTCACCGCGACCTCCTTGACCTCGCCCGCCCGGATCACCCGGAACTGGTGCGCTCCTCGATCTCGGCGCGATAGCTCGGAGAGGCTTGCCACGTTGAAACGCGACGCCAGCAGTAACGGTTTCTTCCGCCGCCGCGTTCTGAAGGCAGCTTCATTAATCCATTTTCACGACGGAGGAACCATCATGCGCATACGAAGGGGAACGTTGGCCGCTCGAGGAACGCTCATCGCGATCGGAGCCCTGATCGCAATCGCCGCGTCGGCGGTAACCGCCGTCGCCGTCCGGGCCGGCACCGGCGGCGCACCAACCCAGACGGCGGTCGGGGCTGGTGCCGTGGCCGGTCCACGCGACACCGTCACCGTGGTCGGCGAGGGCACCCAGAATGCCACGCCGGATAACGCGGTGATCAGCATGGGGGCGTCGGTCAGGCGGGGCAGCGCTGGGGATGCGATGAACGCCGCCAACACGGAAATGACGGGTCTGCTCAATGCGATCAAGGGCCAGGGGGTGGTGGACGTCGACATCCAGACCACCGGCATCTCGATCTACCAGGACAACCAATTCGGCGCTATCGGCTATCGGGCCGGGAACACCGTCAACGTCAAGATCCATCACATCGGCAACGTCGGATCCGTCATCGCTGCGGCGCAGCACGCGGTCGGTGACGACATCCAGCTCAACGGAATCACGCTGCAACTGAGCGATAACACGACCCAGCTCAAGGGGGCCCGGCAGGCCGCGATGGCCGCAGCCGCGGCGCGCGCGAAAGAGTGGGCGGGCCTTGCCGGTCGTCACCTGGGCAAGGTGCTATCCGTTTCGGAAGTGGTTTCCAATGGGTCGACCAGTTCGCCCTGCGGTGGTTACGGCGGCTGTGGTGGCGGTGGCGGTGCGCCGGTGCAGGCCGGCCAGGCCAATGTCACGGTCGACGTGGCGGTCGTCTACGAGCTGACCGACTGACGTCAACGCGGTCAGGCGAGGTGCGCCCCGACTTCCTCGTGGCAGTCGGGGCATTCTTCTTGTGGGCCCGGCGCGTGGCCCGCGTGCTTCGATTCCATCGGAAACCGTGCCGCCCGCCAGGCGGCCAGCCCGCCCTTCAGCGCCGACGTCCGCCGGCCTTGCTGTTGGAGGAATTGCGCCACACGGGCGCTGGTGCCTTCGTCCGGTCAAGTGCAGTAGGCGACGATCTCCCGATCAGGGGGCAGGCCATCGAGGTGCCGCATGATCTCCGCCACCGGCCTGGCCGCCTCCAACCCGCGGATGATCGGTTCCGGCGCGATCCGGATGGCGCCGGGAATTCGATGGCTGATGGCGGGATAGACCAGGGAGCTCGTCACATCGAGCGGGACGGCCTCGCCGGAGTCGAACTTCGCTTTCGCGGTCGCCGGATCGATCCGGGGAGCGAGGATCATCATCGGCGGGGCTCGGGCGGTGCTTCGGGCAGCAACCAGGGGAGTGCCTCGGCCATCGGACGAACCAGCGTGACGTGTTGATCGTGACTCAGCTTGTCGCGGGTCACCAGCGCGAGGGCCGCGCCCAGCATGGCGCGTTCCGCCTTGTGCCCGATATCGCCGTGCTCCGCTTTCCAGGAGACAAGCGAGCTGCGGCCCTCGGTGAGGTCGAGGATCCGTTTGCGAGCGTCATCCCAGGCCGGTGCGCGATCGGTCTGCTCCAGAGCGCGCAGACCGGCCCGCTCGGCGTCGTGGAAGCGCTGCATCAGCGCCGGATCTTCGTGCCGGTCCCAGCCCCAGGCCGCGCGCTCGATGCCAGCGGGCGAAAGCGTGCGCGCGTCGCGCAACAGCCGCTCGAGCCCTTCCTCGCCCGGTTGGTAGCCGTATCCCTCTGCGTCGATTCCCATCGCTAGACCAGGATCCAGCCTAATCCGATGGCGCGGGCCACCGCTTCGGCGCGGGATCGCGCACTTAATTTTCCCAGGATGGCGGCCGCATGGAACTTGACGGTGTGCTCACTGATCTGCAGCCGGCGGGCGATCTGGCGATTGGTCAGGCCGCGCGCCATCAACTGCAGTACCTCCAGCTCGCGAGGGGTCAACGTTTCCGTGGGGGCCCTGACGGCCGGGTCGATCCGCTCCTCTTCCGGCAGCAAGGTGGCGAGGTCGGGCCGGGAAATCGTCGCCAGGCCTTTGGCCGAGGCAAGCAGCGCGGCGGCCAGGGTATCAGCATCGATCGCGACTGGCAGTAATGCCGAGGCGCCGAACGCCAGCGCCTGAGCGACCGCACTCTGATCGCTGGCCAGCGCCACGATCGGCAGCCCGGGCTGGGCGGTAGCCAGCCGGGCAATCGCGTCGAGGTCCTCGGGCTCTCCGTCCCCGGCATCGAGCAATACGGCATCCGGAAGAAGCTGACCTGCCAGGGACGCGGCTTCAGCGATCCCTCCGGCGCCCACCGCCTTCACGCCGGTCATCCCCTGCACAAGCGAGGTAAGGCCGCCACGCGCGAGGGGATTCGGTGAAACAATCAACACCCGGAGCTCCGGCACAGTCACGGTTGTACCCAAGAATATGCCGAGACATCGTCCGCGATCCAATCTCGAGTCACAAACAGCCAGAAGGCGAGGCCCGCATATGAGCCGTAGCGCTGGAAACGACGGACGATCGTGCGATCGGTGACGGGGCGTCTCCGGCCGAGCAAGCGCATGTACGTGGGTCGGGTCCAGGAATCGAGGATCAGCCGATCGTACCGGCCGAGCATCAGCATGATGTGCGCCGCGGCGTAGGGGCCCACCCCGGGGAGGGCGAGTAGTCGCGCGGCCACGTCATCATCGGGCAGCTCACTTCGCGAGGTCGTGCCGAGACTCTCGAGATCGACGCGACCGTTCGCCACATCGCTCGACAGCTTCTTCAGGTAGGCGCCCCGGTATCCGGCGCCGACAACATTCTTATAGAAGCGGTCCGGCGCATCGGCCATCGCCTTCGGCGTCGGAAAGGCCCGGCCGTAGGGTCCGCTGGCCGCCGCCCCCGGAGCCTTCGCGCCGAGGTGCTCGACCAGAGCATTCACCATCCGGGTGGTGCCGCCCCACGACGTATTGGTCGTGCAGATGGTTTTGACGACGTCCTCGAAGACCGTGGGACTGCGCACCATTCGCCCAGCACCCTGCAGGACCCATGCCAGATCGGGATCGTCGCGGGCAACCGCGTAGAACGGCGTCAGGTCCAGATCCATGCTCAGGACATGCCGCACCTGCCTCATTACCGCCTCCCCAACTCGCGGGCTTACGATCCCGCCCACGACCGAGATCACACCGCGACCCGGCCGCGCCTGGGTGATCGTTAGCATTCGAGCGCCGATTGCGGGTAACGGCACCGTGATCTCGAACGTCCACGTCGTTTGATCGAGTCGCATCGGCGGCAACGAGGCGATGCCGTGCGAAAGAAACACGCGCCGAAGGTCGATCATCTCGCCCGCCGGCCCGACCAGTGGGAATTCGGTGGTCGAGGGCCCCCACCCTGACCCTCCCCCGCGAGCGGGGGAGGGAATCACCGCTGGGTCGCTACGAAGTTCAGCGCGACCAGGTATCCATCGAAGCCGAGCCCGGAGATCAGGCCCTTCGCCGCACCGGCCGTCACCATTCGATGCCGCTCCGGCTCGCGCGTAAACACATTCGAGATGTGCACCTCGATGACCGGTTTTCCGGACCCGCGTAAGGCATCCGCCAGGGCCAGGCTCGTGTGGGACAGCGCCCCTGGGTTGATGATGATAGCATCCGTTCCCACCGCCTCTCGCTCGATCCAGTCGATCAGCTGACCCTCATGGTTCGACTGGAGGCAATGAAGCTGGACGTCGAGCTCGGCGGCACGCGCCGTCAGGAGAGCTTCGAGGTCAGCGAGGGTCCTGGTGCCGTAGACGTCGGGTTCGCGACGTCCGAGCGAGCTTAGGTTCGGACCGTTGAGGACGAGCACCCTCAACCGCCCATCACCTCCGCGAGTGCTGACTCGACTGCCCGTGCATTGACGGCGCGGCCATACTCCACGTGGCCGATGTCCCGCAGGAGGACCCAGTACACTCTCCCGTCACGCGACTTCTTGTCGTGGCGCATCGCCTCGATCAAGTCGGCGACCCGAACGTGAGGGCGTGTCCCCAACAGCCCGCAGGCGCGAAGCAGTGAGTCCTGCAACTCAGCAGGGGATGCCGAGCAGGCCATGCTCATTACGCTAAGGCGCGCCGCAACGGCCATTCCCCACGCGACCGCCTCACCATGCCGCAAGTGCCCGTACCCGGCCACCCGCTCGAGCGCGTGGGCGACAGTGTGCCCGTAGTTGAGGATCGCCCGAGGGCCGGTTTCATACGGGTCACTCGCCACGACGCGGGACTTGATTCGGATGGCGCGCGCAACCGCCATGCGAAGAACGAACGGCTCCCGACCAAGCAATGCCGCCAGGTTAGCGGATAGCCAGTCGAAGAAGGCGCGGTCACCGATCACGGCTGCCTTGATGATCTCCGCGAAGGCTGCCCGGTATTCGTCATCTGGAAGTGTGGCGAGGTAGTCGAGATCGCAGAAGATGGCAGATGGCTGATGGACCGCCCCCACCATGTTCTTTCCGGACGGCAGGTTGACCGCGGTTTTGCCGCCAATACTGCTGTCCACCATGGCCAGCAGCGTGGTTGGTATTTGAATGTAGCGGATGCCTCGCATCCAAGTTGCGGCGGCGAAGCCGGCCACGTCACCGATTGCGCCGCCGCCGAAGGCGATCAGCGCGCCGCGTCGGTCGACGCCGGCGGCCGCAAGCGCGTCGTAGATCCCGACCAGCACCTCGATCGCCTTGGCCGATTCACCCACCGGGACCTGGTGCAGGTGCGGGTCGATGCCGGCCGAGGATAACGCGTCTAGCAGCACAGGACCATGGGCTTCGGCGACCACCGCGTCGCTGACGATGACGACGGTTCCCGAGACGGCAATATCCTTCAGGGCCGACCCAATCAATGGACCCAGTCGCGTCCCCACCGTCACGTCATGCGGTGAGCCTGGCACGTCGATGGGGATTCGCTCGGTGGCAGGGGCGCCTAAACGGTCGCCCAGTCGTCGCGCGATGACCTCCGGGGCGACGCCATCGGTGCTGACCACGAGATCCGCTTCGAAATAGCGGCGCACTCGATCTTTCAGCAGCGACGCGATCGCGGTCGGCACATCCGGCCGAAGCAGTGGCCGGTCATTCGATCCGTTGAGCCGTCGTTCCAGTTCAGCCGGCTCTGCGGTAAGCGCCACAACGCGATTTCCCTTTCGGATACGTTCCCAGTTGTCGCCGTTTCGCGGAGCACCCCCGCCGACAGCCACGACGCAATCATCCCGGTCCAGTGTGCGCTGCAGCACCCGGGATTCGCGCTTGCGGAAGCCCTCCTCCCCTTCCTGCGCGAAGATCTCAGGGATCGGACGACCGGCATCCTTCGCAATCTCGTCGTCGAGATCGACAAATGGCCGGTTTAGGAGCCGGGCAAGGATTGGTCCGACGGTGGACTTGCCCGTGCCCATGAAGCCGACGAGCACCACGTTGTTCACGAGCGCACCTGTTGCAGATACGCTTCGACATTTTGTCGGAGCTCGTGCATGGAGTCGCCGCCGAACTTTTCGAGCAGCGCAGCGGCCAGGACGAGGGCGACCATCGCCTCGCCGACCACACCGGCCGCCGGCACCACGCAGATGTCGCTCCGTTCGTAGTAGGCGCGGGCCGGCTCCTTCGTCTTGAGGTCAACCGTGGCCAGCGGTTTGAGCAGGGTGGAGATCGGCTTCATGAATCCGTGCACCACGACGGGCTCGCCGTTGGTGATGCCGCCGGTCAGGCCGCCAGCGCGGTTGGTCGCATGGCGCAGACGGCCATCCTCGAAGACGGGCACGTCATGCACCTCCGAACCCGGCCGCCGGGCGGCCGCCTCGCCGTCGCCGATCGCGACCGCTTTGCAGGCCGGGATGCTGACGATCGCCTGGGCGAGGAGACCGTCGAGGCGGGTGTCCCACTGCCGGTAGCTGCCGAGGCCCGGCGGGACACCGTCGGCGATCACCGTGAAGACGCCGCCGAGCGTGTCGCCTCGTTCGCGGGCGGCGTCGATCGCCGCCAGCATGGCCTCCCCGGCCTGCGCATCCGGAGTGCGGACCGGCGACGATTCGACTGCGGCCCAATCGATCGGACCTGGCACCTCGGCCTCGATCGTTTCAATGGACCGGGTGTAGCTTCGGACCCGGGCGCCGAAGTCGCCGAGCAGGAGCTTGGCCACGGCGCCGGCCGCCACCCGTGCCGCGGTCTCGCGGGCACTGGCTCGCTCGAGGACGTCACGGGCGTCGTCGGCGCCGTACTTCAGCATGCCAGCCAGGTCAGCATGGCCAGGGCGCACCCGAGTGATGGGCTTGCGCTTGACCTCCGCGGCGTCGACCGCCATCACCTGCCGCCAGTTTTCCCAATCGCGGTTCGCGATCTCTAGGGTGATCGGCGATCCGAGCGTGAGGCCGCCACGAACCCCCGCGACGATGTGCGCGACATCCTGCTCGATCGCCATCCTGCCGCCACGGCCGTGACCGCCTTGCCGGCGCCGCAGGTCGGGCACCAAGTCCTCTTCGCGAACCGTAAGGCCGGCCGGAACGCCATCGAGGATGACGGTCAGCCGTTCGCCGTGAGATTCGCCGGCAGTGAGGAACCGGAGGGTCATGCCGGCACCCCCTCGGCCGCACCATCCAGCGCGGCCCGCATCACGGCGAGGGGTGCGGTTTGGCCCGTCCAGATCTCGAAGGAGGCCGCCCCCTGGTGCAGGAGCATAGCCCGGCCTTCGGCCGATCGCCGGCTGCGCAGGTCGAAGAGGCGCTGGTCGGGTCGCAGCCAGGAAGCGGGTGGAAGATCCACGGGCGTCGCGTTGACGACCAGCTCCGCGCGTTCGACGGTTGCCTGCATCTCGTCGATGCCAACGGGCCCGCCTCGCTCGATGTTCAGGTCGTGGCAGAGGCGTCGCGCCTGATCAAGGTTGCGCGCGATCACCCACACCTGCGCGGCAACTGTTTGAAGGGCAGCCGCAACCGCCCGTGCGGCTCCGCCGGCGCCAATGATCGCAACGCGACGATACCCCCCACCCCGATCCTCCCCGGTGATGGGGGAGGAAGCCGCTTCCGCGAGTGCGCGCCGGAAGCCGTCGACGTCGGTATTCCAGCCTTTCAATTTCTCGCTGTGGCGGCTGATGGTGTTGACCGCACCGATCCGACGGGCGAGCGGATCGAGCTCGTCGAGCAAAGCCACGACCGATTCTTTATGGGGGATGGTGACATTGGCGCCGAGGGTCTGAGCGTCGCCACGGAGATCCGCGATCGCCGCTGCGAGGTCGTCACGTCCGACTTGGCGCACCAGGTAGCGGCAATCGATATGCAGCGCCTCGAAGGCGGCGTTCTGCATCGCGGGCGAGAGACTCCGGGAAATGGGGTCGCCCAGGAGGAGAACGGATGAGCTCACTGCCCCCACCCTGACGCTCCCCCGCGAGCGGGGGAGCGAAACGGCCCCGTAGAGATATTCCGGAGTTCAGTGAAAAAATCTGGATATGAGACAGTCACGCAGTCGGCGTCCTCGATCATCGTCGGACCGGATGCCACCAGTCCGGCGACGGCCAGTGCCATCGCGATGCGATGGTCGCGGTTCGAGCTGACGGTCGCGCCGCGCAGGGCTGAGGGTCCGTGGACGCTCATCCCGTCCTGACGCTCCTCGAGGGCGGCGCCCATCCGACGAAGTCCCTCGGCCATGCCGGCAATCCGATCGCTCTCCTTGACCCGAAGTTCGGCCGCGCCATCGATGCGAGTGACACCCTCGGCCTGGGTCGCGACAGCGACCAGCGCAGGAATCTCGTCGATCGCGGCCGCCACATCGGCCGCGCCGATGTCGATCGCGCGCAGGCGATGACCCACGACCGTGACCGAGCCAAGCGGTTCGATGTCGCCAGAGACGGCCTCGACGACCACCTCGGCACCCATCGCTTCGAGGAGACGCAGAAACGCGGTGCGGCTCGGATTCAGGCCGACGTCCTGAATCGTTACCGACCATCCGGGGCGCATTGCCGCGGCCGCCATCCAGAAGGACGCCGACGAAAAGTCGCCCGGCACGGCCAGCTCGATCGAGTGCAGCGGCCGATGCGATGGCCGTAATTCGACAGTCCTGGCCTCGACCCGCAGGTCGGCACCCATTGCAGTCAGCAGCCGTTCGGTGTGGTCGCGCGTCGGTCCAGGTTCGACGATCGTCGTGGGACCGCTCGCCGCCAGGCCGGCCAGCAGGATCGCACTCTTGACCTGCGCACTGGCCACCACGAGCACGTGATGGCGTCCTTGCAGCTGGGCGCCGGTCACAAACAGCGGCGCGCGACCGTCGTCCGAGTCGACGCGTGCGCCCATGCGGCACAGCGGCTCGATGACGCGGGCCATCGGGCGCCGCCGGAGCGAGGCATCGCCGTCCAGCGTTGCGGACACTTGGCTTCCCGCGAGCAGGCCCAGCAGCAGGCGCATCGTGGTCCCCGAGTTCGCGCAATCGAGTGGACCGTGCGGCGTTGCGAAACCCCAGCCCGATTGTCCCCGTGAGGGAGCGGGAGATACTCGAAGCCCCCGCCCCGACCCTCCCCCGCGAGCGAGGGACGGAGAAAGAGGAGACAGCCTGACCCCAATGCTTCGAAGACACGCAACGGTGGCGCGCACGTCTTCACCTTCTGGCAAACCGCTGATCACAGAGTCGCTCTCCGCCAGTGCCCCGAGGATCAGCGCACGGTGCGCGATCGATTTGTCGCCGGGGACCTCGACCGCGCCGGCAACGCGAGCTGCTGGTTCGACCGTCTCGAGCTGATTGATATCAGCGCTCAACATGCACGGCTCCGCCAAAGAGTTCCTTAACCCTGATCCCACCGGCAATTCGCTGGCGATAGGGGTGCAGGACGGCATCGAACCGATCGATCGCGTCCACCAGTGCGTCGCGATTTTCTCGCGCGATCGCCTCATACATGACGGGATCCCCACCGACGAGGCGGACCATGCCGCGATAGCCCGGCCCACCAAGCCTTGCATCCGCGTTTTTCCGGACGGTTTCGGCGAAGGCCGAGCTGAGCACGAACGCCAGGTGGCTTAGAAACGCCATCTGCTGGTCGTGGACGTCGGCACGCATGAAGCTCACCGTGGCGCCGATCGCGCGCAACATCTCGAACCACATATCGAATGGCCGCACGTCCTGGTCGTCAATCGGGGTGAAGATCCAGGGCTCCTGATCAAAGATCGACGCATCGCTCTCCGCCAGCCCGCTTCGCGTCTTGCCGGCTACTGGGTGGCCGCCGAGAAAACGGAGCGGGTTTGGTAAGCGCTGTGCCCAGCGAAGTACGGGCCGCTTGACGCTGGCCACATCGGTGATCAGCGTCCCGGGCGGGACGACGGATGCGATGCGTTCCATCACACCGGCGATTTCGTCGATCGGCGTCGCAATCACCACGATCTCGCAGTCCGAGAGGGCGGCCAGGTCGGTTGAGGCTCGATCGACGGCGCCCCACTGGATTGCGTCGGCCGCGCTTTCCGCCCGCCTAGCGACGCCGGTGACGTCGATCGAATGGCCCAGCCGGCGCAGGGCAAGTCCAAGGGAACCGCCGATCAAGCCAAGGCCGATGATGCCGACCCGCATCACGCGACTCCCACCGGCCGTTTCAGCGCCGCCGCGACCGCATTCACCTGCTCGACTAACTGACGAAAGGCCTCAGGCGTAAGCGACTGCGCGCCATCTGAGAGCGCCACCTCCGGTTGCACGTGCACTTCGACCATGAGCCCGTGGGCGCCGGCCGCGATGCCCGCCAGCGCCATCGCGGTGACCAGCGAACGGCGACCGGTGCCGTGGCTCGGGTCGACGATGATCGGCAGATGACTCAATTCTTTGACCAGCGGGATGGCGTTGAGGTCCAGCGTGTTGCGAGTGTAGGTCTCAAAGGTGCGGATGCCCCGCTCGCAAAGGATGACCTGGTAATTGCCCTGGCTCAGGATGTACTCGGCGGAGAGCAGCCACTCTTCGATAGTCGCGGACATTCCGCGTTTGAGCAGGATCGGTTTTCGCAGCCGGCCAACTTCGGATAGGAGCGCGAAGTTCTGCATGTTGCGGGCGCCGATCTGTAAAACGTCCGCGAGGTCAGCAAGCGTTTCGATATCGGCCGGCGCCAGCACCTCACAGACGAG
>Ga0070698_100003299_pt1 | contig 17749 bp, 13 predicted proteins | sample KBSK1502metaG_FD_65477 | JGI IMG/M metagenome (GOLD analysis project Ga0070698, IMG submission 65477) | Corn, switchgrass and miscanthus rhizosphere microbial communities from Kellogg Biological Station, Michigan, USA - KBS K1-50-2 metaG | ecosystem: Host-associated > Plants > Roots >...
CGGATGCTGTTTAACTCGTATCCTTTCGTCTTCGTCTTCCTTCCGATCACCCTTGCCGGCTTCTTCGCCCTCGGGCGCCGGAGCCGCGGTCTCGCCATCGCCTGGCTGGCTCTGGCCTCGTTGTTCTTTTATCCACGATCTGGACACTTACACGGATCCCGTGCACTACGGCCGTCCAATCAATGAGTGGATCGTCGATTCGATCGCCTCGGATCGCTTTCGCGTCACCGCGGATCAGGTGGAGCTCAATCTCGCGCGGCTCATTTACGCCGTGAACACGTTCGATCTGTGCCGCGACAGGCCTGACCTATGGGCCAGTCACCGGTCTGTCGGTTCCCCGTCTGGCGCTCGGTCCAGCCGACCGTAGCAGCACCGTGTCCGGTGAGCGTGCGATGACTCGCCCGTTCGCCCTTGGCACCCTCCTTTTCCCCCTACCCCGGCGTGAAGACTCCACGTCCGTGATCGGCGCTGCTAGTGTTGGGACGAGCACGTCTCTATGATCGAGTGTGCCAGCAGCCTCCGGAGCCACCGACCTCGAGGCCCGAAGACGTCAAACATTTCGATCGTTTCTGGCAAGTCGACGCGTATACTCCGAGCTGATTACCATGGTATGGCGCAGGTACGGGCCTGGCTCGCGGTGGCCGACGGCGGATTTGCCCCACGCTGTCCACGCTCGATCCTATCGTCGTAGGACCTTCGTCATGGCGTGACAGCAACTTAGCTCTGCTTTCAGGGAAGAGGAGGGATCGCTTTGACAGAGTCGCTGCCCAATCGGCCTGAAGAATCCAGCCGTCCTTCCTCCGGCCTCTCAGTAATTATCCCGATCTTCGACGAAGAGGACAGCCTTCCTCGTCTCCTGGATGGACTCTTCGCGACACTGAAACGGCTTGGAATGAACTTCGAGGTCATAGCCGTAAACGACGGCAGTCGCGACCGGTCGCTTGCCATCCTGCGTGATGAGACGGCCGTCCGGCCCGAGCTCAGAATCATCGACTTTCGTCGGAATTTCGGTCAGACCGCGGCTCTGATGGCCGGCATTGATCATGCTAAGTGGGATACCCTCGTTACCTTAGATGCCGACCTCCAAAACGACCCAGAGGACATTCCAGAACTGCTCAAGAAGCTCGACGAGGGCTATGGTGTCGTCTCAGGGTGGCGAGAAGGCAGGCAGGATGGTTTCGTACGCACCACGATCAGTCATATCGCTAATCGCTTGATTTCGTACATCTCCGGGGTCTCGCTGCACGATCACGGATGCACTCTCAAAGCGTATCGGCGCGATGTGATCTCCGGTGTGAAGCTGTATGGGGAGATGCACCGTTTCATCCCAATCTATGCCACGTGGATGGGCGCACGCGTCACAGAACTCCCGGTCCGCCACCACCGGCGCGCTTTCGGCCGCTCCAAGTATGGCTTCGAGCGCATCCCCAAGGTCGTCCTAGATCTCATTGTCGTGAAGTTTCTCGAAACCTACCTCGCAAAACCTATTTACCTGTTCGGGGGCTTCGGCGTCGCTTCGCTACTGCTCTCGCTGGCCGCGTTCTTGCTCATGGCATACTGGAAGATCTTCAAGGGTATCCCGATGATTCTCACGCCTGTGCCGACCGTCGTTGCAATGACCTTCCTGATCGGTTGCATGAGTATCCTGATGGGCCTACTCGCTGAAATGGTCGTTCGAACGTACTTCGAGTCGCAGGGTCAAGCATCGTACAAGGTTCGCGAGCTCATCAACTTTGACGGGCACCACTGATGTGTGGCATTGCGGCCTTCGTCGGTCTGGGCGACGGACGGGACCTCACCAGCATGATGGACGCCCTCCGTCATCGAGGCCCGGACGGCGAGGGGGCATTCGTCGATACTTCTACGGGCGTGCACCTGGGGCACCGTCGGCTCGCCATTATCGACGTGGCGGGTGGTGCCCAACCGATGTGGAACGAGGATCACACGGTTGCCGTCATATACAATGGGGAGATCTACAACCACCAGGAGTTGCGCGAACTCCTCGTCCGGAACGGACATGTTTTTCGATCGGATCACTCGGATACGGAGGTGCTGGTCCACGGGTATGAGGAGTGGGGAGTTGACTTGCCTCGGCATCTCAACGGCATGTTTGCCTTCGCTCTCCTGGACCGGTTCCGGCGACGACTTTTCCTTGCCCGAGACCGCTTCGGTGAGAAGCCCCTGTACTACCTCCACAAGGGCCGCTTCTTTGCCCTGGCGAGCGAGCTTCATGCCCTATACGCGCATCGCGCTTTCACACCGCAGATCCGTCAGGAATCCGTCCAGAAGTTTCTGGCGTATGGCTTTCTCCCATCTCCGAGTACGCTATTGGAGGGCGTTTCCAAGCTCCCGGCCGGTTGCCACCTGACGTACGACCTCGAGACCAATACCGCACATGCGGCCCACTACTGGGAGTTTAACCTCGAACCCGCCAGGGAGCTGGCCAGGGCGGACGAGATAGAATTGGCGGGGGAGCTGCGCCGGCTACTCTTCCAAGCGGTACGCCGGCGATTGATCGCGGACGTTCCGGTCGGACTTTTCCTGAGCGGCGGTCTCGATTCGAGCTCGATCCTGGCTGGGGCGGCCGCGGCGATCCCTCGCGAACAGATCCGCACCTTCACCATCGGTTTCACCGAGCCCTCATTCGACGAATCCAGATTCGCGGAGCAGGTCGCGAAGGAGAACGGGACGCATCATGCCGTGGACCGCCTCGACCTCGACACCGCGCATCAACTCATCCCGGACGTCCTGAGCCGGCTAGATGAGCCCGTAGCGGACCCTTCGATTGTGCCGACCTACCTCCTGAGCCGATTCACGCGGCGCCACGTGACGGTGGCCCTTTCAGGAGACGGCGGCGACGAGCTCTTCGCCGGCTACGACCCATTCCGCGCCCTGCGGCTAGCCCGCGTCTACCGCGCCGTCGTACCTCCTCCGATTCACGCCGGGCTTCGCCGCCTAGCCACGCGACTGCCTATATCCGACGGAAACATGAGCCTCGACTTCAAGCTCCGTCGGAGTCTGACGGGACTATCCTACCCGCCGGCGATGTGGAACCCCGTGTGGCTATCTCCACTGGACCCGACCATGATGCGCCGATTCTTCGAGCGGCCGCTTCACGCTGCCGACCTCTACTCTGAGGCGGTTGCTCAGTGGGAGACGGGGTCCAGCCACACCCTGATCGACCGAACTCTGGAGTTCTATACAAGGTTCTACCTCCAGGAGAACATCCTGACGAAGGTGGACCGTGCGACGATGATGTGCTCGCTCGAGTCAAGAGCGGTATTCCTCGATAACGACCTCGTGGAATTCTGTCGTCGCCTGCCCGCCCGGTTCAAGTATCGTCGTGGCGACCGCAAGTACCTCCTCAAGAGGGCGATGCAGGGTGTGGTTCCTGAATCCGTCCTGGCCCGACCGAAGAAGGGGTTTGGGATCCCTCTTGCCAAATGGCTGCGGCTCCTGCCCGTTGACCGGGCCCCTGAGCCGGTTCCCGGGATCCGGCTCGACGAGGTTGCTCGCGCTTGGCAGGAGCACCGAGAAGGAAGGGTCGATCATCGGCTCTTTCTCTGGAGCTGGCTCAGCCTCCAGGCTTGTGTCCGCAAGTACGCTTCACACCGGACACCTATCGGGTAGCAGCCGGCATGAAGGCGGACACCTACGCGGTCGAGTCAGCTGTCGAGGCAAGCCACTGGTGGTTTGTCGGTCGCCGACGGCTGTTCCAGCTAGAGATCGCCCACGTGGACGTTCCGCGCGATGCCAGAATCCTCGACCTAGGCACCAGCACGGGAACGAATCTACGGATGCTGAGGGATCTGGGCTATCACCGGACCATCGGCCTCGATCTTAGCGACGCCGCCGTTCAGTTCTGCACATCAAAGGGTTTAGGCCCGGTCCAGCAGGGAGACGTGTGTGCCATCCCGTTCGCCGACGCCAGCTTCGATCTTGTGCTTGCCACCGACATCATCGAACACGTTGACGACGATCATCGTGCCTTGGCCGAGATAGCCCGCATACTAACGATTGGAGGACACGCACTCATCACGGTGCCAACCTTCCAGTTGCTTTGGGGCTTGCAGGACGAGGTCGCCTTGCACAAACGACGGTACCGGCTTGGGCAACTTCTGCCAACCATCCAGGCCGCCGGGCTCGTACCGGAACGCGCTTACTATTTCAACTATCTGTTGTTCGGGCCAATCTTGTTAGCCCGCGCGGTCCTCCGGGCAACCTCCATGTCCCTCAAGAGTGAGAACCAGATCAACACGCCACTATTGAACCGCGTTCTCTCCGCAGTCTTCGCCTTGGATGTGTCAACTGCGCGTCGGCTCCGACCCCCTTTCGGGGTTTCGGCCCTTGTCATGGCAAGGAGGCCAGGTGCCCCCTGAGCCGCGCATCACCTCAGCCCAGGCCGTTTCGGCAGTCCCGAAGCTCCTCCTACCCTATCTCTGCTGTCCGGTATCGCGCGAGGCGCTGAGAGAAGAGGCTGGCTGGCTGATCGCCCACGAGTGTGGTCGCCACTATCGGGTCAGCCGCACCGGCATCCCGCTCTTCGCAGAGCATGTCATTTCCGAGGAGGGGCGCAGCCAGCAGGCGCACTATGATCGAATCGCCTCGGCATACCTCAAGAATCTGACGTATCCGCACACGCAAGAGTATATGGCCTATCTTGATCGCGCCTTTCGCGATGCGGTGGGCACCGGCACGATCCCCGCGGCGCTGGAGCTCTGCTGCGGCCGCGGTGAGGGCCTGCTGCTGCTGCGCGACCAAGTGACGCTGGGGGTTGGCGTCGACGTCTCGCTCACCATGATTGAGAACGCGCAGCACGAGCTCCCGGCCGACCGATTTCTCTTCCTCCAGGGCGACGCAACCATGCTTCCACTGATCGATGGACAGTTTGATGCGGTCTTGATGCTCGGGGGAATCCACCATATCCCCGACCGTCAACAGCTGTTTCGGGAGGTCTTCAGGATGCTCCGCCCTGGCGGCCGGTTCCTTTGGCGCGAACCGGTCAGTGATTTCCCGCTCTGGCGCGCGATCCGCGCGGTGATTTACCGCTTATCGCCCTCACTCGACTACTACAACGAACATCCGCTGATCTTCAGCGAGACGGTCCCGCCCCTTCAGGAGGCAGGGCTTCGACTCGTCGACTGGCGCACGTACGGATTCTTGGGCTTCTGCCTCCTCATGAACAGCGACGTCCTGGTGTTCAACCGCCTTTTCCGCTACATACCCGGCATTCGTACGATCGCGCGCGTGCTGACCAGGCTCGACGATCTGACCACGCGTGCGCCCGGCCTTAGACGAGCCGGGCTGCAAGTCATCGGCATCGCGGAAAAACCTGCTGTCCGGGCCGGCGGCCGCCAGGTGGGAAACGAACCGGGCGATTCTGCCTCGGGAAAGGGTCCGGCGTGACAGATTCGATACTCGAGAAGGAGCTACTGGCCGTCCCGCCAGTGGAGGCCCGGCCACCGCGCCGCTCGGTCAGAAGCATAGCGCCCTAAGATGAGCGGCTCCGTTCACGACCAAGCGCACTCGGAGACAGGCGGTCTCGACCCTCAGGCATCTCCAGAGTCGCGCTCTCTCGGAATCCACGTTCTTCTAGTCTCGATCCTCCTGTTGCTCAACTACGGATTCAGATTCGCGTTCGCTCGATCCTTCCCGAGCTCTCCTCTGGCCCTAATCCCGAATCCAGACATCATGGCCACGATGCATCGGGTATTGTGGCATGCCCCGATGTCGCTTCTGCTCCCGTTCGAGTATGAGCCTCACCGCTACTACTGGCCACCTACGCTGATCGTGCCCATGTATTTGTTTCACAAGACGCTCAGCCCGTTCGTCGTTTCAGTGCTCACGAGCTCGTTGCTCATCGTAACCGGATACCTCACCTGCTGGAGTCTGTTTCGGTCGAGCGTCGCCGGTTTCATTTTCGGCTGGATGTGGGTCTTCGGAACGCAGCTCACCTACTCGTATACGCTCGGGAATCTTCTCGCCCTATACATCGTCCTCTCATATTTCCTTGTTAACTTCATCATCGCCCATCGTATCCTGCTCGATGGTGCTCGGCGCCGGCAGGACGGGCTGCTCTTTCTGGCTACCCTGGCCGTGGCGGCACTGTCATCCGAGCTTTGGCTCAACTACGGCGTCTTCCTCCTCACGGCTTCCGGCTACTTCTACTGCTGGAGCCGCCATCACAACCGGCCCCTCACAGCGCGAGGCGGCAGCCTCGTGTTCATGTCCACCGCGCTCGTCATGGTCACGTACCTGGTGATTCGAACAAGAGTTGCTCATCAATATATGGCGCCAGGCGCGGAGGAGGAGCTGATCTTCGCCTATTCCCACCCAGCGCTGATGATCGAGGACTTCATCGGCAACTACTTCACTCTCCTATACACCGCCCTGGCGAACTTTCTGCCGTCGATCCTATTCGCCTCGAACGCAGTCGTCTGGTATAAACCCCAGACTCTCATTGCCGAGCAACATGGTTATCACGAAGCCTTCTCATACCTCGTCCCAGTTAACTACCTGCTCTTCTGGCGCTACTACGCTGGAGTCGCCGCGGCAGCGTTTGGCTATCTGGCAGGCCGATCGGTTCGAAGGTCCTGGCGCGATCCCTCTCGTGTCCATGCCACTATGGTGATGCTCGTCGCCATGATTGCTGTAGGATTCGCGACTCACCTTCTCATCAAGTTCCGGCCATACAACAGCGTGCCCGCGCTCCCGTACAAGGCGATTGTGAGTATCCTCGGCGTGTCCCTTCTGACGTCCTATGTCGTCTCCCTGGGCGGGAAGCGTCTCGGCATGGTCCGCTATCGACTTCTCGTGGGCAGCGTGATGGCCGCGGTCTTGATGGCTGGCTTCACCCGACCGCGCATGCTGAGCGCGCTTCTGGCACAGGTCGGCCTCCAAGGCTTCTCGGACCCTCTCGGTGACACGCTGCGATTCGTGCGCCGGGCTCTCAGACACTTCCTCTAGGGTCCTGCGGTCATGCTCTCCTGGCTCAAGCACCGTTGGCACGACGTCTGCGACTCTACCATCGGCACCGATGTGTTTTGGGGACTCGCTGTCGATCACCGATCTGCGCGTGAGGTCCTCGAACCCTTGATCGACCTCTACGCACGCGGCACGACGCTCGACCTGGGCGCGGGCCGGCTCGTATGGCGTCCCTTGCTGTCTCGGCACGCCGCCCGCTACGTGTCGGCCGATTTCGCGCTCACACATCCGAGCCTCGACCTCCGGTTCGACATCCAACAGGGCTTCCCCCTGAGAGATTGCAGCGTCCATACGCTCTTCTGCTGCTCGGTCCTGGAGCACGTGGCGCAACCCTGGTCGGTCCTGGTCGAATGTCGCCGCATTCTCGTCCCTGGCGGGCACCTGCTACTCTTCGTCCCCTTCCTCTATCATCTCCACGGATCTCCAGAGGACTACTATCGCTTCAGCCCCTTCGGCGTTCGCCATCTCGCCGAGGCGGCGGGCTTCGAGGTGACGATCTGCCGCCCCACTGGGGGCCTGGGGCACTCGCTGCTGCACGCCGTTTCGATGCTGACCACCAGCCTCGTCTTCTCGCACACGTGGCCCGAACCGGCGACAGCGGTCGCTCGTGCGCTGACGGCCGCCGCCGGGACGCTCGACGCGCTTGATCGGGATCATGTCTTCGCTCAAAATGTGGTCGCAGTGCTGCGACGCCCTCACGGTGAGAACAGTTCTCGCCGAATGCAGCAGTCTGAACGCGCGGCTCCGACGCGAATGCCTGACATGAGAGGAGTGTGATGGAGCAGGATCTAGTCTCGTCGCGAGTGGACGTGACAAAGTATCTCCAGATCTTACGGGATCCCATCGACCAGGGCTGTCTCCGTCAGGAGGGGGGCTTCTTGGTCGGAGCGACGTCCGGACATCGGTATCCCTTTGTGGGGCCTTTCCCCGACCTCCGCCCACCTGGCGACCCGACGTCTGCCATACCGTCAGGTCTGACGGCCGACCGCCGCGTCCGGCACCACTACGACGACACGCCGTGCCACAACTACCTCGACCTCGACAACCTTCCGCTTGGTCGCTGGTTGCGCGAGGCGCGCTACGACTACCTCTTCAGCGGCGTGAAGACCGCGATCGAAGTCGGGTGCGGCAAAGGGGCTATCGCCCGGGCCTTCAGGGACCATCGGCAGATAACACCGCTCTGCGTTGACGTCGCCTATGGTTCTCTCCGGCACGTCCTGGCCGCGCCGCTCAACGCGGATGGGATACTGGGTTCCAATATCACGCTGCCCATCGCCGACCAGGTCGCAGACTTGGTCATCTCGCACGGAGTCACCCATCACACGATGGACCCGCTCCGCTGCTTTTCGGAACTGGTTCGAATCCTCCGCCCGGGAGGCAGGCTGTTCTATGCTGTATACAACTGGGACAACTTGTATCGTTCGCTCTATTTCTTCCTGAGCCCACCCCTCAAGGCAGTCCGCCACGCGCTCGGACAGCAGTTGGGCGACGCAGCAATCAAGTGCACGGCCTTCATCCCCTACCACGTCGCTCTGTGGCTGACCCTCGGCCTCGTCCAGAAGCGCTGGTCGGTTCCCGCTCTACGAGACTCCTGGGAACAGTTCGGCGACTTTTTCTTGACGCCGATCGCTCGCTTCTATCATGCCAACGAGCTGCAGACCCTCGCGGATGTCTTTGACCTGGACGTCCTGGAACAGGACACCGGTGGTTGGCCTGGCAACAGCTTCGCTCACTTCGTCTGGTACCAGAAGCCCGGCCATCACGCAGTTTCCCGCAAGGCGACGGGCTGACGAGCCCGACATCGGCCTGAACCGCGAGGGGCCGCAGCATGCCGGTGCAAAAGGCCGCTCCGCGCGAAGGCATGCCCGGCGACGTTCGCCACACTTCGGGTGGCGAACACTGTCGTCACAGTCACCTATCCGCATCTCTCAACAGACCGTGCTGCGTGGTTGCGCTGACTATCTGACCGTATCCACACCTCCACGACCGGCCTTGAGAGCAAGACATGCACTACGTTGAAGAAACGAAGCTGGCCACATCGAGACCCCGACTGCCCTCGATGCTCCTGGCTCTCGCGCTGGCCCTGGCCTACGGGACTACTCAAGTGGCCTGGGGGGAGCACACTCCCTTTGCGGGCGGGTATCATCCGGACGCCGTTGTATATGCTCGAGCAGCCGAAAACCTCGAGGCGCTGATCGCAAGTCGCGCTCTGCACACGTATTGGGTTCAGCGGCTGGCGCCGACCGCGATCGTACATTTTGCGATGAGGATCGTCGGTATCCCGTTTCAGGATCGGAACATCATCCTGGCGTTCGAAATCTACAGCTTGGCCATTTGGTTGGTTGGAGTCGCAGTTTGGTGGTTGATCGCGGCGGAACTACGATTGCGTGAGAAGAATGCATGGCTCGGGATGATCCTCCTCTTCGTAAACCATGCCAATCTCAAGATGAGATTTTTTCTCCCCACTTTCAGCGACAATTCGGCATTCCTGTTGGGCTTGCTGCTGGTGTACTTTTTCCTGCGACGCCAATCGTTCGGTGTGTGGTCGGTGATGGTCGTGGGCGAGTTCACATGGCCCTCCATATTCTTGTTCGGCGCCCCCCTGTTCTTGTTTCCATTCCGGCCTCTGCCGCCACGACCGGCTCGCGCCGCCAGCCTCACGGTCGGAACCCTTGCCGCCCTCGGGTTTTTGGGTTTGTATTTTTCCCCTCTTGCCCCGGTTGGGAACTTCCAGGGATATCAACGCGGCAAAGGGTTGGCCGGCGCACTCGCCTTAGCCTTGGCTGTGCTCTACCTGTTCAGCCTTACCCGTAGTCTGTTCAATAGTCGGACCTTGTTTAACGTGCGCCTACTGTGGCAGGACGGCGTGTGGAGGCGTCTGGCGGTCATAGCGCTGACCGCTGTCGGCATCCGCCTCTTGGTTCACAGTTTGGGAAACAATGCGGCCTTCGGCGGCGTGAGCACTGTCGCGCAATGGGCTGAGGTGACACTCGTGGCCTCGGCGACTCAAATGCCGCTGCTCTTCTTGGTGGCGGCTGCCGTCTATCTGGGCGTGATCGTCCTGCTCGCGTTCCTCAAACTGCCCGACCTAAGCCGCGCGATCCAGGCCTGGGGAACCGGGGCGGTACTGTTTGCCTGGGGTAGCGCCGTTTTCCTGCTCGACTCGCAAAGCCGACACCTCATCCACGCGCTCCCATTCTGGGCCGCGGCCGTCGCGAAGGCGGCGGAGGACTATGAGTGGCGACCGCGTCAGTATTGGACGCTGGCCGTCACAGCGCTGGTAGTTTCGAAGGTATGGCTGCCATACGGCTTGAAGGGTGCAGCGGAATTTGTGAACTGCGCGTCGCCGGAGCATTATCGCCTTTGTGCGAATAGCGGGCCCAGCATGCCGTTCTGGTTATACGTCTCCCAGGGGGTGATCCTCGGGATTCTTGCCATCCTTCTTTACCAAGTCCTCACCCCGTTGTCTGGGGCGGGAGAGACCCAGACATCGCGGCGTGGGGCGACGACTCCACGGCCAGCAGTGGAGTAGTCGCGACCGCTATCCCATCCGACAGCTAATAAAAGCAGGGCTTCCCACGGCCGAGCACGGCTGCGCGGCGCGCTCAATGGGTTCTCAGCGAAATCATCGCGAAGGCCCCTGGGACACTCGTCGCGACCATGAGGAGCCGGGCGAGGACTGCCAACACAGTCGCCGCGTCGCGGTCCGCACCAAGGACCACGAGGAGAAGGACTAGGCCCGCTTCCCGCACGCCGATACCATTCAGCGAGACGGGAACGAGTGTTATCACGTAGACCAGACCAATGACGGCGGTGAATTCGAGCAATCCCAAACCGATACCCAGGTCCCTCAGGAGCAGGAATTGACCGAGCACCGCCGACATCACGCTCGCCCCAGAGAGAAGGACGGCGAGCGCGAGACCGGCCGGCCAGGTCAGCCATTGGCGCGCGATAGCAATGTACTCGCGAGCGAGATCGCGCAGATAGGCCGTGCCGATCAGCCCGTCCGCCCGCCACAGCCGCGCGAGAGGTCGGGGAAACAGCATGGCGAATCCCAGACCTGGCAGCAGGCCGGCATGTCCTGCGGTCAGGAGCATTCCGAGTCCGCCGGCGATCACACACCCCACGGTGAGGCCGACCATGGTCGCCATGTTCACGAGCCGGTCCATCACCAGTGCCGCGATAATGACTTTGCCCCGGAGCCCGGATCGGATCAGAAGAGCGCCTTTCGTCACATCGCCGCCAATCGTGCTGGGCAAGAAGTTGCTGGCGAATAAGCCAATCCAAGTGAGGCGCATGACCGTGCTGCAGCCTATCGTGCTGCCTTGCCGACGCAGTAGAAGCCACAACCGAACTCCGCCAAAGACTTGGCTCAACGAGAGGAGAAAAAGGGCCAGGACTAGGCGTCCTGGAGACAACCTCCGCACCTCGAGCAAGCCGGCGGTACCCAACCCCGACAGTACCCACGCAATCAGTCCGGCCGACAGGAAGAGCTGGGCCAGGCGCCACCAACGGCTCCGGAAGGGCGCGGCTAGAGCGTGGGAATCTGGCATCGCAGGTCAGTGACCGCGTTTGCGCGCAGTCAGAACGATCGGCGTCTCCCAGTGGAGCGAACGCCCGACGCGGACGAGGGCATTCACGAGCCGAAGCCGGTGAGCGATCCGAAGCAAGTCCTTAAGTCTCCCGAGCGCAGCGTACTCGGCAAATCCGAGCTTTCGCACGCGCTCCTCCCAGAGCCGCTCACCCCATCCGAGGATCTCGAGCTGCGAGCGGTGCGCCCGGAGCCAGCGACGCAGTCTCCCGGCGGTCACCAGCTGCAGGGTATCGAGGTACGCGGGATCCCGTCGGAGCAGCCGCACATAGAACTTCCCCAAGACGGCCGGCAGGTGTGGAAACCATAGGATGCCGTAGTGTCCTTCCCACCAAGAGCCGTAGTTGGGCACGACGAACTGGAGAAAGCCGCCTGGGGCGAGAACGCGTAGCGCTTCGGCGATCACTTGCCGAGGGTTGGCTACGTGCTCGAGCACATTCGAAGAGATCACAACGGTGAAGGAGGCGTCATGGAACGGCAGGTGCTCGCCCACTCCCTGCATCACGAGATATCGGGGGAGTCCGTAGGCAGCGAGAAGATCAGCCGCGATGGGGGAGGCGCCGCCATACTCGTCAGCGCCAGGCTCGACCCCGTAGGCACGAGCCCCGAAGCGTTTCCGCGCCATTGCCACCGTAAGCCCAATCCCAGCCCCGATCTCCAGCAGCCGGCGGCCTTCGAGGGGCACGCCCGCCTCGCGCTGGAACAGATCCAGCTGCTCCAACGAGCGCCCCTCATCGAGACTGTCGTTCGTCATCTGGGCAATGTGCGCCGCACCGCTGGAAATGCCGCGGAAAGCTCGCTCGTTGAGAACGCAGAGCCGCGCCCGAAGCTCCGCAAGCTGGGCGGCCGGCAGGGATCCCGTCACGCCTGGGTGCCTTCCGGCAGGTCCTGTCCGTCAAGGAAGAGTCGTGCCCACTGCTCCAGCACGGCGAGACCGAAGGCGAACTTGGCCCGGCGGCGCCCCTCCACCGGGTGATGGCGGATCCACGGGTGGTCCGCCGCAGCCAGGTAGCGGTCCACGGCCGCCGGGTCGAACCAGCCGCGCGCGGCGATGGCTCGCGGCTCGACGAGGTGACGAAGCACACCGTGCCGGACCATGCCAAGCAGGGTCGGGAGCAGCGCCTGCGTACCAAGCTTGCCGGTCTTCGGACGTCGCGCGATCTCCATCGGTAGGCGAGATTCCATCGCCTGGCGCAGTACGTGTTTCTGTTCGCCACCTCTGATCTTGAGCGCAAAGGGTATCGCGAAGGCCATCTCGGCGAAGGCCCGGTCCAAGAAAGGTACTCTAGCTTCCACCGAGTGCGCCATCATGAGCTTGTCGATGCGCGCTAGCTGCTGGTGCACGAGCTCCCGCTCGAGCTCGAAGCGGAGCGCACCTTCGGCGAGCGGCCCATCCTCGAAGTAGAAGTCGAATTGTCGTTCGGCAGCCTCCAGGAATGCCTGGTCACGCATGCCGGGCGCCAACAGACGCGCCACTGTTTTTGCCCGGGGCATCACGTAGCTCACTGCTAGAAAGCCCCTCCGCACCAGGCCGCGCGAGCCCCAGGTCCAGGGCGGCGCGAGGAGGCGGTCCTGCGGATAGCCCGCGAAGAGCTCATCAGAGCCCTCGCCCACCAAGACGACCTTCAGACTCTCACGGACGAAACGCGCCAGCGCGAGGGTGGTGAGCATCATGGGGTGTGCGATAGGCTCCTCGAGATGCCATACGCAGCGAGCAAAGTCGCGCGCCATGTCGGCCGGCGGCACCAGCCTCTCGAGCGCCGTTACCCCCAGATGGCCCGCCGCGCGTCGGGCGAACGGGACCTCGTCGTCCGGCAGTCCCCAACCGATGGTGAAGGCCCGAATCCGCTCGGCGGGCAGGCTCCGTGCCATCGACGCCAAGACCGCGCTCGAATCGAGGCCGCCCGAAAGAGTGATACCAACCGGCACGTCGGCGACCAAGTGAGACTCCACCGCCCGATCCAGTCCGTTCCGCACCACCTCCGCCCACTCGCGATCTCCCCATCGCTCGTGACGCCGCTCGAGATGCCAGTACCTGACGGCCTCGGAGGGGCGACCGGGGCGCCACACCATGGTGTGCGCAGGCCGGAGCTGCCGGATCCCGCGGAAAATAGTCTCCTCCGAAGAAGTCCAGCCGTAAAGCAGGTACTCACCCACCGCGGCGGGCTGGACGCGGGCCCCGCCGAGGAGCGGCAGCAGCGCCCGCACCTCCGACGCAAAAGCGAGGCTGTCGGACGAGGGACGACAGTAGTACAGAGGCTTGATGCCGAAGCGGTCACGCGCCAGGAACCACGCCTGCCGGGGCTTATCCCAGATTCCGAAGGCGAACATCCCCTCCAGATGCTCGACCACCCGTTCTCCCCACCTCGCCCAGCCTTGGAGAATCACCTCGGTGTCCGACTTCGTAACAAACACGTGGCCCAGGCGCTCGAGTGCGGTGCGGAGTTCCCGGAAATTGTAGATCTCGCCGTTATAAACGATCGCCGTCCGGCCGTCGCTAGTCCACATCGGTTGGTGGCCGCCGTCCACGTCGATGATGGAGAGTCTGCGATGTCCGAGGCCGACCAGCATACCCCCGATGCCAGATGGCTCAGTCTCGCAGCCAGCATCGTCAGGTCCCCGGTGGATCAACGCATGCGTCATCTCCTTCAGCTGTCGCGGCTCGAACCGACCGTAGAAGCCGGCGATCCCACACACGACTCAGCGGCCTTCCGCCTGGATCCAGGCGAGACTTTCGGATAGCACCGTGCGGTTCCGCTGTATCGTCTCGTCCCGGACTGCGATAATCCGGGCCCGCAGATCACTGTCCTTGAGTACCCTCGCGGCCTTGTCGATCACGGGCGCCGGGTCGTCCATGAACTCTCCGAGTTCCACCACCAGGTCTCCCAACCCCAGCGCGCGGAAGATATCCCGCCCCTTGTCCGTGTAGGAGATATGGATGGCAGGCACGCCGGCTCTGATGGCCGCCAGCGTCGAATGCAGGCGCATGCCGATCACGAGGTTCAGGCGGCTCACAAGGCGATAGAACCCTGGGATCGAGAGATCGTCCTCGATCACGACGACATCTTCATCCGCGGCGAATCGCTCCTTGAGTGCTCGCAGGAGCGGGAGGTCGTCTTCCCACGGCTCCGTGCCCGGCTCGTACATCGATAGGAGGACGATTCGAGCCCCATGGCGACACCGCAGCGCGGCGATGGCCTCCATTAGGTTGTCCAGCACCCGTGCCATTCGGGCCGTCGCGCGAGCCTGGTACCGTTTCTTGGCGAACTGGTACGGCACCCAACTGGACGCGAAATGGAACCAGAGCCGAACGTTGATTCCGATGACTGGCTGGCCCGGGCGTCGAGCGACGATGCCCGACACGAAGCGACCTTCCGCCGGTGGCACGTGGAGGTCATCGTCGAAACCGTCCAGGAAGATCCCGTCTGAGCCCTGGTCCAACCGAGCGAGCGCCCCTAGACCACCCAGGAGCGCGCGACTGCGCGGATCCCGCGCGACGAAGAGGCTTACAAGGTTCAAAATGTGGCGAGCGAGCCAGCGCCCGGATCCCCTGGTGAGCGGCCCCGCGCCCTGCATCACCACGATGATGCGCAGCCCAATCGCGCGGTAGATGCCGAAGAGGAGGAATGTGTGGACGAGCTTCGCGAGGCTCGAGTCATCCTGGAGGTCGAGTCCGCCGGTCCAGAGCACGACATCACTCCGCCACAGGGCCCGCCAGCCGTACCATCCTGGGAGCAGATTATAGACTCGACCGTATGGGAGCAGACGAAACGGACCGTCAGGCACGTGGCGCTCGCGGGCGCAGAAGACGGTCACGTGCGATACGCCTAGCCGGTGAAGAGCAGACAGGATGCCCCACCGGCTAAGCAGATCGCCACGATTGCCCCGAATGACTCGAGGGCAAACCCACCTCATCGGGCGCCGGGTCTTGCCAAGACGGCGCGGAAGACCCCTTCGTACTGGTCAGTGATACGCTCAAGGTCGAACCGCTCCGCTCGCGCACGGCTGGCTGCCTTCATGCGGATAAGCCGATCAGGGTCTTCGCACACGTACCGCAGCGCCTTGACGAAGGCCTCCGGGTCTTCCAGGGAGCAGAGGAGTCCGTTCACTCCGTCCTCGACCACATCCGTCAGTCCCCCGATGCGGCTGCCCACTATGGCAAGCCCGCAAGCCAGAGCCTGGACCGTGACCAACGACAGGCCCTCACTGAGGGAGGTCACGTACAGCACATCCGCCCCAGCCATGACGCGGTCCGCCTGGTCGGGCGTCACCCAGCCGTGGAAGGTCACACGATCACTTAGCCCCGTTGCGCGCGTGAGGCCCTCGGCCTCTTCGCGGTCCGGCCCATCTCCCACGAGGTCGAGCCGCCAATCGAGATCCTGAACGTCCGCGAGTCTCTGGAGACCGAAGAGGAGATTCTTCTGCGCCTGAAACCTCCCAACCCACACGAAGCGAATCGGTGACGACGGGCGACGAACCGTCGTCGAATAGCGGGAGACGTCCATGCCGTTGGGAATCACGACTGGCGAAATGCCGTAAGCTCGCTCGGCGAGGCCCGCCGTAAACGAGCTTACCGCTGTGACCGCACTGGCCGCCCGCCAGATGGGTACCGTGAAGCGCCCGAGCCAGCGAAACAGCCGCTCGGTCTGCTCTGGGACCCCGCCCGGAACGTCTCCCAAGTGGGCAGTGATCACGTATGGGATGCTCATGAGTCGATGGACGAGATAGGCGACAGGCCCGGTCGGGACGGCGAAGTGGACGTGCATGATGTCCGGCCGCCATCGGCGGGCCAGGGCCAGGGCCGGCGCGGCGCTGGCGATCACGTATGCGAACATCTCGGGCACCGTGCACCGATCGGCCCGGCGCCGGAAACATCGCACGCGGTGTACGCGATACCCATCAGTCCAGTCGTCCCGCTCCATTCCTTGGATGCGCGATGTCAGAACGGTGATCTGATGCCCGCGACGAGCGAGTTGGCGGCCCAGAACCTGTGAAACCCGTCCTCCGCCGCCGCCGATAGGAGGGTACTCGTAATTTAGGACGAGGATCTTCACTGGGCCGCCGATGATGACCTGCGGCGCCATCGTCCGAGTTCAACTCCAGCGGCCCCGGCCTGCCCACGACCCTGTTCGGGGCGAAACCGCAAGCGCGGCGGCCAAATTGGCGGCGCGATCGAGCCGCTCAGATGAGAACTCCCTCGGAGGATCTGATCTGCTCCGCATGCTTCTGAACGCAGCGGTCGATCAACGACAGGGTCTTACGCGTCCAGTCGATTGTCCGCCTAAGTCCCTCGCTCAGCGCGGTCTGAGCCTCGAAACCGAGCTCGCGTTTCGCCTTCTCGGTGCTGCCGAAACGCCGGCCCGAGCGGTCCCACGCGCGCCGAGGATGGAAGTCGAGAGGTGCGGGATTGCGAGCAAGATCGTTGATCAAGCCTGCCAGCTCGAGGATGGAGGTCTCGACGCCGCTGGCGAGGTTGTAGACGTCACCGGGCTTGCCGGCCGCCGCGCACAGGAGGAGCCCGCGGACGATATCCTCCACGTAAATGAAGTCCCGCGTCGCCACGCCGCCGTTCTCCACCGTGAGCGGCAGCTGCTTCAGAGCCCGGTAGACGAACGAGGGCGTGACGTTCCGCCAAACCGTGGCCGGGGTTCCCCGCCACTGGCCGGCCCCCAGGATCTCCCCGGGGCCGTACACGTTCTGGAAACGCGCCCTCACCGTCGGCAGGCCGTGCTGCGTGTGGTAGTAGACAGAATAGAACTCGCCCACCACCTTGGAGATCTGGTATGGGCTGTCCAGCTCGAGGGGTACGGGTCCGTCCTCGGTGGTCGCCTCGGCGTGGCCGAAGGTGTGGGGGGCCAGTGTGCAACCCGAGGCGGCGTAGACCACTTTGCGGGGACGGCGGAAACCCTTGAGATGCTCGTAAAGCTTCAACGTGGTGATGAGGTTGTTGTCGTGGTCGGCGAGGGGGTTGGCGATGGAGCTCTGGTTGCCGTGATAGGTCGCCAGATGGAAGACGTAGTCGAACTCGTCGCCCAGCCGGGCCAGCACCGCATCGTCCGCGATGGAGCCTTCGATCAGCTCCACGCGGGAATCGTCCGGCAGGTTCTCCCGCTCCGCCGAGAGCAGGTTGTCCACCACCACGACGCGCCGGCAGTCCAGCGCCAGGGCCCGGCG
>Ga0070698_100003300_pt1 | contig 17749 bp, 21 predicted proteins | sample KBSK1502metaG_FD_65477 | JGI IMG/M metagenome (GOLD analysis project Ga0070698, IMG submission 65477) | Corn, switchgrass and miscanthus rhizosphere microbial communities from Kellogg Biological Station, Michigan, USA - KBS K1-50-2 metaG | ecosystem: Host-associated > Plants > Roots >...
AACCAGAGAGGAGAGAAAGATGACCGACAGCAAGAACATCAGCCAGGAGATGCAGCAGCAGGTCCTCGACACGATCCGCAGGAGCCAGGAGTCCGTCGTCGAGGCGATCAAGACGTGGGCCGACTCCGTCCAGGCCCTGACCCCGTCGTTGCCGATCCCCAGCGTGCCGTTCGCCGACAAGCTGCCCAAGCCCGGTGAGCTGGTGGCGAACGCCTACGACTTCGCCGAGCAGCTGCTCGCGACCCAGCGCAAGTTCGCCGAGGACGTGCTCGCCGCGACCGCCCCCGTGCTCGGCAGCAGTGGCCCCGGCGCGGCCAAGAAGGCAGCCCCGGCCGCCAAGTAATCCACCCGCTCGCGCGGCGGACGCGGCCCAGGGCCGTTTCCGCCGCGTACGCTTTGCCAACTAAACCTAGCGCCACAGTCAGCCCGAGGAGGTGACATGTCCGATCCGTGGAACGCGCAGCTGGAGGCGCTCGGCGCGTTCATCCGCAGCCAGCGCCAGCTCGCCCGGCTGTCCCTGCGACAGATGGCCGAGCTGACCAGCCTGTCCAATCCCTACCTCAGCCAGGTCGAGCGCGGTCGGCACCAGCCCTCGGTGCGGGTGCTCAAGCTGATCGCCGAGGCGCTCAACATCTCCGCCGAGACGCTGCTCGAGCAGGCGGGCCTGCTCGACGCGCAGCATCCGGACGGTGACGACGCGACCGCACGAGTCGAGAGCGCCATCCGGACCGAGCAGCGACTGACCGACGAGCAGAAGGCCGCCCTGATCGCCGTCTACCACAGCATGCTCCGGGACTGACGAGCGCGGCGTCCGGCCGTCCGGTGCGGGTAGGGGCGAAAGTCCCTGGTGCCGGGTCCCGGCGCAGGTCATCGTGGCGGGTATGAAGGCTATCGTTCAGGACGTGTACGGCCCGGCCGACGTGCTCGGGCTGCGGGATGTGGACCGGCCCGCGACCGGCGAGGACCAGGTGCTCGTCGAGGTCCGCGCCGCCGGCGTGGACCCGGGGGTCTGGCACCTCATGACCGGCGAGCCCCGCCTGGTCCGTGCCATGGGGTTCGGGCTGCGCAGGCCCAAGGTGCCCGTGCGCGGCCGGGATGTGGCCGGTCTGGTGGCGGCGGGGGCGCCAGGGTGACCGGCTTCCGCCCGGGGGACGCGGTGTACGGGACGTGCGAGAGCGGCTCGTTCGCCGAGTTCGCCGCCGCTTCCGCCGAACGGCTGGCGCCCAAGCCAGCCGGGCTCACCTTCGAGCAGGCCGCGGTCGTGCCGATCTCCGGGATGACCGCGCTGCAGGCCGTCCGCGACAGCGGGCGGGTCCGGCCGGGCCAGCAGGTGCTGGTCATCGGCGCCGCCGGGGGCGTGGGGTCGTTCGCCGTGCAGATCGCCAAGGCCGGGGGGGCCAGGGTGACCGGAGTGTGCGGCCCGGCCAAGGCCGGCCTGGTGCGCTCGCTCGGCGCCGACGACGTCATCGACTACACCCGCGAGGAGGTCGACCGGGACGGGCCGCGGTACGACGTCGTCATCGACACCGCCGGGAACCGCCCGGTGTCGCTGTTGCGGCGCGCCATGACGCCGCACGGGGTGCTGGTCATCGTGGGCGGCGAGCGCGGCCGCGGCCGGCTGCTCGGCGGCTTTCAGCGGCAGCTCAGCGCGCCGCTCGTCTCACTGTTCTCCCGGCAGCGGATAGTCGGCCTGATCGCCAGGGAGCGCGCCGCGGACCTCGAGACCCTGACCGGTCTCATCGAGTCCGGTGCGGTCACGCCCGTCATCGACCGCGCCTACGCCCTCGCCGAAGCGCCGGACGCGATCCGCTACCTGTCCGCCGGGCACGCCGCGGGAAAGGTCGTCGTCAAGCTGTGACGGCGGGGGACCGGGGCGACGAACGTGCCCGCGGACGGCAGGGCCAACCGCCGGGTGCCTGGCGAAGGCCGGAAGGGCTGCTGCCCCGGTGGGCGAGTGTGTTGGTGGTGGCCGCGCATCCGGACGATGAGACGTTCGGGCTGGGCGCGGTCATCGCTGCGATGGCGGCCGCCGGCGCAGCGGTGCACGTCCTGTGCTTCACCCGGGGCGAGGCATCGACCCTGAACGAGAACGACGCCGACTTGCACCGCGCCAGGGAAGAGGAGCTGCGCCGGGCCGGCCGCGAACTCGGGGTCGCATCGGTGACCCTGCTGGGCTGCCCGGACGGCTGCCTCGGCTCCGTTGAGCCGGGCGAACTCGACGCCGCCGTCCGGCGCTGGGCTGCCCGCTGTGACGCCGACGGCCTCCTGGTGTTCGACGACACCGGGATCACCGGCCATCCTGACCATCAGGCCGCGACGGCGGCGGCCGTGCGGGTGGGCGCAGCCGCCGGGCTGCCGGTCCTGGCGTGGGTCCTGACCGAGCCGGTCGCGGCTCAGCTGCGCAAGGAGACGGGGCACCCCTTCGCCGGCTGCCCCGCCGACCGCATCGACGTGTGCGTCCGGGTCGACCGGGCCAGCCAGCGCCGGGCGGCACTCATGCACGTGAGCCAGATTTCGCCGTCGGCGGTGCTGTGGCGGCGGCTGCAGTTGCAGGCCGATCGCGAGCACCTGCGCTGGCTCGTGCCGGGTGGCTCATAGGCCGCCGTGCGGCAGGCAGGCCGGCGGGAGCGGGAACCAGCGCAGCGCCTCGAACTCCGGGCCGAGCCCGGTAGGCCCGGCATCGACCCGCGCGGGGCATGCGGCCAGGACCGCCCTGGCCTGGCTCAGGTACCCGGGGAAAGCGTCCTCGCCCGCCTGGGCGCGGTGCCGCGGCCAGGTCATCTCGCCGTCGCGGCCGAAGGACACCGCGGCGAGCCGGAGCGCGGGCTCGGGGACGCCGCGGGCGTGCCGCCACAGCCCCGTGTGCGGGTCGAAGCGGTAGTCGGGCAGCAGCCGGTAGCCGGCCTCCGCGATCAGTTCCACGGCGTCGGCGATGTAATCGGCGGCGGCCGCGGAGATGAAGTAGTTGAGGTTGACCCGGGTCCAGCCGGGCTTGACTCCCTCGCAGCCGTGCCCGATCTCCTCCCGCAGCGCGTGCGAACGCGCGGCGCCGATCGCCAGCAGCCGGTGCCCGTAGGGTCCCGCGCACGAGCAGCCGCCTCGGGCCTGGATGCCGAACAGGTCATTCAGCAGTGCGACGACGAAGTTGTGATGCAGGTACTGACCGTCGGCGTGCCGCATCCGGAACGAGATGACCGCCAGCCGCCGCGCCTGCCGGCTGCCGAGGATCTCGATCCGCGGATTGGCCTGCCAGCGGTGCAGCACGCGCCGCCACAGCCGCTCCTCCCTGGCCTGTATCAGGTCGGTCCCGACGGCCTGCTTGAGGGCGAACACCAGGCCGGCCCGGATCGACTCGACGATGGCCGGAGTGCCGCCTTCCTCCCGGGCGACCGGGTCGTCGAGGTACCGGTGACCGACCGGATCGACGAACGCGACCGTGCCGCCGCCGGGATTCGTCGGGACCGCGTTGCGCACCACCTCACGGCGGACGATCAGGACGCCGGGCGTCTGCGGGCCGCCGGGGAACTTATGCGGCGACAGGAACACCGCGTCCTTGTGGTCGTCGGCGCCGCGTCCGGATGCCCGGACGCGGATCGGCACGTAGGGCCCGGCGGCCGCGTAATCCCAGAACGACAGCGCACCGTGGGCGTGCAGCAGCGCCGCCACCGCCTCGGTGTCGGTCAGGATGCCGGTGACGTTGGAGGCGGCGGAGAAGCTGCCGATCCGCAGCGGCCGCCCGGCGAAACGGACGAGCTGGGCCTCCAGGTCGGCAACGTCGATGTGGCCGTCCGCGTCCTCGCCGATGACCACGACATCGGCGATCGACTCCCGCCACGGCAGCTCGTTGGAGTGGTGTTCGTAGGGGCCGACGAAGACGACCGGCCGCTGCTCGGGTGGGATGCGCCCGGCGAGCCGGTATCGCTCGTCCAGTCCGGCGGGTATCCGCAGTTCCAGGATCCCGATCAGCTTGTTCACCGCCGCCGTCGCCCCGGATCCGCAGAAGATGACGAGGTCATCGGCCGTGCCGCCGATGGCGGTGCGGATGAGGTGCCGGGCATCCTCCCGCAGCCGGGTCGTGGCCAGGCCGGTCCCCGAGCTTTCCGTGTGCGTGTTGGCGTACAGCGGCAGCACCGCGTCGCGGATGAAGTCCTCGATGAAGTCCAGTGACCGGCCCGATGCGGTGTAGTCGGCGTAGGTGACGCGCCGCGGCCGGAACGGCCCGTCCATCACCTCGCCCTCTCCGACGATTCCGCGGCGTACGCGCTCCAGCAGCGCGGACGTCGGCAGGCCCGCGACCGCCGGCCGGTCCTGCCCGGTGGCGGGTGCGCTCATCGTCGTCCCCCTTCGAGGACCAGCCGGCGGCGTTACGCGCCGGCTGCCTCAGCAGGCGCCGGCTGACGCGCGATGCCGGCCCGGATCTCGTCCATGTCGAGCTCGCGCGCCCTGGCGATCAGCTGCTCGAGCGCGGCCTCGGGCAGGGCGCCCGGCTGGGCGTAGAGGAGAATGCCGTCGCGGAACACCATGAGCGTCGGGATCGAGGAGATCCCGAGCTCGACGGACAGCTCCTGCTGCTCCTCGGTGTCCACCTTGCCGAACACCGCATCCGCGTGCGTGCCCGACGCCCGCTCGAACACCGGCCCGAACATCCGGCACGGACCGCACCAGCCCGCCCAGAAGTCGAGCAGCACCAGCCCGTCGCCGCTGGTCACTGACTCGAAATTCTCCGACGTCACCTTGATCGTCGCCATGGAAGCCTCCGTGTTCGCGATGCCCAGAAATACCCTAGGGGGTATAGCAAGGACCTGTCGCTCGCTATTCCCCGCGGCTAGCCGGCCGACCGCATGGAGTCCAGTGCTGCCCGCAGCCTGCGGCCGGCCTCGTCGGCCACCGGCTGGAGGGACGGCTGGCCGGTCACGGCGACCATGGCTTGCGGGTCGAGTGCCTCGATGACGGTGCCGCCCCCCTCGGCCCGGACCACGACGTTGCAGGGCAGCAGCAGCCCGATCTTCCGGTCCGCCGACAGCGCCTGGTGGGCCAGCGGCGGGTTGCACGCGCCGAGGATCAGGTAGTCCTCCATGTCCGCACCCAGCTTGTCGCGCAGGGTCGCCTGCACGTCGATCTCGGTCAGCACGCCGAAACCCTGGGCCTTCAGTGCCTCGCGGATGCGCGCTGCCGCCTCAGCGAACGGGATTGAGGTCCGGATGGTGATCCCGTAGTCCATTGCCTTGCCTTCCTTCATCATCGGGCTCAGGCGCGGAGGCCTGCGGGACGATCCCGCATATGCGCCCCGCGCTCAGGCCAGGGTGAGGAAGAGCTTCTCCATCTGCTCTTCGGTCATCGGGGAATCCCCGTCCCCCGTCAGGCACTGCCGCATCCCGCTGGCCACGATCTTGAATCCGGCCCGGTCCAGCGCCCGGGACACCGCGGCCAGCTGCGTGACCACGTCCGTGCAGTCCCGGCCGTCCTCGATCATCGCGATGACACCGGCCAGCTGTCCCTGCGCCCGGCGGAGCCTGTTGAGCACCTGGCCGGCAGCCTGCTCGTCAACTTTCATCAGCGGGTCCCTTCTCTCACCCTGAAAGAATACCCGCAGGGGTATCTGCCCATGACAGCTCCAGCCGGCAGCATGTCCGAGTCCCACGGTCCGTTACCGCGCGGGCTGCTGCTGCGGCGACTCGCGGGTGTGACTGATCATGGCCGGTGCGCCACCAGGCTGACGGCCTGGGTCTGCCGCCGGCGGTCGTAGCCGATCACCTTGATGTAGCAGTCCGGGTGGGCCGCCACGCAGGCGTCGATCTCCGTTATCACATCGGGGACGAGGCGGGCGTCGAACAATGGGAGCTTCCACATGCTCCAGTAATGATCTCGGGCGTCTGGTTCGGCCGTGTACTCGATTGCCGGGATGAGGTTCTGATCCAGCAGGTACTTGATCTGCCCGGTCAACTGGCCTTCGTCCAGCGGTGGCAGGTAGGAGATCACGTGGGCCTCCGTTCGTTGTGTTACCCGGCGCTTCTGTCGGGAGCGACGCCGGCCGTGTCAAGGGGGTCAACCTCGTCGAACTCGAACCTGGTCTCCTTCCAGAGCTCGAGCGCGTCGCGGAGCTCCGGCGACTGGCGGCCGGCCGCCGCCAGGATCTCCGGCCCCTCGGCGGCAAGGTCCCGCCCTTCGGCGCGCCCCCGGACGGTCGCTTCCAGCGCAACCCGCACCGCCGTCGCCCCGGCGCTGTTGCCGCCTGGGTGGCCCTGGGTGCCGCCGCCGAACTGGAGCACGCTGTCGGTGCCGAAGATGTCCACCAGTTCCGGCATGTGCCAGACGTGGATGCCGCCGGACGCCACCGGGAAGACCGCCGGCATCGACGCCCAGGCCTGGTCGAAGTAGATGCCGCGGCTCACGTCCGCGGGGATGAAGTCCTCGCGCAGCAGGTCATTGATCGCCATGGTGCCCGTGCGGTCTCCCTCCAGCTTGCCGACGACGGTGCCGTTGTGGAGCTGATCGCCGCCGGCCATCCGCAGCCACTTGGCCAGCACCCGCCAGTGGACACCGTGGTTGCGCTGCCGGTCGACCACCGCGTGCATCGCCCGGTGGCAGTGCAGCAGCACGCCGTTGTCCCGGCACCACCGCGACAGTGAGGTGTGCGCGGTGAAGCCCATGGTGAAGAAGTCGGACATGATGATCGGCGCGCCCAGTTCCTTCGCGAACTCGGCCCGCCGGTAGACGTCTTCCATCGTGCCCGCGGTCACGTTCAGGTAGTGGCCCTTGCGCTCGCCGGTCTCGCTTTCCGCCTTGCGCACCGCCTCCATGGCGAACTCGAAGCGGTCGCGCCAGCGCATGACAGGCTGGGAGTTGACGTTCTCGTCGTCCTTGGTGAAGTCCAGGCCGCCGCGCAGCAGCTCGTAGACCGACCGGCCGTAGTTGCGGGCCGACAGCCCGATCTTCGGCTTGATGGTGCCGCCCAGCAGCGGCCGGCCGTACTTGTCGAGCTTGTCGCGCTCCACGCCGATCCCGTGCGGCGGACCGGGAAACGTCGTCAGGTACGCCACCGGGAGGCGCAGATCTTCCAGCCGCAGGGCGCGCAGCGCCTTGAAGCCGAAGACGTTGCCGACGATGGAGGACAGCAGGTTGACGATCGAGCCCTCCTCGAACAGGTCGAGGGGGTAGGCGATGTAGGCGATCAGCTGATCCGGCTGCCCCGGCACCGGCTCGATCCGGTAGCAGCGGGCCCGGAACCGGTCCAGGTCGGTGAGCAGATCAGACCACACCGTGGTCCAGGTGCCCGTAGACGACTCGGCGGCGACCGCGGCCGCCGCCTCCTCCGGCGCCACCCCCGGCTGCGGCGTCACCCGGAACGCGGCCAGGATGTCGGTGGCCGCCGGGATGTGGCCAGGATCGTAGTAAGCGTCGCGATATTCATGCACTCCGGGCCGGTAGGCGTCCCGCAGGCCGACGGACCCGGGGTCAGACATGTTCGTGGTCATGGACGGCCTCTCCTCGCAGCTCCTGGGCGTGGATCATCTCTTCGTGCATGCTCAGCGGTACCTTCAGCAGCATCGACTTCTTCGCGCTGAGAATCCGGTGCACCAGCAGAAGCTGTACCAGCGCCAGCGGGTCGCTGTGATGCTTGCGCAGCACGCCGTCGGTGAAGTCGCCGAACTGGTCCGGCGCCAGGTGCCGCAGATCCTGGTGACGGGCGTCGAAGTGCTCCCAGATCCGGGCCTCCAGCCGCCTGACAACCGTCGGATCGATGGACCCGTCGATCTCCAGCACGGTCTCGTCCTCGTCTTCCCCCTGCGTGACGCAGAACCCTCCGCAAGGCTCGGGCAGTATGCCCGCCAGGTTCAGGCGCGGCAGCGTGGCCCGCTCGATGATGCGCACGCTCAGGTGCTCGTCGTCGGGCCCGGACGTTTCCGGCCGGTGGAAGCGGACGATGAGATCGGCGAACCGGCGCTGCGGGGCTATGTAGGCGGCCAGGTCCGGCTCCCGGGCGGCGATCTCCGCGTGGACCTGCTCTGGCGTGTAGCCGCGCTTGGCCACGTCCCGCTGCACCTTCCACCCGTGCTTGAGTTCCTCGTCGGGGTCAAGCCACACGTTGAGGTCGAACAGGCCCCGAACCCCCGGCACTAGGAAGGGGTGCAGCCCCTGGACGATGACCACCTCTTTCGGCAGGATCTCCTCCGAGGGCCCGAAAGTGCCGTCGGAGTGGTCGTACACCGGTTTCATGATCGGGTTTCCGCGCTTGAGCGCCAGCAGCTGGTTCTCCATCAGCGCGAAGTTGTTGGCCCGGGGATCCAGCGCGGTGACCCCGATCAGGTTGCGTTCCCGCCGGTCCAGGCTGTGATAGTCGTCCAGGCACACGCTGGTGATCTGGGCGGCCGGAAAGATCCGGTAAAAGCCGGCGGTCAGCGTCGACTTGCCGCTGCCGCTGTCACCTCCGATGGCGATGAATATCGGTCGCTGCATCCCGTCTCGGGTCGCGGTGCCCATCACTGCCTCCCTGCTGTCATTGGGATCACCGACCTCCCGGTGGCGCGGACGGGGGTTTGTCCGCGCCGACCGGGAGGTCGTGGTCATCCGCGACGTCGGTCAGGCCGTGCCAGCCGGGGTCTTGTCGGCGGGGCTAGGGGTCTTGCCGGCGTCGGGTCCCGGAGCCGAGCGGTACCAGGAGCGCCAGACCAGGCGGTGCACCGGGATGAGCCGGGGGATGTCACGCAGGCCGGGCAGGAACGGCACCAGCAGCAGCAGGATCGTTCCGAGGCCGGTCAGGTAGATCGCGATCATGTCCACGTTGGCCGAGGTGGAGAAGTGCGGCACCTGGTACCACAGCGTGTACAGCCACAGCCAGGGCTGGCCGGGGTAGCTCCCGGTCTCGTTCATCACGCCCCACTGCCCGCCGGTCAGGTTCATGGCCTGCGCCTTGTTGGCGAAGTAGGAGCCGTCCGCGATGAACAGCAGCGGCTTGGTGTAGTTCGTGCCGTAGAACTGCTGCTGGGTGAGCAGGTCGGTGTCCAGAGCGCCGCTGCGAGCCAGGGAGAGTTCGGACGCCAGCATGATGGGGACGGGCCCGTCGGCTGCGGGCGGGACCACCGGGGTGCCGTTGACGAACTTCACCTTCGTCACCGCGTTCGCGTAAGCGTTCGCCCACTTCAGCTGCTGGGCAGCAGGTGCCGCCCGGTAGACGGCGAGCGCGGCGGCCAGCGGCTGGTTGGTAGGTGCGAGCGCGGACAGCGGCGCGAGCACGAAGTCCTGCGCCGAGTTGACCGGCTGGGTCACGCCGAGCCAGGTCTGCGGGGTGATGAACAGATGCTGGACGCTGCCAGTGCCGTTGTTGTACGGCGGGCCGTAGGTTGCCGACAGGCTGCTGCCGTTCAGCTCGGTGGCCGCAGTGGCGAGGAAGTCGGCCGGCGCCAGCTTCGCCCACGTCGCGACCGTGACCGGAGGCACGTCAGGCGAGGACAGCAGGCCGGCCAGGCCGAACGTCAGCGCCAGCACCACGATCCCGGCGATGGTGCCTTCCTTGAGGATGTCGTATCGCCTGGTAGGCCCGCGCCAGGCTCGTGCCGCGGCGACCCTGATCGCGCGGCGGCGCTGCCGCCCGGTGCCCTTGGCCCCGGCGGCGTCGGTGTCGATCGGGTGCGCGACGCCGCGGACCCGGACCAGCAGCACGTGCGCGCCGATCAGCGCGACGAGCAGGACCGGGACGAGCACCACGTGCCACAGCAGCATCTGGCCGGTGTTCATCGCGTTGAAGAACGCGCCGACCCCGACCGTGTTGAAGGCGTCCTTGCCGCTGGTGGAGATCCACTGCGAGTCGAAGTTCGACTGGGCCAGGTAGCCGGTGAAGCATTCCAGGACCGAGGCCGCGAACGCGACCACGCCGGTGATCCACGTCCACGCCCGGCGCCCGCGCCAGGCGGCCATCCAGAACTTGCCCCACAGGTGGATGACGATCAGCGCCATGAACAGCTCGACGCTCCACAGGTGCAGGCTGTTGAAGAAGTGCCCCACCGGGTTGGTGTGCCACCAGTCCACGCCGCCGAGCGCGATGGCAACCCCGGACGCGACGGCCACGATGAACGCCACGAGGGCACCGACCCCGAACACGTAGATCCAGGACGCCACGTAGGCGGGCTGGCGGTCCGGCAGCAGCTTGCCCGGCGGCAGCGTCCGCACCGCCCACCGCCGCACCCGGGCGGTCCACATCCGGTCATCCTCGCTGAGCACGGCGGGTTTAGCGGGTGTGGCGGACGGAGCCTCGCCGTCCGGAGACGGATCGGCAAGGACAGCAGGCTCAGTGCGGTGCCGGCCGGGGAACGGCAACAGCAGGGCCGCGCCGAAGATGACGACCATCACCGCGATCAGGACGAGATTCGCCAGCGACACGTTGAAGATCGACCAGTGCAGGTAGGTGCCCGGCTGGTTGAGGTCAATGGCCAGCGGGGCCGGATGGGTCAGGGCGAGGGAGTTCATCTCGACTCCAAGGGGATGGTCCGACACGGTACGTAATGCCCGCCAGCGTGCACCGGCCCGGACCCCGCGACGAGGGCCGCCCGCCCTATGATCGCGGGACCTTCGTCCTTTCTGCCGCACTTGCTGCCAGGCCGGGCCCAACGTCCCTCCGGCGGCAGACCTTCGGACCTGGTCTGGCACCGCGGACCGCGATCGGATGGCATCGAGAACCTGTATCGCGCAGCCGTTTGGGGGCGTGACATGGACAGCAACCTTCCGGCGCAGGCCGCGACCACCATGAGGCCGCGGACGGCCACCCCTGACGAGGTCACGAGGTTCGTCGTCGGCGCGGCGGTGTGGGCGCCGTCGGTGCACAACACCCAGCCCTGGCGGTTCAGCCACCGCGGACGGGTGATCAGCTTGAGCGCCGACGTCGAGCGACGCCTGGCCGTGGCCGACCCCGAGGGCCGGGAAATGATGATGAGCTGCGGCGCCGCGCTGTTCACCGCCCGGCTGGCGCTGCGGTCCGCCGGCTACCGGCCGGACACCACCATCCTTCCGGACCCGGACCGGCCGGCGCTCGTCGCCCGGGTCGGCTGGGACGAGCAGGTGCCGGCCAGCGAGTACGAGCAGCAGCTCTTCGCTCAGGTCACGCGGCGCCGGACGCACCGCGGCGGGTTCGACGCGGCACCGCTGCCCGCCGAGCTGGTGGCCGCGCTGCGCGAGGAGGCCGCGCGCGACGGTGCCCGGCTGCACGTGGTCGGCGACGACGCCGGCCGGGCCACGCTCGCTGCGGTCACCGAGGCGGCCGAGCACGCGCTGCGGCTCGACGGACCGCGGGCCCGGGAGCTGGCCCGCTGGGCGCCGGCGCCGGGCAGCCCGCGGCGCGACGGCGTACCGGACTCCGCCTACCCGGCCCAGGCCGAGCGCACCGACCCGGACTTTCCCGGCCGGGACTACGCGCGGGGCCAGGGATGGGGGTACCCGCCCGCTTCGTCGGCGCCGCTGCTGCGGTCCGCCGGGGTCGTGGCCCTGCTCACCACGCGGGGCGACACCAGCGCGGACTGGGTCAACGCCGGCCAGGCGCTGCAGCGGGTGATGCTGACCGCGACCACGTGCGGCGCTGCCGTCGCGCTGCACAGCCAGCCGCTGGAGTTCCCGCACCTGCGCGCGTTCATCCGCGGCCAGTTCAACGGCCGCGCTTACCCACAGATGGTGCTGCGCCTCGGGGCGACCGCCGAGCGGTCGGTTAGCGTGCGCCGCCCGGTCGGGGACGTCTTGATCTGACGGGGCGGGGGTCAGCCGGCCAGCAGGACGCCCACGAACAGCGCGGCCAGCGCGCTGATGCCGGTGAGCGCGCCGAAGACCGCCAGTCCGGCCGCGCTCCGGGCGCGGGTGTGCAGCGCCGCGGTGATCCCGGAGATGGCCACCACGATGAGCTTCACCACCAGGGTCGTCTCGTAGCTCCCGCTGATCCGGGAGCGTACGGCGACGATGTTCCAGATTCCGGTGACCACGAGGACCGCGAACGCGGGCCAGGCGACCAGGTTGAAGCGGCGGGCGGCGGCGCGGGGGATCTCGGCGCCCAGGCGGCGCAGCACGGGGACGAGCGCGGCCAGCGTGAGCTGCCCGCCAACCCAGATGGTCGCCGCGAGGACGTGCAGGAACAACCGGACCGTGTCCCAGCCGACCGGCAGCAACACCCACCTCGTTCCGTTCGGCGCCCCGCAGGAGGCGACGCACGCAGGTATGGTAAACGGTATGGCGATGCGGAAGGTCACGATCACGCTCGATGAGGCGCAGCTTGACCAGGTCCGTGCGCTGGTGCAGGCAGGGTCCGCGCCGAGCGTGTCCGGGTTCGTGCAGCACGCCGTCGCCGTCGCCCTCGACGACGTGGCGGGATGGGGCGCGATGCTCGCCGAGGCGCTGCGGCAGACCGGCGGAGCGCTGTCCGACGACGAGCGCGCCTGGGCCGATGACGTGCTCGGCACCGGCAACCGGCCGGCCGCGTGACACGGGGAGTGACCCTGGATGCCGGCGCGCTGATAGCCCTGGACCGGGACGACCGCCGTGTGGTCGTGCTCCTGGCCAGGGCGAGGGAGACGGCGGCCCGGGTCGCGATGCCGGCGTCGGCACTGGCGCAGGCCATCCGCAGACCCGAGAGGCAGGTCCGTCTCTCGCGGCTGATCCGGCAGCCCACGACTGACGTGATCGATCTCGGCCGGGTGGACGCCACGAACGTCGGCAGGCTGCTGGCGGCCAGCGGCACGTCCGACATCACCGACGCGCACGTGGTGATCTGCGCCCGCCGGGCCGGCCAGCGCGTCGTCACCTCCGACCCAGATGACCTGCATCGGCTTGACCCTGAGCTCCCGCTGATCGAGCTATAACGACCCGCGGGCCTGCTGTCTTGGCCTTGAAGCTGGTGCGCGAGGGCTTACTCCGGGAGAGCTGGCTGAGCCGGGTGCGGGCCGGTGAACATGGCGTGCAGCGCGGCGACGCCGTCGCCGGTCGCGCGGATGTCGAGGATGATCCGCCCGGCGCGCGTCTCCACCGTCCAGTCGGCCCAGGCGCAGCACTCCCTTTCCACTGCGACCAGCTGCCGGAGTTCGTCACCGACCCCGGGTTCAGGACGGAAGGAAAGGCGAAGGCCGTGAGGGGTCTGGGCGCGGTCGGTCATGGCGCGGGCGGTGAGCCGTGCCCAGCGGCCGGCCTGCGCGGCCAGGCCCGCCCGGCTGAGGGTGCAGGCCACGGGTATCGTGCCAGTGTCTTCCTGCCTAGCGTTGCGTTGCTTGGTCATGATCTGCTTCCTGGTGAGAGTGGGGTGCACGGGTCTCGTCCTTTCCGGGTTGGCCCAGGTGTGACCATCGTCGGTGTTAAAGTCGACTTGATGTCAAATCCCGGTCCAGGACCTGACGGCCGCCCGCCGCTGGCGATCGGCGAGCTGGCCCGGCGGGCCGGCAAGCGTCCCTCCTCGATCCGCTACTACGAGCAGATCGGGCTGCTGCCGCCTCCGGCCCGCGTGGACGGGCGGCGCCGGTACGACCCGGGCACGGTGCGCACCCTGGCGGTGATCGACACCGCGCAGCGGGCCGGCCTGAGCCTCGACGAGATCAGGCTGCTGCTGTCCGCCTCGCCCGATGACAGTTCAGCGGTCGACCGGCTCCGCGCAGTGGCCGAGCGCAAGCTCCCGGAGATCAATGCCCTGATCGAGCGCACCGAGCTGGTCCGCGGCTGGCTGGAGTGCGCCGCGCGCTGCGAATGCCCGGACCTCAGCGAGTGCCCGCTGTTCGATCACCCAGCGCTGTTATGTCGCGTCGAGCGGCGGGACGCGCTGGAACTGCGTGTAGCCGGGGATCGTGGCGCCGAAATGCGTCGCCCAGACGTTGTTGAGGATCAGCCCCGTGAGCGGTCGCTTCCAGTGGCGCCGCACCCGTCCGCAGTCTGCCCAGGTCATAGACCCGTAGATATACTGTGTGCTGAGGTTTCTTTCCCTGTCTTTCAGCCTCTTTCCGGGCAGGCAGCGAGGCCGCGGAGGCTGATGTTATGAGCAAACCGGCCATCTTGGCGGTCGATGACGATCTGGATGTTTCTGCCGCGATCACTCGGGACCTGCGCGGCCGCTACGGCGCCGACTACCTTGTCGTGGGCGTGACGTCGGGGCCTGAGGCGCTGGAGGTGCTGGCCAGGCTGGCCTTGCGCGGCCAGCCGGCGGCGCTGATCGTCGCCGACCAGCGGATGCCGCAGATGACGGGCATCGAGATGCTCCAGCAGGCGCGTACCCATATGCCGGGGGCGAAATACCTCCTGCTCACGGCGTACGCCGACACCGACGTCGCCATCAAGGCGATCAACGACATCGGCCTGGACTACTACTTGCTCAAGCCGTGGGACCCGCCGGAGGAACGGCTGTATCCGGTCGTGGACGACCTGCTCGCCGACTGGCGGCGGGCGAACCCGGACCACACCTCGGATGTGCGGGTGGTCGGGCACCGGTGGTCCGACCGCAGTCATGACATCAAGATGTTCCTGGCCCGCAACTACGTGCCCTACCGGTGGTACGACGTTGAGCGCGACTCCGAGGCCCAGCGGCTGCGCGACCTCGCGCATGCGGGACCGGCCGATCTCCCGCTGGTGCTCGTGCCCGACGGTGACACGCTCCGCTCGCCCTCGACGCTTGATCTGGCCGGCGCGCTCGGGTTGCGCACCACCGCCCGGCAGCCGCTGTATGACGTGTGCATCGTGGGCGGCGGCCCGGCTGGCCTGGCTGCCGCGGTGTATTCAGCGTCGGAGGGCCTGAGTACCGTCATCGTGGAGCGTGAGGCGCCCGGGGGCCAGGCGGGTCAGAGCGCGGCGATCGAGAACTACCTGGGGTTCCCGAAGGGGCTGACCGGCTCCGACCTCGCCCAGCGCGCCATCGCTCAGGTTTCCCGCTTCGGTGCCGAGATGGTCCTCGCCCGTGACGTCACCGGGTTTGAGGCCCGCGGGCCGGTGCGCGCCGTGGTCTTGGCCGGTTCGGGGGAGATCGAGGCCCGGGCGCTTGTCGTGGCGACCGGGGTGTCCTACCGGCGGCTGCAGGCAGCCGGGCTCGATGAGCTCACCGGCCGCGGCGTCTACTACGGCGCGAACGCCAGCGACGCGAGACAGGTCCAGGACGACGACGTCTACATCGCCGGGGCGGCGAACTCGGCGGGCCAGGCCGCGGTTAACCTGGCCCGCTACGCCAAGCGGGTGGTGCTGGTGGTCCGGGCTGCGACGCTGGCGGGCACGATGTCCCGGTACCTGGTGGACAGGATCACCTCTGCGCCCAACATCGAGGTGCGATACCGCAGCGAGGTGGTGGCGGGCCGGGGCGAGGGCCACCTTGAGATGCTCACGCTTGCCGACAGGGATTCCGGCGCCACGGAGGAGGTGCCGTCCTACTGGCTGTTTGTGTTCATCGGCGCCTCGCCCCGCACCGAGTGGCTGGGCCCCGACGTGACCCGGGACGGCCAAGGGTTCGTCGTCACCGGGCAGGACCTTTTGGGTCCTCCCCATGCTGGGCGCTGGCCGCTATCGCGCGCGCCGTTCGCCCTGGAGACGAGCGTGCCCGGTGTGTTTGCCGCCGGCGATGTCCGGCTCGACTCCATGAAACGGGTTGCTTCGGCGGTCGGCGAGGGCGCGATGTCGATCTACCTGGTGCACCGTTACCTGGCCACGGTCTGATGCGCGCCGGCGAGCTTCGCGCTCTGGGCCTCTTCGACGGCCTGGCCGACGGCCAGCTCGCGGAGCTGGCCGAGAGCGGTACCGAGGTTGGCTTCGAGCCCGGAGCCGAGCTGTTCCGCGAGGGTGAGCACGCGGACTTTTGGTGGGTGCTCATCGACGGCGCCATCGACCTCGTGCGCCACATCGGCCGCGAGGACACGGTGGTGGGGAAGATGGACGTCCCAGGCCGCTGGGCCGGCGGGTTCCGCGCCTGGGACGAGCACGGCGTCTATCTGGCGACCGGCCGGGGTGTGACCGGCGGGCGGGTGCTCCGGGTGCCGGCCGAAGTGCTGCGTGAGCGGTTCAACGCCTGGTTCCCGTTCGGCAGGCACCTGATCGAGGGGGTGTACCGCACCGCACGCTCCATCGAGTCGACGGCACGGCAGCGCGAGTCCTTGATCACCCTCGGCACGCTCGCCGCCGGCCTCGCGCACGAGATCAACAACCCAGCCGCCGCCGCCACCCGGGCGGTCGACGCCCTGGAGACCGCATGCCAGACGCTGCTCTCCTCCCTCGGCCGGCTCGCCCAGGGTGAGATCACCGCCGGGCAGTTCACCGCGCTTGACACGCTGCGCCGCGAGATCGAGCCTCCGGCGACGGCCCGGGACCCGCTGGCCCTGGCCGACCGCGAGCAGGTCCTGGCGTCGTGGCTCAGCCGCCACGGCATCCTTGGTGAGTGGATGATCGCCCCGCCGCTCGCCGCCGCCGGGGTCGACGTCCCCTGGTGCGAACGAGTAGCGCTGGTGCTGGAGGGACCGGCCCTGGGACCGGGCCTGGAGTGGGTGGCGAGCACTCTCGCCGCCGCCACGCTGCTGTCAGAGCTGAAGGATTCGAGCCGGCGCATCTCCGAGCTTGTCGCCGCCATCAAGTCCTACTCGCAGATGGACCGGGCGTCGGTGCAGCACATTAACGTGACTGACGGCCTCGAGAGCACCCTGCTGATGCTCGGGTACAAGCTCCGCGACGGAGTCACCGTGCTGCGTGACTACAGCCCAGACGTCCCGCGGATCCAGGCATACCCCGGCGAGCTGAACCAGGTGTGGACCAACCTCATCGACAACGCCATCGACGCGATGGACGGCAGAGGTGCGCTCCGGCTGTCGACCCGGGCCGAGGGAAACGACGTCGTCATCGAGATCGGCGACACCGGCCCTGGTATGCCACCGCAGGTGGCGGCGCGTGCGTTCGAGGCCTTCTACACCACCAAGGACGTGGGCAAAGGCACCGGTCTGGGCCTCGACATCGCACAGCGCATCGTCGTGGAACGCCACGGCGGCACGATCGCCATCGATTCCCGCCCAGGCGAGACGGTACTGCGTGTCCGCCTCCCCGTCCGGCTCCGGGGGCAAACGGACAGCTAACCCCTCCATCACAGCGGGTCCCGTGCCGACGTGCTGCTTTGCCCCGCCATAGGATCCCCGCCCGCTTATGTCGTTGCGCGCACTGTTCCCGGTAAGACGAGCGGCGGTCTGCGGCTGTGCGTCCTCTGACAAGAGGCCGTGCGGTTACGTGCAAGACGGCCTGGGCGGGCCGGGTCCACTCTGGGTCTAGCAGCCCCCGCTGCCGCTCACGCCGGCCCGTAGACCGGCACGTTCACCGAGGAGCAGGGATGGCCGAGGTAATAACGAACCAGGCAACCATGAACCGGGGATGGCGACTTCGCCGACGCCCGGCCGGCGCTATGGCCACTGGCGACCTAGAGCTGGTCACCGACCCCATCGGGCCGTTGCAGGACGGCCAGGCTCTGGTCCGCACGCTGGTGCTGTCGGTGGAGGCGGCCAGCCGGATCTGGCTGGGACACCAACGGGCGTTCATGCCATCGGTCCCGGTCGGGGAGGTGATGCGCGGTATCGGCGTCGGCGAAGTGATTGCCTCCCGGCGCGCCGACCTCCGCCAGGGTGACGTGGTAGCCGGATTCCTCGGCTGGCAGGAGTTCTCCGTCGCCGACGACCGGCTGCTCGAGGCCCCGCTGACCACGCTGCCCTCGCCGCTGCCGGCGCCGGCTTCGGCGTTCGTCGGCGTGCTCGGGCACATCGGCATCAGCGCCTACCTGGGCGTCGAC
>Ga0070698_100003302_pt1 | contig 17742 bp, 18 predicted proteins | sample KBSK1502metaG_FD_65477 | JGI IMG/M metagenome (GOLD analysis project Ga0070698, IMG submission 65477) | Corn, switchgrass and miscanthus rhizosphere microbial communities from Kellogg Biological Station, Michigan, USA - KBS K1-50-2 metaG | ecosystem: Host-associated > Plants > Roots >...
ACGCTCGGGGATGAGCTTCTCGATGCGTGCGCCGAGCAGCTCGTCGCGCGCGTAGCCGAACATGCGCTCGACCTCGGAGTTCACGAGCAAGATCGTCCCCGCCTGATCGCAAACGATCATCCCGTCGGGTGCAGCGTCGACGAGCTGACGAAACGGCAGATCCGAAGAGCTAAGCGTCATCGAACATCCTCATCACGAACACGGCACCCGGCGTACGATCTTCGAGCCAGATCTGGCCGCCATGAGCCTCCACCGCGAGCTTGCAGAACGCAAGCCCGAGCCCGCGATTCGAGCGCGTCGCGTGCGCAGTCTCGAAACGATCGAAGATCTTGTCGCGCAGCGCCGGCGGTACGCCCGGACCGGCATCGGCAACGCGAAACTCGAAGCCATTCTCCGTGCGCGCGACGCTCACGCGAACCTCACTCTGCTCGGGCGCATGACGGATTGCGTTCTCGACGAGGTTTGCGATCACGCGATGCATGAGATCGGGATCGACATTGACCAGCGGAGCAGCGACATCGAGCGCGAGTGACACGCCGGAGCTCGCGGCGCGTGGCTCGAGCTCGTCGATCACGGCGCGCAACAGCGCATTTGCATCGACGGGTTGGCGCGTGGGTGCGAGACGCCCCTCGTCGGCCTTTGCGATGTCGAGCAGGTTCGTGATCATGCGCAGCAGCGAGCGCGCGTCCTGCTGGATGCTCGCGGCGGCGCGCTTCGTGCGGTCCGTCGCATTCGTATCGCGGAGCACGAGCTGCGCGTGCAGATCGATCGAGTTGACCGGGTTCTTGAGATCGTGAACGAGAAACGCGGCGAACTGCTCCTTCTGCAGCTGCAAACGCTGCAGCTGATCGCGCTGCTGCTTGATCTGCGCGGTCAGCTCGCTGCGTTCGTTCGCGATGCGCCGCAATCGCAACGCCGTTTGCACGCGCACGATCAGCTCGCCGGGACGAAACGGTTTCGTCATGAAGTCGTCGCCGCCGGCGGCGAGCGCGCGATCGAATGTCTCGACGTCGCGCTGCGCGGTCAGGAAAATGATCGCGACGTCTTCTCCGCCGGGCAGCTTGCGGATCTGCTCGCACGCGGCGATGCCATCGGTCCCCGGCATGCGGATGTCGAGCAGCACGCATTCGGGGAGCTCGCGCGTGTAGGCGGCGACGGCTTGTGCGCCATCGTTTGCGAGCACGACGCGGTAGTTCTCGTCCTCGAGCGTCGCCTTCGCGAGCGCACGATTCTCGGCGTTGTCGTCTGCCACGAGGACGACGCGCGACATGTTCATTTCGACAATAGCGCGTTTACGTCGGTGGCGGCGTAAACAACGCCGTCGGAGACATCTCGAGCTGCGTTGCGAACACCTTGATGAATCCTGCTCCGCCGCCGCCACCGCCGCCACCTCCACCGCCTAGCCCTGCCGTGTCTCCACCGGCGGCTGCGGGGATGTCGCGCACGGCGCCCGCGCCGCCGGGACCGCCTGCGTTCGACGAGCCACCGGCGCCGCCGCTCGACGGGAACGGAAACACTGTCGCCGGATCCGACTCGGTGCCGTTCGCACCTGATTGTGTCGACGAGCCGGCGCCACCGCCGGGCCCGCCGTTCGCGACGAGCGTTGCGGTGCTGCCGATGATCACGCGCGGCGCATCGATGCCGATGAGTCCACCGGAGCCGCCACCGCCGCCACCAGCGCCGCCGCTCGTGCCCGCACTTCCACCGGCTCCACCGCCCGCCGCTTCACCCGATGCATTGAGCACGCCGTCGATCACGAGCTCGCTGCCGGCAACGAGATAAAGCGCGCCACCCGATGCGCCGGCGCCGCCGCCGCTCGCGATCGAACCATTACCACCGACGCCGCCGCGACAACCGCCGCGCACGAACGCGGGCTCCGGTTCGGGGCGCGGAGCTGCGTGAGCGAGGTTGCCATCGCCCCGGCCACCTTGCCCGCCGATCGTTTGAAAGCTGCCGCCGGCTGCGCCTGCGCCGCCCGACTGCGCGGACGCGTTGTTGCCGTTGATGTTCATCGGGCAGTCTTTGAAGTCGGAGCCGGCGCCGTTGTCTTGACCGCGATGACTCGCGACCGAGATGCCACCCGACGCGCCGATCTCGAACGAGTGAATCGATGCGAGCACGAGGGGTCGTCGCCCTTTCGTCGCGAGCTTCGTGTAGATCGCGATGTCGTACGCAGCGACGATGCACACCTCGCCGCCTTCGTTCGTGATGACCTCCGAGCAATCGGCGTCGCTGTCGATCGTCGATTGTCCCGCGAGCTGCGCCGGTGGCGGCGCTTGTAGACACGTCGAGAACCAGCCGCTCATCGCCGGCCCATTGCGGCCGATGCAGAGCTCGTCGCTCTCGGGAAGCCCCTGTAGACCGAACACCTGATCGCAGCCAGCAAGTACGACAAGCCATGCGAACCAGTGCACGACTGCATTGTAAGGCGAAGCGGAGTGCGCGTGTTGGCGGACGCGCTGCGCGCGATGTGCAAACGGAAGCACAGCACGATTTTCCGACGAGAACGTCGTGCGATTTTTGCTTTCGACGCGCGCGCAGCGTGAGTAGTGTCGCGCGCGGGAGAGGAACATGAAGCAGACGTACGTCCTCGCGTGTGTACTATTGATCGCGTGCGGTCCTGGTGGTCGTCATGGTGCTGATGACGACGACGACGGGATGACATGTCCGCGGTGCTCGGCCGATAAAGAATCGATCGTCGACTGCAACGGCAACGAGAAGGCGTGCCCGCCGGATCAGTTGTGCACTGAAGCAGAAGGCGTCGAGGGAAGCGTCGTGTGTTTGCCTGCATGCAAGGCGGCCGAGGAAAATCATGCGTCGGTCGGCTGCGACTACTACGCCGTCGACATGGATGGCGCGAGCGGTCCACCGCAAGACGGTTGCTTCGCCGTGTTCATCGCGAACACGTCGCGCGGCCGCATGCACATGAACATCAGCTGGAACGGTGGATTCATCGATCTCGCGCATTACGCGAAGATTCCGCAGGGCCAGGGTCAGTCGTTGCAATACGGCGCGTACGATCCGGGCACGGGCCTCGCGCCCGGCGAAGTCGCGATCGTGTTCCTCGCGTACGCGCCCGGCGGTGTGCCGCTGATGCCGAACGTGCGGTGCCCCGTCGACGCGGCGATCGGCACGGATGCGCAGATCAACGGCGCCGGCATGGGCAAAGCGTTCCACATCGAGACCGACATGCCGGTCGTCGCATATCAAATGTTGCCGTATGGCGGCGGTGCGGCGGCGGCGACGGGTGCATCGCTGCTGCTGCCGACGAGCGCGTGGTCGATGAACTACATCGCGATCACCGCGTACGATACGGCGCAGCCGCCACCGCTATCGGTGCCGCAGGGGCCGTCGCTGAACATCGTCGCGAAGGAAGACGCGACCACGGTGACGATGCGACCGAAGTCGAACATCGCCGGCGGCGCGGGCCTACCGGCGGGCACGGCCGAACAGCCGTACACGTTCACGCTCGACAAGGGGCAATACGCGCAGATCACGCAATCGAGCCCACTGTCGGGTAGCCCGATCACCGCCGACAAACCCGTCGCCGTGTTCGGCGGCGCCGACATCATCGCGATCGATCGCTGCTGCGGTGATCACGCCGAACAGATGATCGCGCCCGTGCGTGCGCTCGGCTGGGAATACGTCGGCGCGCCGCACGGCGATCGCCAGCCGGTGAGCGAGCAACGGATCTATCGCATCTTCGGCGCGGTCGATGGCACGCAGCTCACGTACGATCCGCCGAACGTTGGACCGGCGACGGTCAAGCTCGGCGAGTGGCTCGAGATCCGCTCGGCCTCACCGTTCACGGTGCGCAGTCAAGACGCCGATCATCCGTTCGCAATGTTCACGTATATGAGCGGAGCCGGCGACATAGGCGAGGGCGGTTGGGGCGATTCCGACTTCGTGCGCATGGTGCCGCCGAAACAGTTCATGGCCCACTACGTGTTCTTCGCCGATCCGACCTACCCGTTCACGGTGCTGACCGTGGTGCGCCAAAAACACAACGGCGCGTTCAAGGACGTCACGATGCAATGCATGGGCACGATCTCGGGCTGGCAGCCCGTCGGCACGGGTGGCCAGTACGAGATTGCACACGTCAAGCTCGTCGATCACTGGGCAGGCCAGAGTGGCTGCAACAACGGCGTCAACATCATGGACTCCGACGAGCCGTTCGGCGTCTGGGTGTGGGGCTGGGGCAGCGAGGACACGAATACCGGGTGGGTCAGCTATGGCTATCCCGCCGGCGAAGGCGTGTTGCCGATCAACGACGTGATCATTCTGTAATGTAGGGGCGTGCGAACGGACGTCTGGCGCGTCGCCACGCTGAACATTTGGAATCGGCAAGGGCCGTGGCACCAGCGCTTGCCGCTGATCCGCGACGGCCTGCGCGCGCTCGATCTCGATGTCATCGGGTTGCAGGAGGTGCTCGGCTTCACCGGCATGCCGAGCCAGGCGCACGAGCTCGCGGCGACAACCGGATGGAACGTGCACTACGCGGCGGCGTGGCAGATCGGCGGCGGGCTCTCGATGGGCAACGCGATCATGTCGCCGCATCCGCTCGTCGATACGCAGAGTCTGTCGCTGCCGGCGCCCGCGGGGCTCGACACGCGCACGGTCGCGTTCGCACGCGTCGAGCTGCCGCACGGACCGGTTCCCGTGTTCGTGACGCACTTGACGTTTCAACTGCACATGGGCCACGCGCGGTGCGAGCAAGTGCGCGTGCTCGCCAACCACGTCGCGCGCCTCGCGCCGATCGAAGAGCCACCGCCGATCTTGATGGGTGATCTCAACGCCGATCCCGATTCCGACGAGATGCGGTTTCTGCGTGGGCTCACACCGCTCGGTGGCACGTCGGTCTACTTCGCCGATTGCTGGCTCGCGTGCGGCAACCGCAGCCCGGCTATTCGTACGATCGCGGTAACCCATACGCATTGCGCTCGCGTGAGCCATCGCGTCGCATCGATTACGTGTACGTGCGTGGGCCCGATCGCCAGCTTCGCGGTGAGCCGCTCTCCGCCGAGCTCGCGTTGACCGAGCCGACCGATGGTGTGTGGCCATCCGATCACTTCGCGGTCGTCGCCGAGATTTCAGCGGCGCCACGCCCGCACGATCCGTATTAGAGCGTCTCGGTGATCTTGTGCAGGTGCGCGGGTGCGTCGGCGTCGAGGCCGCGCGCGTGCGCGAGTGCGGGAAGTGCGAGGTAGAAGCTCTGCGCTTGGCAAAGCGGTGCGAGGATCGGCGCGCCGGCCGCGCTTGGAAAGCGATGCACGATCGCACCGAGTGCTGCGAGCCGATCGAGTGTCGCGCGCGTAGCAGTCGCCGTCTCGTCGGCCTGTTCGATCGCGACGATCGGAAAGCCGCGATCGACGAGCGCGACCGGGCCATGCAACACCTCGGCGGTGCTGAACGCCTCCGCGTGCATGCGACACGTCTCCTTGAGCTTGAGCGCAATCTCCTGCGCGGCGCCGAGGCCAACGCCGCGACCGACGACATACAAGCTCGCGGCGGGCGCGAGTGGCGTGAGGTCCCACAGCGTGGCGCACGCGGCATCGAGTGCATCCGGCGCGCTCGCGGCCGCGTCGACGAGCGCGGCGTCGCCCGACCACGCCGCGGCGAGCTGCACGAACGCGAGCCCGGCGAGCAAAAACGACTTCGTCGCGGCAACCGCGCGCTCCTCGCCGGCACACAGCGGCAACACGTAATCGCACTCCGCAGCAAGTGGCGATGTCTCATCGTTCACGAAGCCGACGACGAGCGCGCCGCCGCGCTTCGCCGCCGCCGTCAGCTCGACGACATCAGGGCTGCGCCCACTCTGCGACACGGCGATGAACAGCGCGTTGACGAGGCCAGCCGGCGCGCGGCGATACATCGTGGCGACGCTCGGGCCAACCGAGGCGACGAGGCTGCCGACCGTCGTCTCGATCACATACTTGCCATACGTCGCCGCGTGATCCGAGCTGCCGCGCGCGCACGTGACGACGAGTGGCGGTGGCGCCGCACGCAGCCGCTTCGCGAGCTCCGCGACAACCGGTGCCGCCGCCTGCAGCTGGCGGCGCGCGCCGGCCGCCGCCTCGCGCGCTTCCGCTGCGATCGTGGAGCTCATCTATCAAGCGTAGCCTATCGGCCGGCGCGCTCGACGGTATAGCCATCGCGCTGCAGCATCGCGGGTATGCCATTGTCGCCGAGCAAGTGCCCGAGCCCGACAGCGACGAAGCCGCCACCCTGCGTAAACAGCTTCTCGATCTTCGGCAGCCACTTCTTATTGCGCGCCGTCAAGATCGTCGCTTCATTGCGCGGCAAGACGAGGCGCGCCTGCATGCCGGCGGTATCACCGGCCTCGTAGCCCGCGCGCAGTTGCGCGAGCTCGCAGCGCATCGTCTCGCGCGCGTGAATCGCTTCCTGCAAATCCGCGACGCCGACGGCGGTATCGATCACCGACAGCTGCTCGTCCCACGATTCCAGCGCGTCGACGGGCATCGCGAGCTCGTGCGCGCGTTTGACGAACAACACATCCATCGATGGTCCCGGCGAAGGAACCATATACGTCGTGAGCAGTGACATCGCGTACCAAGGTCGCGCGCGCCGCAAATCGTCTTCTTTCGTTTTGCTGCCGCGCAGCGCATCGCGCAGGTCGAACCAATCATCCGGCGGCAAGAGCTGATCGATGCCGGGGCCCGACGTGATGCGAGCGTGCTTGATCAACACGTCGGGGTCGGGCTCGACATCACCGAGCTCGGTGACGAGGCGCACCGACTTCTCGAGGGCCGCGCGTGCGGTCGCCGGCACCGCATCCATGCCGGCATCGTGAATCGTTCCGTACAACCACACGATGTCGCCTCCCTTGTGCGCACGCCACAAGAATGCAGTACCGCCCTTGGCGATCGGCAGCGTCGGGCATTCCTTGCGCGACGAGCACGCGACAAGCGCGAGTGCGGCAATCAGCCACCGTCTCACGCCGATACTGTAATCGGATCAGACGCAAAGCGCCCGCAGCTCATGGTTCTCGCCTGAGGCGCAGCGACAATGGTTCGTGGGCGAGTCGCCGTAGCTCGAAGAACACGTTGCGCGTTCGCAGCTCGAGCAAGACGCAAAGGTGGCGAACGCTCGGCACCGCCGGCGGAACCGTCGGTGGCAGCAGGCGCAGGCCGAGCACATGTCGATGGCGAAGGCTCATGAGTTCCCCATCCTCGCCATGCTTGCATGACGACCACAAACGCCATAGTAAGCGCCGCGTGAGTGACCGACGTTTGCCGTCGGTGAGACGGGCTTACGGTCAGAGCGTCTTCAAGTACTCGAGCACGGCGCGGCGGTCGTCGTCGCTCAGGTCGTCACCAAAGGTGTGACCTGTGTTGGTGTAGCCGGGCAGCGTCGTGTCGTAGATCTTCACGCGCGCGTTCGTCGTCGGCTCGGAGGCTTGGCCGTAGTCGAGCTTCGTGAACTTCCAGCCGAGTGCGGCGGGGTCGTAGTCCGTCGAGTCGAACGTGCGCACCCAATACTTCGGGCGCTTGGAGGAATCGAGCAACGCGGCGATCGTCGGCACGGAGCCGTTGTGTAGGTACGGCGCGGTCGCCCAGATGCCGTCGAGCGGCGGCGCGACGTAGCCGACACTCGGCTCCCACCGCGAGACCTGTCCCCAGAACGACGTGTTGAACCAGTTGACGTAGCGCTCGGAGAACTGCGTGTCACCCGTCGTCAGCAGGCCATCGGTGCCGACATCGGCGAGCGGCACGAGCTGATTTGGATAGATGCCACCTTCGCCGTACGTGCCGTGGCACTTCGCGCACGTCGCTTCGAAGACGGGCTTGCCCTTCGTCGCGAGCGTCGCGTCGATACCGAACGGCCACTTCGGCACCTGCACGCCGGTTTCGATCCACGCGCGCACGTCGACGAATGCTTCGTCGATCTTCTGCGCCTCCTCGACACTATCGGTGCAGAGCAGCGATGCCGCCATCATGATGCGCGCGTGATCGCCGCGCCCACTCGCGTTGTAGAACATCGCGTGCTTCTTGCTCATGCGCCACCACGGCGGCGTGTCGACGGGAACGACCGTCGGCGGCGGCAGCGGAAGTAGCGGCTCGTTCGACCACGCGAGCGTCGTCGGATCGCGATGCGCGGCGAGCGCGGCGGTGAAGCTATCGGCCGGATTGACGCCGATCGTCAGCGTGCGCGAGTAGTCGGCGATCGCGAGCACGCGCTCGCGGAATCGCGTCAGCTCTTGCTTCTCGAGCGGATCGCTCACGAGATTCATCGCGAGGTCGAGCAGGCCCACCTGGTCCTGCGTGAAGTCGCGATCGGCGCCGCCGAGCCCGACGACGAGCTGGCCGTTGATGCGCCCCGCGTGACAGAACAGGCAGTTCGCCGAGACGACGCGCACGCCCTCTTTCGACGTCGCCGCGCTCCAGTAATACGGCAGGCTCGCGTTGTCGCCGGTGCGGCCGGCCATGAGGTCCATCGCTGAGCCACCCGGCGCGATCGAACGCGGGATGCCACACGTGATGTAACCGCCGTTAATCAGGTAGTCGTAACCCTTCGCGGGATCGCCCGCGCGCTGCTGGTCGGCTGGAATCTCGGGGTACGGAAACTCCGTCGGCGGCCCGCCGCCACCCGGCTCGGTCCCACAACCCATTACGCATACGAGAGCGATAACGAGGTTCCTCACGGGGCCGGACCCTACACTACAATCGCGAGGTGGTGCTGCTGAATCTGGACGCCGGAGAACACGACGACGAGCCCGAAGAATTGTGGGGGCTTTGCGACATCGTGTGCGTTGCGTGCGGTGGCCACGCCGGCGACGAACGCTCGATGAATCGCGTCGCCGAGTTCTGCGCCGCGCACGAGCGGCCACGGCTCGGCGCGCATCCATCGTATCCGGATCGCGACGGATTTGGCCGACGCACGATCGCGATCGAACCCGCGTCGCTACGCGATGCCATCGCCGAGCAATGCGGCGCGCTCTTGTCGATCGCGCTCGCGCATGGGCTTACCGTCGGCTGGATGAAGCCGCATGGTGCGCTCTATCACGATGCCGCAACGAACGCGGCCCTCGCCGACGCGGTCATCGCCGGTGCCCGCGATGCGCTTGGCGAGATCACACTGATCGGTCCGCCGCGCGGCGCGCTCGTCACGATGCGCTACCTGAGAGAGGGCTTTGCGGATCGCCGCACACACGCGGATGGCTCGCTGATTCCGCGCAGCGAGCCCGACGCGCTGATCACGGATCCCGCCGAGGCAGCCGCACGCGCCCGCGAGCTCATCACCAGCGTCGATACGATCTGCGTGCACTCCGACACGCCCGACGCGCTTTCGATCGCGCGCGCCGTACGGGAGGCGATCGATGGCTGATTGGATCCCACTCGGCGATCGCGCGGTTCGGTTCGCGCGCCCAAACGTTTCGGCACGCGCGCTCGTGCGTGCGATTCGCGCGTGGCCGGGCGTCATCGACGTCGTCATCGCGCGCGACACGATCGCCGCGTATTACGACGGACAGCCGCGCGTCGATGCCGCTGCGATCGCAGCGCTTCGCACCCTTGCCGATCTCAACGACCCGATCCGCGACATCGAGCTCCGCGTCGTCTACGACGGCGTCGATCTCGAAGACATCGCACGCGAGCTCTCGCTCGCACCCGAAGACATCGAAGTGCTCCATACCGGCAGTGACTACGTCGTCGAGACGATGGGCTTCGCGCCGGGCTTTGCGTATCTCTCCGGCCTCGACGAACGCCTTCACCTACCGCGTCGCGCGACGCCGCGCGAGCGCGTCCCCGCCGGCGCCGTCGCCATCGCCGATGCCTTCAGCGCCGTCTATCCGTTCGAATCGAGCGGCGGCTGGCACATCATCGGTCACGTCGTCGGCGTGCGCATGTTCGACGCCGGCGGCCCCTACCTGCGCCTCGGCGATCGAGTGCGCTTCGTGGCGGCATCATGAGCCTCGCTGTGATCCGCGCGCTCGGTCTTTGCACCGTGCAGGACGTCGGCCGTCGAGGACACATGCACGAAGCGGTGCCACCCGGCGGCGCGCTCGTGCGCGAGCTGTTCACGATCGCGAATCGCACCGTCAATAATCCCGACGACGCCGTCGCGATCGAAGTGCTCGGCCAGCTTGTCGTGCAAGCGGAGACCGATCTCGAGATCGCGGTCGGCGACGAGCCGCGCGTGTTGCGCACCGGCGAGCAGCTCACCATCACGAGCGGAGCGCGCCGCTGCGCATACCTCGCAGTTCGCGGTGGCATCGCGACACCGCGCGTGCTCGATGGCCACGGCACGTTACTCTGCGCCGGCCTTGGTTCGTGGCTGCGCGCCGGCGACACGCTGCCGATCGGCCACGCGCGCGAGGTCAAGGCGCAGCCGGAGCCATTTCTCGACGCCGGCCCGATTCGCATCCTCCCGGGCCCCGACCCGACCGCGTTCGCCGCCGATGCGCTCGCGACGCTGACCGCGGCGCCTTATCGCATCCTGCCGAGCAGCGATCGCGTCGGCACGCGTCTCGTGGGCGCCGCGTTGCCGCGCGTCTCCGGCTATCGCGAGGTCTCGCGCCCGATGGTGCAGGGCGCGCTCGAAGTCCCCCGAGATGGCCAACCGATCGCGCTTGGCCCGGAGCATCCGACGACGGGCGGCTATCCGATCCTCGCCGTGATCGCGAGCAGCGACCTCGGCCGCTTTCACGCGATCGCGCTCGGCGGCAGCGTTCAGTTCACTACCGCGCCGCCGTAAACGTCGCCGGCACCGGGCGCAGGCCAAGCCCCACATTGATCTCCGCGGTCCAAACGCCGTGGTCGAGGCGGTCCGCGATGTCATCTCCGTTGTTGTCGGTGAGCTTCGCCGTGCCGGCTTCGAAGTGAATCGCGTCGAAGCGAAACTCTGCGAGCTGGGCGTGCGCACGCTCGACGACCTCATCGAGACCGCGCTCGCAGATCGTCGTCAGCTCCGCTTCGTGACCGACGCAAATGCCGAGATAGCACTTGCCCGCAATCGTATGTGCGAGCGTCGGGCAGCTCACCGCGGCGCCGAGCAGACCGCGCACGTCATAGCCACGCAGCGCGATTATCTCCTCATTGACCGCGCGCCACACGAGCTCGCCATACGGCAGCCCGTACGTGTGATCGCCGAGCGAGAGCGAGCCGTTTTGCGTCGAGCACGTCGGCGTCGCCGCGCCAATTTCCGCCGGCAAGTCCGCGAGCGCGATCTGGCGATTCAACCCCGACGGCGCGAGGTCGAGCGTCGTAAGCGTATGCGTCGCCGTCCCGCCCGCGATCGACAGCTCACTCTCGAGTGCGAACTGCGTGAGCGCGGTCTCGGCAAGCGCGGCGATGGTGCCGGCATACGCCGTGACGGGCACGCCGTCGATCGCGAGCTTCGCGATCTCGTCGTTGATCCAGCCCTCGAGCATGCCCTCGAGAGAATCCGGCAGCGCCGCGCGCAACTCGCCGACGGCCGGCACGCCGGCTTCTTCCGCGAGGTCGAACAGCGCGCGCGCCGGATTCGTCGAGAAGTTGCGAAGCGTCACCACCATCTCCTCCGCCTGCTCGGGCAACAGCACCTCGGCGGTCACTTCGATGTTCGAGTGCACGTGATACGCGCCACTCGCGACGACCGGCGACGCCGGCACGACTGGTTCTTCGTCACCGTGATTCGCGACGCAACCGACGAGCAAGAAGGGGAGGGCAATTCGCATGAGCCCTTCGAAGAGCAACCTTCTTGCCGTTGGTTCGACCTATGCCAACTCGTCGAAACACCGAAGATGATGCGGCAAGACGTGTAGGAAGGTCTGGCACCTACACGGCACGCAACTGGCAATCCTTCGACGTATCGAAGGAGAGAAGCCATGGGCACCGTTCACACAGAAAAACGCGACAAGAACATCTCCGTGTTTGGTCTGTTCCGCGATGAGGCAACGATCGGCAACGCGATCGACGCGCTCAAAGCCGCGGGATTTCCGAATGACGATATCTCAGCGCTGTTGCCAGACCGCGCGAGCACGCGCGAGCTCGCTCACGAGAAACATACAAAGGCTCCGGAGGGCGCTGCTGCCGGTGCTGCAGCGGGCGTCGTGACCGGCGGCACGTTGGGTTGGTTACTAGGAATCGGCGCGATCGTCATCCCGGGCCTTGGACCGTTCTTGGCTGCCGGCCCGATCATGGCGGCCCTCGCGGGCGCCGGTGTCGGTGCAGCAGCGGGCACGCTGACGGGGGCGCTCATCGGCATGGGCATCCCGGAGTACGAAGCGAAGCGCTACGAATCGTTCCTCAACGACGGCGGCATGCTGCTATCCGTGCACTGCGTGAACAGTGAGGAAGCGCGCCGCGCGCGCTCGATCCTCGACGGGTTCGGCGGGCACGACATCGCCGACAAGCACGAGGCCGCCGCCAAAAAGCCGCACGACCTGCACAAGTAGCGTCAGCCGCGAATCTCGGTGACGAGCGTATCGAGATCGACGCTCAACTTGAGCGTCGATGCGAGCTGCGTCGCGATCTCTCGCTCCTGCTTCGAGAAGTCGTCGTCGGCGAGCGCGATCGCGATGCCGAGCATCAGCGCCGCTTCACCGCCGCCCTCTGCATCACCGACGAGGTCGGCGACTCGCGCGATGCGTGCTTCGAACCCATTGGCCTCGACGTCGTTCGCCGCTGCCGTGAGCAGCTCGTCGATCTTGTCGCGTTCGACGCCGCCGAGGATCTCGAGTCGATCGAGCAGCGCATCGTATTCCTGCTCGTTTTGATGGCCATCGGCGGCTGCGATCAGGAACGCGGTCGTGACCGCGGCTTCAAGAAAACCAGGATCGACCACACGCTCCGTGAGCCGATGCCGCGTCCACCACGTTCGTTTTTCGTAACTCGCCATGGCCCACAAAATACAACGGGCCGGCCGAGACGGATCGCTCGACCGGCCCTGACTTCAGCCAGCGCAACACCTGCCAGTGCCCACGCGCCACGGCGGTGGGCTGCATAGTGGCGCTGTGACGCCGCGAGCAGGATCCCAGCACCGATATGGGACTGGGTCTCGTAGCGCGCGAGCGCACGCGCGATCGAGGCCTGCTCGAACATCTGCTCGACGCGAGCCTTGCGCGCATGGCGCAGCTCGCGGCCGAGGCCGAGGCCGAGCGCGAGGTTGATGAAGCACGTCTGGCCCGAGAACACGTGACCAGTCTGTGCGGCATCACCTGCGATCACGATCGGCGCGCGGCCGTCGCCGTAGATCGTACGGCGACCGAGCGTCGTCACGGCGGTGTCGAACACCTGCGGCTCCACGGCGAACGGCGCGCCCGTGAGACCGTGCTCGCGCGCGGCCACCTCGAACGCAGCCGGCAGTGCCTCGCCCGGTGCCTGCACGAGCACACCGGTACCGGCACCCGACTCCGCCGACGTCTGCAGCACGGTCGCACGCGCCGGCTGGGCCAGGCCCGGCACCGGCAGCTCGACGCGGATCCACCGCGCCTGCTCGCCACCGGCGGCGAACAGACCGGCGATCATGCGCTGCACCGGCAGCGTGACCTGGCACTCGCCGCGCAGGAGCGTCTTCGCGAGCGAACGCGCAGCACCGGTCGCGATCACGACAAGCGCGGCGCGTGTCGAATCGCCGTGCTCGCACTCGATCGACGCGAAGCGCGCGTGGCGCTGCACGCGCGTGACGTCGCAGTCATAGTGGACGTGCACGCCGAGACGCACCGCGCGATCGAGCAACGCCTGCTGCAGCCGGCCGATCGGCACGAGTGCGAGCGGAGGCTGCGACGCCAGCGTCCGCAGATCGGTGCGCTCCGGCGCGCGGCGGAGTGTCTGCACCGGACCGCGTGACGTGCGGCCGGTCGTCAGATCACCCTCGCAACGCGACGCGAGCAGCGAGACGAGCTGCGGATCGCGGATGTCGAGACCGAGGTACTTGAGGTTCGCGAGGTCGCCCGCGCGTGCAACGAGCAGTTGCGGACGCAGACCCGCGTCCTCGGTAGGCGGTGGGCGACGATCGATGAGCAGCGTCTCGAAGCCAAGACGCGCCGTCTCGATGGCGAGCGCGAGGCCAACGGGGCCCGCGCCGATGATCGCTACATCGACAACCTGCTGAGGTAGTGAGGACTGAACGGTAGACATCGTCCGTCCTCCTCGTGAGTTTGAATAGACATGTATCCCGACCTCCCTGTGCCGGCGCAAAGGTGGAGGGTTGTCTCGAAACTGTCAAGAACGGGCTCGTAGTGGCGCGAAATACCCGTTGATCTGGCGCGCGCGCTGAGATTACGGTTCGCGCCGAGCCGGGGGGCTTGTCATGAAATCAACGCTCGTGTTGATCGCGGTTACGTTCGCGTGCGGTCCAGGACCACGTCACGGCGATGACGACGACGTCGACGGCAGCAGCTGCGGCCAGCAGTGCTCCGCGGATCTGCACTCGATCGCCGACTGCAACGGCAACGTCCTCGAAGCGTGTCCCAACGGCACCGCGTGCGATCCGACGACGTACACGTGTCAGGACGCGTGTCAGGCCGCCGAAGCCAACCATCGCTCCGTCGGTTGCGACTACTACGCGACGCAGATGGACACGCTGATGAACGGCTACTGCTACGCGGTCTTCGTCGCCAATACGTGGACGACACCGGCGAAGATCACCGTCGAGTATCGCGGCCAGACATTGCAGACGCAAAACTTCACGCGCATCCCGAGCGGCTCGGGGCCATCGCTCACGCACGGCACCTACGATGCGAACGTCGGCGTGCCTCCCGGCGAGGTTGCGATCTTGTTCCTCGGCGGCCAGCAAGGCGCCGCGCCGGATTGCCCGGTCGTGCCGGCCGCACCGCAAGCATCGTTCTCCGGCACCGGCGTCTCCGATGCGTTCCACATCAAGACCGACGTGCCTGTCGTCGCGTATCAGATCAATCCATACGGCGGCGGCTCGGTCGCGGTGACCGCGGCATCGTTGCTATTGCCGACGAGCGTGTGGGACACGAACTACGTCGCGGTCAACGTCTCGCCGGCATCGGTCGGCAATCCATCGCTCAACATCGTCGCGAAGGATGATGGCACGCAGGTCACGCTGCTACCGAACGCGGCCGTTACAGGCGGCACCGGCATTCCGGGCGGCGCTGCAGGCTCGCCGATCACGATCAATCTCAACAAAGGTCAGCACGCGCAGATCACGCAGCCGAGCGAGCTCACCGGCAGCGCGATCACATCGACCAAGCCGATCGGTTTCATGGCAGGCCAAACGTGCATGCGCATGCCGAGCGAGACGTTCTACTGCGATCACGGCGAGCAGATGGTGCCGCCCGTCAAAGCGCTCGGCAGTCGCTACGTCGGCGTGATGTACAGGCCGCGCGTCGCGAACGAGACGCAAACGTTCTGGCGGATCGTCGGCGCCGTCGATGGCACGACGCTGACGTATTCGAGCGCCGTCGGTGGCCCGGCGGCGATCAGCAAAGGACAGCAGGTCATCTTTCAGACCGGCACGCCGTTCACCGTGCAGAGCCAGGATGCCGACCATCCGTTCATGCTGTTCACCTACATGACGAGCTCGCAGCACGTCTCCGATGGCTACGGCGATCCTGATTTCGTCACGAGCGTTCCACCCGAGCAGTACCTCAGCCAGTACGTGTTCTTCACCGACCCGACGTATCCCGAGACGAACCTCGTCGTCGTGCGCGCGCGTGGCACCGACGGCCAGTTCCACGATGTCAACCTCGACTGCGCCGGGGCGCTCACCGGCTGGACACCGATCACGGGCGACTTCGAATACACGCGCAAGGATCTAATGACGGGCAACTTCAGCGGCGTCGGCACGTGCTCGACGGGTCGCCACGAGATGAAGAGCGATGCGCCGTTCGGCCTCTGGGTTTGGGGCTGGGGCACGCCGCAGACGTCGACGTTCACCGCAAACGTGTCGTACGGCTATCCCGGCGGCATGAACGTGGCGCCAATTAACACCGTCATCTTCTAGGTCAGAACGCCCAGCGTTTGTCGGCAAACCCGGTACCGTAGTCGCGCACGCGGATTTCGATGATCTCGCCCGTCGGGTCGTCCTCGATCATCGCGATCTCGGCCTCGGTGCGTTGAAACCAGGGGTCCGTGAGGAGGTCATCATCGACCTCGAGGTCGACTTCGAGCTCCGGGACGCGATCGCGCAAGAAGTCGTCCAGCTCGCGCACGAGATCCAAGATTGCGTCTTCCTCCATTCACCCTTCATCGCGGGGTTTTGCGCCCGGCGCAAACTTTCGGCGACGCCTTGCCTACCGCGAGACGCACATCTCGTCGGCAACCCCGCGTGTGGCGCGCGCAAACGGCTGGCACGCACTGTGATGAATGCGATCGGCATGACGCTAACCACAGTCGACCTCGAGCTCGTACGCGGCGGCGCCGATACGTTCGGTCGCTGCGGTCCGGGCGCCGCGATGCAAGGTCTGCTGGGCAACATCTACACCCCCGAATGTAAGGCGCACGATGCTGCGGTGCGCCGCGAGCTCAGGCGCGGGACCTCGTATCTGGGAGCCCAGCTAAAGGCGCTCCCCCAGCTGCCGGCGGCGGTCGGTTCGTGGTTTCGCGAGCGCTTCAAGTAATCGGTTAACACTGGGGATGGCGACGAAGAATCGCCCAGCGCAGCAACGAAAAAATGAGTACCAACTATCATCGTGCCGAGACAGAGCGAGCGGTATGCGCTCGATTTGAACGTTCATCTTTACGCTTCGCATAAGTGGCAATCCGTCCGCGTGCACGATGTGTCGCGCACCGGCATGTTCCTCGCGCTCGAGCCGCAGCTGCCGATCGGCACGCCGGTGATCATCGGGCTCACCGTCGACGGCACGAAGTCGTCGTGCCCCGCGCGCGTCACGCACTCGCTGCAAGATGGTCGCGCGCTCGGTCGCGTGCCCGGCATCGGCGTTGCGTTTCGACTGCCGCTGCCGGTTCCGTTCGCGACCGCGATCGATTCGCTGATCCGCCGCGTCACGTCGCACAAAGTGCAGGACACGCACATCGTCGTCGCCGATGGCGAGCTGCGCATGCTCGAGCGTCTCTCCGCCGCGCTCGGCGATGCAGGCTTCTCCGTCGCGACTGCGAGCAACGGCATGGAAGTGTTCGGCGCGTGCCTCAAGCGCAAGCCGGATCTGATGCTGATCGATCGGCACACGCCCGTTGTCGATGGCATGCAGCTCGTCCAGCGCTTCGTCTCCGAAGATGGTTTCGCGGGCGTGCCGATCTTGATGATGACGAAGGACCCGCGCGACATCGAGCCCGCGTTCACCGCAGGCGCTGCCGACGTGGTGCTAAAGCCGTTCTCGCTCGTCGAGCTGATCGCGCGGCTGCGCCGCATGATGCAAATGCCGCGGCGTAACGAGCGCGACGTGCTCAGCGGATCGCTCGGCGAGATCGCGCTCAGCACGGTGCTCACGATGCTCGAGCACGAGAAGAAGACACATCGCGTCGTGCTCGCGAATGGCGACGCTGCGTGGATCGACGTCGTCGAGGGCAAAGTCGTCGACGCCGGTTGGTCGATCGACAATCGTCATCCGCGCGCCGTCGTGCTCGAAATCCTCGAGTGGCGCAAGGGCACGTTCAAGCTGATCGCACCGCCGCCGCGCCGCCGCACCACGTCGTTCGCGATGCCGATCATGCAGCTCTTGCTAGAGCAAGCGCGCATTCGCGACGAAGCGCTGCGCGCGATCACCGCACGCACCGCAACGAGCTAGCGCGACACCGGTCGGTTCTGCTTGAGCCACGCGCGCGTGCACTCCGTCATGATCGACATGCCTTTGTCGATCTCGCTCGCGATGCC
>Ga0070698_100003304_pt1 | contig 17740 bp, 17 predicted proteins | sample KBSK1502metaG_FD_65477 | JGI IMG/M metagenome (GOLD analysis project Ga0070698, IMG submission 65477) | Corn, switchgrass and miscanthus rhizosphere microbial communities from Kellogg Biological Station, Michigan, USA - KBS K1-50-2 metaG | ecosystem: Host-associated > Plants > Roots >...
GCTGCGGCTGCTCGCCGCCGCCGCCGGGCACTGGCTCGGCAACCGGCTCAACGACTACCTGCGCGACCCCGACGAGTACCGGGCCATCACCCGCCACCTGCTCCACCTCGGCGGCACGATCACCAGCACGCCCCGCGCGATCACCGTGACCCTCGACCCCCCGGCCGCGCCCCGGATCACCCGTGCCCTCGGCCTGCTCATCGAGGAGATCAACGCAGCCCCGCCCCGCATGCCCGGCGACACCCGGCCCATCACCTACCAGCTCGCCGCGCCCCCGGATTTAACAACGATCAAGGACCGACTTCCGGAGGTCTGAGCCTCAGCGCTGCTTTCAATTGGTGACGAAATATCGGCCGACCTGGACACCGCGAGAGAGGCCGTTGAACTCACCGCAGCTATATTGGCCGACTCATCGCCGGGATCGGCGGCACCACCGACGCTTCTCGGTAACCACGGAAACGCTCTAGTACTGCTGTTTCGCCGTACCGGTGACCAGGCCACCTTGACAAAAGGAATCGGCTTCCTGCAGCAAGCACGTGCAGCGTTCAGGGAGATGAACCAGCCGGTCGATTCCGCCTCGTTCAGGCCAATGTTCGGTCTATGTCGAGCGCTGCTGATGCGGGGTGGTCGGCAGTTCCATCGGCTGGTCGGCCAGGAACCGGAAGACGTCGTTATACACCGCCGGCACCGATGGCAGGGAGCCGTGCTCCGCCTTGATATAGCGGGTCTCGCCTACCCATTCGAGTTTCGCTGATGCCAGGGGTACCCGGCCGTCGCCCTCGCGGTGCGGCTCACCGGCGCGTCGGCTTGTCACCCGGTCCATGTGCTCCCAGAGAAACCCGAACCTCTTCTTGTACGCCACGCGGAACAGGGTGTCGTAGCCGACACCGGCGATGACCGCCATCCGGTCCCGTTGTGCCTGATCGAGGCTGACGTGCCAGTCGTAGAGTTCCCGATGCGAGGTGGCGGCGGCATCGAGCACCGTCTGGAGCCGGTCCTCACGGCCGGCGTCGAGGCCGAGCCGCCACTCAGCCGCCTGGTACAGGTCGAAATTGGCGCACGGGTGGCGATAAGGGCCCTCTCCCCAGGTTTGCTCCGGATCGCCAGGCTGGGTCCCCGGGTACACCCCGGCGGCTGCTGGGAGCAACCCCATGACGCCCCAAAGCGAACGGAACGTGTCCCGATCCAAGTAACGACCTAGCATGGCGAGCAGGTTGAATCCCCACAAATGGTTCTTGAGATAGCCGGCTATGGCGGGCGATCCGTAATGCGGCGTGGCCAGGAAGACGATCTTTCCGACGTGCCTCCACAGCTCGGGATGACTCTGGAGCGTGGTTCGGACCATCAATCCGCCCATGCTGTGCGCGACGAGATGAACCGGCTTTCTGCCGTTGCCCGAGTGCGCGGACACAATGGCGTCGCGCAGCGCGGTAGCGCTGGCGGCCAGCGGCTTACGCCAGTCATAGGGAAAGGGCACGTGGCCGAAGTCCTGGCGGTCGAGCACCGCCTTGAGGAAACCCTCGTAAGACTGAGCTAGGCCAGCAGGCGCGACGTCATAGCCGGGGTCCGCATCGCTGAGTCCGTCCGGCGCAAGCCGTAGGTCATTAAGGTGGTGGCGGGATTGGACGTCTATCCACCACATTCCGCTGAGCCCGCGGCTGACCAGGAGACTCCCCATCACGCCCGGCAGGAAGACCAGGTTGGGCGCTACCCCGAAACCGAGATGGGAATCGTCCGCTCGCCCGGCCAGCGTGACATACTCGGCGTACGCGTCGTCCCCCAGCCACGCCCGCAGGGCGTCGGCAGCAGCCGGATCCCTGATCAGGGCGAGCCTGTCCCGCGTATCGCTCGCCACGAAGCGTTCGATGAATGCTTGCCCGCCCCTCGGCGGGAAGACGCCGTCGGTCACTGCACGCCCCTTTCCGGTACTGGTCAGGACACCCTGCGGAACTCGGCGACTCGCTCGTCGCTGGCGGCGAACAGGTCGTAGTCGTTGACGTAGCTGTACAGCAGGCCGCCGAGGTTTCGGTACTGGTCCCAGAGAAACTTGCGTGCCTGCGCGAAGGCCTCGCCGGCGGAGACCGGGCACTCGTTGTCGCGGTACAGGAAGGAGAAGAACGTCGTCGCGAACCGGGCGGCGAACCCGATGGGCACCTTGGCCTCGGTGCCGATGAACGCGCGGCAGCCACGCTTGAGAAATACGTCTTCGAGCATGTTCGAGAAGAACGGCGCGGCGCTCGCGGTGCCGCATCCGTTGAGGAACGCCAAGGGCTGATCATCCAGCGGGCCTCGGTCGATATCGATGAGCTCGAGCTGGTCGTCTTCCGCATTGGTGCTGCCGAATTGCAGGACCGGATCGGCTCCCGTACCAGCGCTGCACCGGCAGTAGAGGTAGAGGACAGAGACCGGGCTGGGGGTCGGTGCGGCCAAGAACCTCCGTACCTCTCTCTTTCTCAGCGTCTCCCCGCTCGGCAACACGAGGGGAGCCCACATGGCCAGTTCCCGTTTGTGCCGCACGGCCTCGATCGCCGTCGGATCGGTGGGGGTTCCGCCCCAGTAGAGGATGTGGCCACGGGTGGTCTGCTGGAGCGCCCCGAGGGCCCGGGTGTACTCCCGCATCGGACGTGATTTGCAGGCGATCCGCAGCCTCATGCCCAGAAACTCACCCGGGTCGGTGAAGCTCCCCGGCTCGGACACGTCCTGCCGGTACATCAGCGCCCATGGCACGTGGGATATCCAGAAGCCGGACTCCTTGAACCAGGTGATGTCAAGACGATCGCCCGGCTTCAGATCATCGATCAGCTTGCGCACCTGAGTGCCGACAGGAAACATCGCGTTGTACAGCTGATGCCCCTGGTAGGCCAGCCTGCGCAGCTTCTCGCTCCTCCCGACCTGCTGCCACGTTAGCAGGTAGCGGTGGTCCGCGGGTTCCGCCGTGGCCTGCCAGTCGGAGGCTGGCGTGATGGACCCGAGGCGGCCGGCGAGATCGTCCGGCGCGATGGCGTCCAGGTAGCCGGAGTGCTCAGCGCGGAAAGCGTCCAGGGACTTGCGTACCGAATCGATGAGCTGTTCGGCGGTCGGCTCGGGATACCACTCCGCCACTTCCTCGCGCCCGGCAGAATTCCGCACCACAACGTGTGGGCGGAGAAGCACCAGGCTGAGACGGTGACTAGGGATTTGCCATTTGCCGCACGGCACCAGCCCGGTATGGCGCAGCGGCAGCACGCGGACCTGGGCGACATCCACGACGGCGGCCTCTGCCTGGACCGGAACGGGCGCGGGCTCGGCGGGCGATGGCTGCTCCTGCGTGGCGAGGCTGATCGAGACTTGCCGGTAGACGTCGTCACCGACAAGGACCATGGCGTCGATTCGCGCCGTGCCCGCGGTAAGCGGGATGAGCCGCAACCGCCGCTCCTCCGAATCACCTTGCCTGGGGATGATGAGCCGAAAGCGCGCCATCCACTGCACCTTGTCGCCCGCCTCGGCCGTCGTCGTCTCGACAAGCGCCGGGTCCTGGCCCGCAGCGCCTTCGAGCCGCACGGTCGTAGACCAGACCACCCACTCGGTCTCCAGGCCGACCGGTGGAATGTCGCTCAGCGGGATTGTCCGCTCCCCCTCGGCCAGGTTCCCGGCTACCGGGGCGCCTACCCGGAAGATCCCGGTGTAAGCGGTACCGACCTTGAGCGGGCGCTCTTCCTCCGCCTGGCGCTCAGGGATCCAGAAGCTGATCAGCTGCGCGTCGACGCTGGCGCCGGAAGGAACCGCGGGAGCCGGGGAAGGCTGGCCAGCGTCACGCCTAAGACCCCTCAGGAGCGGGACCCCGAGGAGCAAAGCTGCGGGGATCCCGGTCAGGGAGGCCAAGCCGACACCGCCACCGGCCACTTCCAGTACCCCGACGCCGGCGCTGAATCCGATTGTCGCGCCGCCAAAGAGCCTTTCCGCCACGGCGGCCGAGGCCCGGCGCCGCGGCGGCCCGTCGGCCGGCGAGTCAAGGCGCTGCGACAGCGTCGCCTCGGCCGGGAACGCCGCCAGCTTGCTATAACCAAGACGGTAAAGGTAGGCGAGGAAGAGGCCCAGTTCGGTCTCCGCATCGCTTTCCAGCCGCCTAGCCAGAAGGGCCGGATCCTCGGCGACATACTTTTCCAGGCCCCGCGTTAGCGGCCGGGATAGAAGGGCAGCCCGCACCGTCGCCGGGGTGGCGTCCAGCCTTATCAACCGCACAATGCTGATCTTGTGGGTGACGGATTCCCGCCAGCGGTCCAACGGTGCCCGGGCCCGCTCGTCCGTCAGCTGCTCCGCCACCTGACCGTAGTAATATTCGACCGCATCCGTGAGCCCCAGCGGCGACTGCGACGCCCAGCCGAGCCTAGCATCGCACCAGTCCTGCATGTCGTCGCCCATGCGATCGTACAGGCGGCTGAACGGCAACGTCAGCACGGCGGTCCGCGTCCTGGGCCGCATGTCCCGGTCGCGCTGCGGGGGCAGCTTGCTGAGCCACAGCCCGCCCGGCACCACGAGACCCGCATAGACCGCGCGGATGTCATGGCTCGCCACGGCGACGGCCAAGCCAAAGCCGGTCGAGATCACCGCCATGATCAGGATGACGGTAACCGCCCACCATCTCGCCCGGGGACCGAAGGGACGGCCGACCCCCCGGAAACGCAACAACAGGAAGCCGTATGACGCGACAATGGAGAGAGCGAATGTGCCGACGACGTCGAGCGCCCAGATCGGCATGGGCCAGCAGGTCGAGGTGCGTCTTGAACGGCACGTCCAGGTCGAACAGCCGCGCCCTGCGATCCTTGCCGGGCAGCGGAGCGGCGTTCTGCAGGGCATCGTTCGCGGCCTGGATGCGGCGTTGCTGGACAGACTTGCTCCGCTGCGGGTTGGACTTGACCTCGATGGTCTCGCGTGAGCCGTCGTTGCGGAATATGGTCACGTCGCCGATGCGCAGGCAGTTCGTGAGGTCGTGCAGGATGGCGAACTGGCCGTTCTGCCGGTAGGCCTGCTCGATGGCGTCAAGCTCGGCGGCGGCGCCTGTTTTGCCCGCCCAGACCCCGGGCGGGTCGTTCTGGCACAAGGCGATGATGTTGCGGCGCTCGAAGCCGAAGACCCGCCAGGCGAGCGCATCGCCAACGCAGCGGAACCCCGGGCGACGCGCTCGCACACGCCGCGCTCGAACTGCCAGGTCTCCAGGAGCGAGGGATCCCGGCCGGACTGCGGCTCCGGCGCGTCCGGCTGCGGCGGCTTACCGTCCTCCATCCGCTTGACCGCTTTGCTGAAGGCGTTGCGGGCCTCCTCGGTCCCGCGGACGTAGCCGATCAGCTCCTGCTGAAGCTCGTAGCCGTCCGTCACGTTCGTAGCCGCGCGGAGCTGCACGATGAGATCCGGCAGCGCCTTCTGGGCAGCCTCGTGCCGCGGATGGGCGAACACGTCGTCCGGCGGGAACCCCGGACTGAACAACCTCACGCGACAAGTGTCCCGTCCGCCGCTCCCGACAGCGAATGATCGCACCCTCGGTCATGACGAACGGCTACGGTAGCGGCATGGCCGATCAAGAGGACTGGACTCCCGGCGACGTCGCCAGCATGGTGGCCAACCCCTTTTATGCCATCAACATCGATGAGGGGCTCGCGTTGCCTCATGAGCCGCTCATCAGCGAGGACGACTGGGTTAGGGCGAACGTTGGCTTGATCGAGGAACTGGGCCCGGAAGCCTACCTGCGCAACTTGCTGTCGATCCTGAAAGGCAACTACCCCCGCAGCTGATAGCCCAGGTAACCGGTCACAGCGCAGAACCGGCACCGTTCACCCCGCCACCACGCACAGGCCGCCGTTCCCGCGCGCCGCCGGCATCGAACGCGCCGACCAGGAGGTTTGCCCATTCAGGTCAGCTTTGCGTGCTCTCTTCGCGGTTTGCGCCCACTGCAGCAGAGGGCGTGATCGCCGGCGGGTGCGGTTCGCCGGTCAGGGCGGCAAGGGCCGTTGCCACTTCGGGTAGCCCGGCGCGGACGTAGGCGGCCATGGCGGCCATGGACCTGACTCCCCGGCCGCGGTCTTCGTGGCCTGCGTAGGCTTGGGCGACCGCGAAGCCGAACTGGCGTTCGACCCAGGTCAGGATGGTGTGGCGTATCCAGTGCATGCTGACCTGCTGGGTCTTGACCCATGGGAGATGGTTCCCGAGGCGCTCCCACAGGTAGTCGTACCGCCGGGCGCTGATGGGCCTGCCGCTTGTATACCGGAGCAGGCGCTGGCCTGAGTCGAGTCCGCCCCGGCTCTGGCCGTGCGCGATGAGGTGAGCCATCAAGGTGGGTGATACGGGCTGCCAGCGGATGGTCTCACCTTTTTCATGCAGCCGGATCAGGCACTGCTCGGGATCGAGATCGCACGACAGGAGTGCCAGGGCGCCGCCGCGGCGGCAGGCGGTCTCCATGTGCAGCCGCAGGAGCAGCGTGTCGAGCGCCGGGTCGTTGCCGGTGGATGCGGCGACCTGGGAGAGCTCGTTGAGCCGGTAGTCGGGCAGTGCCATGCGGGCGCTTCGCAGTCGGCGAGGTCTGGGTACTCGCGCCGCCGGGTTCTCGGCTTCTGTCAGGATGCCGTCGGCGACTGCATAGTTATACAGGCAGCGGAGTGCGGCAATCAGGTGCTCAGCAGCCCCCCGTCCGCCGCGGGCGTTTCTGCGCTTCACGGCCGTTGCTTTACTTGTTCGGCGAGCTGGCTGATTTCCGAGGGGGTGGGTTCGGTAATGCGCCGACGTGCCCATGCTTGGAGAACACGGTTCCAGTACGGGGCGTATACGCGGCGGGTCCCGTCGCTGACTGCGTCGGAAACCTTCGGGATGTAGTCCTCGAAGACAGGCAGTTCGGGTCGCTCTGCCGGGGTAGCCAGAAGGTCGGCCAGGTTGACTCCCATCTTCTCTAGCAGCAAGCGGGCGGCTTCTATGGTGGTGATCTCAGGAGCGTGGTATCAGAACCCGGCGGACAAGATCGCGTAGAGACCGACCCGGCTCATGCCGGCCCGGCCGGTATTCAGCACGAGCAGCACCAGGGCTGCGGCCAGCACTATGAGGGAAAACAACGGCGTGGCATATGCAACATTGGCGCACGTCATGCCGCACAATGCGTGATAGACAGAGGCAAAGAAGGGCTGAAACGTGGCATACCCGACGAAGATGGCCGCCGCGCTTTCCGGGGCCACGATTAGCCAGCTTCGCCACTGGCGCAGTGCGCGAACCGGGCCGCTGCTCGCTCCGGAGATCGCGACAGCCCCCCGAGCGGTGTACTCCTTCCAAGACGTACTGGCCCTTCGCACGTTCGTCCGGCTGCGCGAAAGCACGTCGCTGCAGAAGATACGCGCGGCTATCGGCAATCTCCGGAATATCGGCGAGGTTAGTCACCTGCCGTCCTACCGGCTTGTCGCCGACCGGGGAGGCAACGTTCAGGTGCTCACCGCGACTGAGGCCGTCGACTTGGGCATGAATCCAGGCCAGCTCCAGCTGGTAGTGGTTATCGGCGAGGTCATTGAGCCCTTCGCGGCACGGGCCGGGGTGCTGGTGCCTCATCTTCTGCGGCCGCGCCCCAGTCTAGCCGTTGACCCGGAGACTCAGGGCGGCACGCCGGTCATCGCCGGAACCAGGGTGCCGTACGACGCGGTAGCAGGGCTGATGCGTGACGGCGTCTCCGCGGGGCAGATCAGGGATTACTACCCGTCGGTTACGGCGGCGGCAGCCGCCGACGCACTTGACTTCGCCCGCTATGTCGATAGCTACGACCCAGCGTCAAGGGCCCCTTGAATGCGCCTCCTCATCGACGAGGACACAGCCGTCCAGCTCGTTGAACCGTTGCGGCATGTGCTGCTCGGTCATGAGGTAGCACACATCTCCGGCCTGTCCTGGAAGGGCAAGAAAGACCTCAGGGTCCTACCCGACGCTAACTTAGTGGTGCCGGCTACCACGTATTAATCACGCGAGACCGCGCTCAGCTGAGCGACCCGAGGGAATGCGATGCGATCAAGAAGTCAGGGCTGCGTCACGTCCGGCACGCGCTTCCTTTCTTGCTTGCTGCGCTTCCCCGCGCACCGGGTGACAGCTTAACCGGCCGGGGTCACGGTTTCGCGATCAGCTGGATGAGCGGGAGCAGGCCCGCAATCTGGATGACGGCGAACAGGAGCCGCTGGGCGACCAGGCGCGTGGTCTGCGTCTGGAAGTCCTGGCTGAGCGGGGTCGCGGCCCGGGCCAGCTCGGATTCCTGGCCGGCGGCGGCGATGGCAGGCGTCCAGCCCCCGGAGAATCCGAGCGGGTGTTCGCCTGAGTGGGCCGTGGACAACATTCGGGCCGCGGTGACCCGCCCGCTGGTCCGGCTGGCCACGTAGTCGGCGACCTGGAGGCCCACGTGCTCGGCCTCCGGGGTGCCGTAGCTCTTGGTCGACGTCTGTTCCCTGGAGATCACAGCGAAAAGGCTGCCCCGGTCGTCCCGGATCCGGCACACGTCCACGATGAGGTCGCTCTGCCTGGTGAGCAGGTTGTCGGTGATCTCGCTGAGCGTCTTGTGCAGAGTTGTTCCGTCGGGCCGGACGGTGCCGAGCACGGGACCCTCGTCTTTTCCGACCCAGCTGAGCTTGCCCGAATCGACCCGGGCGTGCGGTGCGCTGGCGCCGGCCCAGGAGCGCGGCATCAGCGGGGCCGGGGACTCCGGGGCCGGGGACTCCGGGCCCGGGGACTCCGGGGCCGGGCGGAAGAACGTCGGGTGGAATATCGCGTCGTCCTCGACCGAGCGGGGCGAGTGGCTGGCGCGCAGCCGGACCCGGACCCGGTCCGTGAAGACGAGGACGTCACGGTCCGGCGTCACGCCCCAGTGATCGGCGTCGTCGGCCTGCGGCCAGGTTGGCGCGGCCCAGGTGAGCTGGTAGCCGAGCGCATGCTCGAACGCGCGCCGGAAGGCCGCGTTCAGGTCCTCGATGCCCAAGCCGCCCGGTTCATCCAGCCCGGGCGAGAGCGTCCGGCCTGGTGACTCCGCGGCCGGAGTGACCGCGACCAGCGTGGAGGAGGCCTGGATGCGCCCGCTGTACCGCCCGAGCAGCAAGCTGAACACCCATGCGGCCAACCCGCTCGCGACTATGCCGAACGCCGTGGGCGGCGCCCAGACGCGGATCAGGCCAGCGTGCGACAGCAGCCGGTCGCCGAGAACCGAGAGCACCACGCCGAGCAGGCCGCCGACCGCGGCCGCACTGGTGTGCCCGAAGACTCCGGTGCAGATCATCAGGCCAAGAGGGACCGCCAGCACGATGGTCGGCACCTGGTGCTGGTCGAGGAAAAGCCCTGGCTGCAGCCAGGTCCAGATGATCAGCACCGCGGGCATGGCGACCGCCAGGCACCCGGCCAGGATGAGGTAGTCGTGCCGGAAGATGCGCGCTGCCGTGAGCCTGCGGGCGGCCGCCCAGCCGGGTTGTTCGGGGAGGGGCCAGCGGATAGCCAGCGCCGGGCGGGCGCCGGTCGCGGCCCGCAGGCTAACCGAGTGCCGCCACACGGCCGTCGCCAGCCCGGCGAGCAGGCCGGTGATGAGCAGCACCATCAAGGCGGTGACGTACCCGAGCCCGCTGACACCGGGCAGGTGCGCGGCGGTCCGGAGCGCCACCGCCAGCTGGAGCCCGACGACGCCCACGGCGGCGATGATCAGCCCCCAGACCAGGTACCAATTGCGCACCAGCGCGGCGGCCACCCGGCCGCCGGGCCGCCATGGCATCCGGCTGCGGCAGAACCAGTTGCGCGCGTGGCCGACGTTCTTAAAATCCCAGGTGATATCGGACAGCATGTGCAGGAGCCAGCCGAACGCCACCGCGGTCAATCCGGGAATCCGCCAGGTGAACGCGACCACCAGGCTCACCGCGAGCGAGCCGATCAGGCCGTTCACGTTGTGCAGGAACAGGCGGTCGAACGTGCGCGAGTCCTCGGCCTGCCTGACCATCGCGAGGCCGCGGCGCGGGCCTTCGCGCCGGGCCGTCCGCCACGCGCCGGCCAGAACGCCCTGGCGCCGCCCGTACGTCAGCTGGTACAGCGGATGGTCGATGACGTCGATGAGCGTGCCGCCGAGGACCGTCCAGCCCACGACCGACCAGGGCGGGCCGACGCCGGCCGCCCAGGCGACCGCGAACGTCGCACCGACCGAGACGGCCGCGTGCTGGTGAGCGTACATTCCACAAGTTTGCCACGATGGGGCTGTTCGGCATGGATGTGGCGGGACGGGGGTCACCGCGGTGACCTGGCCCGCGCTCACGCGCGGGGCCCATGAGGCTTTCTGTAAAACCGAAGGGTGGCAGCTGGTCCGGAACGCGCGGGGCAAAACCGGCACGCATCACGTGACCTATGAGCTTCAGCTCCATGACGGGCGCATCCTGAGGACGCGTATCTTGCATCCGGTGAACCGGGACACCTACGGCCAGGAAATCTGGAGCCACATCCTCAGGGACCAGCTTGCGGTAGATCAGGCCGCCTTCTGGGCGTGCGTCCAGGAAGGGATCAAGCCTGACCGCGGCGCACCCGAGGCTCCCGCCGGGGCACTGCCCGCGGACCTTGTCCACCTGCTCCTCACGCGAGTTCGCCTCAGCGAGACTGTAGTGGCACCTTCGGCGCGCGGAACCTGTTCTGGGTCGAGGGTCCTGATAACTCTGACTCGTTCGACGGGATGGTGAGCGATGGTGCGCTGCTGAAGGTGAGCGGAGTCGTGTACGCCCTGCACCACCCGGCAGGCCAGCCGGGCCCGGCCTCCTGGGACGCCGACTTCGGGTACCTGATCACCACGGGTGTCGCGCCCGTGGTGGACGGCGAGTGGACGAACTACGAGCCCTACCCGACCGTGAACCCGGAGACGCTGAGCAGCTCGTGCTGGCCGGACGCGCCGACGAGCGTTCCCGCGTACCTGGAGTACCTGTCCGCGCACCGCGTCGGCCTGAACGTGTACCAGCTCCAGCCCGGTTACATGATCAAGTCCTACGGCAACCTGGCCGATCCCACCACGATCAACGGGCACACCTGGAGCTGCGTCTCGAACGGGGAACCGCAGCCTGGCCAGGGCGCCGGATCACTGGTCATGGCCTGGTTCAAGCAGCACAACAGCTGACCGGCTGGCTAGGCCTGGCGAGGACCGAAATCCGTACTGCGTGCACGCGTCAGGAAGGCAGACCAAGCTGCGGGCGAGAGCATGAGTACCACGGGCGGATTCGCTGAGTCACGAACTAGCACCGATCTGGCAGCGACCGCCACTTGCACGCAATTTCCGGTACTGGATGCCGTGCTCTTGCGCCATGCGATGCACGATTCTTCGAAGTCGGCCACTCGCCCCCCTTGCCGCCGCGTGGCGGGAGCTCCGCCGGGACTGGCAGCCGTGGATGCCTGCAGAGCGTCCAGCCAGCCTGCGGGAGTACTGGTGAAGCTGCTCCAGCCTGAGCCAGTTTTGACCCACGGGTGCAGCAACCATTCCATCAGGGTGCAGTGTAAGCCAAACCGGGCGATTCGGCTAGTAGTAGGTCAAACGGCAGGTCTTGACCGCGGCGGGCGCACCTAGAAGAATTTGCGTGTCATGCCATCTCGCCCGCGGCTCTGCGTAGGCGGTCCAGAGAATCCGATGGCCCTAGCGATATCTCCGTGATGCGCTCAAAGGCCTCCAGATAACTCTGGGTTTCTTTGGGATCATCACTGATGATATCGCTGCGCGGCCCTTCGAGGAAAACGATGTTCTCGTCAGGCGTGTCCTCGAACTGAACGACCTCAAAAGGTTCCTTCATCGCGGGATGCATGCCGGCAGTGAAAGGCACGACTTGTATCGTCACATTTGGCAGCTTCGCTACATCGACTAGATGCATGAACTGCCGACTCGTGATGACGGGGCTTCCTACGAGGCGGTGGAGGACAGACTCGTCAAGCACGAAAGAGAACTTCGGCGCATTCTCGCTGTTCACCAGGTCTCTGCGCCTGGTACGGAGATCGACCAGAGCGGCCACCTTCTCAGGCGCGGACTTTTCATCATAAAAGACCTGAAGAACGGAGGATGCATACTCTTCCGTCTGAAGAATTCCGGGTACAAAAATTGTTTCGAATTGGCTAACCGCGGATGCGGCGGATTCGTAGTCGATCAGCTCGAGGAGCGAAGGAGGTGCGATATCGCGATAGCTGCTCCACCACGGGCTCTGCCTGGCTGCCCGGGCCAGGTCAACCAGTTCCTCTGTCCGTTCCTCGATGCCGTAGAGCGAAAGGAGCGCCTTAAGGTCATTGATACTTATGCCGGATTTTGCTTTTTCAATCCGGTTCATCTTTGACAAAGACCAATCCATGTCCTTTGCCACCTGTTCCTGGGTAAATCCCTTCTTCAGGCGCGCTGTTCGGATCTCTGTTCGAAGACGCCGACGTAGCATCAACGGGCTCGCACTGTCTTCCATATCGGCCCCCCCTGGCTCCCGACCGCTCCGGCTCATCTGCAGGCTAGGTGGGCTGACAGGTGGCGAACCGACAACTGGCACCAAGCTTGCAGCAGCTTACTGCTAGCCACACCAAGCACGAGGGATTCATAGGTAACGGTTTCTTTGCATATAGCTACCTGCTGGTAACTTGGCTTCGCCGGTCGCGGCGGGCTTCCAGATAGCTTCCCGCCCGCCACGGGCCTACGCTGAGTAGCCGATGACGGGCGGAAGGCTTCACGCTAGCACGCAGACTGCCAGTGCGTCAAATGACACATGTCACTTTGACCCTTCCATAATGCCTTGATCATAGTGCATACTGGCTATATGCCTACTGGCACCTGGAGGCGTCATGGTCTGGCTGATCTTCCTCTTGGGCGCGCTGCTCGGCGTTCTCGCGGGCGGGGCGCTGTGCGTCCAGTACCTCCGCGCTGCGATCACCGCCGACATCGGCCCGCAGCTGAAGCGGATGCATGCGGACATCGACCCGCAGCTCCGGCGGATGCAAAACCAGCTCGACAACGTCGAGACCGCCGTCAACCTGGCCCTGGCCACGCGGTACGCCGAGATCAGCAGTTACCCTCTCCGGCCGCCCGCGATCCCGGCACCCCGGGCGACTGACGAACGCCAGTCGGCAGGCTGAGGCACAGACAAAGATCTCAGGACCGAACGAGGCGGGCGATCGCCTCGGAGGCTTCCTTCACCTTCTCGGTGGCTTCGGGGCCGCCCTCCTCGATCGCCTGGGCGACGCAATGGCCGAGGTGGTCCTCGACCAGCCCGAGGGCGACGGCCTGCAGCGCACGGGTGACGGCGGACACCTGGGTGAGGATGTCGATGCAGTAGGTGTCGTTTTCCACCATGCGCTGCAGCCCGCGCACCTGACCCTCGATCCGGCGCAGCCGCTTGAGGTAAGCGTCCTTGTCCTGCGTATACCCGCGCATGAGTCAACTGTAAGCGCTGAGGGCGACCGGGGTAACCTCAGCGACATGCGCGACGACACCATCACGGCCTACCTGGATCAGCTGGCCGCACGAGTTCCCGCTCCCGGCGGCGGGGCCACCGCTGCCCTGCACGCCGCGCAGGGCGCGGCGCTGATCGCCATGGTCGCCCGGTACAGCGACGGCGCTCATTATGACGCCGAACTGATCGGCCGCATCGTCACCGAAGCCGACGAGCTCAAACAGGACGCGCTGGCGCTGGCCGAGGCGGACGAAGCCGCATTCAGGCAAGTGGCCGCGGCGTACCGGCTGCCACGGGAGACAGAGCAGGAACGTAAGGCCCGTTCGGCCTCAATCTCCTCAGCCCTGGCCGGCGCCGCACGGCCTCCCGCCGACGTCGTGCGTACGGCGCTGCTCCTCATCAGGCTGGCCGAGGACCTGCTGCCGGCCGGGAACCGCACCATGATCACGGACGTGGCCGCCGCGGCGGTGGCGGTGCGCGCCGCCGCGGTTGCCGCGCGGCTGTTCATCGAGGTCAACCTGAAGGGGATCACCGACCTGGCGCTGCGGGAGGAGTTCGCGGCCACGGCCGTGGTGGCGGACACGATCACCGCCCGCGCCGACCAGATCGTCGCGGCGGTCCGCGAGGAGGTCAGCGGATGACCTTGCTGCCAGGGCGCGAGCTGGCGGCGGAGATCCGGGCGTCGACGGCGGGGCTGGCGGCCGAGCTCACCGCCGCGGGGCGGCCGCCGCGCCTGGCGGTGGTCACCGCCACCGCCGACGAGGCCAGCGCGTGGTACGTCGGGCTGCTCGCGAGCACGGCGACCAAGGCCGGCATCGCCTGCGACGTCACCGACCTCGCGCAAAACGCGCCCGAGCGGCCGGAGTCGCAGGAGGCCCCGGAGTCGCAGGAAGCCCCGGAGTTCCAGGAGAGCACTGTGGCCGGCATCCGGGCGGCGCTGACCGCGCTGAGCGGCGACCCGGCGGTGCACGGGATCCTCCTGCAGACCCCGCTGCCGGGCGGCGCACGGCTGGCCGAACTCGCCGGGTTCATCGACCCGGCCAAGGACGTGGACGGCGCCAACCCGGTGTCGCTGGGGCGCCTGATGACCGGGCTGCCGGCCTTCGCGCCGGCCACCGCCGCGGCGGTGCTGGCGCTTCTCGATCATCACCAGGTGGCGTTGAGCGGGCGGCGGGCGGTGGTGGTGGGCCGTTCGGCGGTGGTGGGCAAGCCGGTGGCGCAGCTGCTGCTCGGCCGCGACGCCACCGTCACCGTGTGCCATTCGCGCACCAGGGACCTGGCCGCCGTCACCCGGGAGGCGGAGGTCCTGGTGGTCGCCGCGGGGCGCGCGGGGCTGATCGGCCCCGGGCACGTCGCCCCGGGCGCCACGGTGATCGACGTCGGCACCAACGCCACGCCCGGCGGCGGGCTGGCCGGCGACGTCGACCCGGCGGTGGCCGAGGTCGCGGGCGCGCTCAGCCCGGTGCCGGGCGGCGTCGGCCCGGTGACCACGGCCACGCTGCTCCACCAAGTCACCGAGGCCGCGGCCGCGGCCGGTTATTTACCCGGGCTATCCGGGCCGATCATGCTGCGGTAGACGGCGACCAGCGCCGCCTTCTGGTCGTCGGTGAGGCGCTGGTCGGCGCGGATCGCGTCCTCGGTCTCCGGGACGTCCTTCTGATCGGCTGACGCCCCGTTCGGGCCGGTGGCGGCGATCGCGTCGATCAGGCCGGCCTGGGCCAGGAGCGTCTCGGCCGAGACGTTGAGCGCGTCGGAGATCGCCTTGAGCACGCGCACCGAGGGCTGGTGCAGGCCTCGCTCGATCTGGCTGAGGTAAGGGTTGGACAGGCTGGTCAGCTCCGCGAGCTGGCGGAGCGACAGGTTGGCCTGCTTGCGCTGCTGCCGGATGAAGGCGCCGAGCACCTCCCGCTGCGTTTCCCACAGGTCTGGCACGGCACACCTCCTAGTTTGATCTGCTAACTATAGTACGCGGCAGCCCCGGGGTGCCGGTGCTGCCGCGTACCTGCGCCCCCACCCGCAGGCAGGGAAATTGGCTCACCTGTCCGACGAGCTGTCCTCGGCGCTCGGCATCAGCGCGCTCGTCGCCTTGAGCACCTCTTCGGCGAACGTGCGCTGGCTCTTGAGCAGCTGCTCGGCGAAGTCGTAGGCGCTGGCCACGACCTCCTCGGGCTTGGGCAGCTTGTCGGCGAGCGGCAGGTCGACCGAGGGGATCTTGGGGGTGATGGACTGGACGGTCTCGACCCAGGTCTTGATCGCGTCGACGACGGTCTCCTGGCTCTTGCGGATCGTGTTCAGGACCTCTTCCTGCAGATCCTGCGCGGGGTTGCTAGCCATGTTCCTTGCCTCCTGTTGGCTTCGTAGCGGTGTGCTGCTGGTGCCTTAGTTGCTTTCGCCGTTGCCGGGCATCAGCGGCTTGGTGGCCTGCAGCACGTCGGCCGTGAACTTCCGCTGGCTGCTGAGCAGCTTCTCGGCGAAGTCGTACCCACTGGCCACGACGTCCTGCGGCTTGGGCAGCCGGTCGGCGAACGGCACGTCGACCGAGGGGATCTTGGGGGTGATGGACTGGATCGTCTCGACCGTGGTCTTGATCGCGTCGAGCGCGATCTCCTGGGTCTTGCTGACGATGCTCAGGAACTGGTCCTGCAGTTCCTGCGTGGTGGTGCTGGCCATGATGTTTCCTCCTGTTGGCTTCTGCTGCTAACTATATCAAGCACAGCTTGGCATGTCAAGCGGATTCGCTTGGTTTATGCAGCAAGACTTTGCTGGCACGCGGTGACCTGCGGGGTTACGCCTCAGCTGGCGTCCGTGGGCTTGGGCGTGCGCCTGGCGGCGGTGGGCTTCGGGGTCGCGGGCTTCGGTGTCGCGGGCTTCGGTGTACGCCGGGCGGCGGCGGACTTGGGCGCGCTCGCGGCCGGGGCAGCCTTCGGCTCGCTCTTCGCGGCCGGGGTACTCGGCGCGGGTGGTGCCTGGGGCTCGCTCGGCACGGCGACGGGCGCGGGCGCACTCTCCGCAACCTGAGCCTTCGGCGCCGTCGGCGCGGCCGGGGGCTCCGGCGCCGTCGGCGCGGCCGGGGGCTCCGGCGCCGTCGCCGCGGCCGGGGGCTCGGCCACCGCGGCCGTCTCGGCCACCGCCGCGGCCTCGGTCTTGACCGGCGCGACCTCGGGCTTAACGGGCGCGACCTCGGGCTTAACGGGCGCGACCTCGGTCTTGACGGACTTGCCCTTCGCGCGCTGGCCGGTGACAGGAATCAGCGGCTCGGTGACCTTCAGCAGGTCCTCGGCGAACTTCCGCTGGGCGGCGAGCAAGTGCTGGGCGAAGTCGTAACCGCTGGCCACGACCTCCTCCGGCTTGGGCAGCTTGTCCGTGAACGGCGCGGTGATGGACGGCAGCCTGGGGAGCCTGTCCGCGAGCGGCGCGTAGACGGACGGCAGCTTGGGGGTGACAGTCCTGAGCGTCTCGGCCCAGGTCCTGATCGCGCGAATCATGGCCTCCTGGCTCTTGCGCGTTGCGGCCAGGAGCTCTTCCTGCAGATCCCGCCTGGGGGTGCTAGCCATTGGTTATGCCTCCTCATTGACTTTCACTGCTAACTTTACCAAGCATGATTGAGATGTCAAGCGGCATGCTTGGCATACGAAGCAGCCGCGGCGGGCCGTATGCGCGCCCGCGGCGCCGGTCGCCCGGGCCCGCCAGCCTGGGCCCCCAGCCCGGGTCCGCCAGCCCGGGTCCGCCAGCCCGGGTCCGCCAGCCCGGGCGCGGCAGCCCGGAGTCGGTGTTCCACCGGGTACGTAAGAATGTACCCAAGGGGCCACCCACTCCAGCCGCACCCGGGGGCCGCACCCGGGGGCAGGGCACATGCGCTACGGGAGTCGACCGGTAGCCACACCCGGTGGCACGGCACATGAGCCACGGGAGTTGACTGGACGCGTGATGTCCCTGTCCCTCGCCAGCCTTACCGGTTCCGTGGCCGCGGCGGCGCCCGTGGACCAGCGTTACCTCTTCGAAGCCCGCCAGATGCAGGCGCTCTCGCTGGCCGTGCATATCCCCCTGGTCTGCTTCGGGATCGCCTTCCCAGCCCTGATCCTGTTCGCGGAGTGGCGCTACCTGCGCACCGGCGACCCGCTGTACCGGACGCTGGCCCGGCGCTGGTCGAAGATCATGCTCGCCCTGTTCGCCGTGGGCGTGTCACCGGCACCATCCTGTCCTTCGAGCTCGGGCTGCTGTGGCCGGTGTGGATGCAGGACTTCGGCAACGTCTTCGGGCTCGGGTTCACGCTCGAGGGGTTCTCGTTCTTCGTCGAGGCGATCTTCATCGGGATCTACGTGTACGGCTGGGAC
>Ga0070698_100003305_pt1 | contig 17739 bp, 17 predicted proteins | sample KBSK1502metaG_FD_65477 | JGI IMG/M metagenome (GOLD analysis project Ga0070698, IMG submission 65477) | Corn, switchgrass and miscanthus rhizosphere microbial communities from Kellogg Biological Station, Michigan, USA - KBS K1-50-2 metaG | ecosystem: Host-associated > Plants > Roots >...
CTGCGGGAGCGGGCCTTCATGATCATGGCGACCCAGCAGCCGGTGGCCCGCGACCTGCGCCTGATCGTCAGCTTTCAGCACATGGTGCTGGAGCTGGAGCGGATGGGCGACCATGCCGTGGGCATCGCCCGGGCGGCGCTTCGCCTCAACGACCTCCCCCAGCTGAAGCCCTATATCGACCTGCCCAGGATGGCCGAGATCACCGAATCGCAGGTGCACGACATCCTGGGCGCCGTGATCGAGGCCGACCAGGAACGCGCCCGAGCGATCGCCGAACGTGACGACGAGGTTGATGCCCTCTATCACAAGATCTGGGACGAGCTGGTCGGGTTCATGGTGCAGGATCCGGCTAACGTGCAGCGCGCGGCTATCCTGCTTTTCCTCGCCAAGGACCTCGAGCGCATCGCCGACCGGGTGACCAACATCGCCGAAGACGTCGTTTTCCTGCACACCGGACGGATCGTGGAGCTCAGCTGAGTGCCCAAGCGCATCCTTGTCGTCGAGGATGACGCGACCATCCGGGACACGCTGACCTTCAACCTCAAGAAAGAGGGATATGCGGTAACCGTTGCGCAGGATGGTGCGGACGGGGTGGCGAAGGCGCGCAGCTCGCGCCCGGACCTGATCCTGCTGGACCTGATGCTCCCCGAGCTGAACGGGCTCGAGGTGTGCCGCATCCTCCGCCAGGAGGGCAATGTTCCGATCATCATGCTGACCGCCAAGGAAAGCGAGGTCGACAAGGTGATCGGGTTGCAGCTGGGCGCCGACGACTACATCACGAAGCCGTTCTCGCTGCGCGAGCTGTTTGCCCGGATGACCGCGGTGCTTCGTCGGAGCGAGCAGCGAGACGTTCGTCCGGAGGTCGAGGAGGACCGGTTGGGCCGGCTGCGTATCGATCGGGCCGGACGCCGGGCGATGGTCGACGACAATGAGCTGAAGCTGACGCCGAAGGAGTGGGAACTGCTCGCCTACCTGGTACGCCGCCCGGGTCGGGTCTTCACCCGCGAGATCCTGCTCGAGCAGGTCTGGGGCTACAACTACCTCGGCGACCGCAAGACGGTCGACGTCCACATCCGCTGGCTCCGCGAGAAGCTGGGCCGCTGGGGCAAGCTCGGTTTCGAGATCGTCACCGTGCGCGGCGCCGGCTACCGGCTCGATCCCGTGCGCGAGCCGGCCGGCGAGGGCGAGCGCGCGACCGGAGCCGGCAGCCCCGCCTAAATCCCGCGAGGGTGGCGCTGGATGGAACCAGGCCGCCAGCGGCGCGGTATGCAGAGTGAACGGACGGCACCATCCTCAGCGCCGTGTTAAAGGAGGCACCCCATGCCACGTCGGCTCATCGCCCTGGCTCTACCGATCATCACGGGAGCGTTGCTGGTTGCCGGGGGCAGCGCCGCGCTCGCGGGCGGCGGTGGCTGCTTCGTTCCCGACACGCAAGGCGCCGGCACCACCGTCGAATTGACAAACCGGTGCTTCACCCCAACGATTCTATTTGTCCAACCCGGCGACAAGGTCACCTGGCGCAACCAGGACGGCATGACACACGTGGTCGCCGGCTCCTTCAGCAGCTGGGGTAGTCCAACCAACCTTGCGGCAGGGGAGACCATGACGCATCAGTTCCCCACGGCGGGGATCTACTCGTACAGCTGCCCGCTCCACTACGGCATGAACGCGGTGGTGATCGTGGGTGATGGCAACGCGAGCGTGCCGCTGGCTCGGATCCAGCCGGCCACATCGGTCTCAACCTCCCCGGCGCACCCCGGGACCGATCCCTGGCCGCTGCTGGCGCTGGCGGCCGCCGTGCTCGGTGCCGGCCTGGGCTATCGGGTCGGGCGACTCCGGCGTAGCTAGAGCGGTCAGGCTTGCGCCCCGCGCCCTACAACTGATGGATTTGGCCCTCCTCTGAGTGCCGGATGACGTCGCGTCGCGCCGGCGATATCCTCGTCCATGCAAAGCTCGGGTTGACCTCTCCGCCGACAACTGCGCGGACTCGCCCGCGGGCAGTGTCGAATCCAAGCAGGGGACGCAGCAGCCCGGAGCATCACCTGGTCGGCGGGTTGGTGAAGGTCGTGGCGATAAGTCGAGGCTGTAAAGTCCCCCCTCCATAACCTCGCGCGCCGCGCTCACCACCGCCGGCCGTAACTCGGCCGTGACGCGGACGCCGCCCGGCCAACCCTGGCCAGGCGTTATATCGGGCATGGAAGCCGGCCGGTCGGTGGTCGACGCCGTCATTCGCCGGCTGTTCTGCTGGCCGGGCGTGGCCGGACTGGCGGGCCTGCTGGCGCTGGTCCTCGGGCTGCCCTGGCTGATGGCTCACCGGGCTCCTGCGGACTTCGAGCTGCCGCTCGCGCTGGCCTCGCTGGCGCTGATGGTGGCGCCGACCTGGTCCATGAGCCGCGCGCGCGCCCGAAGCACCATCGTCGCGAGCGCCGAACTGGCCCGCAAGCAGGCGATGTTTCGTGACGAGCTGGAGCAGCGGCTGCAGGTGCAAGGCCACTTGCGCGAGAGCGACGCCCGCTTGCGCGCCATCGTCGACAGCGCTCCCATCGTGCTGTTCGCCATCGACCGCGAGGGGGTGATCACCTTTTCCGCGGGGGTGGGTCCTGATCCTCTCGGCAAGAGGACTGGCGAGGCGCTGGGCTGGTCGGCATCCGATCTCTTCGTCGACCACCCGGAGGTGGTTGAGGGTATTCGCGGTGCGCTCTCGGGGACCGACGCAAGGGCCGAGCTGATCCAGAACGGGCGATCGTTTTCGTTCAGTCTCGCGCCGTTTCGCGATGCGGCGGGAAACACGGCGGGAGCCATCGTGGTTGCCGTGGATGTGACGGAGGGCCGGCGTGCTGAAGAGGCCTTGCGGCGAACCGTCGAGACCTTGAAGCAGGTGGACGAAAACCGGCGGGCACTGCTCCGCCGGCTCGTTCATGCCCAGGAAGAGGAACGTCGGGGAATCGCAAGCGACATCCATGACGACACGATCCAATCCATGTTCGCGGTCGGGGTCCGTCTGTTCATGTTGCGGGAGGCCCTGCACGATGCCGCACAGATCGAGCTGGTCGAGCGCTTACAGCAAAGTGTGCAAGAGTCCACTGACCGGCTGCGCGACCTGCTCTTCGAGCTGAGGCCGGCTGCGCTCGATGAAGGCGGACTTCCGGCGGCGCTGCGGGAGTATCTCGACGTGATGAAACAGGAGAGCGCCATCGACGTCGAGCTGGAGACTGCCTTGGAGCGAAGCCCGGCCTCCGAGACCCAGGTCATCGCCTACCGCATCGCCCAGGAGGCGCTGGCAAACGTCCGCAAGCATGCCCGGGCCCGCCGCGTCGAATGTGCAGTATCAGCCGTGGATGGCGGCATCTTGACCAGGATCGTTGACGACGGCGTGGGCTTCGATGGTGATCGCGGCGGGTCAACACCCGGTCACCTGGGCCTCGTCTCCATGCGCGAGCGTGCCGAGATGGCGGGCGGATGGTTTACGGTCACGTCGTCCAAGGACAAGGGCTGCATCGTCGAGTACTGGATCCCCGACAGCAAGGACGGTGTGTCCGATGCCGCCTGACCACCCGTCGATCAGCGTGCTGCTCGTCGAAGACCACGTTCTGGTTGCGGAGGGACTCGCCGCCATGCTCAACGCGACGGGCGACATCCACGTGGTCGGCACCGCCGCGACCACCGCCGAGGCGGTTCGACTGGCGGCCGAGGAGCAGCCCGCCGTCGTCGTGATGGACTCGCATCTGCCGGATGGCGACGGTGCGGACATCGCGGGCCGCATCCGGGAACATCAACCTCGGGTGGCGATCGTCTTCCTCAGCGCCGATGAGAGCGAAGCCGCCATGATTGCCGCGGTCCGCGCCGGTGCCTGCGCCTACCTGCCGAAGTCCCGTGCCACCGCCGACGTCGTCGATGCCGTTCGGCGCGCGGCAGACGGGGAGATGCTGATTCCCGCGGCGCAACTCGCGAGACTGCTGGCGCGATCGCACGAGATGGCGCGTGACGACGATGAACGTCGCCGCCTGCTCGACAGTCTCACCCGCCGGGAGAAGGAGGTCCTCGCCTTGATGGCGGAGGGCCTCGACAACCGAGCGATTGCGGCTGATCTCGGGATCGGCTTCACCACCGTTCGTGGTCATGTCCAGAACATCCTGGAGAAGCTGGACGCCCATTCCAAGCTGGAAGCGCTCGCCTGCGCTGCCCGCTACGCCTTGCTCGACGCGGCGTAGCTCCCAACCTCGCACGCCGCCCTCACCACCGCCGGCTCTTGGTGCCAGTCAGTCCCTGCCGCAGCCCCCACCCTGCCCTCCCCCAGAGGGGGAGGGAAATCCAGGGACCTGCAGCTGCAGGGACGAGTGGTGCCACCGCTGCATCGCGACAAGGGGGCCCGACCTTCGTACCCTGTGGCCATGGTCACATCGGCCACGCTCCCACCCCCGCAAAGCCGCATGACCCTGGCCGGACGGCCGCCCGTCGTCGCCAGCGATCCTCGCCGCGGCGCCCGTCCGATTCCGCCCCGTGGGCGTGCCGTCCGTCCCTGACAATTCCCGACACTGGAGGAAACCATGTCACCCAGGTTCTCGACACTCGCGGCGTCCGTGCTGCTCTCTCCGGCCCAATCCCGTCGCCGAGTCGGCTCACCGCCGACGCTCCGTCTGCTGACGTCGACTAACCCCGCCGACGGGCCGCCGTCACAACGATTGCACGCATCCCGGCGGCCGGTCCCGGCGATGGCGCTTCTGCCGGTCGCCTATCGAGGCAGCTACCTGCGCCGGCTGCTGGCACCGCGCCGCCCGGTGGAACACGCGTTGCTGTCAGTGATCCAGCAGACGTACCTGACGGGCGCGAGCACGCGCACCGTCGACGCCCTGGCGGAGAGCGTGGGTGTCCCCGGGACCGATCCGGCCGTGGTCGAAGCCCGGGCGAGCGATTGGGACCTTCGAGTCGAAACATTTCGTCATCGACCGCTCCGCGAGGCGTATCCGTACCTGATGCTCGTAGAGACGCCGGCGCTGGTTCGTGAAGCCGGTCAGGCCCAGACCTGCCAGATCGTCGTCGCCATCGGCGTCGACGAATCCGGAAATCGCGACGTGGTCGGCTTTGCCATCCGGCCGGCGGAGTCACTCACGACGTTTTGGGAGATCTTTCTCGGCGATCTGAAAGAACGCGGGCTCACCAGCTTGCGTCTCGTGACCTCGGACCGGCTGCCGGGCCTGCTGCCCTCGCTCGCCGGCGTCTTCCCCGGTGTGCCCTGGCAGCGTTGCCGTGAAGGCTTCATCGCCGAAGCGCTCCACGCGGTGCCGAGGGATGGTCGTCCCGCCGTTGAGGCAAGTCTTCGCGCGGCTTTCGCCGAGCCGGATGCCTCCACTGCGATCGCGGCGCTCGCCCGCGTGGGAGGCCGGTTCGCCTCCGCGTACCCGGAGCTGGTGGCGGCGCTCGAGGCGCCGGTCGCCGAGCCCCTCGCCTATTACCAGGTCGCTCGGGCGCATCGCCGCCTCGTCACCTCGCTGGCCGGGCTCGCCTCCCTGCAACGCGAGCTCCGGCAATCCTGCCAGCTGGTCGGGATCTTCCCGCACCCTCAGGCGCTCCTGCGACTGTCGGGCACGATCCTGCAGGAGATCTCCGAGGAGTGGGCGGCCCGCCCGCTGCGGTTGAGGCGGCGGGTTACGGCAGGGGCGGTGGCGTGGGAAGGGTCGGCGTCGGCGGCGGAGTGGGCGCCGGCAGCGTAGGTGTCACGACGGGAAGGGTCGGCTTCGGAACCGGCAGGGTCGGAAGCACGCCTGACCCGGTGGGCGTCGGGCCGGTGCCCGATGCGCTGGGGGTCGCCCCGCCCGAGGGCGTCGCCCCGGGCCGGGGTCCTGAGTGGCCGGCGCTGGCCTGGTCTTGCGATGCGTCTCGCGTGATATCCGGTGACAGCGGGGCGAGGGTCTGGGGACTCTCCGCGCGGTAGTCGCCGAACAGCGGTCCGTGCACGCCGCTCGTGAGCCGGCGAATGTCCGGCGACCAGCCGCCCATGCCGGCGGCGACCCAGAAGAGCAGCAGCACGGCCGTCGCGACGACCATCCATTGCCCCCAGCGAAGGGTTCGTTTCATGCGACGGAATCGAGCCGGATGTCCAACGCATGCGGCGTCGGCTTCTTGCCCATCTCTTCGAGGCGGGCGAAGATCGCGGCCTTCCTTACCTTGAACGCCTCAACGACCGCCGGATCGAACTGGCGGCCGGCCTCGTTGACGATGCTGCGCGCCGCGAACTCGAAGGAAAATCCTTTCCGATAGGGCCGGTCCGAGGTCATCGCGTCGAAGGCATCGGCCAGCGTGACGATGCGCGCCAGCTGCGAGGTCGCTGCGCCCTTCAGCCCGTCCGGATAGCCCTCCCCGTCCCATCGTTCGTGGTGATGCCGGATGGGGTCGAGGCTGGGTTGGAGGAAGGGGACGTCCTTCAACATCTCGTAGCCGATGACCGGGTGGCGCCGAATGGAGGCCCACTCCTCGTCGTTCAGCGGACCAGGCTTGGCCAGAATCGCGTCGGAGACGCCGATCTTGCCGACGTCGTGCAGCAGGCCCGCACGCCGCAGCACGACCAGGTCCGCCTCCGGCAGCCCCATGCCCTCCGCCAGCTCCAGGCTGATGGCGGCGACCCGCGCCGAGTGCTCAAAGGTGTAGGCGTCGCGCGCGTCGATGACGCGGGCGAGCGCTTCGAGGTTGCGGAAGTACGCCTCGTCGCGCGCCCGGATCTGCTCCTGCAAAGCCGCCGTCATGTCATTGAAGGTCGCCGCCAGGTAACCAATCTCATCGGCTGATTCAACCTGCACCCGGTGGCTGTAGTCGCCGGCCGAGACCATCCGCATCGATCCGACCAGGTGATCGATCGGTCGAGTGATCCGGTCGGCCAGCGCGAGACCGATCAGGATGGTGCCGAGGGCAATCGCCCCGAACAACGCCACCAGCACAAGGCGGATGGCATTCAGTGAGCCGGAAACGTCGTCGGCGGGCGCCGCAACCGCGAGATACCCGAGCTGGCCACCGCGCATGGTCCAGTCGTTGACCAGCAGCCGATACGGCCGGCGATCCCACTGCGTCGCAACCCGCACCGGGGTGTCGGGCGTGACCACGTGCCTGACGTCGCTGGACAGCGATGGGCTGCCGGCAAGAGAGCTGGCCAGCACCGTCCCGGAGGCGTCGTAAAACCCGACCGCGAGCGAGCTCGACCCGGTAATCGTCTGCGCGATCTCGGTCAAGGACTGGCCGAGCAGCACCGCGCCGGCGACGGTCGGCGTTTCGGTTTCGGTCCAGATGGGGGCGACCCAGTAGAGCATCGGCGGTGTCTCACTCGCCAGGAAGACGTACTTGTCACCGAGGGCGTCGCGGTCTCCCCGCAGCGCGTGCTGGACGGCAGCTTGCGAGGTGTAGGCCGCCGCGTCGTACAGGCTCTCGACGGTGGCACCGTTTCGGCCAAGTCCCACCAGTTGACGCCCGCCGCTGTTCAGGACTCGGAGCACGAGGTGTTCGGGCTGCGCGTTGCCGACGATCGGACCGAGCAGCCGCCCGGCGGCCGCACCGTCGCCGCGCGCCACCACCGTGTCGATGCCGGCCGTGTTGGTCGCGGCTCGTAGCTGCTGCAAGCGGTCGTTCTCCACCCCGGCCAGCCGATCGTTGCTGCGCAGCGAGCTCCGGATCAGGCTGTTGTCGGCCGCCCCCTCGACGGAGCCGCCCACCTGCGCACTGACGACGGCGATGCCCACGGCACCCACGAAGACGACGAGCACGATGAAGGGCAGGACGATGCGCCGGCGGAGTGATGGGTGGCTGGGCATGGTTTTTTCCTTCCGCGGGCCTTTGTTCTCTAGAAAAACGACCCCCTTTTGCGGTCCTTGCTAGGTAGTTTTGCCGCACAATGCCCCGTCGCTCCAATTGCAGGGGTCGCCGGCGGTGCGCCCGCGGGGCGAATGGCGTGCGCCAGGCGGCTAGTGTCGAGCCATCCCCATTAGGAGGTGTCGTAATGCGCACGCTGATGGCATGCGTAGCCGCCCTGGGGGCGGTCCCGATCGTCATGATCGCGGCGATTCAGACGGCGGCGCCGGCACTCGCGGATACGCCCGGCGTCTCGCCGACCTGCTTCCCGCAGTCGGTGAATCCGCATCCGACCGACCCTGCGGGCCAGACCACCAACACGCTGTTCTGCACGTCGACCAACCCGAATGGAACGGGTTCGGGAGGCAGCGGATCCGGTGGGTCCGGCGTCTCCGGTTCAGCTGGTAGGACCGGCGCCAGCACGACCGGCGCCGGCACGACGGCGGACGGGGGCCAGACCTCGCTGGCAAGTTCGTCTGGATCGTTTCCCGACGAGAGCGGGCACTTCAATGGCGCAACTGCCCTTAATGGGACATGGTCCGCTTCCGGAAAGCCCGCGGCGTGGAACAGAACCGGCCTCTTTGGCGGCCTGGTCGGCTTCCTGAGCACAGCCGGCGGACTGGCGTTCCTGTTCGGCCTACTGGTGCTGATGCTGATCGTCCTCGTCGCGTTTGCGGTTACCGCCGCGCTTCGGCGCGGCCACGGCAAGGATTGGGCGTCGTAGCGCCAGGAGGGAAGCCGATGCTTCCCTTTTGATGTTGTCGTATCGGCCTAGCGCGTCAAGGCTGCTCGCGCGGACTTGTGAAGGCGTCGTGGATGACACTCCCGGCCAGCGCGATGCCGATGCCCGCGCCTACGCCGGCGAGCAGGAAGGCGAGCCAGTCGCCCGCCAGGTGCACGTGCAGATACAAGCCGCCCAGCAGCAGGACCAGCGCGAGCAGCAGCCAGGTGAGCCGATCCACGTCCGGCGATTAGCCTCGACCCGTTTCAGCCGCCATTGGCCGCACCGCCGCCGAACGCGCCAAATCCCGCTGACCCGGCCGGGACGATATTGATGCTGTTGGCCTTGATGCTGCCGTCGGCCTGCCGCGTGCCGGTCACGGTGACCGTCTCGCTCTCCTGGAGGTCGGAGGCTTGACCGACCACGGTCTTGCGCACGATCACGCTCTGGTCGAAGGTGATTTTGACGTCGGTGTTGCAACGCGCGTCATGGATCGTGAGGCTGTTACTGGTCAGGTTGGCGATGGTGCCGGTCGCGCCGCGCCGAGCTGCTCCGGAGGCGCTGGCCGCCGGGCTCGCGCCCGGGCTGGGACAGGCGGCCAGCCCGCGCCCCCCGCCGAAACCGTTCCCCGCCGTCCGTGTGCCAGTCGCGGCGCCAGCGGCGGCGGCCGTCGTGCCGCCACCCCCGACTTTGTAGCCACCGTAGAAACCGCCGAGTAAGCCGATGATGACGACGAGCCCTGCGATGGGAAGCTTGATCATTCCATGACCTCCTGGGGATTCACTCGTAACGCAAGGCTTCGATGGGGCGGAGCCTTGCCGCACGGTTCGCGGGGTAGAGACCGAAGAACAAGCCGATGCCAACGGAGATGCCGAATGCCATGAAGACGGACGGCGTGGAGATGATCGGGGTGGGCAGCGTCGACACGAGCAAGGGCAGGACGCGTGCCAGCCCGAAGCCAATCAGGATTCCGAGCGCCCCACCAAGGCCAGATAGAAACATCGACTCGATCAGGAACTGCAGCAGGATGTCCTGACGGCGCGCCCCGATCGCCTTGCGGATGCCGATCTCACGCGTCCGCTCGGTGACGGTGACGAGCATGATGTTCATGATCCCGATGCCCCCGACGACGAGCGAGATGCCGGCGATCGCCCCCAGCATCAGGGTGAGCACGCCGGTCGTCTGCGAGGCGCTGTTGAGCACGTCCTGCTGGCTCAGAATTTGGAAGTCGGCCTGGGTCGGGTCCGAGATGTGATGCCGGTCGAGCAAGACCTGGGTCACCTCGGTGCTGGCCGCCGTCGTCGCCTCCGCGCTGACGGCCTGGACGTAGATCTGTTGAACGTTGCGTCCCCGGCCGCCGAGCAGGTAGTTCCAGGCTGAGGTGATCGGCACCACGACCACATCGTCCTGGTTGTTGAAGCCACCGGAGGAACCTTTCTGGGCGAAGACCCCGACGATGCGGAAGTTCTGCCGGTTGATCTTCATCACCTGGCCGATCGGATCGGCGCCGCTGAAGAGGTTGGTGGCGACCGTCTGGCCGATGACCGCCACTTTGCTCGAGGCGTCGACGTCGCCTGAGGTGAAGAACTGGCCGCTCGCCAGCTGGTAATTCCGGACCGAGGGGAAATCCTGCGTCGTGCCGGTCAGGCTGCTGTTCCAGTTCTGATTGCCGTAGGTGAGTTGCGCGCGGCCGCCCGCGCTCGGGATGGCAGTCACCACGTCCGGCGACGTTTGCCGGTTGGCGATCGCCTTGACGTCATCGAGCGTCAGGCTCGATCCAGTGCCGAACCCCTGCTGGATGCCACCCGCGCTTCTCGCGTTGGACGGAAAGACCGTGAGCAGGTTGGAGCCGAGTGATTGGATTTGCTGTTGGACGGCGACGGACGCGCCGTTGCCGACGCCGACCAGCAAGATAACGGCCGACACGCCGATCAGGATGCCGAGCATGGTGAGGCCGGAGCGGAGCCGGTTCGCGAGGAGCCCGTTCACGGCCAGGCGGAGTCCCTCCAGGATGCTCACTGTGCCATCTCCGTGGGGACGGCCGGGCGTTCATCGCTCACGATTACCCCGTCGCGCAGCCGCACCACGCGTTGCGCGAACGCCGCGACGTCCGCCTCGTGCGTGATCAGCACGATGGTGCGACCCTGCTGGTTCAGATCGCGGAGTAACTTCATGATCTCGAGACTCGATTCGCTGTCGAGGTTCCCGGTCGGTTCATCGGCAAGCAGGATCGCCGGGTCCGTCACCAGGGCGCGAGCGACGGCGACGCGCTGCTGCTGCCCGCCCGAGAGCTCATTGGGCAGGTGGCCGGCTCGCTCCAGGAGACCGACCGACTCGAGCGCCGCCATGGCCCGCTCCCGCCGCTGCTGGTTGTCGCCGGCATAGATCAGTGGCATCTCGACGTTGTGCATGGCGCTCGCCCGCGGAATCAGGTTGTAGGACTGAAACACGAAGCCGATCTTTCGATTGCGAATCCAGGCGAGCTGGTCGTCGCTGAGGGCCGACACGTCGTAGCCATCGAGGATGTAGCGACCGGAGGATGGCTGGTCGAGACAGCCGATCAGGTTCATCAGGGTGCTCTTGCCCGAACCCGACGGCCCCATGATGGCGATGAACTCGCCCTCCGGGATGTGAAGCGAGACGCCCCTCAGGGCGGCGACCTCCACCTCGCCCGCGTGGTAGATCTTCGTGATCCCCTCGAGGGTGATCACCCTCCGCCGCTCCGCAAACCTCCGCCGCCGAAGCCGCCGCCTCGGATCAGGGCGCCCCCATTTGTCGCGGCTCCGGCCGAAGCACGAAGCGCGGGTAGGACCACCCGGTCGCCGTCGTTGAGCCCCGCCTTGATCTCCGTGTAGGTGTCGCCCACCACGCCGGTGACGACCTCAGTCGGAACCTGTTGCCCGTTCGCGAGGACCGTGACCATCGTGGTCCCGCCCTGGGTGTGGACCGCGGCGTTGGGCACGCGCACCGCGTTGTCCGCCTGGGCCACGATCACCGACACGTTGGCGGTCATCCCCTCGCGCAGCCGCGGGTCGGTCCGGTTCAGCACGAAGCTGACGTAGTAATCGACGACGTTGGAGACCACGGTGGCGCTCGGGCTGATGCCAAGGACGTGGCCCGAGATCGTCAGGTTGGGGATGGCATCAAAGGTGAGGGACGCCGTCTGATTGGCCACCAGCCGGGCGGCATCCGTCTCCGCGAACGGCATGACCGCGACGTAACTGCTGTTGTCGTCGATCACCATGAAGCCGGTGGAGGCAGCCGATCCGCTGGTGCTCGAGGATGGCTGCGGAGCGAGGGAACCCGGTGCCTGCGCCGTCGCGCCGGAACCGCCGCCGGCGACGGACTCGCCCGGCACGCCGCTGATGCTGATGATGACGCCGGAGGTCGGCGAGGTCAGCGTGGTCTCGTTGAGCGCCAGCTGTGCCGCCTGCACCTGGGCCTGGGCCGATGCGACCTGGGCCTGGGCGGCCGCCACCGAGTTCGGCTTCACCTGCGTCTGGACGGTGAGGTTGTCGCGCGAGGAGGTGATCTGTTGCGCCGCGGAGTTGATCCGCGACTGCCCGCTGATCGCGTCCATGTTTTGCTTGGTCTTGTCATTCGCGAGCTGCGCCTGCTCCTGGCTGCACTGCAACCCGTTCGGGCAGTCCGCGTTGACCTTGGCCTGGTCATTGGCGACGGTGGTGGCGTCCGCCTGGTTCTGCGCGTTGACCGATGCGACCGTGTCGTTGTAGTTCTGCTGGGCGGCGCTCAGCTGGTGCTGGAGTTGCGCGAGCTGCGCGGCGGACACCGGGGATTGAGTCGCCTGCAGGTTGGCCTGGGCGGACGCGAGTGACGCCTGCGCCTGCGCGAGCGCCGTCTGCTGGGTCGAGGCGTCAATCCGTGCCAGGACCGCACCGGTGGTCACCTTGTCGCCGACCTTGACGTCGATCTCTGTCAGCGTCCCGGCCAGCTTGAAGTTCACGTTCATGCGCCCGGCCGGCACCAGGGATCCGGTCCCGCTCACGGCCGACGTCACGGTGCCGCGGTCGGCGGTTGCGGTCCGAATCGTCGCTGCCGCGGGTTGGGCGAAGACCGTGTCGCGGGCGATCAGGCCGACCAGGAGGACGGCGACAAGACCGAGCCCGATGAGCCAGGCGCGCGTACCCGACAGCCACGCATTCCGGCGAATCTGCGGAAGCGGCTTCAGCGTCGGCGCCTGCCGCATCAACCCGCCCCCGACTGCGTCGTGTGGATCATGGGCTTTCTCAGGGCGTTGCCGCCGGTTGGGCCTGAAAGTTACCCAGGGTCACTCCTACCGAAATGTGCTGCCCATTCCGGGTCACCGAGAGGGTGACGTGATCGCCGACGTTCCTGGTGTCGAGGTACTGCGTGAGTTGCTCGATGGTCGTGATCGAATGCGAGTCGATGGCGGTGATCACATCATCGTTGGCCGAGGCCTGCCCATCCGCCTGCAGCCCGGCCTTGGCGGAGGGCCCGCCGGGCACGACCTGGATGACGAGCACACCGGTCTTCTCGCTGAGCCCGAGCTGATCGGCGGTGGCCGCCGTCAGCGTCTCACCGCTGATGCCCAGCCAAGGGTGCTGGATCGCCACGCCCTTCTCCAGGGAGGGCAGTAAGGCCTTGACGCGATTGATCGGGATGGCGAAGCCGACTCCGACGTTGCCCTCGATCGGGCTCTGGATCGAATCGTTGACACCGATCAGCTGGCCGCGGCCGTCGAGCAGCGCGCCGCCGGAGTTGCCCGGGTTGATCGGTGCGTCGGTCTGGATCATGCCCGTCAGTGCTCGCCCATTGGGCGCCGTCGTGCCACGATTCAGGCCCGAAATGATGCCGGCCGTGAACGAACCCGGCAGGCCAAAGGGCGCGCCGATCGCGAGGGCAGTATCGCCGACCTGCAGCGTGTCCGAGTTGCCAATGGCCAGCGGATGCAGCTGATCCTGCGACACGGAGACCTTGACGACGGCCAGGTCGGCGCTCTGGTCGACCCCTTTCACCTGCCCGGTGGCGGTATGGCCGTCATTGAAGGTGACCTGGATCTGGGTGGCACCCGCCACGACATGGGCGTTGGTCAGGATGTCGCCCTGCTGGTCGACGACGATCCCCGATCCCTCGGCCTGACTGAAGGAGCGAGCGCCGCCACGAGCGATTTCGGTTGAAATCGTCACCACGCCCGGAACCGTCTGCTGGTAGATGGCGGCGAAAGACCCGGGCGACGGGGCCGGTGCCGCCACCCCGGCGACGGTGGCCGCCGCGGTCGTGCCGCTGCTGGTGTTGCGATGGCTGGCCAGGGTGGCGCCGATGGCGCCACCACCGATGCTGCCGACGACCAGCCCGGCGGCGAGCATGGCAGCTGCCATGCTGCGCGCCGGACGGTGGGGAAAGGAGGGAACGGGTTGAACCGATTGGACGGGCGCAGGCGGCTCTGGCGCGACGGGGGTCTCGATGAAGTCCGGCGCGAACGGATCCCGCATATGCCAGACCCATGCTGCGCCCGAGCGATGAGCCGCCGGTGAAAGCTGCCTAAGAGTTCGCTAAGACTTCAGGCTCTCGGGCCCGCCGGCCCACGCGAGCCGCGCTCGGGGCCTCGCCCCACGCGAGCCGCGCTTTAGTGCGATGCGAGCGTTTGAGAGGTTAGTGCGATGCGAGCGTTTGAGGCGTTTCTGCGGGCAGCACGACTGTAAAGGCGGCGCCGCCCTGCGGGTTGTTGGACGCCGAGATGCGTCCCCCGTGCTCCTGGGCGATCCAGCGCGCGATCGCCAGGCCAAGCCCCGTCCCCTCGCCCGCGCGCGAGGCGTCCGACTGGTAAAAGCGCTCGAAGATCCGCTCCAGATCCTCCTTTGGAATGCCCGGGCCATTGTCGCTGACCTTGAGCGCCGCCGATTGGCTGCCGGCCTGGAGCGTGACGGAAATCTGGCCGTCCTGGCTGGTGTGCCGGAAGGCGTTGTCGATCAGAATCCACAGCAGTTGCTTGATCGCGTCGGCATTGCCGCGGACCGTTGCCGGCTGGCCGTCCAGCAACTCGATGCGCCGCGTGGGTTGGAGCGCCTGCGCCTGACGCGAGACGTCCTGCACGATGGGACGCAGGTCGACCGGCTCTTTTTCGAGGTGGTACCCGGCATCGGCACGGGCCAGCGTCAAGAGATCCTGCACCATGCGGCTCATCCGCTCGCTCTCCCCGGCGATGTCGTTGAGCGCGGCCACGCGGTCCTCGCTGGTGATGTCGTCACGCTTTAAGAGCAGTCCGACATTCCCACGAATGGTGGTCAGCGGCGTGCGCAGCTCGTGAGAAGCATCGGCCACGAACCGTCGCTGGGCGATTAGCGCCGAGCGCAACCGCAAATACGCATCTTCGAGCTGGCGCAACATTTGATTGAAACTTCGCTGCAGCCGGCCAACCTCGTCGTTGGTGCTGCCGACCGGAAGCCTGCGGCTGAGGTCCTGTGTTTCCCCAATGTCCTCCGCGGTGCTCGCCATGGCGTCGAGCGGCCGGAGCGCCCGACCAGCCACGAACCAGCTGGCGGCGCCCGCGCCCAGCAAGCTCAGGAATACGCCGGCCAGCAGGAAGAGGCGGAGGTCATTGAGAAGTGTCTGGATACCGAAGAGGGGCTGGCCGACCAGGACATAGCCATTCGGCCCGACGCTGCGGACGTAGACGCGCATGAGCGGTCCGTTTTCAGGCTGGGTGGTCTCGAGCACGCCACGGTCGAACGGCACGGCGGAGAGGAGACTGGACGGGTATTGCGGGTCGATCCCGCCGACCTTGCCCGAAGAGTAGAGTGACGCCCCGTTCGACTCGAAGAGCTGGATAAACAGCTCGGGACTGGTATTCAGGTCCGCTGGGAGAAATTGCCGTAACGGAGCCAGGTGGCCGCCGGAACGAATGATGGCCGTCCAGGCAGCCTCGCCGCGGTGGGCGAGGGTCGCGTCCTGCTGCGACACCAAACTGCGCTCGACCACGGCATACACCACAACACTGAAGATGATGACCGTCACCGCAACGACGGCCGCGCCAAACAGCGCGATCCGACCGCGGATCGGGATCCGGTGGCGGAACTGTGTGCGCGTGTCGAGCCAGCTCGACAGCCGGCCGGTGGATCGACGCCGGAGAGAAAGACGCTCAGCAATCGGCGCGCGATCGCCGGCGTTCATTCCTCTTTCAGGATGTACCCCACGCCGCGCACCGTCTGCAGCAGGCGGGGCCGTCCGCCTTGCTCGAGCTTCTGCCGGAGATAGCCGACGTACACGTCGACCACGTTACTACTCGCCCCAAAATCGAAGCCCCAGACGGCATCGAGCAATTGCTCGCGGCGTAGCACCTGGCCGGGGTTTCGCATGAAGTGCTGGAGCAAGTCGAACTCCTTGGCCGTCGTCGAGATCAGCTGGTCGGCACGGCGGACCTCGCGCGTCGCCAGGTCCATCACGACGTCGGCATAGCGCAGCGTGCGGCGGGTCCGCGGGGCGCGGCGGCGAAGCAGCGCCCGCACCCGAGCCAGCAGCTCCTCGTAGGCAAACGGCTTGACCAGGTAGTCGTCGGCGCCGCCGTCCAGGCCCCTGACGCGGTCGGCGGTCCCGTCCTTTGCGGTCAGCAGCAGAATCGGCACATCGCCTTCGGCGCGAAGGCGCCGGGTCACCTCGAGCCCGTCCATGCCCGGCATCATGATGTCCAGGATGGCGAGGTCGGGCATGCGTTCGCGGGCGCGGTTGAGGGCGATCTGACCGTCAGGCGCAACCTCCACCTGGTAGCCCTCGTAGATCAGGGCGCGGCGCAGCGCCGCCGCGATCTTCGCGTCATCGTCGACGACAAGGACGTGCGGTTGCTCGGCCATGCTCGTCACCATCTAAGCACGCTCACATGAGAACGACCTAAGAAGTGCCCTCGTCAGCCGCGGGCAAACATCGTCACGAACATGGTGATCGCGGCGACCGCCATGAAGACGGTGGCAGTCCCGGTCAGCGCCAGGCTGAGCCTGCCGCTGACATAGCGCTTCATCACCGCGACATCCGTCCCCAGGAGCACGATCAGGAGCAGCAGGGGGGGAGCCACGACGCCATTGATGACGGCCGAAATGAAGAGGGCGCGGATCGGGTCGAGGTGCACGAAGTTCATCGCCACTCCCGCCACCGTGGCCAGCGTCAGGATGAGGTAGAAGGTTGGTCGCTGCTGCGGCTTGCTGGCCAGGCTCCCGCGGAGCCCGAGGAACTCCTTGATGGCGTAGGTGGCGGAGGCGGTCAAGATCGGAATGGCGAGCAGGCCGGCGCCGATGAGCCCAACCGAGAAGACGATGAAGGCAAACGGTCCGGCCAGAGGAGCCAACGCGGCGGCGGCCTGCTCAGCGGTCTGGACGCCCGTCTTGCCATGCGCGTGCAGCACGGCGGCGGACGTGAGAATGATGAAGTACATCACCAGGTTGGAAAAGGCCATGCCAATCAGGACGTCAGCTCTGGCAGCACGGAGCTCGGCGCGCCTCAGCCCGCGACGGCCGACCTCGGGATTGGTGGCTCCCGCCGCCGTCAACTCGTCGACCTCGGAGGATGCCTGCCAGAAGAACAGGTATGGAGAGATGGTCGTGCCGAGCACGGCCACCAGGGCCATGACGAAATCCTTCGAGACCTCGATATGCGGAACGACGGTCGCCCTGAGCACGTCCAGCAGCGGGGGATGGGCGAAGAAGGCGGTGATGACGTAGGCGAACAACGCGAGCGTCAACCACTTGAAAATCTTGAAGATCGTGGCGTAGCTGGCGAAGACCTGCATGACGATGATCAGCAGGGCCACCGGGACGACCAGCCACAAAGCGTGCAGGGTGTCACGTGAGAGCAGCGCTCCGGCGGCCGCCACCGCCCCGAGGTCGGCGCCGACGTTGAAGGTGTTGGCGGCGAGCAGCCCGAGGATGGCGATGCCGACCAGCCAGCGGGGGAATTTGCGTCGGAGGCTGGCACCCAACCCGACTCCCGTCTGCAGCGCGATCCGCGCGCACAGCTCCTGGACCGCGCTCATCAGCGGGAAGGTGAAGAGCGCCGTCCACAGCAGGCCGTAGCCGAACTGGCTCCCGACCTGGGAGTAGGTCCCGATGCCGCTGGGGTCGTCGTCGCTGGCGCCGGTGATTAAGCCCGGGCCGAGCAGTTGGAGGACGCCGACGAACCCCCTGCGCTTGACCACCGAGAGGATGGGGTCCGGAAGC
>Ga0070698_100003306_pt1 | contig 17737 bp, 15 predicted proteins | sample KBSK1502metaG_FD_65477 | JGI IMG/M metagenome (GOLD analysis project Ga0070698, IMG submission 65477) | Corn, switchgrass and miscanthus rhizosphere microbial communities from Kellogg Biological Station, Michigan, USA - KBS K1-50-2 metaG | ecosystem: Host-associated > Plants > Roots >...
TCCAAGTGCTCGGAACACTGCGTCCCGAGGACCGCGCCGCCGGCATTCGCGTTCGCTCGGGCGACCGTCTCCGGGTGGAAGATGTGGACAGCCGGCGCAACCGCTGCACGGTGTCGTACGTCGGTTCGGAGATCGATTGACGTTTTCGCGCTGAGGTGCCTATGCCCCAATGGATCCTGGTCGTCGCCGTTCCCGTCGCGGTGCTCGTGCTCCTGCCATTTATCGTGGCGGGATTCCTGCGCGACGTGGACGCCGGAACGATTCGCATGGTGAGCTGGCTCAATGGCTCGACCGTCACTTATCGTGGTCCGGGGAAGTCGAAGGAGATCCCGTTGCTCACAACGGGCACCACGCTGTCGAGCAAGGTGATCAACGTGGACCTGGACATCACCGACCAGACGGCCGATGTCGAGGAGTCGGGCACGCCTCGGCCGATCAAGGTGCGCGTCCTGGCCAGCGCCATCGTCTCGGTGGGCGACTCGGATACGATGATCAAGACGGCGGCCAACCGGTTCTTCGCGAAATCGGACGATGAGCAGATCAGTACCCTCACGGATCTACTGACGAGCTCCGGTCGACGCGCCATCAATCTCTTGACCCACGACCAGCTGTTTTCGGCGAAGTCCTCCGCCCGGGGGCCGCGGAGCAATCTGCCGGCGGTGGCGCCGGCCCCGGCCACGGCATTGGTGGAGGCGGAGGATGATGATGACCCGCTGGCCATCATCATCCGGAAGGCGTGCTCGCGCGAGCTGACGGATCTCGGCCTGGTGTTCAACTCGCTCAACATCAAGGTGGTTCAGTCCGAGGTCGCGGAAGCGCGGCGGCGGCAGTCGGCCGCCGAAGCGCAGGCCAATGCCGACATCGTCGCCGCGCAGCAGGCCCGCCGCACCAAAGAGGCGCAGCTCGACGCGGAGCGGGCGATCTCCGACAAACAGCGCGAGCTGGAGCAGACCAAGGCATCGAATGCCGCGCTGGTGGCACAGGCGGAGGCCAAGCGCCAGGAAGCGATGGCGGTGCAGCGCGTCGCCGAGTTGGACGCCACGCAGATCGCGCAGGCAAAGGCCGATGCGGAGAAGGTGCGCATCGACGTCGAGGCCAAGGCGCGGGCCGAAGGACTCCGGATCACGACCATCGCCGAGGCGACCGCGGAAAGCATCCGCCGGGTCAACGAGGCGATCCAAGCCGGCGGCGAGCCCTACTTCCGCTACCGCCAAATTGAAATGCTGCCGCAGATCGTTCCGGTCATCGCCCAGGGACTGGCTGATGCCAAGCTCGTGACGATCGCCGGTGGTAGCGGTGCGGGAGCGCCCGAGACGACCGTCCAGAACATCACCGCGGTCATCCAGACGGCGCTCGCCGCCCAGCTCGTGACCCGCGGCGGGCTGCTCGATCGCGAGCCGACCGACGGCGGCAACGCCCGGTAGCGTGGCAGCGGTGATCGCAGTCAGTTGACCGGCTCCGCCGGGCCGCTGCTGCGTAAACGACCGCTCTAGCGGAAGTGTCTCGCGGACGCCACACTTATGAAGCCGCAATGCGCCCTAATCATGGCGGAGTGCAAGCACTCCGCCGGCTCTCCGCGTGGCACCGCCCTTGCGCATATGCAAAACCGCGTATGCGACACGTTGCGATCGTGCTACTCGCGGTGGGTTCCCTCGCCGCCTTGCCACGCCGGGCTCCGGCGCAGCAAGCTGCAAGGGATCTTGCAGCATTCACGCTGGCCTCCGGGATGCGCCGGCAGCACCGCTCTGTGGCCGCCACGCTCTTGACGATGCCGTCGCAGCCGCAAACGCCGAGCGGCGTCGGTCCGCTGGCGGCACGCGTGTCGTGGAGCACGCTGGGGGTCGCCGAGCTACCCGCGCGCCGCTCGTGGACGACTACACACACCGCGCTCGCAAGCGCGTTCACCGTCGCCCTGCTGGTCGACGCGGCGCAGACCCGCGACCTGGCACGCCGGGGATGGCCCGGCTTCCGGGAAGCGAACCCGCTGCTCGGCCCGCACCCGAGCGTTGGTCAGGTCAACACCTACACGGCGCTGGCGGCCGCCGGCATGCTGACCGCCGCCGCCGCCGCTCCCCCCCGGATCCGCCCCTGGTTGCTCGGCGCCGCGCTGGCGGTCGAGGCGGTGACCGTCGGCGGGAGCGTGCGGAACGGCCTCCCCGTCAGACTTCACTAGCCTCGCCGTCGTCAATCGGACGATCGTGGCCTGCGGGCGCTGCCCGCGGCTGCGCCGTTATTGCGAACGCGTCGCCCGAGACAAGAAGCGCGAGTTTCTCGATTGGACATACTGGGGAAAGCCGGTCCCCGGGTTCGGCGACGCGAGGGCGCGCCTGCTCGTCGTGGGGCTGGCACCGGCGGCGCACGGCGCCAACCGCACGGGCCGCATGTTCACCGGCGACTCGAGCGGCGACTGGCTGTACGCGGCGCTCCACCGGTACGGGTTCGCCAGCCGGGCACAATCGGTTTCCCGCGACGACGGGCTGACGCTCGAGGATTGCTACATCACCGCGGCCGCGCGCTGCGCGCCGCCCGACAACAAGCCGAGCCGCGGCGAGCTGGAGCGCTGCCGGCGCTACCTCGCCGCCGACATCCGGCTGCTCTCCCATGTGCGGGTGGTGCTCACCCTCGGCCGGATCGCGCACGACAGCTGGCTCAAGGCCGCCGGGTGGTGGGCGACGCTCGAGCCGCGCGACCGCCCCATCTTCGCGCACGGCGCCGTGACCACACTCCCCGACGGCGTCGCCCTCGTGGCGTCGTACCATCCGAGCCGGCAAAACACCAATACCGGCAAACTGACACGGACGATGTGGCACGGGGTGTTCGGCCGCGTACGGCGGCTGCTCGCTACTGGACGTCGAACTCCGCGGTGATGTCGTGGTCGCCTCATCAGGCGCCCGCGTGCTCGCTCTGCGCGATCCGCAGCGCCTCCGTGAACACGGCGCGCACCTTTTTCTCGTCCCAGTACGCGTGGCCTGTGGCGAGCGCGCTCACCCACAAGTCCAGGTCGGAGCCAGCGCTCGTGTCGGGGGGTGCGGGTCGCTTGAACGACAGCCGCCCCATCGTCAGGCGCCGCCACAAGGGGGTCGCGGGGGGTGGCTGCGGCTCGCGGACGGGGGCGGGGGCGGGGTGCTGCAAGAACGCGCGAACGACGGGCGCCAGCTCGTGTGCAGCCACATCGAAGGTGTGGTCACCACTCAAATAGGGGGCGAGGACCGTCCGGGACTGGTGGACAAGTGCCCGCACCTGGTGGAAGAACGCGGCTTCGTCTGGCATGGCGTGCGAACGCTCCTTCCTCAGAACAGCCCGGATCATGGCGTCGATCCCGGCACGCGATCGAGCGGCGCGGCCGCGCCCCGGACGGAGTCACCGTTGCGCCCTGCGGGGGCGAGGCCGAAGCCCAGGGCCGCGCAGCCGGGCGTTCGGAAGGTCACATACCGTCCCAGCATCTTGATGATGAAGACCCGGCCGAAATCGACGTATCCCGTGCGATAAGCCGACTTGAGCGAGTTGAGGTTGTCGGCCTCGATGTAGGAGACCAGTCCCTTGAAGCCGCGGGCCTGGCAGGCGGCGAGGGCGCGCGTCATCCCAATCGCATGGAGCCGACGGCCGCGGTACGCGTCGAGCGTGAGGCCCTTGTACATGTAGACGTAGGCGGGGTCGAACTGCACCAGCAGTCCATCGCTCATCAGCGTCGGCGAATGCGCGTACCAGCCGTACGCTGCCGGTTGGTCTCTGTCGACGATGGCGTAGCACTGGTCGCCCTTGGCCAGGGCGTCGTCCAGGAACTCCGCGGTCAGATCGTACTTCGCGTCCGCGGTCATACGCCGCAATGTCTCGCGGTCGAGAAAGTCGGCGCTCATTCCGGCCGGGAGCTCCAGGAAGCTCGGAGCGACCACGGTGATGCACAGCGCCCGCAGCACCTTGAAGTCGATCACGCGCCGGATGGCGCGCAGCGCGAACGCCTGCAGCGTGCTCCAGAAGCCGAACGCTGCCACCTGGGATCGAAATTCGGCGCTGATACGCTGAACCCGCACTCGAGGACCTTGAAAAGTGGTGCCTAGCCCCACCGCAGGTAGCGCGCCACGCGGCGAGTCCGCCACAACGCGCCGGCCGGGTGGGGAGCGCAGCAAGCTGGAGCGGCCCTACAACAGGTCGTAAGTCGCACTGTGGCGGAGACGCCACACGACGTCACGGCTGGCGCGGGCCGGGCCGCAGGCGCCGCCACCCGAGGCCCGCGAGCACGATCGCGCCGCTCGCGAGCAGCAACCACGGCAGCGGAATGCGCAGCAGCGCGCCCGAGCCGGCGATGAGCAGCAGGCGCGGAAACCGGCCCAGGGCGACGGCGCCGAGATACAGGGGCAACGGGTACTTCCCGAGCGGCGCCAGGATGCGCACCGCGGAGTCGGGGAGGGGCGAGAAAATCACGAGCACGGTCGTCCAAAACGGGGCACGCAGGAACGCCGCGATGCTCCAGCGAGCGACCTTCCCGGTCGAGAGCGCCACGAGCCTGGGCCGCGCGGCGGCCCAGCTCACCAGCCGGTAGTTGACGGCTTCGGCGAGCGAGGCGGCCGCGGTGCCGCCGAGCGCCAGCAGCCACGCCGGATGGAAGCGCGCCTAATAGAGCAGCGTCGCCTCGAACGCCGTCGGCAGAAACGGTGAGAGCGGCCCGTGCACCAACGCGGCGAGGGCCAAGAACGCCAGTAGTTTCACGGGAGGTAGCCCGCGTAGCGCCACGCCACCACGGCGAACACCGCCGTCTCGAGGACCCACGCCCAGGGCTGGCGATAGTAGCCGGTGTACATGGCCCGGCCCCAGTAGCCCGTGTTTCTCCAGAGATTGAGCGAGAAGCGCCGCCGGCTGAACGGCAGCAGCAGCGGGAGGCCGGTGTCGGTGGGGAGGTCGGCCACGACGTGGGCGACGATGCTCGCGAACGCCAGCCCGCCGAGGGCGGGTCCGAACAGCAGCACGACGACCGCCCCCACCGCCACGCAGAACGTCAGGCTGTGGCTCCAGGTGCCGTGGAAGTCGGGACGCGCCCAGCCGGCGCGGATGACCAGCGAATCAGCGTTGGGAAGGAACTGTGCGGCGCCCACCACCAAGAACGTCTCGGGCCGAGGATCGATTGACGCGATCGCGAGCGCGATGCCGACATGACCGAATTGCATCGTGTCTCCTGGTTCGACGAGTCGGAGGAACGATGCGCCCGGCCTTTCAAGCGGACTTCAAGCCACGGACTGATCCCGGTAGCGGCGGGCCTGGCCGGGGGTGAGCATCTCCTGCAGCACGATGTCGCGCTCGATCGGGGCGGTGAAGAGGTAGCCCTGCGCGTCGGCGGTGAGCCAGCGCTCCCACTCGAGCACGTCGAGGGCCTGGGCGACGGGGCCCGGCTCGAGGCCGGTGGCGCGCGCCAGCCGCGCCACGTCGCCGCGGCCCCCCAGCGCCGCCGCCGCGCCAAGCACCTGCTGGGCCGCGAGCGGCAGCCCGCGGAAGCGCAGGCACACGGCTCCGACCACAGCGGGTGGCAGGCTCCCCGGCAGCGAATCGATCAGGGTGCGTGCGGTGGAGGGCCAGGCGGGCGCGTCGGGGGCGAGCCGAAAGCCCGCGGCCACGGCCTCGAGCAGGGCGAGGGCGAGCAGGGGAATGCCGGCGGTGTCGCGCTCCACGCGTCGCCCCAGGCGATCCCGCTCGTCCGCGCCGTACGCCGGCACGGCCCACGCGACGAGCTCTGCCAGCGCCGTCTGGTCCAGGCGCCCCAGTCGGATCACCGCACCCTCGAGATCGCGTCCCAGCCGGCCTTGCAGCAGGTCGAAGCGTTCTCCGTCCGGCACGCCCCGCGCCACGCTCAGCAGCAAGAGCACGCGGTGTGACGCCGTGTCGCGCGCCAGGGCGGGGAGGAGCGCGAGCGATGCGGCGTCGAGCCACTGTGCGTCGTCGACCACGAGCAGCAACGGCCGCTCCGCCGCCGCCGCGATCACGGCGGCGACGAATGCGTCGCCGATTTCCATCGCGGGCATGGCAGGGTCCGCGTGACCGCCCCGGAACCGCGCGCCCACGTCGGGATTGAGCCTCCCCAGGCTCGCGAGCGCGGGCGAAGGCGCGCTCGCGAGCCCAGGCGCGTCCCCCAGTCCCGCCGCGACGAGACCCGCCACCGCGCTCCAGTCCCGGTCCCGATCCGCCCGCACGGCGCGGGCGGCGGCCACGGTCGCATCGTCCAGCCGGGCGCGGGCGGTGAGCTCCTCGATCAGTCGCGTCTTTCCTTCCCCCGGCTCTCCCTGGACGAGCACGACCTGCCCCCGAGCGGCCTTGGCGCGCTCCCACGCCGCGGCTCCGGTGGTGAGCTCGGCCGAGCGACCGAGCAGGGGTGGGCGCGGCCGGGCCGCCGGTGGTGCCGCGAGGATGCGGCGTCCCACGCGCGCCTCGCGGATGCGCTCGACCAGACGCGCCATCTCCGGACTGGGAGCCGTGTCCAGGGCGTCACCGAGCGCGCGCGCGAGGCCCTCGGCGACGCGCAGGGCCGCCGCGCGGTCGCCCGCGAGGGCGAGGGCGCGCATCGCCGTGCGCGCCGCCGGCTCGGACGTCGGATCGAGGGCCACGGCACCGAGCGCGGCGCGCGCCGCCGTCGCCGTGTCGCCGCGCGCGAGCCGCGCTTCGGCGGACTTGATGAGCGCCTCGAGCCCCTGCGCGCGCCACAGCATGCGCTCCGCCCCGAGCCAGGTTTCGAACTGATTCGCATCCGGGAGCGCGAGTCCCTCGAGGAATTCCCCTTCCACCAGCGCCGCGGCGGCGTCCCATTCCCCCTGCTCGGCGAGCGCGGCGAAGCGGTCGCAGTCGAGCGTGACGCCGTCGGTCGCGAGCCGCACCTGGTCGACGTCCGCCTGGACCGCGGCGTCGCCCAGCGCACGCCGCAGCACACGCAGGGCCTCGCTCAGCGAGTGGCGGGCGAGCGCCTCGTTCCGGTCGCTCCACAGCAGGCCGAGGAGATGCTCACGGGTGCGACTCTTGCGGGGGCTGCGCGCGAGGTACACGAGCAGCGCCAGGTGTTTGCGCCACAGCAGCTCGGGGGGCGCCGCGGCGCCCTCCACCGTCACGCGCGCGGGGCCGAGCACGCGGACGGAGACGTGCGGGGAGTCGGCCATCGCGTCGATTATCGGCCACGGTGCGGTCGACAGCAAGCGCCGCTACATTCTCCTCCCGCATGCCTACCCCCGCTCTCGAAGACGTGCAGCGCGCCGTGGGCGACCGCTACGAGGTGGTGAGTCTCGCCGGCGCCGGCGGCATGGGCGCCGTGTTCCGGGCCCGCCATCGCACGCTCGGCCACATCGTCGCCGTCAAAGTGCTGCCGCCCGACGTCGCGGCCAGCGCCATGCGGCGCGAGCGGTTCCGGCGCGAGGCCACGCTCGGCGCCGGGCTCGAGCACCCCAACATCGTGCGCGTGTACGACTTCGATACCCGGGACGACATCACCTTTCTCATCATGACGTTCGTGCGCGGCGTGACCCTGGAGGAGCGCCTGCACGCTTCCGACCGCCCGACCACCGATGCGATCCTCCGCAACCTGCGCGAGATCGCGGATGCGCTGGGCTACGTCCACCGCCGCGGCATCGTACACCGCGACGTCAAGCCGGCGAACATCTTGCTCGACGAGGACAGCGGGCGCGCCCTGCTCGCCGATTTCGGGGTCGCGCACGTGGAGGGCTCCGCCGACACGTCGCTGACGCAGCCGGGAATCACGATCGGCACACCCGGTTACATGGCCCCCGAGCAGGTCGCCGGGGCACGCGTAGACGGCCGCTCCGACCTGTACTCGCTCGCCGCCGTCGCGTTCGAGTTGCTCACCGCCGCGTCGGCCGACTTCAAGGCCGACCGTGCCACGCTGGCGCGTACCCTCCGCGCCGCCCGGCCGGAGCTCTCCACGCGCGAGGCCACGGTGCTCGTGGCCCCGCTGGCCGAGCGGCCCGATGAGCGCCCGGGGTCGGCCGACGCGTGGATCACGGCGCTCGACCGCACCCGGCCCCGGCGGTGGCGCTGGGCGATCGCGGCGCTGGCCGTCGTCGTCGCCGCGGGCGCGGCGCGGATGCTGTGGGGCCCGGCACCGCCCTCCGACGTGCCGCCCCGGCTCGCGGTGATGCCGTTCGCGGTCCTGGGCACGCCGCCCTACCCGGCCACGCAGCTGCCGGAGTATTTCGTCTCCCGATTCCGGCCCGTGGAGCGCGTGATCGACGTCCTGTCATTCGGGCAAGTGGTGGCGCAGACCGGCACGGCACCCCCCTCGAACGAGGAGGCGCGCGACCTCGCGCAGCGGCTGGGCGCGCGGTTTTTCGTGCAGGGCAGCGTGTCGTATGCCGGTCCGACGGTCACGTTGACGGCGACGTTGTACGAGGGCCATCGCGCCCGACGCAGCGGCACGGCCACCGGCCGCGTCGGGTTGGACGAGTCGGACATGATGGACCGGGTGTGGACCCAGCTCTATCCGGAGTTCACGCCCAGTCCCGACGTGACGCTCCCGAACGGCGGACCCGACGCGCTCGCGGCGTACCTCAACGCCGAAACGGCCTTCCGGCGCGGCGACTACCGCACGGCGCGCGACGGGTACACGCGCGTGATCCGTGCCGATACGGGGTTCGCCATCGGGCGCCTGCGGCTCGCCCTGGTCGCGGCGCAGGTGGACCCCACCGAGCAGGGGTTCGGGCCGCCGCTTAGGGGCGCGATGCTGCACCAGCGCGGCCTGTCCGGCGCCGACAGCCTGCTGCTCGACGGATTCTCCGAGCTCCTGGCGCACGGCGACGGCCTGGCGGCGCTGGCCCTGTTCAAGCGCGCGACGGAGAGCGCGCCCGACTATCCTCAGGCGTGGTACGTGCTGGGCGAGTTCTACTACCACTTCGGCGACCTGTTCGATCAGAGCGTGGGCGAGGCGCGCGGGGCGTTCGACCGCGTGCTCGATCTCGATCCCCGCTTCTCCCCGGCGATCGGGCATCTCATTGCGTTCGCTCACCAGGTGGGCGATCGGCCGGAGACGGAGCGGCTGATCCGGCAGTACCTGCGGATCGATTCGACGTCGGTGGTGGCCGAAGTGGTGGCGATCGCGGACACTCTCATCCTGGGATCGGCGCTGGATCAAGTGGCGCTGCTGCAGCACGCGTGCGGGCACAGCTTCCTGGCGCTCAAAACCCTGGCGTTTCAGGCCGCGGCGTTCGGCACGCCGGCACAGCGCGAGGGACCGGCGCGCAGCGTGTTGCGATGCATGGAGCAGCGCGCCGCGACCGATCAGGAGCGGGTGCGCGTGCTGCGCATGGGGCTGGCGGCGGACCTGGCAGCCGGCTGGGCGGACAGCGCGCGCGCCCGGCTCGGCCGCGCCGGGGGGCGTCCCTGGGCGGAGCGGGAGCGCGATCTGTGGCTGCTGGTGGCGCACGACGTGGGGTTGCCAGCGCTGGGCGATTGGGAGGGCGCCGCCGCGCGGCTCGCGGCGCAGCCGCGTGCCGTGCAGGACACCGATGTCACCGCCCATTGGGCCTTGGCGCGGGCGGGGGTGGACCGCGCGCGCCACGCCGCCGCTCTGGCGCGGCTCGCCGCCGGTGGGGCGCCGCTGCCGGCGAGCCTCGCCGCCGACCTGCAGGCGCGGGCGGCGCTCGCCCGGGGCGATTCGGCCGTCGCGCTGCGGCTGTGGCAGGGTGCGACGCGCCGCTACGCGGTGCTCAGCGTACCGTTCGAGCTCGTGGCGTCGCTCTGGCCGCTGCGCCTCGAGCTGGTGCGCGTGGGGGTGGCGCGCCGCGATAGCTCCATGGTCGAGCGGGCGTGCGCGTCGTTCGAAGGCCTGATGGGCTATACGGACCAGGTCGCTCAGCCGGAAGTCGCGCGGCTGTGCCGGAAGTGACGTTGCAACGGTACTAGTTCCCTATCCCGGCGATAAGGGCGGCGAGCAAGGCGGTCGCAACGCCGCCCACGGCCGTGAGCGTGAGTCCCGGCACCCAGCCGAGCTCCATGCCGAGCGACAGGCGCATGTGCGACTGGACGGGGATGTTGCACCCGGTCGGTCCACAGCCGAGGAACACGGGGCTGCGCACCAGCTCGGGCCGGGCGGCGAGGGCGAACCAGTGGTTGGGACTCCACCGAACCAGGCCGAACAGCGAGCCCGGGCGGAGGTTGTTGGTTGTGGCCAGCAGCGGGGCACCGAGGGCGACGTCCACGGACCCCGTGGACGACAGCCAGCGGCGATAGCTGACCGCGGGCCCGAGCCCGAAGCCGACCCGGTCGAGGCTCGCGAACACCGACCCGCCGATTGCGTTGCGGCTATCGACGTTCGCCATCACGCCCCAATCGGCCACTTCGCGGAGCGGCGTATCGCCCGTCACGTCGCTGCCCAGCACCACGTAGCCGCCGAAATTCGTGAAGGCGAACGCGGAGCACGCGGGCTTGGGCTGGGCGCGGTAGCAGAGCGATTCCTGGGCCGGAGCGGCCTCGGAGCCTGCGAGCAGCAACGCAATCGAGAGTACGGTGAGACGACGCATGAGCACCTCCCGCTGTTTAGGACGTGGTCCCAATTAGCGGGAGGCCCTTCAAGCCGCTTTCAAGCCGGAGGGAGCCTTTACAGCGGACGAGAAGGGAGCCAAGCTAAGCCCGTGACGACGACGCGCGTTCTCGTGCTTTCCCTCGCCCTGTCGGCGGTGTACCTCACGCTCGCGTGCCGTGCCGACCAGCAAGCCAATGCCTCGCAGACGCCGCCGGCGTGGCTGCTCGTGTGGCACGACGAGTTCGACGGTGCCGTGCTCGACACCACCAAGTGGGTGCGGGAGACCGGGGGCAATGGCTGGGGGAACGCCGAGCTCGAGTTCTATACCGATCGGGTCGAGAACGCGCGACTCGAGAACGGTTACCTCGTGATCGAGGCGCGGCACGAGCCGTTCGGTAACCAGGCGTACACCTCGGCGCGCCTCAAGACCCAGGGTCTGGGCGCGTGGAAGTACGGCCGGATCGAGGCGCGCATTCAGATCCCGCGCGGGCAGGGGCTGTGGCCCGCGTTTTGGATGCTGGGCGATGACATCGCGCAAGTCGGCTGGCCGACGTGCGGCGAGATCGACATCATGGAGAACATCGGGAAGGAGCCCAGGACCGTACACGGCACAGTGCACGGTCCCAACTACTCCGGTGCCAACGGCAACAGCAGTGCCTACGCCCTGACGAACGGCGCGTTCGCGGACAGCTTTCACGTCTTTGCCATCGAGTGGCAGCCGACCGTGATTCAGTGGTTCGTCGACGGCACGCTGTACAAGACCGTGCTCCCGGGCGATCTGCCGGGGCGCTGGGTGTATGACCATCCCTTCTTCATTCTGCTCAACGTCGCGGTGGGTGGCTACTGGCCCGGCAATCCTGATTCGACGACGGTGTTTCCGCAGACGATGCGGGTGGATTACGTGCGCGTGTATCAGAGGTAAAGACGCATGTGGGCTTCCCCTGGTTGCGCTCCTGCACCCGCCGTATTGTAAGAGGAACACCGCGTAGGAGGTCCTGCCATGATGCGTTTACGTCGGATCGCTCTGATCACCGTCCCTAGCCTAACGCTGCTCCTGCTCCCGTCTGTGGCTCGCGCGCAAAGGTTCGTCGGGTTCGCCGGAGGGACGAACGTCGCGCAAGGACCGGTGCTTCCTTACCAGAATCTCAGCTCCGGAGTCGCTGGTCAGGCCTCGCTCGGTTACCGGCTCGCGCCGCGCCTCCGCGTGCGGTTTGATGCGTTGGTGAGTCGCTTCACGGCGACCGCCCTAACGCTCTACTACAACGTGCCGAACCGGCCGTGCCCATCCTTTGGGTGCGGTTCGGGTGCCGCGTCCGCAGCGCCGACCGGTTCGGTCGGCGTCGCCTCGTTCGGCGTCAGCGAACTGATCGATGTTCTCCCGGCCGCTCCGGGCGGGCCCGGTTTCTACCTGATCGCGGGCGGGGGAGCGTACTACGTGTTCGAGCATCCGACTGCTCCCTCCGTGATGCGCTTCGGCCTGTCGGGCGGGGCGGGGGTCGAGCTACGACTGGAAGGGACCTCCGCGATCTTCCTCGAGGCCCGTTACCACGGGCTCATGAACGCGCCGGCGGACTCGCGCTGGCTCGTGCCGGTAACGGTGGGCATGCGATTCTAGGAGGGCCAGCGGGGCGGAGGCGGAGGCACAATGGTGGGCGGGCCGGCGGCGAGCGGAGAACCTAGTGCCTATGGCTGAGAAGGTCGGCCAACAGCAGCGTCAAGCCAGCCCAAGTCAGCCACCAGCGAAGGAGCTTCCGCCGGTAGCGCAACCCTTGTTGGGTCCATTCCTCATCGGCGAAGAAGCGAAACGGAGACCAAGACCCTGTCTCCGGGTGCCGAACGTACCGCGCTGACCTGAGATTGGAGCCGCGAAACTGCATGATTCCCCAGATCGAGACCCCCGCAAGCAGCGCGCCGACAGTGCCTGTGATAAGAGTCAGGAGCACGTTATTTGTCCGTGCGCGCGGGTCGGCCCCGCGATCTGACGCAGCCGGTTTCGGGATTATGTTGCAACCACAACGGAGGGCACAGGACTCGAACCTGTACGGGCTTGCGCCCAGCGGTTTTCAAGACCGCCGCCTTACCAGTTAGGTCTAGCCCTCCAGTGTTACAGGGCTTCAAGTTACGGTGGTGGGGGACCTCTTAGAAGAGGTCTGCTTTGCCGTTGCTTTGCCCTTGATCAGCACACTTGCGAGGGGGGTCGTTCAGCGTGATCACGCATGACAACACTGGTGCCCGGCCCTGGGCCATTGCCCTCCTCGGATGGCTCGCCGCCGCTCCCCTGCCCGCGGTCGCGCAGCAGTATCGCATCGCCTACACCATCGCCATGCCGGACATCGCGGCGCACCTGTACGCGATCACGCTGGCGGTGAGCGGGCTGCGGGGGAGCCGTCCCGTCGAGCTGCAGATGCCGGTGTGGTCGCCCGGCCGCTACGGCCGCATGGATTTCGCCAAGAACGTCCAGGATTTCTCGGCGGTGGGGAGCGACGGCAAACCGTTGCGCTGGGACCGGGTCAACGGGTCGCTGTGGCGCGTGCTTCCAGGCGCGAGTCGGAGCGTGCGGGCCACGTATCGTGTCTTCGCTGACGCGCCCATGTCGGGCACGTTCTCAGTGCTCGACAGCGCGCACGCGAACTGGAACGGCGCATCGCTGCTCATGTACGTGGAGGGCCACAAGCAGGATCCGGTGTCACTCACCGTCGAGCCGCCGGAGGGGTGGACGATCATGAATGGGGCGGTCACCCAGCCGGGCCAGCGGCAGTTTCAGTTTCCGAACTACGATCTGCTGATCGACACGCCCACCGAGGTGGCACCGGCCGGATCGTTGCTGCTCGATTCCTTCGTCGTCGACGACCGCAAGTACCGCGTCATGGTGCACCACAGCGGGCCGGTCCCCCCGCCGGCCGGCGCGCGCGAGCGCTTCGTGCACGACGTCGAACGGATCGTGCGCTACGAGAATTCCGTCTTCGGGGCGCCACCGCTCGAGCAGTACACGTTCCTGTTCAACATCGGCTTTCCCGGCGGCGACGGGATGGAGCATCTGTACTCCACGCAGATCCAGAACTCGCGTGTATGGACCGATACAGCGACGCTGCTCCCCGGCATCTCCTCGGCGGCGCACGAGTACTTCCATGTGTGGAACGTGAAGCGCGTCCGACCCGCCGCGCTGGGCCCGTTCGACTACACGCGCGAGCAGTACGAGCCGTCGCTCTGGGTGGCCGAGGGGTGGACGCAATACTACGGGCAGGCGGCGCTGCGGCGCGCTGGCCTGCAGGACACAGGCACGTTCTACGCGCGGATGGCGTCGCTCATCCGGGCGAATCTCACCGCGCCGGGCCGCAAGGAGGTGTCGGCGCGCGTGGCCTCGTTCGAGGCGCCGTTCTGGGACGGCGCGCCTCAGGCCCAGCCGACCAACTTCGAAAACACGTTCTTCGATTACTACACGAAGGGGGCCGGAATCGCGACGTGCCTCGACTTGTTCATTCGCCATCAGACAGGCAACACCAAATCGCTCGACGACGCGTTCAACGATCTCAAGCACCGGGTGTGGGACGCTCCCAAGGCGTCGTACTATCTGCAGGGACGCGGCTACACGGAGGACGACGTCGAGCAAGCCGTGAGCGCCGCGGCCGGCACGGACATGCATGTCTGGTTCGCGCAGCATGTCGGCGGTACCGACGACATGGATTACGACGCGGCGCTCAGCTGGGCGGGATTGAAGCTGCTGCGCGCGGAGAGCGGCCAGTGGCAGATCGAGGAGATGCCGGATGCGACGCCGGAGCAATTGAAGATTCGGAAGGGATGGCTCACGGGGCAGGTCGACAGGTAGGCGAGACTGCCAGCGACGCCCTGGGCTCCTGCCCGATCACGACGTTGAGTTCACAAAGGAGGACTCTCGTGGTCCCTCTCTCGCGCGCTGGCTCGCTCGGCGCCGCGCTCCTCATCGGCGTCGCGAGTTCCCATCCAGCGATTGCACAGAGCTCCGCGCCTCCCGTGGCGGTCCCGACGCCAGCGCGGGCACTGCTCGTCCTTAGCAAGACCGACCGCACCCTGAGCATCGTCGATCCCACGACGCTCGCTGTGGTGTGGCGTGTCCCGGTGGGACCAGACCCCCACGAGGTCATTGCGTCAGCCGACGGGCGCGTCGCGTACGTCTCCAACTACGGGTTCGGCGCGTACAACACCATCACGCCCGTAGATCTCATCGCGCAGCAGGCGCTGCCCGCCATCGACCTCGGTCCGTTGCACGGCCCCCACGGGCTCGCAGTCGCCGACGGGAAGATCTGGTTCACCGCCGAGGGGGCGAAGGCGATCGGTCGCTACGACCCTGCACCGCACGCCGTCGACTGGGTGCTCGGCACCGGGCAGGACCGTACGCACATGCTCGTCGTGTCCGCGGACGGGAAGCGAGTCGTCACATCCAACGTCAGCTCGGCGACCGTTACGATCGCCGAGCCGCGCAGCGGACCCGCTCCTCCGGGCGCTGCGTCCGGGGTCGACTGGACGGAGACGGTGGTCCCCGTGGGCCGCGGCGCGGAAGGGATCGATGTGTCGCCCGACGGGCGCGAGGCGTGGGTGGCCAACGCACAGGACGGCACCATCTCGGTCATCGATCTCACCCGCAAAGTCGTGGTGCAGACGCTAGCGGCGGACGTGCGGGGCGCTAACCGGTTAAAGTTCACCCCCGACGGCGCGCTCGTGTTCGTGTCGACGCTGGGTGGCCCGGATGTCACCGTGCTGCGGGCGGCGGCCCGGGCAGTGGTCAAGCGCGTACCAGTCGGGCGCGGGGCGGCGGGAATCGTGATGCAACCGGACGGGGCGCGCGCTTATGTGGCGTGTACGCCCGACGACAGCGTGGCGGTGATGGACGTGCGGTCGCTCATGGTGGTCGCGCGCATCGGCGCAGGTGGACGGCCGGATGGCTTGGCATGGGCCGTCCGGCCGTGAGACCCTCTAGAACGTTCGATGCAGAGGCTGCGTCTAGCCCTCCCGACCGCCGTACGCTAGAGTCGCGGCGTGAACACACTCATTCTGCTGCGCGGGTCGTCCTCGGATCCCCTGATCCCGCTCGTCTTCCTCGGCGTCGCCCTGACCGTGGTCGCGGGCGTCGCGTTGGCCAACAGAGTCATCACCAACCGCAGGCGCAAGGCCTACGAAGGCTTCTGCTTCGAGCGCGGCTACCGGTTCGAACCCGAGCGTCCCGGAGAAGAGGCGCGCCATGTGGCCACCTGCCCGGTGTTCTCGGAAGGGCACGGGCATACTTGGGGATTCACGATCGCTGGGACGAGCGGCGGTACGCCATTCACGGCGTTTGAGTACAAGTGGACGACGGGCTCGGGAAAGAATTCGCAGTCGCACCGCATCGGCGGCCTGCTCTGGACAATGGAGCGCCCGCTGCCGCAGTTCCTGCTCACGCCAGAAGGCCTCTGGGCCAGGCTCGCGGCGTATTTCGGAGGGCAGGATATCGATTTCGTCGAGTCGCCCGAGTTCTCGAACGCCTATCGCCTACGCGGGAGCGACGAAGCCGCGGTGCGCGCGTTGTTCACGCCGGCGCGCCGCCAGGTGTTCGAGATGTTCCGGGGTCAACACGCCGCCGGCGCCGGCCAGGAGCTGATGTGGTGGCGGGACGGCGCGCTGCCGTCTCCCGATCAGTTCGACAGCTTCCTAATGGAAGGCCAGCGCATCCTGCAGGCCTTCGCCCGCGACTAGTCTCGCGTCCCAGAAGCTCGTTGCCAAAGACGTGCATCGGGGAGTCCCGCAGGCGAAGCCCCGGCGGTCTCGGCGCCAAGCCGGCCCGGTGAGTGGCTCTCCGGCGCGGGCGGGCGACGAGTCCGCCGAGGGCGGAGCGCCCGGAGGGACTCCCTGGTGCACGCCAGACTAGCGTTCGACCGGCGGGTTAAACCCGTAGCTCGTGTTCTTGAACACCGAGTCGGCGACCACCAGCGCCTGGGTCGCCAGATTCGGGTTGCGCTGCCGTAGCACCTGCGCCAGCGCCTGATACACGATGCCGTAGGTCGCGAGGATCGACTCCGACGGCCGGTCCACCCAGCCGCGTGGCCGGTGACGGCCGGCCGCCTGACGATGATACACGTCGAACGCGAGGGTCGTGGTCCGGGGGAGGTTGATGGCCCCGACCCCGGGCCCGAGCGACACGAGGCTGTCCGACGCAATGAGCGGCTCGCGGTGCAGCTTGCGCGCGAACCCCTGACCCTCCAGGTAATCGCTCAGGCCGAACAGGTCGGCATACGGGCCCACGGTGCGGGAAAAATAAATGGGCCGCTTGCCCATCTGATCCTTGATGGCCTCGAGCACGATCACGTCGGCCCGCTCCAGATACTGGCGGCCGAGCTGCTGCGGGTCGAGCGACACGCTGACCCCACCCAGGTTCACCAGACGCTTCTGGTCGAGCCAGTACACCGGCTCGAGGTGCGCGAGCTGCTCGTCGCTGTAGTCGAGCAGCCGGCCCGCCGGTTTGGTCCAGGCGCGCCCGCGGTAGATCGACGGTGCCCCGGTCGAATCGAACGTGGCGAGGGGCCGGCGCTGCAGCTGGCGCAGGTACCAGTCGGTGTTGGCGAGCGACAGGTTCACCACCGTCACGTCCTGGCGGATGTGCTCCACTTCCTGCGCGTACCACAGGGGGAACGTGTCGTTGTCTCCCGCGGTCACGAGCACGCCGTACGGCTCGACCGACTGCAGCATGTCGTAGGCGAAGTCGCGCGCCAGCGTCTCACCCTGGCGCGACGCGGTAAGACGGTTGCCCACCAGCGGCACCAGCGCGAGGAGCAGCACCGGTGTCGCGAGCAGCCAGCGGCGGGCCGGGTCGGGCTCCCGCGCCTCGAGCGACTCCGTCAGCCATTCCATCAGGGTCGCGAGCCCCATACCCACCCACACGCCCCACAGCGCGAACGAGGCGAGGAAGAAATAGTCGCGCTCGCGCACCTCGTGCAGCGCCTGGGGGAGATCGGGGCGTTGCGAGTAGCCGTACTTGAAGTTGAGGTAAAAGATCAACAGCAGCGTGAGCGTCGCCATCAGCGTCGTCATGGCGACGGCGGTGCGGCGGTCGGCTTTCCAGTGGCGGTACGCCCCCAGCAAGCCCAAGAAGGCGAACACGACCGCCAGCGCCCCGCGCAACCCGGTGGTCCAGTCGCGGCCCCACTGCCACGTGAAGTACTGGATCCACATGCCGATCTGCGCCTGGGGCGTGGCCTGCCGCTGCCACACGGGCGGCTTGCCGTA
>Ga0070698_100003307_pt1 | contig 17732 bp, 13 predicted proteins | sample KBSK1502metaG_FD_65477 | JGI IMG/M metagenome (GOLD analysis project Ga0070698, IMG submission 65477) | Corn, switchgrass and miscanthus rhizosphere microbial communities from Kellogg Biological Station, Michigan, USA - KBS K1-50-2 metaG | ecosystem: Host-associated > Plants > Roots >...
AGAGCATCCTGGGCCATGAGCACTGCCAATGCCTGGGCAATAGTCTCCCACGCACATCTCGAGAAGAGGCTTTCATGTCTTTAGTGTATCACGGCTCAATCTTTCTGTACAACGCTCTAGCGGTGGTTTGTTGTCTGCGTCAGAAGAACTTCGAGCTTCTGAACCAACCACGTACCTTTTGGTCAAGCTTGTCAGCATCTTTAGCTTGTTGTGGATCACGACGTTTATCAGCGATTCACTTCCGTTAGCCATACCATGCTTCGCCCTAGCTCCTAACTGCTTGATGCTAGCAGTCACCATTTCCCCTCACGGGTCAATGACCACTCCTACGAGTGCGGCTACATTGTCCCAGGCGCACTTGATTCAGCCTGGTAGAGCACTCGGGGGCAGAACCCCAGGTAAGATCCTCCTTTCATGAGTCCTTACAGCTACACATGCGACTTTTCGTGTCGCACCAAAATCGTCCACTCCCAGCACGCGAGGCGTGGCATGAGAGGCTTCCTGCGCCGTGTGGATCAGCCGGAGCAGGGTATCTGGGCTGGTGGAAAGCTTCATGCCTTCCACCAGCTTTCTGCCCGCTTCTCCGCCGACGGCGAACCCAATGAGCGTCAAAAGCTCGTGTAACCGAAGCGTGCGGCGAGCGTAAGGGGCAACCATGCTGGGAAGGCGTTCTGCAAAGATCTGGCGCTGGCAGTCAGGATTCTCGCAAAAGAAGCGTCTGAGATGAAGCTTGAGACGGACGGCACACCCCATCCAGGGTAAATCAGCCAGCAACCGCGTGTAGCGCGAATGCACCTTCGTCGAAGTCTTCTCGCACAGAGAGCACTTTGCCTCGGAAGCAGTGGTTCTCACCACCATCGTAATCACATTTCCTTCAGGTTCTACATAGAGCAAGTGTAAACTGGTAGGATCGGGGAGTAGTGCCTGGTTAGCCATCGCGCAGCTCCTTCTCTCAATTCTGCTTCGCCTCAACCTAACCAGTATACACTTGACCCCCCTCGATGGCTATGAAAATGCCATTACATCAAAGCAATCGACCAGTATTTTTTCAGCGAAAGTGCGGAAGATCCAGGATGTTATGAGGAGATCTCCCAGGCAGGGACAACCTTCTTCTGTTCCATCGTTGGCAGAATAGGACGGAAGTGGCGGCCGCATAACCTGGAAGGAGGCCATCGTTCCCATATTACGCCCCGGATAAGGTGTGGAAGCGCTTGAGATTGAACGCCGAACAGACCAGGCACCACATCACCAAGAGTGTGCCAGACCCGCTCCACTACGGGAGTGGATCGGGTGTCACGACAGCTTCGACCAGCCCCGTCGTCACGTCATAGACAAGCCCAGAAACAGCCCACGAGCCCGGCAGCGGGTTCGCCTTGAACGCAGCGACATCGACGGCAACCGCAGCCCGGGGATCGGTGACCGCTTTGGCCTGCAGTTCCGCTTTGTCAATTCCAAAGTAGCTGGCAAGCAGGTCGGGTTTCCCTGCAAGGCGGGTGATCCCGCAGTCGGTGTGATGAACAATGACGAGGTTCCCTTTGCCGGGAGTCGCTCCTTGAACCTGGGCGACTGCCTGGAGCATGGCTATCGTCTGCAGTGTCGCTGGAGTGATCCGACCACCAATGTTGCGTATCACGAGAGCATCCCCGAACTCGAGACCCAGTATGTGAGCCGGATCGGCACGCGGATCGACACAGCTGATGATGATCGGCTTCGATGCAGGAAAGAGGGACATACTCGCGGTGAACCGATGCGCGGCGAAGTCGTGGTTGCGCTTCTTCAGGGTGTCAAGAGTGATCATGGTGTTTCTCCTATATGGATACTTGTTCGTGGACACGGGCACATTTCGTGTCCCTGTGATCGCTTCAACGACCACAGTTATAGCTTACTGTAAATCCCAAAATGAAACTGGCGGAGGAGTACAATTATCCTGGTGGCTTTTGGCTTTCTTGGTTTTCTGCTCTTCTCGCTTGAGAGGCGAAACGAGCTACCTTCCTGCCTCAAACAGCGTCTCTCCATTGGCCAGGATAATTATACTGCTCCCACCGATTTCTAGTAGTTTCTCCGAATGATTGAGCTCTGGATATGGTGTTGGAAATGTTTTGTCCATATTTTCCATGTCTTGAGCTTTTTCAACTTATTCGCCGTGCTCTCCACTTGAAACACCTGAGTTCATTCTACCAGAAACGTTCATTTCCATCTAGATGGGCAAAAGGGGTTTTTGGCCTAAATCTCTGACCATCACGATAGGGAACACCTGCTTCTCTCCGACAAGCTGCTAGTGCATGTATTCCGTAGCAAGCTCTATGATACATTGAGAGAATCCCCGCTATGGAGCCGATACAGACTACTAGCGTATACAGTGGGTTGGCTTTTCCGAGCAGAGAAAAGAGTCATTCCTCAGCAGAAAAACAAATGAACGAAACATTCGGGAAGCGGCGGTTGGAAAAGGACCATCTTCATGAAACCATCAGAGAGAACTTTGAGAGGTCTGAAGAAACAATGGTACCTCGCTGGCCGCCGACTTCATTGACTCCAGATCGGCTTGCATTCGATGAGCGGCCAGATGGCGCGAGAGAAATCCTTCAAGAGACTTACTCAGATTGGTCATCAAATGGAACCTGTCGGCGCACTGAATCGCCTGGGGGACCGATGCCTGTGCCGCAGCAGCATAGTAACCTCCACGATCCCGGCTCACTACCCGGATTTCTGGGTGGGATTGCATCCAGGTGGCTGCGGTTTCGGCTTTTCGGTCAGGGAGGACATCGAGAACCTGATGACTTTGCAGATCGATCAGAAGCGTGCCGAAGGTGCGGCCACGCTTAAACGAAAAATCATCAATACCAAGCTCGGTAATCTGCCCAACTGGCTCGGTTGGCAGGGCCATAATGCGCCGGAGAATGGTATGGCGCGAGGTCTGTATTCCGAGTCGATCTGTGACACGAACGCCCAGCCTGCCGCCGGTCGCTAGCCCAATGACCTGCACGATTTCTGCACAAGCGTTGCGTGACTCGTGCAAAGGTATTCACAAAGGGAGTCAGGCGCTCCACAAAGATTTTTCGGAGACAGTCGGGTGTATCACAAAAGCATTTGCGCACCTGCACCAGAAGACGAACTTGCCGTCCGCTACAGGGCAAGTCGGCCACCTGACGCAGATAGTGACTATGTATCCGTGCGGATGGCTTGCCACAGAGGGGACAGCGTGGGGATGCTTGCGTTGAAAGAGCGGTGATCGTAAGCGCGTCATCGCTTATTTCGATATCCGTGACGGCTAATTGTTTTGGGAGAGCGGTTACTTGCTTCACTTCCATCTTCATTAAGATCCTTCTACAAACTCTTTTATTGATGTAGAACGATCCATCAATGTGTGAGGTGAGAGTTTGCCTCAAACTCCCAAGAAGAACAAGCAGGCTGATTCACCAAGAGAAGCCATAGAATTTGTCAACCCCTGGTGGCCGCCAATTTGCCCGACGAAGGTATGCGCTGCGCCGGCGCAGCGCATACCTTCGTCGGGTCGTATGTTTCCTGAGTTCTTAACAAGCGATACGCTACCAGGAGAATCTTGCGCATGACCGCCATGAGCGCCTCCATTTTTTTCATCCCACGTGCAACGAGGCGCTGGTAGTACTGGCCAAAGGCGGAATCCCGGAGGCGAGTACAGCGAACGGCGGTCATATACAGTAACCGCCGGAGCCGACCGCTCCCTCGCTTAGAAAGCTTTGTTTCACCTTTCCATTTGCCACTCTGCCGCACCTGCAGATCGAGTCCTGCATAGGCGACCACCTGATCCGCTCGCTGAAAGCGGGTAATATCGCCCAACTCCGCTCTCAAAACGGCGACCATTTTCCGCCCGAATTCGGGAACCTCCCGTAGCTTTTTCGCATCGTCATCGGCCTCAAGAAGACGATCCAATTCTTCTTCTAACTGCTCTAGATTCGTTTGGGTGTGCTCGAGTTGGTCGCAAAGCACGGCCAAACTCCGAGCGCGGGCAGATGCTGCTATCCCACTACTTATCGACTGCTGTGCTACCTGGAGCAAGCGCTGCGCTGTCTTCCGTCCAAAATGTCGAGGGGCTAACTCCTGCAGGGTGTCGGTAATAGCCTGGAGACCAGCTGCAGCCATGGCTTGCGCACTGGGATAGCGCTTGAGCAGACCCAGAGCTGTCGGGCGACTAGGATCGGCAAAGACCTGGGTAAATTCGGGGAAGAGGACGATGAGCAAGGCGTGGATCTCATTTTTGTAGCGGGCGATGTCATCACTGAGCTGGGTATGGAGGCGCACCAGTTCTCGGTAGGTGGCGATGCGCTCAGTCGGCACATAGCCCCGACGAGCCTCTCCACTCAGGAGCATCCGTGCAATGGTACTGGCATCTAATCGGTCCGTTTTCGCTCGGAGTCCTCGTTGTTGTGCAAACTGATGGGTTTGTCGCGGATGGAGCAGGCAGAGGCTATATCCGCGATTTTCGAGAAAGCGATAGAGATTTTCTCCGTAGCGCGAGGTGGCCTCCAACCCAATGAGGATGTGATTAGGATCAACTCCCAGCGCTTCCAATCTCTCCTGCAGGAAGGTGAAGCCAGGCATTGCATTGGGAAACTCCGTCGGTTTGATGACCTGGCTCTTATCTGACTTGAGCGCACAACAACTACACATTTGACTACCTATGTCGATGCCGACGATGTACTGATACACCGAGGCGTCGATTGGAGAAGAGGGCCTATCTGCTTGGCTCATAACTCTCCCTCCCTGGCTGATTGATGAGTCTACAGTATGTTAGAAATCGCTTCACAAACAACGGGAATACCGACCACCTAGGGCGAGCGCCAACTCATGCTGGATTGATAGTCTTCCTCCTCAACCGGAGCTGAAGAAGGAAGCTGTAACAAGCCCAATCGCCGCTTGTGACCCTGGTGGACGGGGAACAGTCTTTCGTGGAGACGGTCCTGGTCGATCACTCGTTCAGGCCGTACAGTGAGACCCAGGTTCTCCCGTCGTTTCCACCAGTGTAGCAGATCCCGGCTTTCACGCACGGTTTCCACTACCAATTAGTATATGAGTGAGCCAGACCCACTCTTCGGGTCATTTACTAACCGGTACTCCTGGAAAGGTCGAAACCAGCACCAGTGGCCGCTCCGTGGCATCGTTTGTAAGCTCAGCATTCCCGCCAATCTCCCGCTCATCTCCCTCCGGCTTCCCGTCCCTGGACGGTTCCCCTCCAGAATGCCGACCGGGGTCCTCTGCTACGATGCTTGTGCGTGAAGGACGCAAGTAGGCGTACTCGTTCGTACGCAGAAAGGAACAGTGAGCGCGCGATGAACATCATTACCGATGCCATCACTCAGTTCTTTGTGAATCTCATCCACGGAATCCTGCAGGCAATCAGCGGGCCGTTCAACGGCTTGATCCCGTTGCTGGGCAACACGCCGCTGGCGCTGACCACGGCGAACAACGTGGTCGAGGGCACCTGGATGGTGATGACGGGGGTAGCCGATGCCTGCCTGGGTCTCGTCGTACTCCTTGGAGCTCTTCAGATGCTCTATGGGCAGACAACCGGCACCCTCTATATCCCCCTGGGCCAGTTCGTGCCCAAGGCCGTCCTGACGGTGATTCTCATCCACCTGAGCCAGATACTCGGGCAAGACCTGATTCTGCTGAATAACGCGCTCTGCGGCCTGGTGCGCGTCAACGTGGCGAACTTCATCCAGCAGGCCAACGGTGGCCAGCCGCTGGGCGCGGGAAACACGGTGGGACTGGCATTCGTCCTGACCATTATCGCGACTCTTAGCCTCATCCGGGTCCTTTTCCAGGCCTTCAAGCGCATTGTGCTGTTCGACATCCTGTTCGTGCTCAGCGGCCCGGCCTTCCTGATGTCATTTCACCCACTCACGGCACCCTGGTTCTCCTTCTGGGCACGCCTGTTCGTCGTGACGACCTTCACCCAATTCTTCCAGTTCCTGGGCCTCGGGCTGGGCATCCAGATGATCATTGACTCGCATCAGACCGGCGTCGTCGGGATCTTACTCGCCACCGCTCTGTTCTCGCTGGCAGCAGAGATTCCACGCCTGCTCTCGCGTTTTTCAGGCGCGATGGACACTTCATCGCGGGGGCTCGGCTCGCTGCTAGCCACAGGCATGGTAATTGCGAGATTGGCTCGCTAGACGGACCTGTGCCCGGTCTGATCAGACCGGGCACAGGTCCGTCCCACTCCGTATTGCATAGAAAGGAATACCAAAGATGAATACACTCAACTCGCTGAATCAAATTCTCACCTTGCTGCAGCAGAATGCCGCCAAGCTCGGTATTACCCTGGCGGGGCTGATGGTGGCCGTGTACTGCATTATCATTCTCGTGAGCACAGACAATTCCGCGGTGGCGCGCGCGGAGCGCTGGGGACACCTGCGCAAAGTCTTCGCCGTCGCGTTCATCATTGCCGGCACCGGGGCATTCATCCAGTTCGCGCAGAATCTCGGAGGCATGGTGAAGTAGCCCAGTCCCGGTAGGCCAACGTATATATCCACGCGTACACACGCGAGAGGCAGAGAGGAGAGAGGCGGGAAAACCGCGTGCCACAAGGCACCTGAGTGCCGGTGGGAATGCGGGTCCCTGCCTCGCGTACAGATGATGCGAGAAGAAGACGAAGAGAATCCGCTGCTCAAAGAAGTGCCATCCCATCTCTTTCAGTTTGAAGAGAAGATCTTCGGCATGACGCTTCCCCAGCTGCTCTGTGACATCGGGGCGGGCGTAGGCATCATCGCCGCCACCGCGTCCTTGCAACTGGTGACGCGCATCGTGGTCAGTGTGCTGGCGGCTCTCCCGGTGCTTCTGCTGGTGCACGGATCAGTGCAGGACCAGTCGTTGCTGCACTGGCTCTACCTGTATGTGCGCTTTTTGACCATCCCCAGGTACACCATCTGGCAGTCACCCGAAGAGCTGCAGGCTAGAAAACGCAAAGGGCACCCGCCCTCCGTGCAGACAACGTGGATCCAGCTCGATACGCTTGAGTCGGGGATCATGGGTTATAGCGAGCCGGGCGGCAAAAGAGGAAGGACACGCGGGCGCTATTGGGTGGTCTTCGAGGTAGAGGGGCGCAACGTGCGCTACCTTCCCGAACAGGAGCAGGTGCGGCTCTTCGGGCGCTTCGAATCGTTTCTCGTCGGACTGGACTTTCGCCTCCAGTTCATCTCGACCACCGAACAGGTGCGCGCCGAGGCGTACCCACCCTACCTCGCGCAGAAGCGCATGCTGGCGCGACTTCCAGAGCGGGCGCCGCGTATCGCCCGCCTGCAGCAGTACAGCGTCGACTACCAGCGGGCCCACCTGCGTCACTGCACAGCCACGCGCTACTTCATCGTGGTCTCCGTCTCCGCACGAGAAGAGGCGGTGCGCCTGGATAGCAATGGCGCGACTCGCAGCCCGCTCGCGCTGCTGTGGAAGCAGGTCTCCTTCAAAAAGTCGCCGGAGATCAGCCGCGCGCAAGTCATCGACCAGCTGCGTATCCGCGCCTCCGCGCTCAAGAAGCTGTTCGGGCAGCTCGAAATGCGGGCATGGCTGCTGGGCGATTCCGACCTGCTGCGCACCTTCACCTCCTGTCTGGCGCTGGGCGCAGATGTGCCATCGTTCCAACCCCAGCTGCTCGATGACGAGGAGGTGGTAGAGGCAGCGCTCCACCTAGCCGTATCCCTTGAGACTCCTGCCGACCTCTCTGCGGCTTCCTCCCCTGCCGTTGGCGAAGCTGTAGAAAAAAAGGCTGCGCCATCCTCTCCCTCTCGCGCCTCGGTGCGCAGGAACTCTCTGCGAGGGCTGCATGGGAAGTTCGTGTACACGAGCAAGAACCCACGGGTCTCCTTTGAGGCCGGAGTGCTTCGCTTGGCTGATCTGGTGGCACCATCGAGTATCGAAGTGCAACCAGGTCAGGTGGTCGTCGAGGTGCGCGGGCAGAAGCGCTACCAGCGCTACATCGCGGTGACCGGGTATGGTCACCAGCTCCTGTGTGGCTGGGTTGGCGATTTGACAGAACTGGGGCTACCCATGGTCATTGTGAGCCAGCTCGACCCCATCGACACCCCGTTCATGATCAACAGGCTTGAAGGACAATTAGTCAAACTAGAGAGCCAGCGCTACACCGACCAGAAGACGGTGCGCATCACGCGGGCCAACCAGAGCGTTGAGGCCGAACAGGTGAAGCGCGTGGTACAGCTGCTGGCAGGCCGGCGCATGAAGATCTTTGCCGTCACCATGCTCATCGGGATCCACGCATCCATCCCCGAGCGCCTGGAGCAGCGCACGAAGTACCTGCTGTCCCATGTGCGCCAGAAACAGCTGCGCGTTCGACCGACCACCAGGCGTCACGACGAATCCTGGCAGGCCAGCCTGCCGGTGTGCCCGCCGACGGTGCTTGACCTCGCCTTCACGATGCCCTCCGACGCCGCCTCGACCTTCCTGCACTGCAGCAGCGGTACGGTGGGTACGAAGAGTGGCGCGTTGGTGGGATTTGTCGTGACTGGCTTGAGCAGGAGGCCGGTGTACTGGAACCCCTGGCTTCTGCCCAATCCCCATATGGTAGGTATAGGCGAGACGGGCAGCGGTAAATCCTGGCTCGGCAAAACCATCGTCACCGGGCTGATGGGCCTCGGCATCGCAGACGTCGCGGTGCTGGACAGGGACGATGACTACCTCTACCTGTCAGGGGAACTACAGGGCGAAAGCCAGCGTTACAACCTGGCGCGTGGTTGCCCGATCAATTTCTTCGACATCCCCTACGGCCCCCAGGACGTTGACCCGCAGGACCCGCAGGACCTGCTCTCCGAGTTCCTGGACAATGCGCTTATGACGGCGCTGGCGCTGCTCGTCACCGAGGCGGGCACCGAGCTCACCAGAATCGAGGAGGCGTACCTGCTGCACGTGGCGCGCCTGGCCTACGCGGCACAGGGAATTACCAGCGAGGCCATCAGAAACGACCCGCAGACCTTGCTGCGCCCGGTGCCGACACTCTCGGATTTCATCGCCACGATGCGGGAGGCACCGGCATCGTCCGAGGCCATGAAGCAATCGCTCCTGGAGCGGTTAGAGCGGGCAACCTATCTCTTCTCCGGCCAGACGAGCATCTCCATCGAGAAGCCGCTCACCGTCTTCTCCATCCATGACCTGGCCAAAAAGTGGTACCCGCTGCTGACCTATACCGTCCAGAACTTCCTCACGCGGCACCGTGCCTTGCGGCGCGATGATCGCTACCTCGCCTACGTGGTGGAGGAGGCCAGTTACATGCTCGAGCATCCCGCCGGGCGCAGATACCTGGAGACCGGCTCGCGCGGCTTTCGAAAGCTCGGGATCGCGCAAATCACGCTCTCGCAGCACCCGCGAGAATTCCTGGAAGAGGGGCAGGTCATCCTGCATAACGCCGGAACAGTCTTCTACCTCGGCATGCCGCGCAACGCCGCCGAAAAGCTCCACCTCTCTCCGGAACTGGAGCACACGATAACCAACGCGCAACCAGGACAGGCCGTGATGCGCTGCAGGAACGAGTACGCGTCGCTTGCGGTCGCCTCCATCCCCCAGTATCGCGCGCTCTTCGAGACGGACCCGGAGGAGCGCCGCAAGATCCGGCAGCGCGAGCTGCTTCACCGTCAACAACAACGCCAGAGCGTTCAGACACGTGCCTCCTAGCAAGGCAAGCGTACCAGGAAAGGAAAGGGAACACAGATGACCAGTGTCATCTTCACACACAAGACGAGCCTGAGAACCTCAGGGTGGCAGAGCGATCGTGATCGCTTCCTTTCGCTGTAGTCGCCCGAGGGGAAGAGAAGGGCATGGCTCAGACGACAGCAGCACCGACCACAACGCTCACACAGGAAGAGTTCGTGCAGTACCCGAACGTAGCGCTGACTCCTGCGTCATACCAGGCGCAGGGGAGCGCGCACCTGCTCATGATCGTGCCGTTTGACGAGGGAGAGCTGCAGGCGCAGGCCATGGAGAACTGGTTTCAGGCCAGCGCATCCGACGAGCCGTTCGCGCTGGAACTCGCGGGAAACAAACGAGAGCAGGTGTTCTTGCTGCGCGCCAGCTCCAAGCCCCAGCTGACCTTGCTACGCAAGCAATTCGAGGCCCAGTACCCCCAGGCAGAAATCCTTCCGGTGAATCCGGCATGGGACCCACTGGTTGTGCGCCCGGGTGAGGGTGTGATGATCGGCGAGTTCACGCTGGCCCGTCCCTCCTGGATGCCACTCAAGACCTTCACCGGCAAAGCCCTGGCCGAGCCTGGCGGTGACCCCCTGGCTCATATCCTGGCGAGCATGGAAGGGGTGGAAGCGGGACAGAGGGTCATCGCGCAACTGGCGCTGCAGCGGGCGCCAGACAGCTGGATCGCGCCGGATATTCGCAAGGCAGTCGAGCACCCTTTGCAGGAGGAGCGCGACGCCGCGGCGGCCTCACGCAAAGGAGCAAAGGGAGCGGGAGCACCCTCCGATTCCGCCGAGGGGCTCAAGATCGTGCTCTTGCTCGCCGGCCTGTTTGCGGCCTTCTTCAGCTATCGCTGGTACCAGGAGCAGGCCTGGCTCCAACTTGGGTCCCTGGCACTGGCCCTGCTCGCGGGGGGCATTGGACTGCTGTGGTGGTGGATTCGACAGGGGCGCAGGCACATCTACGACATGAAGCTGGTATCCGAAAAGCTCATGCGGCAGGCGTTCTACTGCCAGCTGCGCGTGATCGTGATCGGCAAAGTGCCACCGCCCTCCGCAGAAGAGCAGCGGCGGCGCCAGGGTCTGTCGCCCGAAGCCCTCATGCAGGCGGAGCAGGCAGAGCACCGGCAACTGGCGGAACAGCTCCACGTCCACCTCTCGCGACTGGAGGTGGCCTACCGCCAGTTTAGCTTGGCCAGCGCCAATAGCCTATCTCTCAAGCGCGCCCGCTACGCGAGCGCCTGGGAGAAGCGGGCGCTGACCCTCCCCAGCGTGTCCCACGCGTTCCCCTATCAGCACTGGTTGCACCGCCTGCTGCACGGTGGCCCGACGAAATGCGTGCTGAACGGGCAGGAGCTCGCAGGCGCGTTCCACCTGCCCCAGGCGTTCACGGACCTGCCCCTGGTGAAGCGCACGAGCGTCAAGCGCCTGCTCTTTTCGCCGGAGGTGTCCCGCCAGATCGAACACACGCCAGCGCCCCAAAAACCGATGCCGATCGGCTACTCCAGGCACCGCGGCCACGACATAAAAGTGCTGATCCCCTTTCTCACGCAGTTCAGCAACAAGTTCCTCATCGGTCGCTCGCGCAGCGGCAAATCGATGCTCATCCAGCTCCTGTCCTGGGGCGCGATGCAGCCGGTAGGGGATGGCTCCTTGCAACCGGGCTACTTCGGCATCGACCCCCACCGCGACCTGGCCGAGGATTTGCTGCGGCTCATTCCACCGGAACGCAGAGACGACGTACTCCTGCTGGACTTCACCGACACGCAGTTTCCCGTGGCCCTCAACCCCCTGGACGCCTCGATGGGCTTTACGCGAGATCAGGCCGTCTCGAACCTGATGTCCGCATGTGAGCGCATCTGGCACGAAACCTGGGGACCACGCATGTCGTATTTCCTCAACTCCGTTTGCTTGCTCCTCTACACGCTCAACGAGCGGCTGGTGCGCGCTGGCCGGGCCGATGAGCAGTACACCCTGCTGGACATCAACCCGCTGCTGCAGTACAAGGACTACGCGGCCTCGGTACTCGGCCAGCTCGACATGAGCGAGACATGGCACCAGGAGCTCATGGCCTGGTGGCAACATACCGTCTGGCCCATGCCAGCGAGTTTCCGTCAGGAGGTGATCATGCCGATCTTGAGCAAGATGGGCGTGTTCAGCAACAACCAGCTGCTGCGCAGGATCGTTGGCCAGCCGATTACGAACGCCCCCGTGCACGAGGCGATCACAGCGGGTAAGATTGTGCTGTGCTCGCTTTCTTCACGAGACATGGACGATACTTCCGTCAATATCCTGGGAAGCACGCTGCTCAACCTTTTGCACGCCGCCTTTCGCCTGCAGCAGGAGACCCCGCTGCCGCAGCGCCGGCGCGTGTTTATCGCCGTCGATGAGTTCCAGAACTTCAGTGGCAGCGCCTTCGACAAGCTGCTCAGCGAGGACGCCAAGTTCGGCTGCGCCATGCTCATGGCGACGCAGAACCTTAAACGGCTCAACCAGGTGAAGGAGGGATTGCTCGAGGTGGTCATGAGCAACTGCCAGAACGTCTTCGCCTTTAACATGAGCGCCGCCGATGCCAGATTGCTGGAAGAAGAATTTCAGGGAAAGGTGCTGATGAAGGATTTCATCAGCCAGCCCCGCCTGCACTGCTACGCCCGCCTGGCGCTAGAGGGAGCCTCCATGCAGATTGCCTCGGTGCTGCTCAAGCAACCGGCGAGCTGGGATGCCTCGCCGGCACGGCTTCGCCTGGCCCAGGCCATCCGGGACCAGAACCGGCAGGGGAAGCCTGGGGCCTCGAAGGTAGACGATCAGCGCAAGAGGCACCTCGAGCGGTTCCTGGATGTCGCTCTCTTTGCGGAGCATATCGGACGACAGGCAAGTGCGATAGCGGCTAACAAGCAACGCAGGGCGGCTGAAAACGCGCTGCATGCGCAGGTGCCGGGGGATGAGGGAGAATCCACTCCTCTTCCTTCGTCTGTGCTTCCTGCCGAATCATCCGTTCCCAAGACGCCACGTTTCAGAACTGGAGCCGACTCCGCGCAGCCATCTCAGGACCATGCCACGCAATCCAACGTGCAAACTGACGCAGTGCGCCCGCAACCGGGGGCGCACGAGAGCGATGGGAAGCGCAATAACCCCCGTAGTCGACGCCTGAGCAGGCTGAAGAAGAACCCTGTTGGAATACCCCCGCCTACATTGACAGGGGAACCGGACGATCAGAGCCCGCGCCCCCTCCCGTTTCCAAGCGGCAGGAGTCGCGGGGGATTTGAAGGAAGAGAACGGGAACCAGGATCATGAACACACAACAGGAGAGCGCTACCACCGGCAACTCCGATGGAGCACGCTCTGTCCTCATCACAGAGCATGTCCAGCACGTCATAGCACAAGCAACACCGCTCACCAGACCCGCCTCACCGTATCTGCAACTCCTGCGCTGGCTGGTCTGGTTGCCACTGCTCTCATCCTGGGAACTGGCGCGGATTATGCGGAAAGACGAGAAGACAGTCTGGGGCTACCTCGCTCGACTAGCGCAGTTTGACCTCGCCGCGCACATCGTTTTAAGCGAGCCTGGCTGGCCACGCCGTCACCGACGCCACTACATCACCGACCTTGGCTTGTATGTGCTTGTTGCGTGCTACCCTCACCCGCTCTCTGTCCCCAAACTCGCCGCGAGTTATGCGATAGAGAAGAGGGACCTGCTGGCCCGCCTTGCCCGTCCACAGGTTCACCTCGTGCTCTCCGATTTGGTCAGCCACCTGCTCTCCGAACTACCGACTGGCTACCAGCTCACCAGCTACCAGCAACCGTGGAGACAGGCGTACCGCTGGCAGGGCAAGCAGCGCACCTTTGGCGCTGACGCCGCCTTGCTGCTCCAAACACCCGCTGGAACGGAGCACGCCTTGTACGTGCGTGTCGATCAGCCTGAGTGCATGTTCAGTCGGCGGCAAGAACAGGCATACCTTTCGAAACTCTTTGAGCTACGCCAGGCAACCCACCTCCGGCAGGACGTGATGCCCCACCTGCTTCTGCTCTCGACGCCTGCGCGGTTTTCGTTCTGGGCCGAGCAGTTGGAGCAGAGTGCTTTGGCCCGTGGAAGCGCAGTACTCTCGGGAGTCATTGCGGACTTCGAGCAGTTGCAGGTTGGCATATGCGCGCCGATCTGGCTACCGTTTCGCGAGCTCATAACGCAGCTCAATACACAAGCCGACGAGCCGCATACCCAGGAACGCCCGGCACCCCAGCCAAGCTCACTTTTTTCCCTGCTGGATCAACCGGCCACACCACAGCTCATTGAACGCTTTTCGCAGCGTTCCTCGTTCCAGCATCTCTTCACCGGGCGAGAGAGCGGTCCACTTGCGCGGCGCAGAAAAAAACTGACCCGCTATGTTTTCGATTCGCTGCAACGAGAGGCCGCTCAGTTCATGCAGATGGCCCTGCAGGAGCGTCCGCGAGCTAACATCCAACTGCGCGAGCGATTGCAGAGCGCAAGGCATGAACGCACGTGTATGGCTGCACTCCTCACCCTGGCGCTTTCCGCTCAGCAGAAAGCACTCCTTGCGCTACTCGCGCGCCATCCCTTGCTGAGCCTGCCCGACCTGCTGGTGCATCTGCAACCTGAGAGCGCCGATGCCCGTCCCGTGCAGCAGCAGCTCAAGCAACTCTGCAGCCTCGGGCTTGTGCGCCTCTTCACCTGGGAGGGAAACAGTCCATGTCCATGGCTCGAAAGTGAACGCTACGAGCTCTCTGAGGCGGCCCTGCGCTTTCTGGCCATGCGCCACGGGGTACCGCCAGCACACTATCTCTACCCGGTCACAGAAGAGCCAGACAGGCGCAAGATTTCCCCGCTCGACCCCACGCTGCCCTGGGTACAGCGTGGGATCGAAGGCCTCAGGGCACAAATGTCCCACACGAACGAGCTCTACCGCTGTATCAGGCACATCGTCGCGGCGGGAAGACGAACCGGGTCCTACGCCATTGTCTTTTGGAAGAGCGCTCGCGAGTCGGTTCGCTCGTACCACGATTCGAGCGAGCGCTACTCCGGACGGCCAGACGCCGAATTGCTCTATACGCTCCCCGGATCAACTGCCGTGCGCCACCTGCTCATAGAGTACGACCGGGGCACGACCTTTGCGCGAGAGTATCAAGACAAATTCGCCGCGTATTCCGACTACCAGCACGACATGCGCACCGTCCTGCCGCGCATCGTGATGATCACACCCAACCAGCAAGCGTCCGATCGGATTCGCCGGAGCATTCGCCAGGTCCAAGCTCAAGATGTGAAGGTCACGATCGTCCTGGAACAGGACGTGCTAGAACGCGGCCTCCTGCCGGTTCTGGGCGTCCAGGGTCCTCCCCAGGGCAGCGAGGAGAGCTGAGCTGCGACAGGGCGAACCTCTGCCAAGGTACCCTATCCTGGCACTCAAATCCGGATTCGTTGCCTGTAGCTGTTGGGGAGGACTGGCTCCCTACGTGCTTATCTATACCGCCTGTACAACCCCGCGTCCTATAGATCTGGGGTTAGAAAGGCACTCCCTGTTAGAGTGGAGAAGTGGTGGATACCCTCCCCTTGCATGAGTTTGTGGTGCATCCGCTACATTCAATGCACTACTGAACACATTGGTAAATGACGTGAAAACTGAGCCGCTTTTGCCCTGAAAAGTGAGCACTTGACGTGCGCCGCATAAGCGGCAGAAAAGGAGCGCAACTGATGTTGTTGGAATTGTTGGAAGATCCCATGCAGACCCAACTTATCCCTGCCAACTGGCTTGAATCCTGAAAGGGAGGGGGGAGTGTAGCATGTTGGGGGAAAAAGCCACGTAAGAAGAAGTCATCACTCGTCCGGGTGGCTCATGCAAGGTGTGTATGGTCAAAGCCACACTGCTTGAAATCGAGTCCCTATGATCTTTGCTCAGATGCTCGCGAAAGATGACTGAAACTCGAGACCAGGAAGTAGCAATGTGTGCGTCAAGGACATTGCTATCCAACCTTTCTGGCATGCCCTTTGTACGAGGGATACAAGGACGGAATGGTGACCTGAAGCACACCGCATATCGTTTCTGCTGAAAATGTGGGATCATCTAAACAGGGTTACACCTGCATGATGACGGAAGCTCAATATTACCCAATGTACGGTTGTAATGGCTTGTGCTGACTGCTTAGAGCAGTACCGGCAAGAGGGATAAGCTGTGGTAACACAGGCGAAACCAACTCTGTCTGGGGGGAAGTGAGCTAACGGAGCCTGAAGAACACCGAAGAGGAAAGTGGGATGTGCTGATGCTGTCCCGATAACTCAGAAGGAAGTACTCAGGCGAAGTGGAGAGCCGTATGCCGTGAGAAGCGGCACGTACTGGTTCGGGGAGGCTTTCAGGGGTAGGTTTTTAGAAAGCAGACAGACAAGCAAGGAAAAAAGGGGGAACAGAAAGGGAGAAGACGCCTCATTCTTGTACGATACGAGAAAATCACGCTGTATCGGAGGAATGAGAGGTCTTATCGCGAACAAGTACCCAGTGGGAACAGACGGTGTCAAGCCGTATGCCGCATTTGAGTCGTCCCCAAGCAAAGGTGTTAGCACTGTGGAACATGACGATGATTGTCGTGGGCAGTTGTGGCACGACCGAAGTCTGAGCCTGGCTCAGTTGCACCGTGGGTGGCTCAGAAGAGAGTTGGCTGCAACGCTTACAGGAATGGTGTTATGATGCGCAGGATAAAAAGGGAGCGCAACGTAGCGAGGTGGTGGTGTGTAGCTGCGGATCGCGCCGCTGGTGCGGCTCTCGTGTTGAGTTGGTGGATTGAAGCAGGAAAGACAGGGCAGCAGCAACTGGCCTTGGCCCTGGATGCCAGCACCTTGTCTGACCGTTTTACCGTGCTGTGTATCAGCGTGCTCTATCGGGGCTGTGCCATTCCAGTGGCCTGGGCCATTGTGCCAGCTTGGGGCAAATGGGCGTGGAAACCCATCTGGCTGGATCTGTTCGATCTGCTGGCAGAGAGCGTGCCAAGCGACTGGACGGTGATCGTGTTGGCGGATCGCGGCTTGGATGCGCGCTGGCTGTATCAGCACCTCCAGAGACTGGGCTGGCATCCGTATTTGCGCATCAACCAGGGAGGCAAAGCGCGTCCGTTGGGCATGGACAGCTATAATTGGCTCGCCACCTTTGCTCCCATGCCAGGCTACTGGTGGAGTGGATAGGTGCGCTGTATAACCCTCGCCTCCAGTCGCTTAGATTGTACCTTAGTAGTATGTTGGGAGAGACTGTCTCATATCATGGTATACGTAGATGGGAAATTCAAACTGGCAAACGTTGGATGTCCAAACTGGCTAACATGCTCTTCATTCCTTGTAAACTTTTGGGGGATGAGGTACGCTTAAAACATGCATCGTTGTCTCGGAAAGGCAAGGGGAGATGCCTGGACTGAAACGCAATCGCCGAGAGCGCACCGATGAGTGGGCAACAATTCAGCAATGGATGTTGTGGCGGTGCCGCAGGAGTTATATGAGCAAATCAGACCCCTCATCCTGTTCCACGAAACCGCAGGGGAGCGAGCAAAGGAAATCGATGTCCCCCAACGCACACTGTCCCGTAAAGCGGATGAGTTTGAATGTTGTTTGAATCAATTCCGGGCTCTTACACGGCTTTGGTGAAATAGTGCTTGCTAAGTATATGGTAAATGACCTACCATATGAGCAACTTTTGCCCTCAAACATGAGCAGTTGCCCTCAATCTTGAGCAGCACAACCATTGATCGAATGAAAAGCCGCTCTAGAAGCGAATCGCCATGTACTGTTTTTGTAGACGGCTCTCACGATCCACTTGCTTCCGCTTTTTCGAGTCTGCGAAAGAATACCCCGAAGAGATCTTGAGAGTGCACACCATGCGCGTGGCAGAAGAACATGACTCCTCCCGAATTGTTGAACACCGGGAGAGGGCTGATGCGGCGAGCAGGACTTGCACGCTCTGTTTGCCAGGGAAGCCAGACTCTCGGGCCAGCTTCGAGAAGCGAGGTGAGAGACGGTGCAAGGCCACCGTCATCACGCTACCCAGGCGTGAAATGACAGAAAGAGAGAGCAGA